>Ga0105046_10000591_pt1 | contig 51284 bp, 34 predicted proteins | sample MAT03_FD_78385 | JGI IMG/M metagenome (GOLD analysis project Ga0105046, IMG submission 78385) | Freshwater microbial communities from Lake Fryxell liftoff mats and glacier meltwater in Antarctica - MAT-03 (megahit assembly) | ecosystem: Environmental > Aquatic > Freshwater > Ice > Liftoff... | reverse complement strand
TAAACCATCTGGCCCAGCATGTCGTACTTGTACTGCATGCACACATTTCCTCTTGCATCGGTCACCATTCGTAAATTACTTTCAATGTCCAGCTCCAGCAATGTGTAGAGTCTGTTGGTGCCATCGGTTTCCATTTCTGTTACCGGTCTTCCAAGCGTATCAAAGTGCACAGTCTTGGGTGTATTATAATGCGCTAGGGCTTTGGCCGCAGCATCTTGTTCTCTTGCAGGATTTTTGCCTTGCCCGGTGAGTATGATATTGTGCGCCGTTACATTTGGACTTAGTGGGTTTCTCAGGTCATACCAGGCGCTGTCTTGCACGGTATCGTTTTGGTCGTAGCTTATTTGCTTCCAGCCGTAATACTCTGTTTTGGTAAAGGTATCGTCTGGGAAATCCGTTTGTGTCAACCTGCCCAGGGCATCATAATGCAACAAAGGTGTTACCCCTTGCTCCACCATTTCTTTGCTGTCCTCATAACCCGCCGTGGTGCTAAAAAAAGGTTCGTATTGTTTTACAGGCTTGCCTTTGTTGTTTAATACGGTTCTGCCATTGCCAATCCAGCGCAAAGAAGGTGTGGTATCGGTAACCGTATGAATGGTAACGGCTGTTCCACTGGTGGTAGTATATTGAGCCGCACCGGGTTCTGCCTGCACTTTTTTCATCACCACTTGTCCTGCTCCGTTGCTGTATTCAAAACTGAGCTGAGTACGGTTGTCGTTTACAATGTTGTAATGTTCTTCTCTTAAAATACTGCTAACTGCGGCAGGCTTTAAAAAATTACCACTGATGTCGTAGCAATCGAAATTATATACAAACCTTGCCGTGGCCCGATCGAGCAGATCCAATGCCTTGGTTTGCAGGTTGCCAGTGTTGCTGGTAGTGGCGGAAGTAAGAGTCTGATTGGCTTCGGTAAAATAGGCATTGATAATATCTTGCTCCAGATCAGGATCGCCGGGTAGGGCTTTCTTAAGAGTCCACGATTTCAGGGTGTTTTCTTCATCCGCTTTATAGCCTGTCGTGTCTTTGTGTTTTAAGATCATGGCCTTTGGCAGACCAAGCTCGTCCAGGATCACTTCCGAAAGATTATCATTCAGGTCTTTCATCTCTGCTGGAGATAGCGTGCGGTAATCGAAGCGCTCTACCCGGTTGGTGTTTTTAGCTGGTGTTGCAGTATTATCAAGTAACACGTCAACCGATTCAACAAATAAGTGCATGGCATCGTAGTTAACGATCACCTTACTTCCATATTGATTTGTATAGGAAACCGGCAAATAGAAACGCGATATTGCGGCAAGATAGGTTTCACTGCCACTGATGTACTTGATCTCGCCTGAACGGATCCACCAGTCATCATCAATGTGCTCGAATTGCCCTTTCAAAAGATCTGCCCCGTTTGCCTTGCTTGCAAAAATATCATCCAACAGGTCGAAAGAAACTGCCGGCAGAACCGCTGGCCTTTGGGTATAAGCGAGCTGGTAATTTTCGTAAGGGATTCCTTTTGACTCCAGCACTGTAGCTGCAAGCGGTCCGCTGAGATCATCCTTATAATAAAGACTTTTTACTCGCTCAATGAGGCGAATGTTAACTACCGAAGTAGAAACCGTTGTTTGTTCATAGGGTATTTCGGTAGCCGAAAGCAAACCGAAAAAATCATCCACATCGTAAATATTAGTCGCACTTGGCGCGGAAGGGGATGGTGTTGTTGCTGGTGGCAGTGGCTTCTTCCACAGACGGGTTATTTCATAGGTTTTTGTTTCTGCCGGAACCCGAAGTCGGTAATTATTCCCTATGTTTATGTCGTTGGTAAAGCTGTTTACAGTAAAAGTAACCGCGCATTTGCTCTGGGCAGTATTAATAAAACTGTATGCGGCGGTATCCAATGCGGTTGGAGAGGATGGGGCTGATAAACTTACCAGTCTTGGATACACTACAGAGGCCGACTGAAGAACATTGCCGTAATGGTCCATTTCAATGTTGAGTGTGTGCGCTACTCGCGGATCGGCGGTATCGCGCCTTTCATAAGTATAAGTGATGGCCTCGCTCTCTTTCACACAGTAAATGGCATAACGGTTCTCGCCCATGGGCTGCAACAGTTCCACCAGGCAATTATGCGTGCTTACCGTAAAAGGAATGTTTTGTTCCTGGCTGGTTCCCTCTAGGGCGAAGACTTCTACCCGCAAAGGTAAACTCTTGCAGGCACGAAAAGCCTGGCGTCGCTCCGCCTGGCTCATGTTCTCCACGTAGTCCTGGTTGGCGCTGTTCTGTCCGTCAGATACAATACGTGCATCTGGCAAGGCGGTTTCTATAGAAGTAATAGATGGTAATGCCGGCACAACACGCGCATAAGCTGCATGCCAGTATTCATTTGCAAACTGGTCGAGTATTTTTTTATCGTATAAATAAGCTCCAGTGTGAAACCAGGAGCAGGTCTTTACAGGAGCCTGATTTAGCGAAATATCTTGCAGGTTACCGCTGTTGTCTCCATAGTGTTCGCTGACTTCTATATCGGTTTGATCCACACGCCCGAAACCGCGGAATTCTTTTTCTTCATGATCATAATAGCCGTGATGATAGCTGTAAGTGCTTGTAAAAGTATTCCCGGTTACTTTATCACTGTTAGTTACTTTCGAAAGACAATGTACGGGAAAGTGAACACGCGTGGCCCAGGGCTGGCCATTCAGCATGTCTTCAATATAAAATTTAGTGCTTGGCGTGTACTCCAACGCCACCTCATGGCCCAGGCCGTTCAGCCATCTGGTCATCAGGTGGGGCTTCTTGCTGTTCATCAGATCAATATAGCGAAGTGGGGCAGTAGCATCTTTTTGTAAAGAACTACTCCACACAATGCAGGAGAGACCCGTGCCAAGCAAATCGGTTACCGTTATGTCCGCTTCCGGGTGAATAGAGGGAAAGCCACTGATTTCATAGGCTGTTGAATAAGCATTGCCACTGAAATTTAGCCAATAGCTGAATTTATTTTTACCGAGATAAATAAGATCTGGAGTGCCCGATCCATCAATATCAGCCAGCTTTACATAAGTTGGATTAAAGTCTGCATCGTTGTCCATAACCGGGCAATTTTCCATCTGCACTTTCTTACCGAACTTTCCGTAGCCAAGATTGGGCCAGTAGCAGATCTCCCCGTTGCGAACGCGCACCAGGTCCACCAGCCCATCGCCACTCATATCGGCTAAAAAAATCGTCTGTTTGCTTTCTGCAAATACAAGCTTAGGTCCTTGTTCTTCATCAGTGAACTTCGGTGTCCGGTGATAATCTTTAAAACCTGCTTTACCATCCGATTGCCACCAAGTAAACACGTTGTCTTCGGTGATCAGCAGATCGGTCTTTCCGTCCCCGTTCAGATCGATCATCCGGGTGTTCGGATCTTTAAAATTAATATTGGGCAAATGTTTAAAAGCATGGAAAGGTTCCCATTCATAGTCCGTCCCGCCTGTCGATCCACGCGAAGTTGAGTTCAAGTCAAGCGGAGTCGAGACCTGAAAATATCCTTGCGGCGAATCTGAAAAATTCACAATCTGTTTCAGCCCATTGCCATCCAGATCAACCAGTTGCAGATTATTGTTTAAACCAATAAAGGAAGGTTTTGGACTTACAACGCGTGCCGCCCCAAAGTTGCCATCACCGTAATTACTTTTGTAGTACCAGGCGTTTGCCTGTTCTGTTAATATGCCCTGCAAACCTTCATTGAAGAGGTCGGTGAACTGGTAACCCTTGCTGATTCCGGTAGGTGCATTCGCCACATTTTCCGGACTTATTTCTTTCACCTCTTTGGAAGGACTATAGCTTTGGTACTCTAAATTCATCGCTGGAAGACTTTTTTGCGAATACTTTAAAGTTCCATCCAGGTAACGGATGTAGCCTTTGGAAGTCACGTTTCTTAAAAAGCGAAATCCGCTGGTGCCATTGTTATCGTAAACAAAGTCAATCGATTTGATAAGCGCATGCCCGCCATCGAGGTACGTATTCTGTTCAACGCTTCCCACTACATCTGGAAAATGATGAAAAAGTAAAACGCGTTTACAGAGCCGTGTGGTACGAATTTCAAAGCCAGCTTTGTATTCAGAGAAAGCGTCGTCCCGAAGATCCCAATTGACTAAAGTTGCATGCGGATCGGCAGGATCGTATTCACCATAGTCGAGTGCCGTCTCGAACATAAAATCAGAAGCAGTCAAAGCGCTGTCGCCAAAGGCATAGGGCGTTCTGTTGCCGTACAATACCTTTGAAAGGTAGATGTTGGTATAAGTGATTGCCGCGCCGTTGAAGCGGTTGCGATAATAAGGTTTATTAAAAAGAGCAAGCGTTCCGCTGCTGGCGTTAGCATCTTCAGCTTTGTAAATGTAGTAAGCGCAATTTCCTTTGTCGTCAATTACCGTATCGGGCAACCACTCGTAAATGTGAAGTACATTGTCAGGATCACTGATACGCGAGGCTGTAGTCCAGCCATAGAGCGTGGTCATGTTGTCTTTGCTGATCACCCGCCATTTTATTTCTCCATCTACATTTTTTGTCCAGCGCTCTATCCGCGCAAACAAACCTTCAATGCGTGGTTTGTAATAGCGAATGGTCCAACCCGTTACCGAAGTGTCTTCCTTAATAACAAACGTATCGCCATTCATTACAAATTTACCTTTATCAGCAGGTGTCGTTAAACCATCGTTTCGCAGGTACTCAGGTACCAGGTCTTCTGCCTCAGACAATAAGTAGGTATCCGAATCTATGTAATCATGGTATTGAGGTAATTCTTTATCTGTTTTGCGTTTAATGGAAGGCAGGTTCAGGCTCCAGCCTAAGCCGAAAATACCGTTGCCGCCTCCTGAGTTATAAGAAAGGCTTAATGCCGGCGCTGCGCCACGTGCAGCAGCCACCGGCAATGGAATCGAAAAAGCGGCAGTGCCATTTACAGCGTTAACAGTAAATTTCTGGTCAATGCCTTTTATCGCTCCTCCTCCTTTGGGTAAAGTAATAGAAGGCACCTCGATGGCGTTGGATTTGGTTTTGCCGGAATCGGTCCGATAATTTTTTTTCGACTGCTCTCCTTTAATATTTTCAGTTTTTTCTGATTCCATTGTCAAACATTTAATTTTAGTAAACGCTCACTTTATTAATTCGTACCGATAACGCAGGACCTCTTCTCACTTTGAGTAGTCTCTTCAGATTTAACTCATAACCGACAAGTCCTATCTAGAAATATCCACACCATCCTTTAACCTTAATAAGTCAACTTATACTATGCGAGGGTAATGTTCGCTACCACGATGATATCATTAACAACCGCCTTGTCGAGTGTTGCCGAATCATCATCAATGGCATAAGAAGTTCCTAGAGCCATATTACCCGGAGTTACAGCAGCAGTATAGGTTTTGGTAGAGCCAGTCATGAGCGCTAGGTTCGTGAGTGTACCCAATAGGTTCATTTTACGAACGCCTGTTGTAGGCGCATTTCTTTCGATCACAAAACTTAAACCTGTTGCAGTGGTACCAAGCGCCTGGATCACGTAAGGCAACCTGTTTTTGTCGATAGACACGCTGGTAGCCCCCGTGTTTTTAAACTCATGCCATTTGTCCGGCATGTCGTGTTTCAGACTGAAGGCATAGAGGAAGCTGCTGCCGGTTGACGCAGCGAAAGCGTTAAGTTTAGTAAGCGCTGCACTTTTTACAGTGCTTGCAAATGAAAGACCACCATCCTTGGCTGTATACTTCATATGCATTACTACGTCCGCGATGGTGCTGAAATCGAACTGACGCACCAAACGGTCAGTTGCGCCTCCAACGTGAAGGCTGCTGATCTCGAGCTTCCAGGTACTTATAGCACCCTTGCCCTCAAACGGCACAAAACGTTCGTCCTTAAAGTTGAGCTCAAAAACCCCACTGTCATTTTGCGCCGAACTGGTGGCTATGCTTTCGCCGAAAGCTGAATTAACAGGAAGCGGGGTTGCATAAGTCCCGGTGTCTGCAGTATTCCTCCTTTGGTGGTCCTGCATCACCAGAGTTGCGTTGATATTGGTGTTAGGCCCGGCGATACACGGAATGCTGATACTCACTGATTTGATCCGCCGGAAGTAGTGGGTCGGATGATCAATGTCAAAGAGAATTTCAGGTAAACGGATATCGCATTTGCCAGTCGCTTTCAATTTTTCCAGTTCATACGGATCGAGAAGCGAAAGCGAAATGTTCTTGGTGAGTTCATAATCTCTTTTATTACTTTCAATGTATTCGGTTTCCAGCTGTTTTAATTGGAGGCTCAAGCGTTCTCCGGCCATGAAACCTGATTTGGCGCTGTCCCACTGGCCATATTGAATGACATTGGAACCATTATTACCAAATTCGTAATCCATAGAGACCTGTGCTTTTTTAGCCATGTTGTAGGCTAGGTTAAATGACTGGCGGTAAACTGTTTTTACCTGTCCGATCATCCAGGAATAAAGCTGCATGTTGGTGAATTTATTCTTCAGCCAATTGTACATTTCCTTCGATTGTTCTATTTGCACGTCGTGGTTGGCCAGTTCTTTTTCAGCCATCGAGATCCTGATCTTTGAACTTAACAGTTGCCTGTTAACCTGTGTCAGTTCTTCCTTGGCGCTCTTTATCTGCAGGTTCCAGTCTTCCTGCCTGCGATCATAGCTTGCAAAGGTCAACGATTGTGAAGCTTTGTTCCTGAGGGCAGAAGTAACGATACCTAACGCATTGGCGGCGGCATTCGAAGCAATGGAAAGTTTTTCGCCGGAAAATGGTAACTTAGCTTTTGAAGTCACTGCCGGACATGTTAAACTGATGTTTGCCCCAACCTCAACGTCAGGAATAAGATTTAATAAACCAGAAAGCAGTCGAACGCCCTGCTCCGCATACATAAAACCGTCGGCGGTGCGGGTGAGATCCATCGCACTTAATTCGCGCGGATTGCGATACTCGCGGGCCTGGTAGTCGTCGAGCTTGATCTGGATAAGTGTTCTGCTCAAATCGAGCGTGGCATAATTTTGATTGGCTTCTTCAATGGCCATCACTTTAATCGCCCTGGCCGCATTCTGAATATTTTGTTCCTGCACCTGGCGGAACAATGCAAGTTCTTCGGCGTCTTTTTTCTCGTAAAGGGAAATCAATTGTGAGCCAAGACCCTTTACCTCCCCGCAGTATTCGTTTGCTCTCTGCAGCAGATAAGTAAAGCGGTAGTATGGTAAAGGTGCAGCCATATCGGCAAGCGCGTCGGCAATGCTTAAACCGCCGGCTACTGCCTGAACAAGCATGGCCGGATCGATCGGCGGAGCAAAGAGCGCCAGCGACCGTACCTTGCCATCGATATTCATACAATGCCTGATCTTGAACAAGCGGTCTTCCACACGATCCCACATCTCCACGATTTTTGGATTGCCCGGCACACAGAAATAAAGATCGGTGACAGTGATCGACATCGGCTTGTTGTAACAAACGATCTGCATACCTGATTCGATCTCCTGACCGCAATTGCAATTCGCCAGGGATGGCAGGTAGTTTTCTATTTTCACAAGTACATTGGAAAAGTCATCCAGACTTGCTTCCAATTGGTCAAAGCATTTTGGAGCCGGCTCGGGGCGGTTCACACTTTTTGGCCTCGTGCCCAGGATCTCACTTGCGATCACATAAAGGTTGATGGCTTCGTTGATCGACTCCATGGTGTCTTGCCTGAACAGGTAATCGCCCCAATCGGTAAGTGTGGTGATATATTCCATTACTACCCATAACATGTAAGCGCGAGGACGCATGCTTGCAATCATGTGCGGATCGAAAGGATGGTTTTCCCAGGCGGCGATCTGTTTCTTGAAATCTGCCTTAAGATCTTTTTCCGTCTGGGTGAGTGTTGCATCTGCTGTACTCAGTAAACGCATCATGTTTCGGATCGAACCGGTTGACACGTTCTGAAAAAACGGCTTGATCTGCCAGTACCTCAGGTCTAACAATTTTGGACTGGTATCATCGAGCTCAGTAGGATCGAAAACAAAGCTCAGCCAGCGGATCGCTTCCGCGAACTTATTGTTCAGTCGTAATTGACGGGCGAAGAGGCTTGCACTGTGGAAAAACACCTCCCAGTTGTAAAGGGAGTATGGTCCCGAAAGCGCAAAATCAAATTCGTCGCGTGGATAGTTAGGATCAACAAATTGTGTATCTGGCGTATAGGAAGGGAAATAATTAGAACCCAAGCTCATTTGCCGTTTGAGCAAATTAGGTTCAAGATTGTCAGGATTCAATAAACCGTCGATACCGAAGGCGTTCAGTTTTTCAAGCAGCAAATCGGTATACGGATGATTGTTGGAGTAGAATCGGTGCTTTTGGCCTTCTTTTTTCACGTAAAAATTTCTCAGGTCGTCGCGATAAAAGAACGGCTGCGACTGGAGGTTATGTTTATACTGGATCGGGTAGGTGAGAATATAACCGCCGTTGGGCGTACTCGATAACAAGCGGTTGGAAGAGGGAACCCAGGTTAGGGAGGTTTTCACCCATAAGCCCTTGTCATTGTTTGTAATCGTGTTTTGGTTGAAGTTATCTTTCCCGTAAACCATTTGCTGTGCTTTTGGTTTTGTCATGAAAGGTCTTGAGAGATATCTTTGGCCGCCAGAGTTTTCATTGCCTTCAAGAGCCGGCCCGTACAAACCGATGCGTTCGTCAGCCGCGCTGATCTTCCAGCCGATCTCGTATCCCATTTCGGAATACCCGCTGTGTAAAGTGGCAATGTCCGGATGGAAATCCCTTCTACAGAGGATCTCAAGATTTCCGTTCGCGTCTAGTTTCGGGTGAAAGTAAAAACCATCTCTGTCCATCGTTACTTTGGTATAGTCGCCTAGGTTAGACCACACCACGGCACCGTTGTATGGATCGCCGTTCAAATGGTTCAGACTTTCACCGAGTTTCTGATTAAAACGTGCTTTAATACCCCACCACCTGCTGGCGAATTCGCCGGCAGAATTAATGGCCGGAAGTACTTTTTTCTGCGACCATTTTCCAAAATCGTATTTGGTATACGACATCTGGATCTCATAATATTTTTTCTGGACTAGAATCCCTGCAATGGTAACTTCCTTAAAGTGTTCTGTAAACATCGGGAAGAACAGGTAGAGTTTCCTGTTAAAAAACACCGGTATGATATGATCACCGACAATTTCCACATCCATTTTTTCCCAGGCCTGCCATACGTTTTTGATCTGTTTCCGGTAATAATACACATACGGCGGATTCCAGGTTCTTGCGAACAAGTGGGTGATCTCGTTGGCAGTATTTGTACTGGCATAACTGGTTGAGGTTCCGCCGGCAGATTCCAAGAGCATCGCGCGAACATCCAAATTGGCCACCTCATGCAATTGCACCAGATAATTTCCAAGAGCAGTTTCGGTGTTGCTGTCATTGATCTCATCCTGTTGCAAAAGATCTTCCATTTCCTTAAAGAGCGTGGTTTTATTTGTCCTTAAACTTGGATCTATCCAGTTTTCAGGGTAAAGGAATACCTTCCTGTTGGCTTCCCAAACACGGTAGTTCTTGCGCCACTCCCATTGTCCTTTATTTGCTTCATCAATAACAATGCCCTCCTCAAGACCGAGCAGACTGCGGTGTATCAACAACTGAACCGTACCAACTGCCGCTACGATCCGGGATGTCATGAAACACGAAGACATTTGGGAATCCAATAAATAGTAGGCGTAGATCTCGTTTTCATCTTCAAATTCACCCGAGCCAATGTAGAGCCCTACCAATGCATTCCGGAGCCTTTCCCGCAACTCATTCTTCACCGGAACAATAAAATCGCTACAGCCTTTAAACACTTTAAAGTTCGAGTGAACGGCTCTCAATACATCGGCGCTAATAGCGGCGTTGATTGATGTAGGGCTACCGGGGCCCGTGTTCCAAACCCACGCCCAGATATCCGCGGCCTTAATATTAAATAAACTACTGTCTTCATAAATTGCATCGAAATAATCGAACAAGGCAATAATGTCATCGCTACCGATCAGTTGTTTCGACTTAACAAAAATGTCATTGAACTCATGTATTGTCAGCTTTATATACTTACTTTCTGCGCCCATAGCATCGTACAGGTCGTTAATTTTCTGTGAATTACTTGTAAAGGATGCGGCATTGGCTTTATAATCATCTATTAGGATATACAGGTCTTCCTGATTAATTCCAAGTGTTGCCGATAATTGGTTGGTTTTCGTCACCCAAAGAATTCCTTCAACCCTTGCCTGTGTGAGGCTTATATTCTCAAACCAGAAGAATGCGTCTACAGGCATAATAAAGGTACCTGGATTTGTTATCGTGTTATTCACGGCTGCTTCAATTCCGTCTTCATCCAGTTGCAGCATATTGGCGAGTAGGCGGATGCGGTGGAGAAGACGATAGGCTTCTTTAAAGGTGGCCGAAATACTTCTAGCTGCATCTGGGTTAGTAATAAAATCAGAGAATAGAGTAGCGTATGAATTGGTTACAATTTCGTCAGTCAGGGTAGCACTCAATCCAAACGGAACACCTATTGCATCCCTCACTACATCTATAAAGAAAGTATCGTCAGTTACAACGTCTTTATCAGGGTTAGCTTTTCGCGATTCCTGGAAGGCCTTTTCCACATCGTCCCAAATGCCCTCGGCGGCTGCTATTTGCGCGGGTGTTGTAATGTCGTAGTCGCCGCTTCCTTCTGCAATATCCCTGAGCAAATTAACATTGAGATCAAGCGCTCTTAGCGAGCTCAGTTTGTCCTGTAACAGCAGCGCGTCCTTGATCTGCGTGCTACCTGCCAAAGGGTCTACCAGCAGGTTGAGCGTGTTTTCCAATTCTCCTTCTTTGAGTCCAAACCTACTGATGATTTGGGTATATCCGTCAATTTTAGCAAGTAAATCAGGAGTAAGTTTCGAGGTTGGCTGATTGATGTAGTCAAGAATTTCGTCGACAATTATAATTGAGGCATTTAGCACTACAGACAACATTTGTTTATCGGCATTAGTGAGTACACCCAAATCTACATTACCTGCATAATTTGTACCAGCAGTTATGCTAAAAAAGGTGATCACATCCTGTGGTAACAAAGAATTTTTAAATCTTCCGTTATAGTAAGCAGAATAAGCGTTGGTAACGCCCACGTTAAAATATACCTGGCTACCGAACCAGGTTTGAAGGTCTAGAAAACCGACGTTGAATTTTTCGCAGAAATGCAGTTGAGAAGCGACCTTTATTACAAACGCAGCGTCGATTCCTGAGCCTCCATTATAGATGGCGATATCCAATTCGGCTGTGGAGAGTTTCGTTTTTTTCTGTAACCTCATGAAACGCATTAAACGATCGCCATGTGAGTTTGTAAATAGAATTGAGAAATAATAATTGTCAACGTCGCAGGTGTCGGCTACATACGGCAGAATGGAAATGGCGATGTTGTTCCTCACGTAATATGTATACAAAACTTCCTGGATCCCTTCGTAGTCAAGTTTTGTAGCCTTAAACAAAGGCTTAACGGTCGTTGGCGCAACGTCAGGGGTTATCCCGAAATGAACTGTCCAAAAATTTGTGTCAGCGCTGTTATCTGTGGTTATTAAAGTGCCTTCATTCGGACTGGCCCCAAGATAAGCATTGGCCCACTGCGTGGTGGCATATTTGTCTGTAAATGAACTCAGGTCAAGTACGATCTCATGATACTCTTTTCCGAATGCTTTAAGATAAGAAAACGTCTCGTCGTAAGGAACATCGTAAGGTAAAGCCCAAGTGTACTTATAATCTTTGAGCAGACTTTCGCATAACGGGAAACGATGTTCCGGTTCAACCATAATCTCCTCCGCAGTTTTGGTAGTTTGCAATTCGGCGTATTTTACCGAAAGCCAGTCTGCCCAAGTAGTATAGCCTCCGGGAAGTGAACCGGCTGTTTCAGGGTAAAGGTTTACCGACAATATTTCGTTAACGATGTCGATGTAAGGCAACATTGTATTGGTGTTTTCGCAGCTGAGTAAAAGATACCGGATGTCTCTCCGGCGCTCAAAGCCATCTACTTCCTCAAGGCAGTCCAGTCCGCTCTTTCCACCAGTAGTATGTTTCTGGCGTCTCAGCCAGTTCATCAGATCTGTGAGATAGGCTGCAGGACTGTATATAGACTGGCATTCCTTGCAGCTGCAGGAGTTAAATGTGCCAAATAGGCTGTCGAGGTCGGGGAGACCAACCGGTAATGAGCCAACAGGAAGATTCAGCTCGCTATCCCTCAAAACTTTGGGCATATAACTCTGCCCGCCTTCATACCTGGTGTAGTGTACAGCTGTGCCTATAGATGTATTATAAGCTGCCTGGGCATAGCACCAAACCTTGTTGGCTGCGGCCTTCGTCATACCTCCTGCCTGAACTGCCGACAGAAATCCGTCGTATCCTACCCACATGATCCCTGCTGCGGAGGTGAAGCCAGCAGTAATGAGAATGCCGGCATCATTAAATGAACCAAGAGCTCCGTCGGTATACTTCACCACGCGTTGCAAAGTTTCCATTTTTACCAGATTGGTTTCCGCAAGGTAGTTTACCTGCCCCACAGTACCAGTGAAAAAACCGCGCACATTGCTTTGCTCAACGTTAAATGTTGGATTATTATTGAGAGGGGTAACAAGAGCCGAGTAGGCCGTAAGACCTGAGGCGGCCAGGTTTACAGCTGTTCTGGCGCCAGAATAATTTACAGCAATGCCGCCCCATATCGCGTTTGCATAGTCGGCATTGGTAGCGTAGCCAGAGGGGAGCAACCAGCCGCCAGCCGCCATGGCAGTGGTCCACGGACTTGTGCCGAGTCCGGTGAGCGTATGATAATTAGGATTTGTGCCTATACTTCCCGATGCAACTGCCCGGGAAAGCATGGGCGTATAATGAAATACATATTCATCGAGTTGGATTAGAGGGATCACTCTCGTGAGCTGGGTGCTATTGCCGCTCTCAGCCACTATGGCCGAAAGACGTCCGCCGTTCAGGGCATCATTCAGGATAGTTTCTTTTTCGGTTGGGGTATTAGTGGGAGACAGGTGAATGAGTTTGGCATCCTGATACCGACCATCGTTGTTTGCGTTAAATAAAAAAACATTCCTCGAATTAACCAACGCGTTAATGTTTGCGGTGGTGTTGAAACTTATATCAATTTCATGTTTTTTAACGGATTCGTCTAGCGCCTCCTTGAATTGCTCGCGAGACCGGGTTAAAATTTCGTTCAGTGTGCCGTAAGGAAATCCCCTTAACAAGGCGAAAAACAATTGCCTGCCGTTAAGCGCGGCTGTAGCCGCATTTGGTGAATTCGCAAAAGCATTTGCGGGGATGCCAAAGACTTCATACATCCCAGAGAATGGATTCAGAGCTACAAACGCATTCCATAGCGAATAGGCGGCTTTGAAGCGATTAAGGGTTACAACGGTAATACAGGTCAGGGCCGACAATTGGTCAATCTGCACAGCGGTGAGGCCCGCGATGGTAGTGGGATTATTAACGCCGTGAACATTGAGTCGCCCGGCTACTTTATCAAACACACTGGCGCCAAAAAGGCTTTCATCCATTTCGAAGGGAACATGTACGTCTTTGTGCCGGCAAAAACAGGTACTCTCAGCCACCTGGTATTCGCCACCTTCGGTAAGGTAAAGCCGTATGAGGATGGCCGTTGCTTTCGTGGTGACGTCCTTCTCAAAGGTATGGTCGTTTTTTACGTTGGTACTCGTAATTAACACTGGCGCAGAGTCAAATACTACCTCATAGATCTTGACAATTAAGTTGCTATGGATAATATGTGTAAAATATTCCGGGTTAGATGAAGAAACGTTTCCCGTAACATGAATGACCATATCCTCCATGGTTTCAATTCCTGTAACCGGTATATTTAATGTGCCCAGAGTTGTAGCGCCTTGCACAAGTGTAAGCCCTGCGATTGGTCTTGCCATAATAATTTTTATTAATTGTTAGTATTTTCGAATTATAATTTTTTACCGTTACCGGCGATTTTGTTTTTGCAATAAGGATTTCACTGCCAGTTCACTTGTTGATCGGCTTCAAACCAGCAATTTTATTCCGGTAGCTGATGAAGCAAAATCTGGTTTTTAAGCGCCCGCAATTTTTTGGATTCTAGTCAAAGCTGCCGTCCGAAGAATCTATATCTCCAACGACCAGCTGGTTTTTATAATATACTTTCATAAAAACCTGCTCTATGTCATTTGTTGGCGACAGAATAGGAGATGCACTATCAACTTTAAAGTCAATATCGAAAAATCCGTCTGCTGCTGTTAATCCGCTGCCCAAAAAAACAACCTCTAGCGGACTCTTGTGCCAAAGTTCAACCAGCATATTCGCAATTTGCTTTTCTTCGGGCGAACCTCCTTCGGGTGTAAACATAGCTTTTATCGTTCCGTTTACTGTAAAAGACATTTCCATAATTTGTTATTTTCTTTTAATTAAATTTTTTAATTCATAACCGGTAAAACTTACCTAACCTTTATCCGGTTTTCTAAAATTTCGCCTGGGTTCAATGCACTCCGTTAGTCGACATCATTTTCACGTTGTTACTTTCGGGTTGCAAAGTTTTTATTTCAATCAATGAAGTGATCGCCTCCATTTGTATGGGTGTTATATTCTTTAGACTTTCAATAAGTGCCACACTCACTTCTTTTAATTTTATTTCAACTTCCTGCTCGCCAAGTTTTTTCAATTCATCCAAAGCAGCGTTTTCTACCGCCACATTCTTAAATTTTAATTTTCTCGGATGATTGATCAGATCTTTTCCCTGTTCATCTTTTTGGAACTCTGTTATTGGTTTTTCATTCTCGTCCCGTTCACAACGCGCTTCGCCTATTTGTTTACAAGCTTCGGTATATGTCTCAAACGCGTCCTTAAGTTCTTTCCGCGCTCCTATAATGGCAAGTGTCAATTCACCTGGCATTGCATAGGTTCCTAGGTGCGCAGCGTTACTTAAAATTTCTTCAAGATTTTTATTTTTTATTTTTTTTCTCATAATGAAAGTATTTAGGTTACGGTTATATTAAAATGGATTGGTCATAAACTTGAAAGTGCCACTGGAGAAGCGGATATAAATAGATTCCCCATCCTGCCAGATATCACCATTATTTGGTGATGACGGCATTCCATCGACATCGCATGGCCGTATTCTTAAAGATGCCTTATCCGTCCTTGCCGGAGCTATGTCTACAAAAGCTGTCGGATCAAATGAAGGGTCTAAACCGAAAATTGAAGCCCCTCCAGCCTTGAAATATTGAGTGGTATTTTCCCAAACAAATTTGTCGGTGCCCTCAAAAGCCCCGGAGATGCCAAATTGTATACTATTATCAGGGCCTCCCGGCGATCCGCCCGAGGAAATATCAGATAAAAAGGCAACGGTCTCTCTTGTACTTCCGCTAGTTTTAGTAAAGTAAAGGCGGTCGGTAAGAAACTCCAATGCACCAACTTCAGTAGTGGTTTTGAGAGCGCCGCTTGTTAATCTTAAAGGTGTCTTTGATGTTGATCCGGCTGCAAGGTGCAACCAGGCTGTAGGGTCTGTGGTGCCCCCTAAAAATGAATTACCATTAACCTTAAACACACTTCCATTCCAACTAAAACTCGAAGAGCCTGTTAACGCGCCTGAAGAACCATATGCGATCATAGCATCTCCAACAGAACCTACAAGAAAAGTTCCCGATGCATTTGGAAAATTAAAAGTCCTGTTGGTCGTCAAAGAGTCTGTATTCAAGTCTGCCATAAATTCAATCGATGGGCTTTTCAGACTAAATCCCTTCCTTGAGCCATTGGTTTTAAAATAACCGGTTATTGCGCCGCTTTCAATCATTTCAAAACCAACTCCTATCGCTGATGCATCAGCTCCACCATTATTAAGCGTAATTAACTTATCAGTCACAAAAGAGTTTACTTGCTGCTCATAAATTGCGGTGCCAAAAAAATTATGCTGGGTTGAAGAGTTTCCGTAGTTTATGATATTAGCATTTGTAACACCTATATTAAGTATATCATTATCCGCTGTGTTTGTAGTATCAATACCCTGTCCTGATGTGAAAATAAAAGAGCTACTTTGGGTGCCGGCTGTGATAAAATCCCAGCTGCCATTGTCTTTTAAAAACTTACCCGTAGCTGATGACGCTTTGATGAATGAAACATCAACACTCCCTGTAGCAGCGTCAATCTGTAAATAGCCTCCGGCTATATTAGCATCACTATCAATAAAAAGAACAGAATCAGCCATTACAAGAAATTTGTCTCGAACAGTATTCCCTTTAATTAACTTACCTGTATTGGAATATATAACTGCCGATACTCCAGTTTTAAAAACGCTTCTAGTTTCTGACATAATAAATATAGTTTAAGCTAAGCTACTTTCAGAAGTATGTATTTCTTCTGAAAAGAGCGTAAGTATGATAATTGACTTGAGTAAAAAAATAATTCTCTTTTCATAATTCCAACGTTTAATGATTTTATGGGTTAGTTGCCTCTAAAATAACGAAATAACTACAGTTTTAGCGCGGTTGAATATTAATATAGTAAATTAATTTTTGACAATATTGACTTTTAGTTGTTAAAAATCAAGTAGTTAAAATATTTGACTTGCTTAAATGGTAGTAAATTTCCGGTAGTAAGTAATGAAATTTCCGGTAGTCAATTGAAAAATTTCCAGTATCTGGGGTTATAAAATCGGGCAGCGTAACTTGAGATCCTTTATGTTTAAAACTGCAGTTTTACTTGCGTAATTTTACTTATTACCCGAGTAAACCTAAAAACTTACTTGAGTAAAGCTAAAGACTACCTTTAACTATGCTCCTTTTTATTTCAAAGCACGGTTCGGATTCGTTTCCCTTAGAGGTAAGGGGTTTGGATCATATTTATTTAAACCAAAATCAAGGTCGTGAAATTCATCGCGTTCAAAAAAAACAATCGCCGCACGGCAGGGACTAACCCTTAAGATAAGATACTTCTTAATAAGAAGGGGATAGATTATACTTCTCCAGAACCATAAAAAAGTACCCTAAATGGCATAAATCTGTGTGTCCTGTTATGTGTCCTAAAGTGCTTTTGTGTCCTGTTTTGTGTCCTTTAGAAAGGTGCGTTAAGGTAACCCTACGTAACCCTGTTTATAGCAATTTCAGAGTTTATTACTGTTGACAACTAGACTTTATAAGGGGTTTCCTAAATAGAGGCTGTGTATATCAATAATGACGGTGTTTAAACGAAAAAAGCCCCTGTAAACAGGGGCTTATGGGCGGACTGGACGGGACTCGAACCCGCGACCTCCGCCGTGACAGGGCGGCATTCTAACCAGCTGAACTACCAATCCGTTTTTCTCTAACTTTAAGCGTTAATCTGCTTATTGTTTCGGGAGTGCAAATTTAACAAGTTTATTTAAATTTGCCAAATAATTTAGAAAAAAAAGTAAAAAAATGAAGGATTGTTAAACTTGTTTCTGTGCTTTAACGCGCCAGAATCACCCATTATGGTGGTAAGTCTTTTCACGATTTTACAGTAGAACCAGATGGGTCTTTTAAAAATGTGCGACGTATGAACGAAGATACGAAAGGAAAAGTCTGTGTCGGCACGAAGGAATATAACGCTGCGATCTATCTATAGCAAGGTTTGAGACTAACAAAAACTTCTGCATAAAGTAGAAGGTAAATTAATCTATTTATCCTATCGCTTTTTCAACACCCAAAGGCACCCATTCTTGGTCGTAATTTTATCCAGATTTCCAGTCACAACTAATTGATCGAGGAGTATTTCGCTCTCCGCCCTGAGTGTGCCAGATATTTCAGCGAATTCTTTTGCGGTGAGCGAATTGTATTTTGAAAATAAGGATTTCCAATCTTTATTGTATTCTTTTTTTATTGCTTTGGGCTGTAGTTTTAACACGGCTATTTCATAGAAAGCGTAAGGTTTTGAGCCGTATACCATTTCCTGCGTCCCCTCGCTGTTTACAAAAAATAGAGTAGGGAAGCCTCGCACACCATAGTCTTTTGCCAGGTTTAAGTCTTTTTCAAATATTTTTTTTGCTCTGTCATCGAAGTCGCTTTTTAATTGGTCCACGTTCAGTCCCACATTTTTTGCCGCTATTGCCAGGTTTTCCCATTTGGCAATGTTTTTCTTTTTCAGAAAAACCATTTCGCGGATCTCCCGTAAGAATAGGATCGCTTTTTCATTGCTTTGCAGTTGGGCTGCCTTAAAAGCAATGGAGGGAGGATTAGAAGAACTTAAAGGGTCTTCCAGCCAAACGTCACCATCAATGGGCATGTCGTAATGACCACTGACTTCATCCCAATGATGCGCCACATCTGAAGGTTTGCTGATTCCTCCGCTGTTGTAACTCCAATCAGGAAGCAATCCTCCCATTCTATATTCTACCTCTAGCTCATCACCGTATTCTAATTTCAGTTTTCTTAACTGGGGTTCTATGCCCCAGCAGGAAGAACAGATGGGGTCTGTAAAATAAATAAGCTTTACCGATTTTTTTGTGCTTTGACCAGTAACAGTGGTCTTTGCCGAACTATCGGGAATACCACATATCCCTTCTATGGGATCACAAATCAATGGGTTGCTTGTTGTTTCGTTTTTCATGTTGCTTTTATTTTTTGTTTGTCCTTGGCAGTTAAAAAATGTTGTTGCCAAGAAAAGGCTTGCTAAAAATAGTTTTGTCATAGTGTGTTCTGAACCACCATATCCTCCTTAGAGCGGACGAGATTCTTTTAAGTTCACAGCGCAAATTTAAGTTGTATTTGGGTTCCAAACACCATGGATTTCTCCCTCGAAATTAGTTTCCTGTAGGAATATTTTCCGCGTTTATTCTGTCTAAAAGAAGGCAACATAAAATTGAATAAATTAACCAATTTTTATAGAGGAACTACAGAAGGTTCCACTATTCTGGCGGGAAGTGTTTTATATTTTTTTGATGTTCTGCAAATTGTTCATAATAAACGCTTTACGGATAATTACTGCTTTGTCTCGTCTCTAAATCGTATCGTTTCGTATCATAACGTTTGAAGTCAAGGTTGATCTTAAAAGTGTATACTATGTTTGCCATAAGTTTAAAATGATACGCTATGATACGTTATAATACGACGTAGGTACGATGAAGATACTATAAATCTTTGAAATCTTTGCGAAAATGATACGGTAGACGCTACTCGTCCTGATGGTACAAAGACAAAAATCTTTGAAACCACACCACCGGGTTTTGAAACGGAAGATGCTATGCGCTCGCTGATGGAGTGGTATAACAGCGATACATTTACTCCCTCTATAATTAAATTGGCGCTGTTTGTATATGAATTTTTAAGCATTCACCCTTTTCAGGATGGCAATGGGCGCTTAAGCCGTTTGTTGGGAAGCCTATTACTTTTAAAGCACGGCTATCCTTGGATTCAGTACGTAAGTTTTGAACATGAAGTAGAGCAGCGTAAAACAGAATACTATCAGGTATTGATGGAATGCCAGCATGGCCGACCCGGAGAAAACGTAACCTCGTGGATACTCTTTTTCTTAAACTGTCTTGGCAATATACAAAGTAAGCTGATGCAGAAACTGGATGTACAAAAGAGTGAGAATCAAATGTCGCCGCGTGAAAAAATAATCTATGGTTTTATTGACAACCATCCGGGAAGTAAATCGGGCGCGATGGCAGAAAAATTGAAACTCCCTTTGCCCACAGTAAACCGGATTTTATCTGAAATGGTAAACGGAAATTTTCTTACAAAACACGGATCGGGTAGTGGTACCAATTACACAATTGAAACTTTAACACGGATAAAAAAGAACATCGCCATGAGTTTTTCTGCGTCTGAAAAGAACAAGCAGTTCCTACTTAAAAACAAACATACATTTATTCAGATCTCACGCGTAATTCTTACACCGAAGTTTGAATGGAAAAAAGCAGAAGACTGGGGTCGCGTGCTAATCAATCATGGCCTCACGTTACAAATTAGCTGCTTTACCAATACAGGTCTAAATAAAGTACAAACCTATTCCGTCTCGGCCTTTAACAACGCGTATTACTACGAACCAGTATTCACATTGAATCATCCTATCCATATACCGGGTAATGTATGGAAGGGTCTGCCGAATAACAACGAGTATCCCATAAACGTAGTGTTTAAGATTAGAAGCAAAGTTCCCGACTGGCAATTTGATGTAATTTTCGTGTACGATGCTGCGCTGGAATAATTAGTCTGAACTAATAACATGGCGCCCTTGTTCGCAGGTTCTTAATAACTCATAAACTTCATGTATGAAAGGCACATTCGTATTTGCCCTGAATTTGAAACGTATTTGACGGAGTTTCCTGATTTTTAATAATTTAGAACCAATTAATTTAGTATATTTGCACCCTTAAAATGGGTAAATTCTCTTTGCCAAACATTTGAAAATGAAAAAAATAGTTGAATACAGAAAATTACTGGGCGCTAGTAAGGAAATGAAATTAGCCGAGCTTAAAACCTTATACCGGAATTTTATGAAAGAATACCATCCTGATAAATTCCAGGACGACAATGAAAATAAAACTGCTGCTGAAGAAAAAAGCAAACAGATCATCGAAGCTTATCATACACTTGTGAGCATTGCGCCTGAAACCACCGAAGCAAACCTGGAAGCTTATACAATGACGATCGGCACATCCGGTATCACAGATATAGAATACAAGGCGAAACGTTTGAGAATTGATTTTGCGGATGGCAGCGCTTACGAATACCTTGGCGTCCCCGAAAATACTTATGTGAAGCTTATAAATGCAGATTCACAAGCCCGTTTTTTACGTAGACATATTTCCACCTCTTTTCTTTACAGGCAGGTGAGTAAAATAGGTGTTGCCGTTTAATAACCACAAATCTATTTGATGCAACCAGCTGTTAAAAGCTGGTTGTTCTGAGTCTTTCATTGTTTTATTTTTATTCTGTGAAAGCATTTGTCGTAGGTATATTTCTTATTTTAAACTCCTGTGTATTCTCACAAACTACCAGTGATAGCACTGAGATTTTTGCTGTTACAGGAGAGGCTGCAGAGTATCCGGGAGGCCTGCAGGCTTAATTAGTGTTTGGCCGAAAACTCCATTTTCGTCGTTGTGTCAATTGGCAAAAATTTTGCTTTTCCAACGGAAGATCTCGAAAGCGGATGTATCCGGTTCTGGTTAAAATTTGTCATCTATGAAGATGGAACGGTTCATGATGCCACGTTTTCTAAACGCAATGAAACGCATAACACCTAGAACCATGAGGCGCAGCGGCTCACGGCTCTTATGAAGGTATCGAAACCGGCAAAGAATGATGGTAAAACTGTGAAGTGTTATTTTAGTTCCCCATATTAATACGGATTGACTGAAAATAGTGGGCACCATTCGGCAAAGATTTCTTGATAAAATTTTTTAAAGCCTTGCCGGCGCAGCCGGAGTCTATTTTAAAGGGAGATCTTTTTTTCTGTATGGGAAAGTGTTTTATCGGTACTAAAGTTTTTTATTTCGCGAGATTCATTTTTTTTAATGTTAGTTATTATTATTATTAAAATGTGGCAGCACTTCTAATAAGATGGCGCATTAAGCACGCCCCTTACCAGATTTTTCCATTGGGGTTTGGAGAAGCCAAAACTAGCAAAAATTGCAACAATCAAATTTCTCAACCTGTTTAAAAAACTCCCAGTGGTATTAGGCAGTTCATTTCGACCCCGTTCGTAAACATGTATGACTTCTCTTTTTCGATATACGAGAAATGTGCTTGTAGCGTTGCTGGTATAAAAATGTGAACTTGCATCGCTTTTACTGTAGGGGCTTCTTACAGGTCTAACACGAAATCCGCACAATTCTTCGTCGCTTGATTTGTCCTGGAGGTCTTCCAGCTTTTCAATTCTTACCCAATCATAACCATCTCCGGCTTTATTAGGTGGTGCGGGCAATTTTATTCGAATCAGGTTTCCAACTTCCGGCTTATTTTTTTCAACCGGGTTGCCTTCGTCATCTGTAAGGCGGAATTCCGCACCGGATTCTCCACAGATTAAAAACCAATTATTTACATCAAGTAACCGGAATTTTGCCTCTAAGAAAATAAGCATGGCATCTCTGATGGTCGGCGCTTTGAATTCGGTACTCGCTCCGGTTTTAAAACCTAAAACCTGTCTAGGTATTATCATTTTCAAAAGGTTCATTTTTATGGTGTAGGTTTATTATTATATTTAGTTTACAAGCAATAAAATAGCTCTGGACTTATGCATCCGAGTTCTCATCTTTAACAGCAACAGCTGCTGTTTTATCAAGCACCTTACTGTGATCTATAATTTTCAAACGCTGTTACAGAGTCGCACATAGAATAAGTTTACCAACATTACTTTTTTATTCATGTACACGTATTCCATTTCAGCGATTTGTTTTGTATTTTGAGTAGTTCCCAACTCTTCTGTTTCTGTAGAAATTAATACCCATTAAACACGCTCTCAAAAAAAATTCTATCATTTTTAACTGCCGCGGACTTTTACCGCTGCGTTGTTTACCGCAGAGATACCGCATGCTAAAATAACAGTGTGGATATTTACGTGCCACCGTTGAAAAACACAATTCCCCTTTTTATGATGAGTGCATAAATAGTCATCTACTTTGCTTTAACCGCTCTCTCCAATAAAGTACCGTTTCGTGTTAACACATTCTAACAGGTGTCTTCTTATAAAGAACTGGCAGAGAATTGGATATTTAGAAGACCGAATCCTGAAATTTATAAGAAATGATTGCTGCGAGAGTTAGCCTTAATGACATGGATTGAGGAAAATGTCTTAGCACTTAAAAAAAAGCCATGAACAAATTATTCAAAGGATTATTCGCCGGATGGAGCTCAAAACAATGGGGCGGCGGCTGTCTAAACTGTCATTATTCTTATTGTCCTCTGCCTTGAACTCGGTCAATGCAGTTAAATAGTGTCTGTCCGAAAATGGAGTTTTCGGCCAAACACTAAATATTGTTTCACCTATAAAATATCTATGATTAGTAGTACGATATAGCAAATCAGGAAGAAATTCTAAACCCACCTACGAAGAAAAAACGCTGGAGAATTGTGCGTAGTTGGAACGGCGCTAAACGAATGAAAACCGTGGTGACTATTTTCATGTAAGACAATTGTAAGTTACAGGTAACAAACATCTGATACGTTAAAAATGTCGATGTTTATTTGTCCTAATGGACTGTCGTAAATCCGGATTCAGATCTTCTACATTTTAAAAAGCAAATAAAACTTCACTCCTAAACGGGATAAAATACCGTGTATCCGCTACTGTAGTAACACGGGCTAGTGACGCCAGCGGACAATAGTCCATGCATTTGCAAATTTTTCAGCGGGCCCTTCGGGACATTTTTTTGTCTTGCAAATGCTCTGTTTATTTTTAACTTCACTCTGGACATTGGAAATTTCAGCATCATCGAAATCTTCTTTTCGCCGGTGCCAAGCCCGAACCCGTAACAGGATTAGAAGCTGAATGCACATTCTGGTAAAACTCTTTCTTGTCACTTTTTTCAGCGCCAACTGCCAAATCTTCCGTTTCCTCAATGGATTTTATGAGCTTTTCTTTTAAATTTCCGGCCCAATCTTCTGCACCTCTAAATAATTTTTTGCGCGTTTCGCTGCCTTTATCTGGGGCTAATAAAATGCCCACTACTACTCCAACAGCACAACAAATGTGTCTCGGTTTATGTACTAGACCTTTCTTTACAGAGCCTTTCATAAGTTAAAGTAGAAATAGCTATTTTCTACTCTTAAACTCGTACTTACTCCACTCCAAGTGGTACTACCGCAATAAAACGCTGAAATATTAGATTATTTATGCCAAATCCAACTATATTTTATTGCAATGGCCAATTTATAGTTGGGTGGGCAGCCTGTGAGTGGTATTAGTAGAGATCATTCCGTGTAACAGAATTGGCAAGGGCTTGTCCCGCCTTTCAACGCTTCAATCATTTCCTTGAAAATTTTAAGACGTCAGGGCGGGGTATTTTCCGAATTTTTTTTTAAAACGCGTTGAACAGGATTAACTAAAGCCGTGTCAACCATGAAATGATAAATCAACCCTTGAAGGATTTTTGCAATTTAGGCGAACCGTCACGGCTTACCAGACAAAACAGATTTGACATTCACACTACATCAGATCGATAATCTGTTGTCCGTGCTTCTTACTTTCAACATCACGGATAACTTCTTTAATGTTACCTTTTGAATCTATTACAAACGTTGTTCTCACAATGCCATCATAGATTTTTCCAAAGAGCATTTTTCTGCCCCATACATCGTAGTCTTTAATGATCCGCATATCGGTATCTGCCAGGAGCGGGAAGGAGAGGCCGTACTTCTTAATAAATTTTAGGTGCGATTTTTGGTCGTCAGCGCTTACGCCAACCACATGGTAATTGTGCTTATGCAGGTTCTGATATTCGTCCCTGAGATTACACGCCTGGTTAGTACAGGTGGGAGTATTGTCTTTTGGGTAAAAATAAAGGACCAGGGTTTTTCCGAAATAGTCAGATAAACGGACTGTGTTCCCGTCCTGGTCCTTTGCTTCAAAATCGGGTGCTTTAACTCCGGCCTTTAATGAGCTGGAATGCGCCTGAAAGACTTCGCTATTCTTCTTCTTCGTTACGTCCATTTTCAACACGGCCAATATCTTCTCCGTCATTATCATCATCACGCGTGCTCTTAGAGCTGTGGTCGTAATTATTATTGTTTGTTTCTTCGTGCGACGGTGTTATTTTTTCCATCACGTTGTGCGCTGCATTCTTTACGAAATCAGTCACCGCTCCCGCAATTGCTCCAATAGTACTTTGTTCTTTTTTAGGAGTTACTTTTTTTACCGTTTTTTTACTAGCCGGGCGTGGCGAAGTTACTTTCTTTACCGCTTTTTTCACTGCCTTTTTTGCAGGAGCCACTTTTTTCGCAACCGCTTTCTTTACCGTCTTAACTACTTTTTTAGCTGCTTTCACTGCTTTTTTTGGAGTTGCTTTTTTAGGCGCTAATTTCTTAACAACTTTTTTAGCAGCGACTTTTTTAACTGCTTTCTTTGCAGCCTTCACTACTTTTTTAGCAGCTTTCTTCGCTACTTTTTTTGGAGCAGCTTTCTTCACTGCTTTTTTTGCTTTAGCCGCAGTTTTTTTAACCGCTTTCGCTACTTTTTTCGCTGTTTTTTTTACTGCCTTCTTAGCAGTTTTTTTAGCTATCTTCTTTGCCATAGGGTTTTTATTTTAATTGTTGTTTAATTCTGATTTTAGTTTCTTGTCCTGAAGTCCATTGATACTACTGTGTTTCGCTTCATTATGTTTTATATAATTTTTTTCAAAATACTTACAATACATGGTAATCGGACAACTATCGCACTTAGGATTTCGTGCCAAACAAATGTACCTGCCATGTAAAATCAACCAGTGATGTGCCTTCGGTACTAATTGTTCTGGTATAAATTTAATTTATTGTTTTTCAGATTGCAAGGGATTTTTAGCATTCGTGGTTAAACCTATGCGGTTACTTACTCTAAAAACGTGTGTATCTACCGCCATTGTTGGCTTTTCGTAGATAACGGAAGCTATCACATTCGCTGTTTTTCGTCCCACTCCTGGTAATGTCATTAATGTATCCACGTCTGCCGGTACAAGACTACGAAAATCCTGTGCCAGCATCCTGGCCATGCCTGCGAGGTGTTTGGCTTTGTTGTTGGGATAGCTAATACTTCGGATGTAATTAAAAAGTGTTTCTTGCGAGGCTTGGGCCATGGCTTCTGCCGTTGGATAGTCCCTGAATAATTTCGGAGTGGTAAGGTTAACGCGTTTGTCTGTGCACTGTGCGCTTAAGATTACTGATACAAGCAATTCAAAAGGATTGGCGTAAATGAGCTCCGTTTCAGCAGGCGCCTCATGCGTTTCGAAATATTCCAGTATTTTATCGTAGCGTTCGTGCTTGGTCATATCAGGAGTAAATTTAATTTATTTTCTGATTGGTACTGTCAACTTATTCTTAATTTTGTTTTAACCATAAAGCATGACAAAGACCTTTTTTCTTTTTTCAACTGCCATAGTTTTAGTGCTGAGTGCCTGCAAAGAGCCACCTATTTTGGAGGATGAGCCTGCGCAGAGTGACGCTGTTACAGATAGGCTCATCAAAGAACAATTCATTAAAGCCAATCAAAAGCTTATGAATAAAGAAAACGACCAAATGGACTCCTATGCCAAAAGTCACAAAATGCCCTTTTACCGCACTAGCTCAGGTATCAGGTATTTTGTATACAAACCCTCGGCAAAAGGCGACAGCATTCGCGACAGTATGCGTGTAGAGGTGGATTTCGAAATACGGCTTCTTGATGGAACTCTTTGCTACACTTCTAAATCAAGTGGGAAAAAAACCATTGCGGTTGGACACGATGATGTTGAGAGCGGTATTCATAAAGGATTACAGTACTTAAAACGGGGAGATAAAGCGCTCCTGATGATTCCTTCACCGCTGGCACATGGGGTGCTGGGTGATTTTGATAAGATTCCGCCACAGATGCCGATTTTGTTGGATGTTGTGATTTACTAAGCGGTGTAGAAGCAGATTACGCAGATCTCTTTACGTAAAAATAAGCCTGCGCCTTTTCGCAGATGCGAGATAACGATCTTCACCTTTTGGCGCAGATTACCTGATTACGGATTAAATATAATTTAGTTCTCAGCCTAGATTATATTTGGATTCAGCATAAGTAGCTATTCTCCTTTAGATTCATGCGAGAACAATGAAATTATAAATGACTGTGCAATTAAAGCCAAAGGCACCGAAGTTTAACGATGAAAAATCTGTTTAATCAGTAAAATCTGCACTCAATGTGAAAGTAAACTAAACGCGCACTCCAATAACCAACACGTCATCCACCTGTTCTAAACCGCCCTTCCATTCTTCGAAACGCTGGCTCATGATTTCTTTTTGCTGTTCTATGGACATTTCAGCAATTTCCAAAAAGATTTTGCGGAGTTGTTTGTGCATGAATTTTTTACCTTCCGGACCACCGAACTGATCACCGTATCCATCTGTAAATGTATAAACCATATCGCCCGATTCGAGCGCTATTTCATTGAAAGTAAATAAAGCACTGTCATCATGTGATTTTCCCACCGGCATTTTATCGGCCTTGCAGTTGATGATGGCTTTATTACGGATGATGCAGAAGCTATTATTGGCAGCAGCGAATTGCAACTTCATGTTTTTTACGTCGAGACGGCAGAGAATTGCATCCATACCATCTTTACTTTCTTCAGAACTTCCTTCAGGATTTAAAGCGCGGATGATGCCACTTTTCACCTCATTTAAGACAAGGTCAGGACGCGTGATCTTTTGATTAATAGCATCGTTGAGCTTGCTGATGTTTAATAAGCTCATAAACGCGCCAGGAACACCGTGACCAGTAGAATCGGCAGTAATATAAATGAATGAGCTATCAGGTAACCTCGTAGCCCAATAGAAGTCACCGGCTACAATATCTTTTGGTTTAAACATTACAAAGTGCTCTTTCAGGTTGGTGCTCATCATGCTGCTGTTTGCCATCAAAGCTGTTTGAATTCGCTTCGCATAGTTGATACTGTCAAGAATCTCTTTCTGCTTCTCATCCACCAAGTGTTTTTGTTTTTCGATCTCACTTTTTTGCTCCGACAATAATTTATTTGCTTTTCGCCTTTGGTTATTGCTTCGGATCGTAAATAACAAGAGAATAATACCCAGAGCCGATAAAATGGCGATTGTGGAAATAACGTTTTTTTGTTTACCTATAGTTCCTTCGGCCGTAGTGATCTCTTCTTTCTTTTTGCGAATCTCACCATCTTGTTTCTCCATCAAATTCTTTTGCTCCTGAATACGCGTGCTTACCTGGTCGTACTCATGCTGCTTAGCCCTCAATACTTCGAGTTTTATTCTGAGTGTATCTTCCATTTGCACCAGCATTGCTTCCTTTGCCTTTTTTTCTTCTTCCAGTGTCTTATAGCTCGAAACCAATTTCTTAATATCGTCTTTGTTTACTCTCACTTCACCTTCGCCTGAAGAAGCAATGGCATTAAATTTATCAAAGATCGATTTCCATTCCCCTTCTTTTACAATGGCGTGTTCGTAGAGCTGACTCTTCACCACTAAATTTGATTCTTCGAGCTTGGGCTTATTGATAATGTACTTGATCCTTCCGTCTGATTCTACAAAGGAGATCATAGACTTTTTAAAATCCTGGAGTTTTTCTGCCACCATTAAAACACCCTTACCGCGAATTTTAGCATACATGGCCCACAAATTATCATTGCGGGAACCATCAATAACAAGCATTTGGCAGTTAGGGCGAATGTCACTTACCGTTCGGCAATACACCACATTGATTGGAATTTTATTTCTGAATTTAGCCACGTTGCGGATCCCGTTCAACTGATTGTGCAGAGCCTCAGAACTCATTACACAAATAACAAATTCCTTCATGCGGTCTTCGTTTGGCCAGGTAACGTAATTCGTAAATTTATAAATGTATACCGCTTTGAGCTGGGCGCTCTTTTTTATCACGTCGGTCTTGGCCTGGGAGAAGATAAAAATAGGAAGCAAGAAACCAAAAAGGATCAGTAATGCTATCTTCTTTTTTATAATCACGTTTAAGTTTAGAATAAAGTTAATTGATTGTGCTAATATACTTTTTCATTTTGACTTAATACAATTTTTTGTTTTTTTTTCAGGGTAAAAAACTCTAAAAAGTTTAGTTTTTTAATGTTCTATATGGCAAGCTGCAACGAATTTAATTCTCTTTTCGACAAAATTGTTTTTTTCTTCGACTAACATTTTAAATTGGTCTATGAAAGTCCTTTACCAAGTGTTTTGGCAAATTTTGAAATATGTAGTAGCAATGGTAGCGGCAAAATAGTGGGGTAACCCATTATTTTTTTGTCTATTTTTGTTCGGGCTTATTCCATAAAATCCAACAATGGAAAGCTAACACCCTGAAGTTACTTGCGAAACGGAATGATGAGTCAGAGATTTAGTTTATTTTATGCAGGTTTCACGGCACAGGTTCCTGCGCTCTATTTTTCTCGACTCGAATTTATCGACGCCTGCAAATCTGAGGAAGGTGAGGCAGTAAAAAATTTTATCTCTTCTTACTCTCAAATGTTACAACAAGAGGTGTATGAAAATACCACACATCTTAAAACGGCTATCAGTATAGCAAAACATCTCGAAATGGAGTTGTTGCCTGAGCCGAAGAATTCTGATGACTATTACAACTGGCTGGTGCATTACACAGATTGTATTGAAAAAGAATTTCCCATGGCGCGCATTGATCATTATTATTTTTTGTATTCACGTAAAATAGCTGAGATTTGCAAAAACATCGGACTGGTGAGTACTTACATGGACTTTTCTCTTTCTGCAGGACAAGCCATGGATCTGCCCCGTAAAGTAGAAAAATGCTTAAAGGATACGGAATACATTCTTTTTAAATTAATGGCTGCTGCCGCTTTGCTTTCCAGCGAACCGAGGCAAAACTATTTTAATATATACTACAGATCGCTGTGCCAGGAATTTCTCCCTTTTAAAGAAATGGACATTACCAAGATGAGCGAACCTGAATTTAAAAAATTAGGCTCATCCATTAAAGAATATGAACTTTTAGTACTCGATGGATTCAAAAAGTGTATAGGTCTTCTTAAAGAACTAGGAATTTAAGAAGTTTTCTTGTTGTCAAACATTTAATACCAAATACAAATATTATTTTTCTGCGCGTAGGCCTGCGCAAAGTAATTGGTAGATACCGATTGTACAAAATAATAGGCCATTGCTCCTGTTTTTTATGAAGATGCACTAAAGAGTAAAACCAATGATCAGGATATCATCGACCTGTTCATTTTCAGCTTTCCAATCCAGGTGTTCGTGTTTGATTATTTTTTCCTGGTTAGCGAAATCAAGCTTATAATTTTTGATTAGGAGATCTTTGAACTTCCCGGTGCTGTATTTTTTGTCTTTGGACCCGCCAAACTGATCGGCATATCCGTCGGTGAAAATATAAAACGTATCGCCTTTGTTGGTGTCTATCATGTGCGTGGTGTAGGCAATGGTTTCGTCCCTATCTTTTTGTTTGGTGCCAATCGGAATTTTATCGGCCTTAATCTCGGTAAGCTCTCCTGCTGTATTTACGATCCAGAGTGGGCGCATTGCACCAGCGTATTCCAAGGTGTTCTTCTTGTAGTTGATCTTACAGATAGCAATGTCCATTCCGTCTTTGGATTCGGATTCGTTTTTATGCAAAACACCAAGAACACCGTTATTTAATTCCATTAATATATTTTTAGGATCGGTGATGCGCTCTTCGTTCACAATTCGGTTTAAAAGATTGTAGCCGATCAAACTCATAAATGCTCCCGGAACGCCATGACCCGTGCAATCTACCGCTGCGATAATGCAGCAGTCTTCAAAGTGGGTAAACCAATAAAAGTCGCCGCTCACAATGTCCTTCGTCATGTAAAGTACAAACGAGTCAGGAATGTGGGTTTTAATAAGTGCATCACTCGGTAAAATAGCATGCTGTATCTTACGGGCGTAAGAAATACTATCTGTAATATCTTTATTTTTTTGAACGATGATCTGCTCCTGTTTTTTGCGAACAGAAACATCCGTGTCAATAATGATGATCTTTTTAAGGTTGCCAATGTCATCAAAGATCGGCGTCAGGGTAGAGGACTCCCAGGTTTCAGCACCCGATTCTACTTTTTTATTCAGAGACTCATAATTCACCGAACGTTTGTTGCTAACGGCATCTTCTACAATCTCACGAATATTGGGGTTGTTACTTAATTCAAAAATGGTTGCTCCATATTTTTGCTTAAGCTGATCCATATCCAGCTTGTTTAGCTTTACAAAACTTTCATTAATGTATTCGAGTCTCCCATCAGCGTCAAGAATCAATACAACGTTATCCGTTTTACTTGCTACAAGTGACAATTGTTCTAGCTCAATGTTTTTACTTTCAATAATCTTTGATTGTTTCTCGATTTGAGAAGTACGTTCCTTTACGCGCCGCTCTAACAATAAATTTTCGCGCTGAAGCGTTTTTAAACGGTATTTCACGAACGTGTAAACACTTGTGGCACCTAAGGCTATCAATAGAACCCAGAACCACCAACGTTTCCACAACGGGGTTAAAATAGTGAACGAATGCCCCGTAGGATCACTCCATACGTCTTCTTCGTTCTTTACCTGGACGATAAATGTGTAGTAACCCGGACTTAAGTTGTTATAATTTACAGTTTTACCTTCATCAGAAAAAAGCCATTCATCTTCGAGCCCGTGTAATTTGTAGCGAAAGAGTAATTTCCTAGGGTTCTTTAGCCAGATCCCGTCAAACGCAAAAGCAATGTTGTTCTGATTGTATCTGAATTCAAAAATAGAATCAATGGGGAAGGGCTTATAATTAAGAAAAAACGATTTGATAAAAACTACCGGTTTAATAGAATCGCTACTTTCTGTATTGGTTCTAAATGTTAAAACGCCATTGTTTGTTCCGCTAAAAATTCTTCCGTCAGAAAAGAATACCGCGTTTAAATTCGGTTCCATGTCTCCATCATACAGGTCGTAATAGCTTACAGAATTGTCTTCGCAGTTTATTTTATCAATCCCTTTGCTGTTAATGGCATAAACAATATTGTTGGAAGCAATAAGCTGCTGGGGCTGGTCGTCGCGCAAACCGTTTGACATGTTTACAGAGCTGAGTGATTTGCCGTCGTACCTAAGCACACCGTTGGCATTGGAACTTGCCCAAATGGTATTGTATTTGTCCTTGCACAAAGAGAACACCGTATTAGAGCTTAGCTTGAATTTTTTTGTAAGGTCGATGAATTTGCCATTCTCAAGAACCTGCAATCCGCCACCATCGGTTGCCAGGTAAAGTTTTGAATTGTTGTCGGTAATTGCCGCATACACATAATTGCTTCCAAGACCTTCAATTTCTGTATAGGTTTTTTCGATGGAGAATACTTTTTGTTTGCCCTCCAGTTCTAAATGCGCTTTTACCAGTCCGCCGCCCAGGGTGGAAATATAAACTGTGTTTTTATCAGCAAAATAAATGTTGCTGATGTTATCGTTGGCCAGCTTATCTTCTTTTGAATTAATGATGACGCTGTTTTTTGTTTCCGAACTTAAAATAATAATGCCGTTGCCATAAGTGCCGAACCAAATGTTGCCATCGGGTGCTTTGGTTGCGCAAGAGATCGTATATTTATCGAGATCCCAAATCTTATTCACGATCGTTTTACCTTCAGCGTCGTTCATGATCTTTGAAATACCTTTGGTGGTGCCTATCCAAACAGCATTGTCGTTGTCGATCGCGAGGGCTAAAATTTTATAGTCGTTGAGACCTTTGCCTGCATTTATGAAATTGTATCTTCTTTCGGTAAAATGGCTGATCCCTTTTTTGGAAGCCACCCAGATCTGTTTTTCCCTGTCAATAAATACCTGATTGATGCTGGAGTTCTGAATGTAGTGCTGGTAGTTGTATACGTTTATAGCCCCTTTGTCTATTTGCACGAGCCCGTTTTTTTCGGTCCCAAGTACCAGCTTGTTTTGAGTTTGCGTGTAAGCGTTTAAAACCGGACCGAGCGCCCAATTGGTAAAAAAGGGATTGCGTTCTATTTTTTTAGCAGAGATGTTGTAATAACAAATGCCAGAATCCTGCATGGAGATGAGAATACGGTTTTCTTCAAAAACGAGGTCTCGCACAATGTTATCAGGAAGGCCCATTTTATCGGAAATAACCATGAACCGCGGCTTTTCAAAAACGGACTGCACTTGGGTAATTCCTGCGTCGGTTCCACACCAAAAACTGTTGTTGCCATCTCCTGTTATTTTATAGATCACATTATCGCTCAAACCTCCTTCGTTGGTAAAGTGACTGATGTTTCCTTTAGACCAACAGTAGATGCCATTGCCATATGTGCCAATGCAGATGCCTAATTTTAATTCACAAAAAGAAGTTATTTTTTCTTCGTTTGGCTTTGGTAAAACAACAGAATCAATCTTTGTACCCTTAATAAAATATACCTGTCCAGATTTTGTTCCAATCCAGATGGTTTCTTTTGAATCGATAAAGAGCGCGCTTATTTCTTTTTTCAGGGCGGCTGTTTCCTTGCCTACCTGCATACCGTTTAGACCATCGAATTTATAAATACCTTCATTGGTGCCCAGCCACAGGTAGCCGGTAAAATCCTGGGCTATCACGTTTACGGAAATGTCTTTCTTACCCGTGATGGAAAAATAATTCTTTACTTGTAGTTGGGAAAATAGGAGCGTAGAGTAAACAAATAAAACAAAGGTTATTTTAAGCTGTTTCTGCACAAGAGTAGGACTAGGCTTTTGGTTTTAGATTCGCTTTTACTTCTACTACAATAATGGAAGCGATCTTTTGATTTACAACTTTCGGGATTTTAATATTATGATCTTCAAGAGGAACTTCAAAACTCGTTTCCACTAAAATTTCCTTGTCTTTAATTGTGATTTTTACTTTTACAATTTTTTCTTTTTCTGTGCCATGGATGCTAAAGTTTCCTTTTGCCCTAACAGACACTATTCCGTTTTTTGTGAAATCAATATCTTCAATGATCTTACCTTTAAAAGTAGCTTTCGGATATTTTTCGGTTTCCATGTAATTTTCGCGAAAGTGTTCTTTTTGGAGTCCACTGTTAAACCCTTCAAAGGAATCAATATCTATTGAAAAAGCAACGTTTTTGGTAGCACAGTCAACCACGCCGGTAGTTTTATTCGTATGCGCTTTTATGAGTTCTAAAGGTGCTTCTGAAGTAAATTTTGTCTCGCCGTCTTTGCATATGAATATTTGTGCACCCACTAGTTTGACCGTGAAGAATAAAAGAATGAATAGAAGCTGCCTCATGTACAAATGTTTAGATAGAAGTAAATGTAAGAAAATTGTTTAACAATTTGCGGTATAAAAAAGGATAGCGCGTTTTTTACTTGCCCAGAGCCTGTTCAAGGTCTGCGAGCAGGTCTTCAATGTCTTCTACACCAACACTTAAACGCAGTAGGTTGTCTGTTACGCCAGCCTTTTCACGCTCTTCTTTCGGAATAGAAGCGTGGGTCATCGTCGCAGGATGATTGATCAATGATTCAACACCACCTAAACTTTCTGCTAGCGAAAACACTTCAAAAGACGAGGCTAACTTAAATGTATTCTCGATACTCTTGTCTTTAAGCACAAAAGAGATCATCCCACCAAAGTCACGCATCTGTTTTTTAGCGATATCATGGTTCTTATGGTCAGGAAAACCAGGCCAGTAAACCTTTTCGATCTTTGGATGTGTTTTTAAGAATTCGGCCACTTTACGGCCGTTAAAACAATGACGCTCCATGCGCAAATGCAGGGTCTTAATGCCACGCATTACCAAAAAGCTATCCATTGGTCCCGGATTTGCACCGCAACTATTTAAAATAAAGTACAGTTGTTCGTAAAGCTTGTCATCGTTCATTACTAAAGCACCCATAACCACATCGCTGTGCCCCCCGAGGTATTTTGTAACACTGTGCATCACAATGTCTGCGCCTAATTCTAAAGGATTTTGAAGGTAAGGTGAGGCAAAGGTATTGTCGACCGCAAATGTTAACTTGTGTTTTTTTGCAATGGCAGCACAGGCAACAATGTCAATGATCTGCATGGTTGGGTTAGTAGGTGTTTCAGCCCAAATCATTTTTGTGTTCCCATTCACATATTTTTCAATATTGGAAGCATCGGTCATGTTGATAAAATGAAACGTGATGCCGTAGTTTGCGAATATTTTAGTAAACATGCGGTAACTTCCGCCGTAAAGATCGTCGCCGGTAATAACTTCGTCCCCGGGTCTTAACAGTTTCATTACAGCATCGGTAGCACCCATTCCACTGCTAAAACAGATAGCGTGTTTTCCATTTTCGAGTGCAGCAATGTTTTTTTGTAAAGCGTCACGGGTTGGGTTTTTTCCGCGGGCATACCCATAACCTTTGTTTTTGCCAGGAGATTCCTGAATATAAGTGCTGGTTTGAAAGATCGGTGTCATGATAGCTCCTGTTGATGGATCAGGCTCAGCGCCAGCATGAATTGCTTTTGTACCGAATTTATGTTTTGAAAAATCTGCCATAGTATTTAAGTTTAATGATTGATCGGTAGTGGACGTTCTTTTTTCACCATTGTTGAGTCCATAATTGTTTTATCGTCTGCAAAGCTTACCGGGTCCGTTACTTTTGTCTCGAAGATATAGATCACATTTTTGCCCTGCGGCTTGTAGGTGTTCACAGCATCATCCCAAACATAAGTACTTTGCTGTCCGTCCACCATATCTACGATACCAACTGTTTTATAATTCGCTGTAATGTATTTGTTCGCCCATTCGAATACATACTGATCTACATTTGGTTGAACCAGCAGAGAGATAGAGTGGTTAAAGAAAACGAGATACCTTGGTTTTTGTTTCTCCACATCCTTCACAAACTCTCTCTGCCAATAATAATGTTGAGGAATAGCATTCACCACAGAGGTAAAATAGGCATGGCGTGAAGGCGATTTTTTATGTGTATAGAAATAGATCTGTGGTTCTGATCCTATCAGCGTAATATTGTCTTCGGGTTTGGCGTGACTATTAATATAGTTTCCAATCTCCATTGCTTCCGGAAATGGATTTGACCCGTAAACTTGTCTCAGAATTAACTCATAGTTCGGATGAAAGTAGTAAGACTTAAGTTTTGACATGTGCGACAGGCTGGCTGCCACAAAAATGCCAAGGTAGGCGTAACGGATGCTCTTTTGCTTAAGATTGAATTTGTTTTTAAGGATCACATCAAAACAATAGTAGGTTAATCCAGCCACTATCGCGAAGCCAGGTATTGCCTGGATCCAGTAGTGACCATAAAAATAAAAACCTGGAACAATGGTTAAAAACGAAAATGCAAGCAATGTAATTCCGAAAGCCTTGAGTTTAAAATCTACTTGTTTGAATAGGCAAAGTGCCAGTGCTAAAATACTGTGCACCCAGAAAAATTTATAATGTTCAACAATGGCGTCGCGACCATATTTGAAGTACTTCACTCCTTCTTCAAAAGGCACAGCGCTAACGTAATCTTTGGAGTGGGTATAGGTCCACCAGATCATATCTGCGAATGAGCCTTTCATGGCAATGATTGTAAAAAAAACGATAATGATGGCAAAACCACCAATAGAATAAGAGCCAAGGTTAAATAACAGATCCCTGATCTTTTTAGGTTTAGTGAAAAGAAAATCGAGAATAATGATTAAACCTCCCCACAATACAAGAGCAATACCGCTGGTTTTTACCATAAAGGCCATGCCCATGCCCAAACCCATTAATAGGTAATGGTAGTATTTGCCGGTGCTTTTAGCCATTGCGTAAAAGAAAACTCCCACGCTTATAAAAAATGCAACACCTTGTTCAGATTGCACGGTAAATCCACTTAATGCTGGCGTCATGGAGACAAATGCATAGGTGATTGCGGAAATAATTCCGGCAATAGGAGAGAAGAGTTTACGGGAAGATAAATAAACAAAGATCACGGTGATGATATTCATCCACATAAAACCAGTGTGCATGCCTTTTACCGTATCTCCGAAGAATTTTACCATAAAGGCGTACATATAAAATAAGCCTGGAAATTTGGATTCATAAAAATCCTTATAAGGGATTTTGCCTTCTAAAACGAGTGTTCCGAAATAACTGTATATACCCTCGTCACGCTCGAAAGGAATCAGTAAAAATTTAGAACGAATGGTATGTACCAGGAAAATAAGGATCAGCAAAAGGAGTGTACATATTTTATCTTCCATCGAAAAAATAAACTTTCTTCCAGCAATCGTGAAGCCGTCATCGATCTTCATTGCCGGTTGTACAGTCACTTTTCTTTCTTGTGGTTTTGGCTTTGACATAAAATTCTAATTAATTATTTTCTTTAATGTAAGTGTAGGTTTTTGAAATCCCTTCCTCCAGCGTTGAGAACTTAAAGCCGGGATACGCCCCTGCTATTTTTGAATTATCGAGATAAATCGTCGAATTATCACTTTGCCTGTTGTCCTGGTAAAGTGTTTCAAAATCCTGATTGACTACTTTTTTTATAATGGCAACCAACGTGTTAATGCTTAAGGTGTCGTTGGAGGAAAGATTGTAGATGTTTGAATTTTTCGGATCAGACATTAAAGAGAGGCAAAGCAGGTTGGCAACATCCTTTACATAAATATAGTTACGAATATTTTCTCCATCGCCAAAGATTCGGATTTTCTTTTCTGTAATGATTTTCTCTAAAAATGTATTAATGATGCCCAGTCCTTTTGAAGTATCTTGTCCATCGCCATAAACATTAGATACCCTATAAACGTCGTAGTGCAATTTGTATTTTACCTCAAAATAATTCAGGTAATATTCCATGGTAAGCTTGGTGATGCCGTAGGGCGAAAAAGGTTTTTTGTTAGAATCCTCAGATACTTTCTGGTCGCTTGCTCCATATATGGTTCCGGCGCTGGAGACGAAGGCAATTTTTTTGACCTTCAACTTTACAATACACTCGAGAAAATGAATAAAGGGTAACAGGTTTTTTTCTATTTCCAACGTAGGTTTTTCCCAGGTGGAAGAAGGAATGGATTCGGAGGCGAGGTAATAAACAAGATCGATACCGCCAAAGTGTTTGGTAACCTGCTCAGTATTGCTGAGGTTAAGCTGAACGTAGGGTAATGTATCGCCAAAAACACTGGTTTTGCTTTTTCCAAACAAAAAAAGATTTAGCTTCGGATCCTGCATCAGCCTGCTCGTGAGATTTCTTCCGATAAATCCATTAGCGCCAATAACCGCTATATTCTTCATGCTCATACATTCAATGTTTTATCGATGATCACATAGGGCCTGTTTCTTACTTCGTCGTAAATGCGCACAATGTATTCTCCAATAAGACCAAGACAAATAAGGATCAAGGAACTGAAAAAAGAAATCAACGTAACGAGTGTAGCAAATCCTTTTACAGAAGACCCATGCACCAAAGATTCATAGATGATCAAAACGGAGTAGATAACAGCGAAAGTAAATCCAATTACGCCCAATAAAGTTATTATGCGAATTGGAACAGATGAAAATGAAAAAATTCCATCCATGGCAATCTTCAATAATTTTTTTAACGTATATCCTGATTGTCCGTCGAACCTGGCATGACGGTCGTATTCCACTCCAATCTGTTTAAAGCCAACCCAGGCTCGTATGCCTCTTAGGAAAGGATTTTTTTCCTGGAACTTCAACATGTTTATTACCACACGCTTGCTCATTACGCAGAAATCGCCGCTATCCAGCGGAATGTCTGTATCGCTCATTCCTTTCAGGATCCTGTAAAAACTGTTATAACTGAACTTTTTAAAAAAGGATTCCTTTCTTTTTTTTCGAACTCCGTACGCCACATCGTAGCCTTCTTCGAGGTATTTGAAAAACATAGGAAGTAAGGAGGGTGGATCCTGAAGGTCGTCGTCGATAATCGCTACAAAATCGCCAGTACAATGCGCAAGTCCTGTTTTTACAGCAATCTGGTGACCGAAATTTTTAGAAAGTTTAATCCCTTTAATGTAAGTATACTGTTTTGCTAACTCTTCAATTTTAATGTAGCTGCCATCTTTACTGCCGTCATCCACCAAAACAAGTTCCAGGTCCCAGCCCGATTCTATCCTTTGTTTGTCAATTGCTTCAAGCAGATTGGACATGAAAGAAGATGAATTATAAATGGGAACAATTATAGATATTTTCCTGCTCATTTTAAACTTAAAATAGTTTACGAAACTATTAGTCTGTGGTTGATTTTACTTTGAAACGGATGTTATTACTGTGCAAATTAAAAACCGCTAATATAGCGGATTATTGTGGTTATAAAGAATAAAAATTCTAAACTAAAAGGCGTTTAACAAATATCCCAAACAGGCTTTAATCACCTTTGTATTTTGGAAAAAAGGTAATATATTTACAATCTTACTTTTTAAAAAAAAATCCATGAAAGTCGTAATTCTCGCTGGTGGTTTGGGTACCAGACTAGCTGAAGAAACTATAGTGAAACCAAAACCCATGGTTGAAATAGGGGGGAAGCCGATCATTTGGCACATCATGAAATCTTATGCGCACTTTGGTTACAATGAATTTATTGTATGTCTGGGATACAAGGGCAACATGATAAAAGAATATTTCATCAATTATTTTTTATACAATTCTGACATCACTGTGGAACTCGAAAAAAATGAACTTGATATTCATTTTACAAATTCAGAATCTTTTAAAGTGACTCTGGTAGATACAGGTTTGAACACAAATACTGCGGGACGGATTAAAAGAATTCAAAAATATGTGAAGGATGAACCATTCATGCTGACATACGGCGATGGGGTGGCGAATGTGAACATACCGGACCTTATTAAGTTTCATAAGTCAAAAGGCAAAATGGCCACTTTAACTTCCATTCAACTGCCAGGTCGTTTCGGAAACATTGAAACCAACGACGAGGGGATTGTTTCTAAATTCCGCGAAAAACCGGAAGGTGACGGAGTATGGATCAATGGCGGGTTTTTTGTGCTCGAGCCACAGATTTTTGAGTACCTGAAGGGAGATATGGATACTATACAATGGGAGGTAAAACCTTTGGCAGAGATTGCAGCAGACTCCCAGCTGGCTACATACAGGCATCATGGATTCTGGAAATGCATGGATGCCATGCGCGATAAGATTGAGTTAGAAGAACTCTGGGAGACCGGGAAAGCTGTTTGGAAAGTATGGTAAATCTCTTTAAGGGAATATATAACAACAAAACTATTTTGCTTACAGGAAATTCAGGATTTAAAGGGTCCTGGATGGCATATTGGCTCACTAAGATGGGTGCAAACGTCATTGGCTTTTCCAAAAATATCCCAAGCTCACCCAGTCACTGCGAACTACTCAGTTTAAATGACTTCAACAGAGGCGACATTGGAAGTATCGATCAGATTGATAAAACATTTAGCAATAAAATAGATCTTGTATTTCACTTGGCGGCACAATCGTTGGTGCGCTATTCGTATAAAAACCCCATTGAAACATTTCAGACAAATGTGATGGGGACAGCCAATGTGATCGAGCTTTGTAAAAAATACCCATCTATCAAAGGGGTGGTAGTTGTGACTAGCGACAAATGCTACGAGAATTTTGAGGACGATCGTCCTTACAACGAAAACGACCGCATGGGGGGATACGATCCCTACAGCGCGTCAAAAGGTTGTTCTGAGTTGGTAGTAAATTCTTTCAGACGATCCTATTACCCTGTGAAACAGTTTGGTAAAACACATTCTTTTATTTTGGCAAGCGGCCGTGCAGGAAATGTGATAGGTGGAGGCGACTGGTCGGAAGACCGACTTATTCCGGATCTTGTAAAGAACGCGGCTAAAAAACAAACAACGGAAATTAGAAACCCTTTGGCTACACGACCATGGCAGCATGTACTGGAGCCTCTTTCGGGTTACCTTGTGTTGGGACAAAAAATACTTGAGGGAGAAGTTATGGCTTCAGATGGCTGGAATTTTGGTCCGGCCAACAACGAAACACTTTCTGTAAAAGAAGTACTCAGGAAGGCGATGAGCATCTGGCCGGATATAAAGTATGAAACACCAGATCAGCAAAATGCTTTGCACGAGGCTAAACTATTGCGTCTGGATTGCACTAAAGCAAAGGGGGAGTTGAATTGGAAACCTGTTTGGAAGACAGAAGTTGCGATTGAGAAAACAATAAACTGGTATAAGGAATATTATACGACTGGTAAATTAAACACAGAACACGATCTGATGAATTTCGTTGAAAAAGCCGAAGAGCTAAATTACAACTGGACAAAATGATATTTGATGCCACACCATTAAATGGAGTTTATGTTATCAGTCTGGATCTTAAAACTGATGAAAGGGGAGGCTTTGCCAGAACTTTTTGTAAAAAAGAATTTGAGCGAATCGGGCATCATAAAGAGTTTGTTCAGATTAACCATTCTTATAATACAAAAAAAGGAACCATCCGCGGTATGCACTTTCAGAATCCACCGTACAAGGAGATTAAACTGATTCGGTGTGTGAGAGGAAGTGTGATGGACGTGGTAGTAGATATTCGCAAGGGTTCGCCAACCTTCCTGCAAAATTTTACCGTAGAATTATCTGTAGAGAATAAAAAAATGATCTATATCCCCGAAGGCTTTGCCCATGGCTTTCAATCTTTGGAAGATGAGTCGGAACTGATCTACCACCATTCGGAATTTTTTACACCGAACGCAGATAATGGATTAAATTACAGTGACCCTGCACTCAAGCTTACCTGGCAATTTCCGGTTAGCAGTGTGTCGGAAAAAGATAAGAACAGCCCTTTTATTAAAACTAATTTTAAAGGAATATAAAAAATGAATTGTCGTTTTTGCAATAACAAAATAACACATGAGTTTGCAGACCTTGTGAATAGTCCACCCTCCAACTCCTACCTGAATGAAGCTCAACTGAATGAGCCGGAGGTATTTTACCCACTGAGGGTGATGGTATGTGAGAAGTGCTTTTTAGTCCAGGTAGATGAATATAAAAAATCGTCGGATATTTTTAACCACGATTACGCCTATTTTTCTTCGTACTCAACAAGCTGGCTTGCTCATAGCAAACGTTATACAGAGATGATGACAGAACGCTTTGGGTTTAACAAAGATTCTTTAGTTATAGAAGTAGCTTCCAATGATGGTTATCTGCTGCAGTATTTTAAGGAAAGAAACATTCCGGTATTGGGGATAGAGCCAACAGCCAATACAGCGGCGGTTGCAGAGAGCAAAGGCATTCCTTCGGTAGTTGATTTTTTTGGTGTAAAACTGGCCAAACGCTTGGCAGGAGAAGGCAAAAAGGCCGACCTTTTGTTAGGGAATAATGTTTTGGCGCACGTGCCGGATATCAATGATTTTGTGGGAGGCATGAAAACCATTCTTAAGGACAAGGGGGTGGTTACAATGGAGTTTCCTCACTTGTACCAATTGGTTTTAAACAGCCAGTTCGACACCATTTACCACGAGCACTTTTCTTACCTGTCGCTGATCACCGTAAAACAGATTTTTGAAGCGCAAGGACTTGAATTGTTTGATGTTCAGGAAATCCCTACCCATGGTGGCTCTTTGAGAATTTTCGCCAAACACAAAGAAGACAACAGCAAGGAGATCAGCAAGAATGTAGCCGATGTTTATGCTAAGGAAAAAACAGCCGGCATGTTATCAATCGACTACTATTGTAATTTTCAAAGCAAGGTAGAGACTATTAAAAACGATTTGTTAGAGTTTCTTTTAGCTCAGAAAAAGGCAGGAAAAAAGGTGGCGGCTTATGGAGCGGCAGCAAAAGGAAACACACTTTTGAACTACTGTGGTGTTAAAAAAGACCTGATTAGTTTTGTTGTGGATGCAAACCCTCACAAACAGGATAAATACCTGCCCGGTAGCCACATACCTATTTGTAAGGAATCCAAAATAATTTTGGAAAAACCCGATTTTATCATAATTTTGCCGTGGAATTTAAAGGACGAAATAAGCAGTCAATTGAGTTATATGAGGGATTACGGCGCACAATTTGTAGTTCCAATTCCAAAATTAGAAATTTTTTAAGTCAAACGTTAATTGATAACATCCATTAAAATATAATGCTATGAATATTATTAGAGTTAATCCAAAATCAGACGACCTTCAAAGACGCGAATTTGTTTTCGACGGTAATTTTATTGTGTATTCGAAGAGTGAAGCGCTCGAGAATATCACATCTCATGCAAACACTCTTATTGTTTCCGCCTTTGGCAATGATCCTGAAAAAGCGCAGTACAATATGTCGGTTCAAGAATTTGTAGATATTGCCGGCGCATTAAAAACAGAATTTACCAATGCGGCCAAAACGAAAGAGCTTATTAAAGAAATTCTGCTTGAGTTCAAAGCTGATGTAAATAAAACTTATTTTGATGTGCCTCGCCTTAGGATTGTAACGTCCGACAATTTTCTGAGTTCAGGAGTAGGGTATGCTTATAAAGCTCACAGAGACACCTGGTACTCATCTCCTTCTTCCCAGGTTAATTGGTGGATGCCTGTTTATGATCTTCAACATGCAAACACCATGTCCATGTATCCGGGCTATTGGGACAAGCCTCTTAAAAACTCTTCCGAGATTTTCGATTATCAAAACTGGTGTAACGAAGGCCGTAAAATGGCCACTTCTGTTATTGGACAAGATATGCGTAAACATCCGCTGCCAACTGAAGCAGTAGAAGAAACTACGGAAACACGCTTTGTTATGGCTTCTGGAGAAATGTTGATTTTTTCAGCGGCCCAGGTGCATGCAACGGCTCCGAATACTTCCGGTAAAACACGCTTTAGCATGGACTTTAGAACGCTGCACCTGGATGATTTGCAACAGAGCAGAGGAGCCAAAAACATTGATAATAAATCTACGGGTACAACGCTCGGTGACTTTCTCAGCATAAAAGATTTCACCAAGATTAACGAGGAAATCATTAGCAACTAAATCAATTAAAAATCTTAAATAATAATAATAAACTTAACACTCCTATTCTATGGCCAATTCAAATGATAAATCACCAACCATGCATGATCCTGGCACACAGACAAAGCATGATTATTCTTACCGTGAAGGGTTAAATGACTATTTTGAATCCAGCCCGGGATCTTATACTGAAAAGCTTGAAAATTTTGGTAAGTACGTGCCGCGACAAAACCTGGCAAGATTTTTAGCCAGGTACGAAATTTTCAAACACATTGAAAACGTCCAGGGTTCCATTGTGGAATGCGGTGTTTTATTTGGAGGCGGTTTAATGCAATTCGCAAATATTAGTACCATTCTTGAACCTTATAATTTTCAAAGACGAATATTTGGTTTTGATACGTTCGAAGGATTTCCTGATGTAGCAGATAAAGATTTTGTAGGATTATCTGACCGTAAATCTAAGCATCTTAAAAAGGGGGGATTTGCAGCCCCTGGTTCTTACGAAGATTTGTTAAAGTCGATTGAACTTTATGATTCGAATCGGTTGCTTAATCATTTTCCAAAAGTCAAGCTTATCAAAGGTGATTTTGTGGAAACGAGCAAGCAGTTTCTGATTGACTATCCTCATCTGGTGATCAGCTGTCTTTACCTTGATTTTGATATTTACGCTCCAACAAAAGTAGCTCTTGAGGCTTTTGCTCCAAGAGTAGTTAAAGGTGGCATCATTGTATTTGATGAACTGAATGAAGAAGCTTTTCCAGGTGAGACGCTGGCTGTGATGGAGTACTTTAACTTAAATAATTTAAAAGTAAGACGTTTCCCTTTTGAGCCGAGGATTTCCTACGTGATCATGGGAGAATAATAAAAGTTATTTTGATTTTCATTCAGTCATTTAGTCTCCACTTAAAATGAAAATTTTAGTTACAGGGGCAACGGGTTTTATAGGAAATTATGTAATTTCGCAATTACTTGAAATGAATATTCTGGTAATTGCGACTTCTTCCAGTCGTGAGCGGGCCCTCGAAAAAACGTGGTTCACAAAGGTCGAGTTCGTAGAGCACCACATTCACAATTCCTCGACGGAAAATTTATTTGAAAAATTTAAGAGTCCTGACCTGGCCATTCACCTGGCCTGGGGGGGACTTTCTAATTTTAAGTCCCAGGAGCATCTCGATAATATTTTTCCTGCGCATCTTAACTTTCTTAGGAATCTACTGACGAATGGTTTAAAAGATCTCACCTGTGTAGGAACGTGTCTTGAATATGGGATGCAGGAAGGTGAGCTAAGTGAGGAAATGAAAGGCACTCCTACAATTGCCTATCCCTTGGCTAAAAGAAAATTGTACGAAGAACTCGTTCAGTTGCAAAAGGAGCTTTCTTTTTCTTTAAAATGGGTGCGTTTGTTTTACATGTATGGGGAAGGGCAAAGCCCAAAATCCATTCTTTCATTATTAGAAAAGGCCCTAGATACTAATGAAAAAATATTTAATATGAGCCTTGGTGAACAGGTAAGAGATTATCTGCACGTAAGCGAAGTCTCAAAAAATATTATTATATTCGCATTGCAAAAAAAAATTGAGGGCCTCGTTAATTGCTGTAGTAACAAACCAATTACTATTAAGGAATTAGTCCTTGATTACCTCGATAAAAGACATAAAAAAATAGAACTTAACTTTGGCTATTATCCTTATACAGATTATGAGCCAATGAAATTTTGGGGAAGTAATAAAAAATTAAAAAGTATTTTAAATGATTAAGGATCCTTTAACCGGTAGCGGGAATACAAAAATAATTTATGAGCAGGTGGGAGTTCCCCTTCTTCAAAATACTGTTTATCCAACACCTGTACTAGCCAAAGCAACGAGGCGGATTAATGTAACACTTACGCAATCGCTTGATAACGGGTTTATTTTCAGCGGAAATTTTGACGAATCCATTATAGACTATGATCAGCACTATCAGAACGAACAGAGTAATTCTGATATTTTTAAAGAACATTTAGTTCATGTGATCGAGATACTCAACAAGAATCATCTTTTAGGAAAAAAAATTGTCGAAATCGGTTGTGGTAAAGCTTTTTTCATGGATATGCTTCTCGAAAAAGGGGAAGATGTTACAGGTTTTGATCCCACATACGAAGGAAATTCACCTAAGGTTGTAAAAGACTTTTTTTCGGATAAATATTCGGATATAGCTGCGGAAACTATTGTATTAAGACATACCCTTGAGCATATAGCTAAACCATTTCATTTTATTCAGACCATTGCAAAGGCAAATAACAATAAGGGATTTATTTACATCGAGGTTCCTACGTTTGAGTGGATCGTAAATAACATTGCGTCTGAAGACGTGTTTTATGAGCATTGTAATTACTTCACCCTTGAAACATTGCAACAGTTTTTTACTGAGAGCGAAGGAGGTCATTTTTTTAACGGGCAATATATTTACGTCATAGCTGATTTGAGCAAGGTTAAAAAGGAACTCGGAAAAAGAGAATTCAAAACCTATGAAATAAAATTCAAGGACAAAATTACATCTTACAAAAAGCTTGTAGAATCAAATAAAAACATGGCTATATGGGGCGCAGGCGCTAAAGGCTCAACGTTTTTGAATTTGATAGATCCCTCCGCTTCCAAAATAAAGTGTGTGATCGATATTAATCCTAAAAAGCAAAATCAATTTATCGGCGGTACAGGGCATCCCATCATACGTCCTCAAGATATTGCCAAACATGGTATCGATACTGTTATAGTAATGAATGTGAATTATGTAAACGAAATAAAGTCTTTTACCGATCCTTTAAACATTAAATTAATAACTCTCTAAAAGAAATCCATGAACGAAATAGAAAAATTTAAGCTTGAATGTCAAGAAAATATTGATTTGCAAGGCAAAAACGCCTCTTTAAAAAAGGCAACATCCGAGTTTTTAAAAGAATCGATTGACTCACGCTACTCATATAATTTTACGTGGATGGGCAGGCCAATAATACAGTATCCGCAGGACATGGTAATAATGCAGGAACTAATTTGGCAGGTTAAACCTGACTTAATAATAGAAACAGGCATCGCACATGGTGGATCCCTGATATTTTATGCTTCCATATTAGAGTTAATTGGAAAAGGCGACATTTTAGGAATTGATATTGATATTAGGGACCATAACCGCAAAGAAATAGAGTCTCATCCAATGGCAAAAAGAATTACAATGATACAGGGTTCGGCAATCGATCCTTCTGTTGTTGAAAAAGTGAAAGAACATGCCAAAGGAAAAAAAACGGTAATGGTTTGTTTTGATTCGAACCATACCCACGATCATGTGCTGGAAGAGTTAAAGGCTTATTCAGATTTAACAACTGTAGGTTCGTATTGTGTGGTGTTTGATACTGTTGTTGAAGATTTACCCAAAGGGGTTTACAATGACCGTCCATGGGAAGTGGGTAGCAATCCTAAAACTGCAGTTTTCGAATTTTTAAAAACCAATGATAATTTTGTTATCGATAAAAGCATCGACAATAAAATATTGATTAGTGTAGCGCCAGATGGCTACTTAAAAAGAGTTAAGTAATAATCCGCCCTATGTTGGATGCCGCACCTTTGGTGAGTATATGTATTCCTGTTTATAATGGAGAGAAGTACCTTGAGGAAACTCTCCATTACTTATTAAACCAAACCTATAGGAATATAGAAATTATTTTTTCTGACAATTGTTCTACTGACAGAACGCTTGACATGATCAGAGCCCACAATGACCCTCGCGTTAAAATTTTTCAGAATGAAAAAAACATGGGTGTCAAATACAATTACATGCAGGCTTTTTCTTATGCAACGGGTAAGTACATAACATTTGTTGCGGCCGATGATGGAATGGATCTGTCGACGATAGAAAAATGTGTGAATGTACTTGAGAAAAATCCTGAGGTTACTTATGTGAGCGGTTACATTTCTATCATAAATGATGAAGGTAAACTTGTTTTTACAAAGAAATATATTTTTGGAGGAGGATTGTTCTCGTCGTATTGGGCTATTCGGTCCAATTTTATTTACGGTTCAAATACAATTGGGGAGGGAAACGGCGCAGTTTTCAGGAAAGATAATTTTGACAAAATACCGCGTCCTATTCTGAAGAGTAGTAATCCGTGGACGTATGATATTGAACTTCAAAATGAATTATTGTTGCAGGGGAAACTTTATATTATCCCCGAGGCATTGGGACTTTTCAGGGTTTCGAGGCAGGGGACAAGTATTAAAGATCTAAAATTTAACCAAGCAAAATTGTTCCGACAATTTGTGTTTAACGTTTATAAAGACAAGCGTTATAATTTATCGTTCTTTTGGGTAATCACTGCTACTATTAATTCCGCACTGCTGGAGGTAGCGCGCAATGTTTTCTATATTTTATTTTTAAAAAAGAAATAATTCGATCTTTACTGCACGTTTCTCTGCAATGGTAATTCGGTAACTACTAATGACTGTAATAAGAGGAGTGATGGCTTTCTGCTCAAAACTAAGAGGTCAGAGGTATTTGGGTTTGTAGCGATTTTTGAATCGGGAAGTCAAGGCTTTTTGTGTTTCCATCTCCTGTGGCTCCAAAGCCAGATGTGAGGCTGCTCGCGGATGTTTTTTTCCAAATGTTTTGTATGCATTTCAGAGATTTGACCTTCAGAAAGTTCTTTAGGATTTTCTGTAATAAGAGTTGTGCTGAGGTTATAATACCCGCGCTTTGCCTTTTTAATGTTAAGGTACACAACTGGGTAATTAAATTTTTTCGCTAGTTTTTCGGTGCCGTTAAATACCGGAGTATCTTGGTTTAAGAAGGTGGTCCAGTAAGCACTTTCTGGTGGCGGTGTTTGATCGGCAATGAGACCGATAGTTGTGGAAATGTTTTGTTGTTTTAAGGTGATGAGCCTTTTATAAAGTTGTGTCATAGCTACAATATCCCCGCCAAACCTACTGCGCAAATCGAGCATGAATTTATCGAAATTTTTATTTGATAATGGGTGGTACACACCTGTGATCATACGGGTGAAATAAACTTGGTGAGCAATAGCACCCCATTCCCAATTGCCACAGTGACCCATTACGCCAACAAATGTTTGATTCTTATCGAAAAAATAGTGAAAGGTTTTAAGGGAATCCCGATCGATGACACAACGCCTTTTAAATTCTTTTTTTGAAATGGTAAGTAGCTTAATGGTTTCGAAGATCACATCGCAAAAGTGCAGGTAAAAGTCTTTGGTAATCTTACTAATTTCAGTCTCGGATTTTTCAGGAAAGGATTTTTTTAAATTCTCAATCACCACTTTTTTACGATAGCCGATCACATAATAAACAAACAGGTAAAAAAAATTACTGATCCCAAAGAGCACCCAGAAAGGCAAAATGGAAATGAAGTAGAGCAGGGGAATGATGACTATTTTAAAAAACAATTTGCTCAATTTAGAAATTGGGTTTTAATAAATACTTGCTGTAAAAGTCCACAATGTGTTTTGCAGCGTCTTCAGCGGTATCTACAATTTTAAAAAGCTCCAGGTCAATCGGGTTAATATTACGTTCTTCATCCAGCATGGTTTCTTTCATCCACTTGATCATGCCTTTCCAATATTCAGTGCCAACCAGTACAACGGGAAACTGAGCAATCTTATTGGTTTGTACAAGTGTGAGGGATTCAAACAATTCGTCCATAGTGCCAAAGCCACCGGGCATGCCAATAAAGCCCTGAGAGTATTTCAGGAAAATCGTCTTCCGAACAAAAAAGTAATCGAAGTTGATGGATTTATCAGTATCAATGTAATCGTTATTTGTCTGCTCAAAAGGAAGTACTATGTTTAATCCAACGGATTTACCCTCGCCTCTGCGGGCTCCTTTATTAGCGGCTTCCATAATGCCCGGACCACCACCCGTAATGATTCCGTAACCCTCTTTCACTAAGCGAAATGCAATTTCCTCGGCAAGCTGGTAATATTTATTCTCTGGTTTGGTGCGTGCGCTTCCAAAAATAGAGACACAAGGTCCGATTCTGCTCATCTTTTCAAAACCTTCCACAAACTCACTCATGATCTTAAAGATCTGCCAGCTGTTTTGGGCTTTAATGTCGTTCCAGTCTTTGTTCGCAAATGCGTTCCTGATGCGTTCTTCTCCGTCTGATGTCATTTATTTATAGTCTGTAGTTTAGTAGGTTTCAGTTATCTGTGTCTAGTTGTACCTTGTCTGTGTGCCTATTTTGTGACTCGTATATTGTATAATGTAACTTGTTTTTGTGCTTATTGGTAACTTGTATATTGTACGATGTACCTTGTCTGTGTGCCTAAAGGCGCTGCCATCACCCAGACTTGTTACAAGGTACAACTTACAATGCACAGCCTGCACTGCCCTTCTGTTATAAGCCGCCTTCTTTCATTCGTTCCGCATTTTCAGCGAACTGCAGCTTGTCGATCATTTCTTGGATGTCGCCGCCCATAAACCCAGTGAGGTCATAAAGTGTAACGTTGATCCTGTGATCAGTAATTCGGTTTTGGGGATAATTATATGTCCTGATCTTTGCACTTCTGTCGCCCGTACTCACCATTGTTTTTCTGCGTTTAGTAGTTTCTTCGAGACGTTTTTGATATTCAATATCGTAAATTTTTGAACGGAGCATCTGCATGGCTTTTTCGCGATTGCCAAGTTGGTTGCGCTCGGTTTGACAGGTCACCACAATGCCCGTTGGTTTGTGAGTGAGAATCACCTTACTTTCTACCTTGTTCACATTCTGCCCACCTGCACCTCCGCTTCGCGCGGTTGCCATGTCGATGTCAGAATCCTTAACGTCTACATCAAGCTCTTCTGCTTCCGGCAATACTACCAGCGATGCCGCTGAGGTATGCACGCGTCCCTGCGCTTCTGTTGCAGGAACACGCTGTACACGGTGAACACCACTTTCAAATTTCATAACGCCGTAAGCTCCGTTACCTTTTACATTGAAAACAATTTCCTTAAAACCGCCCATAGTGCCGGGACTAGAATCCACAACTTCCAGCTGGTAGCCTTTCTTTTCGCAAAAGCGGGAATACATTTCAAAAAGATTGCCTGCAAAAATTGCAGCTTCATCTCCACCGGTGCCACCGCGGAGTTCCATCACACAATTCTTAATATCTTCAGGATCTTTTGGAATAAGAAGTAAACGAATTTCTTCAATCAGCTTTTCTTCCCTCTCCCGGTTTTCTTCCAACTCGGCTTTGGCCATGTCTAAAAAATCTTTGTCTTTCTCGTTTGCCAGCACGTCTTTCGCACCATCGATATTCGAAAGCACCTTTTTATATTCATTAATAAAGGTCACAACCTCGCCCAGTTCTTTGTACTCAATATTTAATTTCTTAAATAATTTCATATCGCTGATCACTTTCGGATCGGCAAGCTTCAGTTCCACGTCTTCGTAGCGGCGTTTTATTTCTTCTAACTTTTCTAACATATTGATTTTAGGACTGTAAAGATAATAAAATTACAGGTATTTAAGGGACTGAACACTGAAAAACATCGATAAAATACACTAGCGTCCGAAACGATATAAAAAATAATTATGATTAAAGGGAGTTACTAACAAGTAAAATCCCTTTTTTTATGGAGTTTTGATTACGACAAAAAAACACCCTGAGCAAAAGTAAATATTATTTCGGACAGAGCACATTGGTCAGGTTTTAAGGCTGATACCGACCAACATAGTAAACCAAGCAGTAAAAGAAACAACGAGTGTTTTTGCTGTTAAAAAATTCAG
>Ga0105046_10000589_pt1 | contig 51383 bp, 48 predicted proteins | sample MAT03_FD_78385 | JGI IMG/M metagenome (GOLD analysis project Ga0105046, IMG submission 78385) | Freshwater microbial communities from Lake Fryxell liftoff mats and glacier meltwater in Antarctica - MAT-03 (megahit assembly) | ecosystem: Environmental > Aquatic > Freshwater > Ice > Liftoff... | reverse complement strand
TTTGACGGAATTAGAAACGTGGGGTGGAGAGTTATCATTTTGTAAATTCGTTTTAGAAACAGGAATCAAACAACAGGAAGCGGTAAAACTATATCTTCGGTCTGGTTATGTTGTCACTCCCAATTATGGTCAGTATGTTGGAATCGACAATAGCATTTGCATGATGAAGATGAATAGGGTTAATAGCTAGGAAGTTAACAAAAGATATTATGACAAGAATCTAAAGTTGAAGAATGTTTTGTGAATTATTAAATTGAGAATTTAAAATATAACATTTGCTGGGTATGATGGATGTTTAATTGTGTACAAGCAAAGATTATTGATATAATATACTATTTTTGAGACTTACATTTCCAAAACTTATAGAATGATGCAAATCAGTTAATATAAATATTCCCAACTTCAATGCTTATCTTTAAAATTAAAAAAAATGGAAAAACTAAGTGAAGGCACCAACGCATTAAATTGGTTCGAAATTCCTGCTACGGATATTGAAAGAGCCACTAAATTTTATGAAACTATTTTTGATATTAAAATGCAACCTCTAGAAATGATGGGTTTTCATATGGCAATGTTTCCATCTCAAACTCCAAAATCAGGAGGTGCCCTGGTAAAAAGTCCAAGTCACATTCCTTCGGCCGAAGGTTCGTTGATTTATTTAAACGGAAATCCCGACCTGCAACTGGTATTGAATAAAATAGAGGCCGCCGGCGGCAAAGTTGTGATGACTAAAACCCATATCGACCCGGATACCGGACACATGGCATTCTTTATGGATACTGAGGGGAATTTGGTAGGAGTGCATTCTCAACAATAAACAAATTGTTGTGTAAGTATTAAACGACTGGATTTTCATGTGAGAAGGTGTTGTATAATTGCGTTTGATTTAAATTTGCAAACAAGTTTGCCTTCGTTAAATTATCATCGGTTGCAATGCTTAAGTTAGTTTTGCAATCAATGTTATTTTATTGGTTAAAAATAATTTCTTAATTTTATTGACTGAAATAAAAGTATTGTTATGTACGATCTACCTCATCACAAAGAAAATAATGAACAAGAAGTTAAGGAATTTATTGGAAGATATCCGTTTGCTTTTATTTCGGGAAGTGATTCAGAAAATAAGCCTGTTGCTACTCAAATACCCGTATTTATTGAGGAAAAAGAGGGAAGGAAAATTTTACGGGGACATATAATGAAGAATACTGATCATCATAAAGCCTTTGAGCATAATAATAATGTGCTTGTTGTTTTTACCGGTCATAATATTTATGTGAGCGGTACATGGTATGAAAATCCCTATCAGCCATCGACATGGAATTATATGAGTGTACATGCTAAAGGTGTTATCAGATTTTTAGATGATATTGCACTTATCGATGTGCTTCGGTTTACAACGCTTCATTTCGAAAAGCAAAATCAACAGTCTACCACTATTTACGATAATCTTCCTCCACAATACATGGACAAATTGAGAAAAGCCATTGTGGCTTTTGAAATTGAAATAAGTGAGTTAAACACTGTTTTTAAGTTGAGTCAGGATCGTGATGCTAAAAGCTACGATAATATTATTAGTCGATTAAAAGAGAAAGGTGAAAACGGACAGGTAATAGCTGCAGAGATGGAGAAGCGAAAAGATCAGGTTTTTCCTCCCGGCAGTTGATTGTATCTGACTTTACATTAAAATTGGAAAATATTGAGATCTCATTCATTTGCGTTACTTTTATGCAATTAGAATACATGCAATGATGCACTTAAAGCTAGTTACCTTTATAGTTCTTATCACTTTATCCACATCCTGTAGCTTTAATGGCCTTTTTCTACACCCTGATCCAATTCCATTCGACACAAAAAAGGTTAGTTCAAATGATGGCGTGGATACTACCGTTATATTTTTTAATGGAGATACCCATCAACCTGTTTTTGTAAAAAACGGAAAGGATACTCTGGAATTAAATTATACCATCGAAAGTGTTATGTTCAGCAGCACCAGCGGCAATAAATTGCACGGATGGTTTATTAAACCTAAAGATATTGTTCCTGACTTAACGATTTTAGCTTTTCATGGAAATGCAGGTAGTATTTTAAGCCAGTATACACTTATGTTGCCTTTGGTTCAAAAAGGATTTCAGGTATTTATTTTCGATTACAGTGGATTTGGATTCTCTGGAGGAAATGCAACTCGTCAAAATGTTCTCAAAGACGGCAATTCTGCTCTTGATTATATTAAATCTCGCCCCGAGGCTCTGTTAACAAAATTGGTGATCTATGGGCAGTCACTTGGAGGCCATTTATCGGCTGTGGTGGCAGGTCAACGCGAAGCCGATATCGACGGATTGGTAATTGAAGGAGCTTTTTCATCACACGATGATATTGCCGCCCATTCAGCAGGTTTTTTCGGCCGGTTGATGGTTAGGGAAATGTACAGCGCTAAAAAAAACATCCGAACGTTTCATAAACCGGTTTTGGTAATACATAGTTCAGAAGATGGGGTTGTTCCTTTTGAGTTCGGTAAAATTTTATTTGAAAACGCCAATCAACCCAAATTATTTTACGAAATCAAAGGACGCCATGTTTATGGACCAAAATTGTATGCCGATTCAATTTGTTTTAAAATTACAAGTATGCTTACTTCTCAGTAAAGTTTCTTATCTTTACTGTTGATATTAAGTTTTTAATGTCATCAAAAAGCAATTATGATCCCTAAGCCCGAATTAAAAAAGCAACTACTTTTGTTGTTGTCAAACACTTTGGATCAAAAAATTGCTGAAGCTAAAGCTGCTATTACTTCAGCCAGGGAATCCAGGGATAGTGAAACTAAAAGCAGCATGGGAGATAAGTATGAAACGGGAAGAGCTATGGTTCAGATTGAAATAGAGAAAAGTGAAATGCAATTGAACAAAGCTCTTGAATCACAAACCGAGTTGACTAAGATTAATTTAGATGCAAAGCCGGCTGCAATTGGTTTTGGAAGTATTGTTTTTACCAACCATGAAAATTATTTCATTGCTATAGGAGTAGGTAAAATTAATTTCGAAAATAGTGCTTATTATGCAATTTCTCTGAATTCACCAATAGGTCGGTTTCTCAACGGAAAGGTTGTTGGAAATACAGGAATTTTTCAGGAAAGAAGTTTTAAGATTATTGATATTCTTTAACTAGAGTTTGAATTCAATCCTTTGGAACTGAGGAATAGTGAAGCAAAAATTCTATACTATTACAGTAAATTAAGTACTCCTTTTCTTCATGCTAAAGGCGAGATAGCTACTCGGGGTTTGATCCGACAGCTAGATTGTCAACCCGGAGAAAAATTTTTGGAAATAGGGTTTGGAACAGGAGCTATACTCGTAAATTTAGTTAAGGGCTTCAAACAAACAGAGTTTTTTGGTGCTGAGTATTCAAGTGAATTGTTTGATAAGGCAGTATCACGATTTAAATTTTGTGTTGTAATCGATAAAATTGCACTGAGAAAAATGGAGACAGCAAATACTCTTCCATTTGAGAATAATTATTTCGATAAAATCTACATTGAATCTGTTCTGGCAATTCAAGTTGATGATTCGTTGCAGAAAATGTTGTTGGAATTAAAACGTGTTTTAAAACCCGGTGGAAAAATTGTAATGAATGAAACAATTTGGCTGGAAACAGTACCTTTTTCAAGAATTATAGAATTCAATAAAAAGTCTTTTAGTGATTTTGGCATTATTCAGGCAAATAGTATGTTTCCATATTTAAAAAGTTGGTTGAATTTATTGGAGAGTCTGAATTTCGAAATTATATTTACCAGGGATCTGAATACACTTAAGCCGGGAAATGTAAATTATAATTATAAAAATTTGCGATCCAAAATCTTCACTATAATAGGGAAGTTAAATGGTACACTCAACTCCAAAATGAGGATAGATGCGAGCAATTATGCTAAAAGAATGAAAGCACTTTTATTAACAGATGAGGCACACATGCCCGGATATTTAATTGTTACGAAAGCAGTGTAGTAGTGATCATTACCCAACACGCACTTTATAATGACAACTCCTTCACTTAATCCCTCCATTTCATCATAAATCTGCGTTTGACACCCACACGTTGAAGGAATAGCGGCTATCTTGGTAATAATCATTACTTTTGTGTCCTATTTGCCTTCATCATGACTCAGAAAATTCTCGATAACTTAAAAATAACCAAATTAAACGACATGCAACTTGCTGTGATAAGCGCAGCAGAAAAGTCGAATGATATACTCTTGTTATCACCAACAGGATCCGGAAAAACACTCGGATTCTTGTTGCCGGTACTAACAAGGTTGGATGATGACTTGCAAGGGGTACAAGCACTTGTTATTGTTCCATCCAGGGAACTGGCTTTGCAAATCGAACAGGTTTTTAAACAAATGAATACAGGATTCAAAGTGAACTGTTGTTATGGGGGACATTCAACAAAAATTGAAAGAAACAATCTTTCTCATCCACCTGCTTTGCTTGTTGGAACTCCCGGAAGGATAGCCTACCACTTAAAGCACCAACATTTTGAAACAAATAACATTCATACACTTGTGCTTGATGAATTTGATAAAGCGTTGGAGCTGGGATTTAAGGATGAGATGTCTTCCATTATTTCCAAATTAAAAATCATCTCAATGCGAATTCTTACATCGGCAACCAACATGCCTGAGATTCCTTCTTTTACCGGAGTCACCAATATCAGAGAACTCAATTTTCTTGGAACAGAATCACCGGTGAAGGATGATCTTAAGTTGAAATATCTTCAGGCGGAGGATAAAGATAAACTTCAGGTATTATTTTCATTACTCTGTATGTTGCAGAATAAACCTGCATTGGTTTTTTGTAATCACAGGGAGGCGGTGGACCGAATCAGCGCACTGCTTTTTGAAAAGGGAATTGCTCATGGGATTTTTCATGGAGGAATGGAACAGGAAGATCGCGAAAGAGCACTAATAAAATTCCGTAATGGGAGTCATCGTTTACTAATTACAACAGATCTTGCATCAAGAGGGTTGGATATACCCGAAATCGAAGCAGTTATTCATTATCAATTGCCATTGACAGAAGACATTTTTACGCACCGAAATGGAAGAACTGCAAGAATGAATGCTACCGGTACCGCATACCTGCTTTTATCTGCTGCCGATCAGTTACCTCCTTTTCTGAAATCAGTTCCTGAAGAAGAAACCCTACCAAAAATCAATACGCTTCCGGGCAAACCGGTATGGACAACATTGTATATTGCAGCAGGAAAGAAGGATAAAATAAACAAGATGGATATTGTAGGAGCACTTTTGCAAAAAGGAGGAATAGATAAAGAGGATCTGGGAAAAGTTGAAGTACTCGATCATTCATCCTATGCAGCAATAAATACTTCCAAAGTGAAACAGTTGCTGAGTACTATTGTGAATGAAAAAATTAAAAATAGAAAAATTAAAATTGAACTTTCAAGATAAATTTTTCTCTCCTCCCGATATTCCTTTTTGCTGAAGGACCACGATCTCTTTCGCCAATTTTGAGTTTTTTGTGTTGTACGTATTGCGAATCTTTTCTTTCGGAACTTCAATCAGCAATCTTTTGTTGAGGTTGCGCGCGTGCTTTGTTTGGAGTTGGTTTACTGTAACAAAGTATTCTTTTTCACGTGCATTTTCGGCAAGAAGTATTTTGTTTATATTAACTTTATCACCTGCCATCACCTGATTGGCAATTTTGGCTTTGTGGCCACTAATTTATACAACATCCATTTCTAAAAACCGAGTTTGAAAAGATCACCATTTTAAAAGAATGCTTGTCAGTTAAAAAGCTACAGCGGAAATATTGAATTATTCAATATTTCCGCTGTAGCTTTATCTTCTTCCTTTTATTTGATGGAAGGATCATGTTCGAACTGCATCACTACCGGCTCCATTTTGGTAAGCTTCGCTGTTTTTAATGCATCGTTCCATAGCATAATCATAGGTTTAATGGTTTTGAAAATGGTTACAATAACTTCAGTATCTCCTTTTTCAAGAGCGAAAATATTTTCTTTGTTGGTATTCACTAAATTCTCCCCAACGTTTGTTAATCCCGTAATTTTTCGAGGCTCTACAATTCCTAACCCGTCACCGGTATAGGTTATTTTAAATTTAGCTCTCCATTGAACATCCGATTGCGTGTACGACGACTCCAGTTCTATTCTAAAATCACCCTCTTCAATTACAGTTTGAGCAGGAGGAATACTAAAGTCATCCATCGGAACAGTAACACTGTTTTCGCTTCTGTAAAAACCTGTTCCCTGAAATGAAATGTTATAATCATGCATACTGTTTCCTTCAGTGCTAACACAATTGAGCACCTTGTTTTCGGAATCCAAAGGTCTTACATAAATTCTTTTTTTGTCGCTGGGAGCAACTTCTCCACTTGCTGATTTGAAGGTACATTCATTGGGCTTAATAACAATGAAATCCTTTGTATTGTTAGAAACTGTTAGTTTGAATTTTGTTATTTCTTTTTCAGATAAAATATTCTGACCTTCCAGTTTCACTTCTTTGGTCTCTACTTTAACGGGTTTGTACCAGATTTTCGAAGGCTTTTTTGGCTCTTTTTTCTGAGCGTTACTCAAAGCAGGCATCAGAAATAATGTACAGGCAACTAGAAGGATGGTTTTAATTGTCATAAATTTAAATAGATTTGGAGGTTTAATATTGATGAATTAATTGAATGATTAAATTTTGGAGCAATGCTGCAATTTAGAATATATTTTGAAATACTTACGGCCAAATCAGTTAAATGTCATTTTAGGGAATTGTATAGCATTGATTAACAATAATATATGAATTATGAACAGATCTGGAAAGAGTTTCTGATTCCAACATAAAACCGGACAGATATAAGAGTTTTTTGATGTTTAGGGTTATTCTTACATTATTAATCAAGAAGCACTGGCGAAAACAATTTTCATGCCAACGGTGATGTATGTTATTGATTTACACGCAGGACCTATTAAATATAATAGTTCTTTGATTAAAGCCGGATCTAATTAAACAATTTAGGAAACTTCGCTTTTATAAGTATATTTGTTCCTAACGATTTCTTTCTTTAGAAGAAGGGATTCATGAACTTCTTTCTTCAACTTATGAGCGGAATTTTAAAACGAACTATTAAAACAACTTATAAACTCCTTCCCTTTAAACAGAAGATGTTTACTGCCATTAAAGCTGTTTGTACATTAAGTGAACCTGTTTACAGACATTTGCATTTTAAAGGTGTTTTCAAAGTTAAAGTGAACGATTCCTCGTCATTTAAAATAAGGCACTATGGTTTTCAGATTGAGAACACCATTTTTTGGGAAGGCCTTACCGATGGATGGGAAAAGGAATCCATGAAAGTATGGATTAAATTGTGTGAGAAAGCAGAAGTAGTTATTGATATCGGAGCCAATACCGGAGTTTATGCCCTCATAGCAAAGGCTGCCAATAAAAATTCTAAAGTATATGCTTTTGAGCCTGTTAAAAGAGTGTTTGAAAAATTGCAGGCAAATATTGAGCTCAATAAATATGATATAATTGCCATTGAAAAAGCAACATCCAATTCAAATGGTGTGGCAGTAATATATGATAATGATAATGAACATACCTATTCTGTAGCAGTCAATAAAAATATGGCTGAAAAAGGAGCCAAAGTAAATGAAATTAAAATTGAAACTATCACACTGGATACTTTTGTGGAAGAGTATAAACTCGAAAAGATTGACCTCATAAAAATCGATGTTGAAACGCATGAACCTGAAGTGCTTGAGGGATTCAAAAAGTATATCGAAAAATTCAAGCCAACCATACTGATTGAAATTCTGGAAGATGAAGTGGGAAGCAGAGTACAAAATTTGATAAAAGATCTTGGTTATATTTACTTTAACATCGATGAGAATAAAAGTATCAGAAAAGTGGATACTATTACCAAAAGTGATTATTACAATTATTTGATTTGTACACCAAAAGTAGCAGATGAACTGGGTCTCTTGTAGGAATACTTATTTTTCAAATTCTTAGTGAAACCACGGGCAATTTGGTTCTTTATTAAATAAGGTTGTCGTGGAAATTTGAAATCTCAATAATAATTTAGAAAAATATTTTAATTCGTTGAACAAATCCATTCATCTTGTTAACCCATCAACATACCCGAAAAAAACAGGCATATTTAATTCGTATTTTCAGAAAAATACATCGCACAACCGGAGCGCTTTTGTTCGTATTTTTCTTTATTGTTGCAGTGACCGGCCTGTTATTAGGTTGGAAAAAGCATAGCAACGGAATTATTCTCGCTGAAACGCGCAAAGGAACGTCGACTGATTTTAATAATTGGCTCACAATAGATAGTCTTACTAAATGTGCCACATTCATTCTTCACGACTCCATATCACCCCAACTGAATCCCTCTCCGGAACGTATCGATATCCGTAAAGAACAGGGAGTAATTAAGTTTACTTATGAAGACGGGTTCTGGGGAATACAGTTGGATGGCGCAACCGGGAAATTATTGCACATTGAAAGACGAAGATCCGATTTTATTGAAAAAATTCATGATGGTTCTATCCTGGATCTTTATTTTAATACTGGTAGCGGTCAAATCAAATTGGCATACACCACTATATTGGGGGTGGCTTTGCTGATATTCACTACCACCGGATTTTGGCTCTGGTACGGACCTATTCGTATGAGGAGAAGTCAGAGAAATAATATATATAATTAATTTTATAATTTCGTTTCACATAATTATAAAGTATTATAAAATGACAGATCAAAATTATTTAGAACTGTTGCGCTTACCCACCATGGATCAACCGTTAAAGGCTATGATGAGCGCTTGTTTGCCAGGTATTACCTGTGGATACGATGGAACAGCAAATGGAGAATTTCCCTCTGCGCTAAAGCTTTTAAAATATGACACAGTTAAAATTATCACCTTTTGCCCGGAAGATTATTCCTTTGGCTCACCCGGGAGATGTGTGATATACATGGTGGAACAGGAATGGATGTTTTGGATGGGAAAGCCAAAGTGCTCACGGAGTCGGGAAAGGACTTGACGGAAGGTATGATCAAAGCTGCAGAGCATATGTTATTTATTGCTGTAAAAGAGCAAATTGAACTGGCTGTATTGATGGATATTAGTGCCGCTTGCGGGAGTCAGGTAATTTATAAAGGAAATAGATTTAGTGAAAATAAAATTTATCAAATTGGAGCGGGTGTGTGCGTTGCTTTGTTGATGAGAAATGGATTTAAAGTAATTAGTCAGCGTGATTTTAAATCACGCGAAATGTTGTATTCCCTGCTCGATTCCAATCACCACCCGAATTCCGAAGCGAAAGATCATCATGAACATGAATGGTACAAAACCTATTTTAAAATTTGATGAATTCATATGTGGTGGCACGCTCTTTTCCTGCATTTAAAAATATTTTATAAGAAGTATTTTAGATTTCTTAAAAAACGGGTTCGCCAAAGTGAGGATATTGGTGATGTTTTTAAACAAATTTATTTAAAAAATTGCTGGGGAAGCGCAAACACTATCTCCGGGCCCGGATCGGAGTTGACTGCAACACAAACTTTGATTCCTCAATTGAATAAATTGCTCGATGAGTATAAAATAAATTCAATTTTGGATATTCCTTGCGGGGATTTTAACTGGATGAGGTATGTTGACTTAAAAGGCCATATATATATAGGTGTCGATATTGTGAGTGAATTAATCGAATCTAATATTCAAAAATACAAAAATGGTGAAATTGATTTTAAAGTACTCAATCTTACCAGCGACAAACATCCTTGTGCTGATTTGATATTGTGCAGGGATGGGTTGGTACACTTTAGTTACAAAGAAATTTTTAAGGCTTTGAGACAGATTAAGCAATCAGGTACAAAGTATTTATTGACTACCACATTTAATAGATTTCCTACCAATTATGATATCACAACGGGTGAATGGCGACCTCTCAACTTGCAGTTGAAGCCGTTTAATTTTCCAGATCCAATTTGCAGTATCATAGAATATGTGCCATCTAATTTGCCGGTACAATACACAAAGCTATTGTCAATGTGGGAAATAAATTCTATAGGGATTCCTGATGAGGAAATTCGATAGATACTTTAACTTTCCAGTACCCGGTTTATTTTACTCAAAAGGTATAACAGAGGGTTTTCCTAAATCAAAATCACTGAATCCGAAATCTTTTGTGTTGAATGAGTTCACTTTTGTCACATTATTCCCTACTCCGGGAATAGAAGGATAAAGTGAAATGGATATTTGAAAAGTATTAAATACCAAGCTCTCGTTTTTAATTAAGAAGCCAAATCCAATTTGAGAATAAACTTTACTTTTTGTAAAACGAACGTTCGCATCTCCAAGCATACCTATGGAATATCTTAAATAGGGACCAAATTTAAATCCCAATACATTCCACGGCGCATAAGATTGAGTTTGAAAACTAAGTAGAATGCGATTGGTTCCGGAAAGTGTTGAACTATTAAATCCATCCAAACCAAACCCGTCATTTATGGTTAAACTATCTTCTTTTATCCGGTTTATGCCTATCGTAACTCGTGGATTCGCAAATTGCCTGAATTTCCATCTCCCAATTTCAAGTAATTCTGTAAAATAAATAATATTTACTGAAGCAATACCTTGTTCACTTTTAGATCCTCTTATATATGTAGCATATTCAAAATTGGAACTGAGATATCCCCAGTCATAATAGTTTCCTATTGCTACTCGTGCTCCCAGATATGTTTTGCCTGAATTGTTTTTTACTTCATATCCACCGGTTAGCCCAAACACTTTGCCAATTGGTATATCCTCGTTAATCCCAAATTTAAAGATATATTTTTCTTTTAGGTAGCGACGCGATGAAATACCTATTCCGGCAAGATAAAAATCGGTATTGCTGAATTTTAGCAATGGATCATATTCGATTCCGGGTTTATCGATATAACGAATCCGCAGAAACCGGAAGGTAGAAATCAGATTTGAAGTTCGGTTCACTTCACTACTCCCTTTGAAAAGTCTTAACGCCCATCCCCCCCAGTAATCCTGTGCATTATATTTTATTTTTAATTGCGCTAATGTTGAATCAAATCCAGGGAATGAATCCTTAAGATACTGTTGAGCAATATTTATCCCACCGGCCCATTCTGTAAAGGGTGAAAAAAAAGTACGGTCCACAGATGCACTTTTGGTAAAATACCCAAACTCATCCGATCCGTATTTCACATTGGTTGTGATATAAGTATTCAAGATATTAGGTATGAAGTAGTTGGTATTAAATGCATCGTCACCTGTTGAATGAAACCAAGTATAGGCATTTTTAAATTCATGACCCAATCCAAGAAAATTTCTTTCAGTCAAACGCAAAGTAACCTTTGAAGTGGAAGCAAGAAGTTTAGGAGTTATGCTCCATTTATCTAAAGATCTTATAAACACATCTACAGAATCAGAGGTTTTAGATACCATTGCAACAAAAAATGCAACATCGGTGATATATTTTTGCGCTCTTACAAGTCGCTCCGACTCTTTAACAAGTAAGGAATCAAAAATATCATTCTCATGGATCAACAGTAAATTCCTAATGGTTATTCGTTGCGATTTAATATGCAGTTTATTTCCTGTCCTTGACAAAGCATTTTGTGAAACAATAACAGTATCTCCAATAGTGTATCCAAAAGGATCAAGTGTTTCTATTTGAATACTGCGAATAATTTTGCCTTCAAAGTTACTGTAAGGCTTTTGAGCAGAATTGAATTTTGATTTTATAGGTTTTTTCTTGTGAGCCTGACTTTCCGGTAGAGGTTTAAAGATTAATTTGTAAATAAAACGAGTGAATTTTTTTTTGTCAGAGTAGGATTGAATGTCTCTGTAAACGTTAACCGTATCTTTAGCGGCAGGTTTGTTTTGGGCAAATACAACTTCTGAAATGAAAAGTAAGAAAGATGCAATTAATAAAAGCTTCATTACTAAATTCATCCAAATATTTTGAGGAGGAATTCCGAAATTACACATATTGCATGAGTGACTTTTGTCAGGCATCACCTCAAACAGGACAAATAATTTAGTCCAGTTGGCTTATAAATTGTTCAACAGCATCGTTAAATAATTTTGGTTGTTCGAGATTAGAAAGGTGACCGGCTTTTTCTAATATTTTTATTTTAGAACCAACAATATGATTTGCCAGAAATTCAGATTGAATAACAGGAGTGATTACGTCTTCAGCTCCGCATACAACAAGGGTTGGAACTTTAATGTTGGATAAAGATAAACACATTCCTATGCGTTTAGCTAAAGCCATCAATGTGGAAGTAATTATAGATGGGTTGTTGGAAACAATCATCGATTTAACAGTCTCTATGAGTCTTTTATCTGATTCAAATATACGAGGACTCAACAGCGATTTAAGAGATGTTTCGGCATAGTCGGTAATTTTTCCTTCAATAATCTGAGAAATTGCTTTATTTCTTTTTTCTTTAATGAGAATAGAATCGGCAATGCACTGAGTATCGCTCAAAATTATAGCTTTAAATCTTTCAGGATAACTGTAAACAGCATTGAGCAAAATGTAGCCACCCATCGACAAGCCACACACAATAGCCTGCTTGATGGAGAGTGCATCCATAAATTTGATCAAATCATCAGCAAACATGCTCATACTTACAGGATCACTGTTAGAGGAGGAGCTTCCAAAGCCCCGGATATCATAAGAAATTACCCGGTTTGTGGTTTTAAAATATTCCATTTGTGGAGCCCAGGAGGACTTATTAAGCGGAAATCCGTGAATGAAAATTAATGGTATTTCACTGTCTCCCAAGTCATTATAACTTACTTTAACGTTACCAACGGTAATCTTTTGTTCTAATGCGGGGACTTGTATCATTTCCATTTTTCGTATTTTAAAATATTATTCAAAGATCGCTGATTTTTTGGTATATAAAGTTAGTTATTTTTTCTTCTCCAATTCTTCTTTCTTTTTTTTCTCGGCGGCCTTCTTTTTGTCTTCAGCAGCTTTTGCTTTTTTATTGAAATATCCTCTCAACAAAATATTATTCTTAGCTGCTTCCATATTTTCATCAAGACCTTTCGAGCTGTTTTTTAAATTCTCCATTGTTTGATCAAGATTTTCAGCAATAGAAGTATCTTGTATCAAACGACCAAGTGTGCCTTCGCCGCTGTTTATTTTAAGCATAATTTCTGCTAGAGCCATTGAAATTACTTCCGCATTCTCTGCTGTAACAGCAAGACTGGCCATAATGGCATCGGTTTCAACCGGCTCTGCAGAAATAAGTTGATCACCATCCTTCGCAACGGGTGCTTCAGCCGATCCTTGTGTGATTATTAACAAGCGATCACCAATAAGTCCCTCTGAGCCAATTGCAACTTCACTGTCTGTTTTAATAAATTGGTTCACTTCTTTACGGATGAACAAATCTACAAGCACTGTCGAATCATTTATGATTGCAATTTTATCCACAGTGCCAACATTAATTCCTGAAAATCGAATATTGTTGCCTACCTGAAGTCCGCTTACATTGTAGAAGGTGGAAGTTAATTTAAAAACGGGATTGAAGAGATTTTTCTGTTTCCCGATGATAAATACAGCGCCTACAAAAAGTGCCAGTCCAACAGCAACAAAAATTCCTAATCTGATTTTAAATTTTTGTGATGGATTATCCATTTTATTCTTGATTTTAAATGTTGTTTTTATAATGTAAACTAAATCTGTTTTTGATTATGATAGATGATATCGATCTTTCAATGTTTAAAAAATGACTTTATCAATGGATCATCCGAATTTTCAAATTCATCCAGTGTGCCTTCTTTATAAACTACGCCTTCATCCAACATGATAGCTCTATTTCCTGTTTTAATCGCACAATTGATATCATGCGTAATGATAATCGATGAGGTTTTGTATTTCTTCTGAACATCGTTAATTAGCACGCTTATCTCATCAGAGGTAACAGGATCAAGGCCTGTAGTGGGTTCATCATACAATATAATCATAGGATCCACCACAATTGTTCGTGCAAGACTTATTCTTTTCCTCATACCACCCGATAACTGAGCCGGCATTTTATTGAGTGATTCGGCAAGGCCGACATTTTCAAGTACATTTTCAATTTTTTCCTTGATTTCCTTTTCCGTAAGATTTTTCATGATCCTTCGCAAAGGGAACTCCAGGTTTTGTTTTACTGTCATGGAATCATAAAGAGCCCCACTTTGAAAAAGAAATCCAATTTTTTTTCTCATTTCAGCCAGTTCCTTTGGCTTCAGGTTTAAAACATTCTCTCCAAACACTTTTATTTCACCTTCGTCGGATGATAACAATCCAACAATGCATTTTATTAATACCGATTTTCCGGAACCTGATTTTCCTAGCACAACTAGATTTTCATTGGCTGCCACCTTCAATGAAATACCTTTCAATACTCCTTGTTGATTGAATGATTTTTTCAGATTGATGATTTCAATTACATTCGATTTATTTTCATCGTTAATGGCCGGTTCATCAGATACAGTTGCTTTGTTTGTTGTCATCATATCATCATATCAGTAATCTGTACAGCGATAACATCTAAAATAATAACAAGCAGTGATGCTAACACCACCGCCGAATTAGCAGCAACACCTACACTGGCAGTTCCTTTTCCTGCATGGTAACCTTTATAACAACCTACTAAACCTATAACAGCGCCAAAGAAGAATGATTTAATTACTGCAGGAATGAAGTCTATATATTCCACGGCGCTGAAAGCCTGTGAGAAGAACAATGTGAAAGTCACATCGCCTTTGATATTGGCTCCTGCCCAGCTACCCGCAATTCCAAGTGCATCGGCATAAAGAATCAATAATGGTATCATAAGTGTAGCGGCCAAAACACGGGTTACTACAAGAAAGCGGACAGGATTGGTGGAAGACACTTCCATTGCATCAATTTGTTCGGTTACTTTCATTGACCCCAATTCAGCCCCCATACCGGAACCTACTTTTCCGGCGCAAATCAATGCAGTAATTACAGGGCCCATTTCACGAATGAGCGACACCGCAACCATTCCCGGAAGCATTGATACGGCCCCAAAATCTACTAATACAGGCCTTGATTGAATAGTGAGCACCAGTCCCATGATGGTTCCGGTGATCGAAATTAGAGGCAGTGATTTGTACCCTATCTGATAGCATTGGAAAAGGAATTCCTTCCATTCAAATTCACGGGAGAATGTTTCTTTGAATACCAGAGCAATAAACAAAACAGAATTGGCGATATCAATCAAGAAGTTATTCGCAATTTTTGTTTTGGCAATGGAGGAGTCGCTTAATTTTATGGATTGAAGTTGCGCAAATGATTTTGCCTGCGCAAGTGGTTTGAATGGTTTCATGCAAAATATAATTTCGGTTAAATTGAATACTCATCATAATTTGTGCTAATAAGATTGAGTTGTTGCATATTTATGAATTGTTTTTATTTTTTGATTACAATTAATACAACTCACTTGTCGATAAAGGAGAATTATTAAACCGACAAATATCCACCCTCAATTTCAATAGCTGTTCCAGTCATAAAGGAACTATCATCACAACTCAGGAAAATAAATCCATTTGCTATTTCATCCGAATTACCAAACCTTTTCATTGGATGCAAATTAATGATTTGCTGTTTTACTTCAACATTATCACTAATGCCTCCTTTTTTGAGAAGTGGTGTATCAATAAAACCCGGACATATAGCGTTTATTCTAATACCTTCTGTTGCATATTCAACTGCAGCAGTCTTGGTAAGTCCTAAAACACCGTGTTTCGCTGCAACATAGTGAGAAGATTGGGCAAACCCCACCTTGCCAAGAATGGAGGCCATATTTACAATAACACCATTCTTTTGTATAGACATTTGTACCAATTCATGTTTCATGCAGTTAAAAACGCCGGTAAGATTTATATCAATTACTTTTTTCCAGCCCTCTTCTGTCATCTCACCCACACGGGAAGGCACGCCGCCAATACCGGCGTTGTTGAGTGCAACATCCAGTGACCCAAAAGTTTTGATCACATGCTGAATCGCTTTTGCTACATCGTTATAAGAAGTTACATCACAATTGATAAATATTGCTTTTGAGTTTGCAGCTCTGATTTCTTCCATTTCTTTTTCGGAAGAATCTGACGATATATCTGCAATGGCAACATTTGCGCCTTCGGCAGCTGCTGCAAGGGCACATGCTTTTCCTATACCGGATAAACCACCGGTAATAAATACTGTTTTGTTTTCAAGCTTTTTCATAAAGTAATTGTTTTAATAGTTTTAATTCTCATTGTTGCAATGATGAAAATCGACTAAAGTTTGTGAATTATATTTGTTTGTGAATTAGAGTAAATGAATAGCAATGTCATCTTTATAAAAGAACAAAAAATCACGTCCACAATAATTTTAGACAAAGTTAGGCCATTTTCGGCCGGCAATCGTTATACAATGTTTTTATTAAGTTACATGATTCCCACTTTTGCTACTTCGTATATATTTTTCCCTAAATATACACAGATTGACTGTAAACTTTTTCAGTAGTAATTTGTTCGAATTTGAATATGATTCAGGCTGGGATTGATCATAAACAACTTTGTACCATATTGTTATGTGCTATAAATAGCGTCAATTTTAACTAAAGTTTGCTTAACTTTGCTAATTCTAGTATGAGTTCTTTTTTGCATCCTGCTATTTAATTAATAGGTATAGGCGTTTAGATAATAATTTTAATTGTCTGATATTAAGCGAATTGAGCTTCTGTACATCATCCTTTTGAGGAGCAAATTGAAGATTGACTCCATATTTCGCCTTCGATCGAATCTAAAATGAAATTCATTAAGATACCCTTGCATCCTTTCTTCTGTACAATGGTGGTGAATTCCTCATAACCAACTTTTGATATTTATTATACGAATGTATATATCCTTAAAGTTTTTTCCATTATCTGATGCCACTTGTTCAAGTCTTTTAAATTCAGATTTTGCGGGGATGTAACAAGTCCATTCATCCGAAATAATTTTTGATTTTTTAGAAACGGGTCTCAATAAAAAATTGCCTAATTCTTTTGAAGAAGCATTTTCTATAACTTCAGCATCAGCTCTGCCAACGCCTGACTTGTTAATTTCTAGTGCAACAACAATTAATTTTTTCACTCCTTTACTTCGGCTACGCTTTTTTTCTTCAGGGCCTCCTACCATAAACTCATCTACGTGTACAGTGTCGGTTAATGCGTATTTTAGGCTGCTTGCCATAGCCTGTTGGATTTTCCATTTAAATTCCCAACAAGTTTTTTGTCGAAGCTCGAACTCATTACTTAACTTGATACTTGACATCCCTTTCCTTTTTGTGTTTATTTTAAAAATACTATGGAAAGCCTTTAGTAAGGAGAATTTTACCTTGTCAAAGATAGTACCGGCAGTTGGACTTTCATCATATCTGCATTTTGTACATCATCTGTTATAAAGCTTTTTGCTCTGGCTATATTTAATGTTTTGACATCGCTAACATTGGAATCCTTCATCCCATTTTAAATGAGATAAATATTTTAAGCAATCATTATATGTTTTAAATACACGGTTGAAGGTTATTGAATTCACACCAACAAATTTAATAAGTTTTGCCACATTTCAAATATAATTAATTGCGACTTAAACACCTAAACCTATTAATCATTTATGATGAACTTAATCTAACCGAAATATCCTGGAAACTTCATTATAGCAGTGTGGCTCATTAGTCACATCAGTTCAAAAAAATTACAGGACTAACTCCCTCCTTTTTTAAGGCACTAAAAGATAAGAAACGAAGTAATCTTGAGAGCCTGTGAATTATGTAATATTTTTGCTTAATAGTGTAATGATTTCAATTAAAGTAAGCCTTACTTTTACGGAGAATAATTAATCTATGCACAACCTAATTTGCATCGAAATCAGAGAAATATAAACTATCAGTATAATTTAATTTTTAAATGATGGGGAATTTGCTCTATATTATTGCAGTAATTTTGGTTATTGCGTGGTTCATTGGTTTTTTGGGAATGCATGCTGGAAGTCTCATTCACGTTTTATTAGTTGTTGCAATTGTGGTTGTATTACTTAGGGTGATAGAGGGTAGAAAGCCTCTCTAAATGAACTTCCCCGTTAATTTAATATCTGTTTTTATAAGCGAAAGGGGAGAAAAATTTAATTTATGCTAGTTGATAAAGAAATTGTAATATCATACTAATTTCGTGCAAGGCATTTCTGTGAATGATGTAAATTATATTTAGAATTGTATAACTTTAATTAATGCGCTGTTGTTGATCTTTGAAGTACGAAACATTACTAAAAAATATAATCATGAATACTACTAAATTAGAAGGGAATTGGAATGAGCAGAAAGGCAAGTTGAAGCAAAAGTACGCCGACTTGACAGATGATGATCTCATGTATGCTGAAGGAAAGCAAGATGAGATGTTGGGGAAACTTCAGATTAAACTGGGGAAAACAAAAGATGAAATAATTAAGTTGATAGCCTCATTATAATTTTGGCAGTTATAATTTGCCTTAAAGAACCGAATAAGTTTTAGCATTACATTATTAAAAAAAATATGAAAATTAAATTTGTTACTGCAGGACTTGGATTATTATTGATTCCCGGATTTATTTTAACGGGCTGTCAGTCAAATGAAAGAAAAGAAGAAATGGCTAAGGAAAATGTGGCAACGGCTAAAGAAAATTTGAACGAAGTTAGAGCTTCTAATAATGAAGACGCTGAAAAAGCCGCTAATGAGCAGGAATGGAAGGAGTTCAAAATGGAAGCTAATGCTAAAATTGAGGAGAACAACGAGAAAATTTCTGAAATCAGGTTAAAACTCGTTAAGCCTGGAACGACTATGGATCCAATTTATGAAAAGAGAATCAAAAATCTGGAAACTAAGAATGCAAATTTACAGGCTAAAGTCGAAGAATATGAAAAAAGCCAAAGTGATTACGAGGCCTTTAAACGTGAATTTAATGCCGACATGGATGAATTGGGACAGTCATTCAAGGACTTTTCAAAGGATAATGTAAAGTAATGGTTAAGGAGTTGATAAAAGGGCATTAGTTTTTTAGCCCTTTTATCATTTATCATTTTCAATTAGGTAATTGTTCAAATTACGGATTTAAGTGAACTAGAAAAGTTAAAAGTTCACATTGCAGTTGAAATTATTGAATATATACCCAGCTCAGTTGTAATTAAAACTATACTTAAGAAAACCACCGGCAGTATTAGTGTTATGTCATTTGACAGTGGTGAGGGGGGTTGACTGAAAAGACCGTCCCGTTCTACACCTTTGTACAAATTATAGAGGGCCATGCAGAATTGGTAATTAATAAGAACTCTATTCTCCTTCAAACCGGTGAATCTATCATTATACCCGCCCACCAGACTCATTTGATAAAGGCCATTGGAAGATTTAAGATGATTATGACTGTCATCAAAAGTGGTTATGAGTAGATAGTATGCAGTTTTCATCCATGACAATGCTAAACATCATCATGCGATAGCTTTTATTTTGTCGATTAGTTTGTCTACGCTACTTTTATTTTTCTAATTTAATGCTAATAAAATTAACACTAACTGTGCATTGTGTTTTTACAAAAAAGTATTGTTGTAATCAACATACCTCCTTTATGGAAGAAATTGATTGTTATTTATAATTCACATCAAATTGATCTTGCGGATGAAATACTTTAGTTCTTATTTACTGATTTATTTAATAATATCCTTAGCCATTGTTGATACAAAAGGACAGGAACCGGTAAAGAGTGTTGTTCCGTTTATGGAAAAAGAAGTTTTACAGTTTCCAAACGTACGTGATGTGGCTATGACTGGAGATGGGAATGAGGTTTATTTTACTTCACAAAGTTACTTAAGTGAATTATCAGCAATTATAACAACTCAAAAAGCAGGAGGGAAGTGGTCGTCGATACAAGTTGCATCATTTTCGGGACGCTTTATGGATATGGAACCGTTTTTAGCTCCCAACGGATTAAAACTATACTTTGTATCGAACCGTCCCATTTATGCAGATTCTACACAGCCTAAAGATTATGATATATGGATGGTTGAATGAACAACTCTGAAAAGCCCCTGATCGCAACCGGTGAATTTGGGCGCCCCTATAAACAGCAACGAAAATGAATTTTATCCTTCAATTGCAACTTCAGGAAATTTAACTTTTACCAGTGATGGCAAAGGATCAAAGGGGAAAGATGATATATTCATCAGTAAATTGATTGATGGTAAATATCAGGCTCCACAAAATTTATCAGATTCTGTTAACTCCACAGGTTATGAATTTAACTCCATGATAGCTCCCGATGAATCGTGGCTGTTGTTTACCTGTTATACTCGTGAAGGAGGATACGGTAGTGGTGATTCGAACATTTGCAACAACTCTGAAAATGAGCAATGGACAGCGCCGGTTAATCTTGGAAAAGAAATTAATTCAACTCATATGGATTATTGCCCGTTTGTAAATATGAAAACTGGAGTACTTTATTTTACAAGCAAAAGAACTTCCGTAAAGAATTATTTTGAGACAGCTCAAAGCCTAGATAAGTTATTGGATGAAATGCAGAAATACGATAGCGGACTTAGTCGACTTTATCACATAAAAGCCGACAATTTCAATAAGTGGAATTCATTGAAATAGTGATTTAATTCGAATGACTTTTAATCTGAATTAAAAATGTTCATATCAAGAAATTTTCAATTAAAACGCTTCCGCAAAATTGATGTAAAATCCATTTACACCATTGGGGCCAAATCCAAAATCGAAACGCATATTAGTATTATTTTCACTATCAACTTTGATACGTAAACCAACACCATAAGATAACCACCAATCATTCAATGATAACGAATCATATTTATCAGCTACTCGACCGGTGCCTATCCACGTAGTTGCTCCAAAAATATTCCAGATTGGCAATCGATATTCTATCTGCGCATCAACAAGTACTTTATCACGCACGGCTCCTTTGTAGTAACCTCGCATTTTATCGTCACCACCCATTTGTGATAATTCATAAAACGGAACATCGTTTTCCCTGTAACTTGTTGTTGCTTGAATTGCGATGACATGCTTTCGCCACGGATTAAAATATTTACGGGCGTCAACATCAATTCTTGAATATTCATATGGGTTTCCTATCCATCCCGGAAAAAACATGGTATTGATACCAAAAAAATTTCCTCCTGAAGGATTGTAACGATTATCACGGCTATCATACAAAATAGAAGGGCCAAAACCAATTCCCGTACCTCCATCAATTCCGGAAACATTGTCTGTATAAAGAAAGCTCGTACTATCGGCTTCAATAGGATTGTAAATGGTGATATCGGCTCCAAGTCCAATATGAAAATTCTTTATCACCTGTATAAAACCATAATTTACAAATTTAAATCTCGTCACTTCAATTTCTTCAGAATCATCAAACGAAACGTCATTGCCAATCCCTAAAATCAATTCAGGCTGTAAGCGATAATTGAGGTATCCCAAGACCATATATTTATCTTCATTCCAGATCAGATCTGTTGAAATTGAAATGTTGATTCTTCCTAAAGTAGAAAAGGTAGCAACTTCAGCTAATTTAGATGGCGAAGAAATTATATCGTTTTTAGAGAGTTTCAGAAGATTGAATTTCGCCAAACCGAATATATCTCCGGCTTCAACCGAATGGGAATATATTGGAACAGGGATTATTTTAAAAAGACGCTCCATTTTTTTATTAAAAGAATCAAATTTTGATAAAATGTCTTTTTCTACAACCGCAGTATTATTCTGAGAATTAACAGTAATCGACGAAATCATAAATATCAGGAGTAGGTATCTTTTCATGTGAGCAACTAATCTAAGTTATAAGTTAATACGTAAATATCGCAATTATTCTGTTGCCCGGCAACTCCTTTTTTGAAGTTTTAGTGTTTCCTTTTCTATGGCTAATCTCGATTCAAAAGAAACTACCGGTATAGCCGATAGTTTCTTTTCAGAGAGTATACTATTATTTTGTTTCACGGATAAACGGGAGTTGATCATCATTCTTACTGCAGATTACAGTTTCAAAGGAATTTTCAAAATTGATAAAAGATGAAGCTCTCCATTCAGTAAATGCTTGTGCATTTCTGAAAATGCCTTATCTTGTAATTTCGAAAAAAATTCATGACTAACGGAGGTACTATTTACAACGTTTGTGAATTTTTCAATTGGGATTGAAGTATAATTATTTGCATAGTCAATGATCAATTCCAGACATTATTTATTAATATTTTGTTCATAGCTAGATGCTTCTCATACAATGACACGAATAAAGTGCCTATATATACGGCAATATTCATATGATCTGTGATCTTTTTCTCTCTCTATTCAGTCTTTGCTTTTAATCAAGTCAATTTCGTTAGTGTTTGATTGTGCTTTAACATTGAATGTATGTAATCTGCCAGAAGCAAGTATTATATTTTATTCATGTTCTAAGTGCTATTAATAAGCACAACACAAGATAAAATATCAAGTAAGAAAACTTACCTTATTTAGCTGAATAACTCAATGCTTGTATTGCTTATGACTAAAAAATGTCACAATTACGGCCGGAACCAAGATATCAAATGGAAAGTCTTATTCAAGTGGGCGATAATAATAGAACTAGATTTATTGGTTGACTATGGCAAAACTAAAAATCTAAAATAAAATTTGTATCTCTTATCACAATTTAGCTTGTTCAGAAAGTTTGAAAAAGTACTTTATTAAAATGGTCAGAGCTGTTTTTTGCTAGCGAACTTCAGTTAAGATTAAGACAGGAGGCTAACGATAAAAATACAAACACAAACACAGCTGGCCCTGCCCAAACAGGTGGAGACGTTGATCGTTCTTGTTCGTTTCAACACGAGAGCCTGGATGAATTTACCACAACACCAGATCAGCCTTTTGAGGTGAAAGAACTTAAGAGAGGCTCCTAGCGTAGATGTAGTTTTGAGTAGTGATAGGTGATTTGGAATTTAAGAATGTTTTACCTATCCTTTTTCAATGCCAACATTTGATAAGGTTGCAAATAATGGGTTGCGTAATAATTGTTTTCATTCCACTACTCTTAGTGGCCTTACCCAAAGAGCTCATTATGCCAGAAATCAACATATATTCCCGAGCTTGCAAGAAGTTACTCAGCATTTGCAGGATGCTGATATACGGGTTAAGGACGATGTACGATTTTTACAAAAATTAACCTTTAGTTAAAATCAATTTTATTTTATTAAAATCCGCAGCTGCATTGATAACCTTTTTGAAATTTTCATAATCAGAAGCTCGGTATTCATTTGATTTATAATATTCGTATACTGTAACTTTCAGAATTTGACCTTCTAATTTATACGTTGATGTAAAACCCATTCCTAAATCATCAATTACAATATTCATCATTAATTTCTCCAATCCTTTTGCTTCGTAACCTTCTGGAATGGTAATGTTCAATTCTCTAGAATAGCTGTGAGCATAATTCATTGTAATTGGATTTTGACGAGCATGATCTTGATACAATTCTGCTTGAGGACCGATTACCATCCCAATTAAAAATATAATATTATTACCACCACTTTCAATAAGCGATGAGGTTGTAACATTACTCTCCATGATTAATGGTTTATTATAATCATCATTGACCAGATCATAGTTTTTAATTTTAGCATCTTTTAATTTCATGTCGGGGAAAGAGGACTTTAGTAGTTCTTCAATAATATCCTCTTTATTTTCAGCATCGGCGTAAAAATATGCCGCTTTGATATGGTTATCTGAATGTCCGCCAAATTCACGAGTCGTCTTAATTTTGGCATCCAAAAGATTACTTTCAAAGGAGATATCAACCATCATGTTATCGAAACATTTTGAAAATTCGCCGGTATCAATTTTTTTCACCGAACTGATACCATTAGATACTTCACCTATGCTCAGTTTTTTAATGAACAATCCATTATTGCCGGCATAAATGTACGAAATCAGCCCATATCTGTAACTATAGTCAACCGGATCGAGATATAGTCCGGTAGCCGGAAAATAGATTAGGTAATTATCAAGATAGTTCCATGTGTCAAAATCAGAATCAAAAAAGGCATTGAAGCGACTGGTAGTAATTACAAATTCATGAGGAATATTCAGGTATTCAAACATTAGTACATATAGTGAAGCAATTTGATTCTCTGATCCATAATTTCTTTTTAACATATTAGCAATAGTCGGACTTTCATTATCAGACTTGTTGTTGATGGTAGTCTTCATGAAATTCTCCAGTTTGCGAATTTGCTCATCAGGGGTCTTTAGTTTTTTCAGACCGAGAGTTGAAGCAAGTTTTTCGATGTCTTTACGAGCCGATTTCTCCTGTTCATGCATGATTTCATAAAAGCGATTTCCTGCATCTGCCCATGTAAATAACCGCTTATCTCCCGCAATTTTATTTTTGATGAGTTTAAATTCCAAGCGCAACTTATTGGCATTGTATGAGGAATATTTTTCCTCCTGATCAAGAACAGGAGTGGAATCTTTGGTATACGAGATGAAAATCTTATCACTAATAGTAGTATCTCTTTTGGTAGCAGTTCCATTATATATCTTACTGGCAAAAATTAAATTAGAAGGACTAATGAGTTGAAAATTTGTATGACGAATAAATACACCTGACTGAATCCATTCAGTAATGAAAAAATTAGTTGGTTTTTTTATTGTGTAGTAGTACTCCAGTTCAGAATCTTTTTCCAAGCCCTCCACAGCGAGAATAAGATATTCATTTCCATCCTCGGTGATGCGTTTCATATCGCCTTTGAACATTTCTCTTACTTTTCCATTTTTACTCACCGACCGAAGCTTTAATGAAATAAGATCAGCCTGATTGTTTACCGGTAAATATATCTTGTTAAAATTATCAACAGAGGCCTGATCATTGATGCGTACATGTCGATGAACAGTATAATATACCAGGAGATTATCTTTGAGATCATATATATACTCATACACTTTCTTTTCGAGCAATATTATAGCAGGCTCACTTTGTTCACGTTCCGACAAGGAAGCATAGCTTGTTTTAGAACTAAGATCATAAGATCGTGTTTCATATGCCTGAGCCAGAACAGTATGGTTATAAACTGCTATAAGAAAAAATAAGAATGTATAAATGGTTTTCATAAAATATTGTTTTATTGGATGCGTTTTTTTAATATAATCAGTTCTTTTCCGGATTCATTCACGATGGTAACGAATTTATTCCATTGTGTAAACTCTTCTTTTTTTATTGATAAGGAATCAAGATATATCTCTCTTATCATTTTGATCTCTTTCCCGATATTTTCATACGTTACTTTAATACCAAAACCTTTTTCATTAAACTCTTTCTTTTTTGGTATACTAACAACTTCATATCCTGCAGGAATCTCAAATGTTGTTTCCAGTATTTCACTATTCCTGAATTCAATAACTTTTTCAGAGAATCTTTTTTCGATATCAATTTTAGTATAGCTGCCTGGTTTTTTGATATTCAGATTTACATAAATATTATCGTCAAATTTAGTGATGTAATCCTCAACAGAAAACCGATAACTGTATTCCAGCAAGCTATCTCTATTTTCATAATTTTTAGCGAAAATGATATCGGAGGCTTCATATTTGTTATTGCCAAGAGCCAGCGATTTGTTAATGTATTGCGAGCGCTTATCAGAACTAAACTGACTGATATTATAAAATAATATTTGTTTGAAGTAGCCTGAAGTGGCAGTTACACCGCTGCCTTGTATTTTATCATTCTCGATTGCGAATGTAATTTTATCTCTGACAATATTTTTCGATCGGCTCACTTCTGGAACTTTTTGTATTTCAAAAGTTTCTTTATTTAAGCCAATCAAAGCTTCTTTCCCTTGAATCATTGAAGAAGGAATTCCATATTCCAGATGTACAGATGTTCCATCCAGAAACACCCACTCGTTATTGATTTTCACGGCTGATATCATGTGATTGTCAGACTGTGGAGTTGGTACATCTTTATAGCTGTAGGGAATATCTCGGGTTCCTATCCACACCGGATAGGCATCAATACCTGCGTAGCCTAAGAGTGCATTCATAATCATGGATTTGTCCTTGCAATCGCCAAATCGCTTATTGTAAGTATCAATTGGTTCACGAGGAATAAAGCCTCCAAGCCCTTCTTCAAATGCGATGTACTTTATTTTATCCTGAACCCAATAATATACAACTTTAATTTTTTCAACAGGGTCACTTATGTTTTTGGTGAGCGAATCGGATAGTTCCTTTAATTCAATCCGGTCTTCATTTTTCATGCGACCTATTAACTCTCTGTACCAAGTATATAATCCACTTACATCGGCCAAATTTTTAGTTTCTACTCCATTTACAGTATAGCTTTCAATGTATACTATCACATGAGGCAAAAAGTAGCTGCTGTTCGGAGCATCTTCTTCCATGGCAAAGCCTGCATGACGGCCACTTTTAAATATGTAAGTTGTACCATTGCGTAATTTTTCTTCCGAAAAATTTATATGCGAGGATGGATCTTTTATCACATATCTGATTTTGACATTGTCGGGGAAAGTAATTCTGAATTCGGCATTTTCACAAGGAGCATAGGTTCCGAAATAGAATGGCGATAAAAAATGAGGATCAAAAATATCTTCCGAATACGTGAGGGAAGAAACGGCTCCTTTTTTGAGTGATGGATACAAGAAGTATTTTTCCTTGATATCATCGTAGAATACATTATCGTTTACCGGTTTCCGAGTGTAAATATTTTCTACGCTAATCTTCTTAAGTTTTTTACCATCGCCATCGGGAATCCAGGAATTTGCATTTATGTCATGAACTAATGAAAAATTATCATAGAAAAAAATTGATTTATTAAGTAAATGACTTGCTTTCTCAGTAAGATACAATATGTCTGAACTTCTGCTAGTTTCAATTTTCAAACCTTTTTGGATATTTTTAATCTCCAAATGCTCTGTTTGATTTAATATAATTGCATCCTTTTCAGGATATAGTTTCTGCAATTCCTGGAAGTTAAAAGTCGGTTGAGCATTGCTTTCAATACACCCAACACAAAAAACAATTAATATAAATATCCTATTCAAATGGCTCATCATTGTACATATTTACCGTTTTGATTAATTTCCCTTTATTGTCATAGGTTTTTGCAGCACCATTAAGCCAACCCATGCTGTAGTATAGCTCTCTTTGAATAATTCCGTTTTTGTAGTACTTACATGAGCCATGAAGTTTATCGTAGGTGTAATTTTCTTCAGCAACTAGCTTTCCGGTTTCATCAAATTCCTTTTGAATTCCTTCTTTTTCATGCAATTTGTAAGTACTCTCCTTTCTAACATTGCCATTGGGATAATATTGTATGAATGGGCCATCAAAATATCCGCTGTTATAGTTATACAGAGCTGATGCATTTCCATTTTGATAATAAGTTTTTACTTCACCCGTGCTTCTTGGCAATAAAATTTCTGGTTTGAATGTGCTATCGGCAGCCAAATAAGAATATGATTTTATAATACCATCCTCGAAATATAGTCGGTACCTGAGCATTCCGTTATCCGCAAAAAAGTAAAAATAGCCCTCTTGGTCATCATAAACAAAAGTCCCTTGAGATGAAACGTTTCCATTGGGATGATACCACAGCCGCTCACCATGAAGATCCCCTCTGTAGTACTGAGCTTTATTCAATATCTTTTTATCATAGTAGGCAATTCGTAAACTATCTATATATCCATCTTTGTAATACCCTTCCTCATCCGGATTTCCTTCCCAATCGAAGCGACTGAATTTACCGTTAGCATTTCCATTTTGATATTTTACATTACTTCTCAATTTCCCATTACTAAAATATCTTTTTATTTCACCATCAAGAGTTCCTCTTTTATAGTTAAGTTCAGATTTGATTTTTTTATTTAAGTGAAGGGAATTAAATGAACCTGATCCATTTTTTAGCTTTCCTGAAAATAGCACATTTCCAAGAGTGTCATAATCAGTATAGCTTGTCATATTACCAAAACTATACTCTACTCCATCCTCAAGTTTTCCATTAATGTCAAAAGTTTGTTTTTCTCCATGGAGTTCTCCTCCCTGGTAAAAATAGGTTTCGGAAACAACACCTAATGGACTATATTCTACCCATGTTCCTCGTGGAGAGTCATTTACATACCAACCCTGTTTGCTTATAACTCCATTTTTATAATTATGCACTGTTAAACCATCTAGGTTACCTTCTTTATATTCGTTTTCCCCACTAATGATTCCGGAATCATAATAATAGACCTGTTTACCCTCCATCAAATCATTTTTATAATTCTGTACGGATTCAATATTTCCATAAATGTTCCAGGTAGTGCATTTTCCTTGGGCAATTCCATTTACATATACCCTCTCACGAAATTTTAATCCGGAGGAGTAGTAGGCTTTTAAATCAAGAGTTCCACCTTTTTCAGCACCTTCGGAAAGTATAGTTCCTTTGTTGTCGAAATACTTGTACTTTTTAATAATTCCCTTAGAAAATGTCATCACGCACCAAGCTTTACCGAATTCATCATAGAATGTAGATTCTCCTTCAAGTTTTCCATCCAAATATTTTAGTTCTGATTCAATGGCACCTTTTCCACTAAAAGTTTTCCATGGTCCTGATTCTTTTCCGGCTTTGTATTTGCCTGAAGATGAAAGATAGCCCTCTTCATTATAGAATTTCCATTCACCCTCTTCTTCACCATTTTTGTAATTTCCTTCCGATGATAATTTTCCATTGTAATACCATTTTTTTACATTGCCGTTGGCAAGATCATTGATATAGATAATTTCCTCTAGTTTATTTCCATTATTATAGTATTCAACATACAAGCCATTTAACTTATCATTGGCAAGCGTGGTTTCCAATTTTTTGAGACCGTTAGAATGATAAAACACAACAGGTCCCGATCGTACACCTTTATCATACGGAATTGTATTTTTCAATCCGCCAGCAGAGTGATACGTTCGAAGAGTTCCTGTTGTTTTATCCGACTGGAAATAGGAAACTTCTGAAATGGTTCCATCCGTAAAATAATAAGTTGTGGAGTCACTCAATAAATCATTATTATAATACCGAACCGATACCAAATTTCCTGAGGAAGAATAGCTTTCCCATCGACCATTCATTTTTCCAGCGGCGGTAAAATTCCCTTTATTTTTTATGTAACCACTTGGCCAATAATTGATAAAATCACCGATATTTATTTTAGATTTGCTATCATATTTTCCTTCATATGAGAGTAGCCCTGAATTATCAAAATATGGGTCTAGTTTTGTTAGTTTCATCTCCAACCATTTTTCTGACCGGAATTTATTCAGGTAGCCATTAATATGGTCAGCTAATTTAGATATATTGCCGTCTTGACGTTTTATTTCCTTTTGAACATCACTATCATCAATTGCCCTTAAATTATAATATATAGATGTTTCATAAACTTTTGCATTAACCATATCTATAAACATGGGTACATAAAACTGCATGTAAAATCCGGTATCTGCTTTATTGTATTCCAGCTTTTCACCAATTATTTGCATCGTCTTTACAATGGTTTTATATTTAAGTTTAATGGATGTTTTGTAATTTGAATTCAATGCAAATTTAGATAACACAATAGCCTCCAGTTCCTGAAAATTATTTACCGATGCAGGCAATTTTAACCATAGCGAATCAGGATTACTTTTATATTCACCATTTCCCATTTTTTCGTACTCACTCAATACATTCAAACTGTTATCAGTTCGGTCGAGCATGAGGAACATGTGATAGGATAGCATTGCCGGTATCATTCTATTACTGTTATACATGATTTGTCCCAGTACAAAATGTGATTTGGCATCAAACGGATTTGTCTGAATAGATTTGCGCAAGAATTCTTCTGCCTTAACATATTCTTTATTGTTTTTATAGGTCACCCCCATGTGATAAAAAAATCTGGAATAGTAAGGAAATTCTTTGAGACCTTTTTCAAGTATTTCAATTGCTTTCAAATATTCTTTTTTTTCTACTAGTGCGGCTGCATACATCTCATAAAAATGGCGCTTGTATTGGGAATTAAGCTTAAGCCCTTGTTCTGAAACTTTCAATGCCTCATCCCATTTCTCTTCCCCCAGATAACATATGTTTAGTTTGTCAATTGCTGTTGCATAAGAAGTATCATTTTTAGGAAAATCTTTTAGCAGATTGCTGGCTTTTGCATATTCTCCATTTGAAATGAGCCGCGTAGAATTAGAAAGTATGCTGTCATAATCAGGCCTAGGAGGAGCTGGTTGTGCAAATTGTGAATAACTCACAGAAATGTTAATGTAGAATAGTGTCAGAATTAGCAAAATTAGTTTCATATTTTTATAATTGATATTTTTATTCAGTTTTTAAAATTGGTATTTGAAGTAATTAAAGGCGTACCATTGAAGACATTTGGTTGACAAACAATCACAGCAATTTTAACGAGATAGAATAATTTAGTGTAAAGTTAATTACACAGGAATTTTATTATCGTTTTGAGCAATTGGTCTGATACAAATCTTTAATCTCGTTGCCATATTGCTCTGTGTAACCAAGTTCCATAGATTTTTTCATGTCTGCGCAGGCTTTGTCGACTTCTTTCATCTCTAAATAAACCAAAGCACGGTTACGGTAAGCATAATTATTATTTTCCCAAAGGCTAATTGATTTATTAATATCGCTTAATGCCTCTTGTGTTTTACCCAGTTTGAATTTTGCATAGCCACGGTTATTATAGGCTAATGGTTGTGAGCTATCTATTTTGATTGCTTTATTCATCCACCCAATTGCTTCAGAATATTGCTCGGTACTCATCAAAACAAATCCTATATTGATAGGTACAAATAAAAGGGTAGAATCAATTTTATTGATTTTGTAAAGGCATGCCAGACCTTCCTCATTTTGTCCAAGCATGTTAAATACGAGGCCTAAATTATTAAGGGCCTCAATGTTATTGGAATCAATTGCCAGAACCGTTTTTGAGTCTTCAATGGAGCCATCAAATTGGCGAATTTCGCAGCGGGCACTACCTCTTAACACCAAGGCGTAAATAAGAGAATTGTCATCACGAGCCAGCTTCACCGCCATATTCAAATCGTTTATGGCTTCATTGGTTTCATTGGACGATATGAAAGCTTTTGCACGATACAGATAGGCTCTTTCCATATTGGGATTGAAATGAATGGCCTTTGTTAGGTCATAATATGCTTGCTGGATCTTTTTTAATTCAAAATAACAAATGCCTCGATTCGTATAAAGAGTATCCTTTGCAGGGTGTTTGTCAACCATTTTGTCAAGCAAAGTTATAGCCGAACCGAATTCCTTTTTGACCATAAGGAATTCAACATCAGACATTTGAAATATTTTTTGTGCACTTGATTCTAAAGAGAATAAGGTGAAAAGAAAGTAAATCAGCTTCTTCATACTTAGTTTTTGCGGGTGTAATTTAAAGAAATATCTAGAATATGAACCACTGTCTGATTAATTCACTGTAGTTAGAATATCCAATTTTTGCATCCAATTGATCTATATACTCCCCAAACCTATATTGAAGTCTTGTCAATTATTGGGCTCTGGAGCGTTACAGTAGGAATTCCTGTCGGGAAAGCAAAAACGGATGCAAAAAAGGAAGAGGGTAAATAATAGCTTAATAAATCAAAAAGTGTTACATAAAAAGTATAAAATATATTCGCAATTGATATTTTAGTAGCTATATTTGTATGAATGTAACATGACACCTAAAAACGTAGTTCCTGAATCTAAATCAGTAAAGAAAAAAAGATGGCCGGTAATTCTAGCTGTCTTTTTTTTTGTATTAATCAGTTCCGGGTTTTTAGTATATTTTAATTTCAACAGGATTCTATCTGAAGCACTCACTCAAAGTTTTAACAACAATGTTATTTCTGATGTATATGAACTGAAGTTTGAAAAATTATATGTAAATTTTTTAGATGGCGACATCAGGGTTTCAAATGTGGTCCTTCAACCAAGGGTCCGTCCTTTATACGAATATAAGTATATCAATAGTTCCTTTAAGTTGTCAACTGCAAAACTGATCTTAAAGAATGTTAAAATCCGCCAACTTCTAAAAACACAAACTCTCGACCTTGATAAAATAGTAATTAATAAACCGGATGTTTTATTAACTCTCGCCGGAGAAACCCATGTGTTTCTACCTTTTAATGATTCAACATCAGTTTCTATTCAAAAAGATAAAAAGAAAACTTTGCAATCTTTTTATCTTCAGAAATTTGAGCTTAATGAGGCAAATTTTAAAACAACAAATTCTTTTGATCAGCAGGAATTTACTATTCAAAATGTAAATTTTGCATTTAATGATCTTTTTATTAATCAAAGTTTCGGGATTGATTCCATCCGCTGTAAATCTGTAGAGCTGTCAATCAAATCCTTAACCGGCACGCTTTTAAAATTTCCTTTAAAACATATTCGTTTCGAAAACTATCTTTTCAATGCCGAAAATCTTCAGTTGCAAAAGACTGTTGACACGGTAATTTATAATTTTGAAGATTTTACTTCCACGGTAGATGACTTGGGATTGCACACTTCAGATAGTATTCTTCATATTTCGATGAGGAAATTCGGGTTTTCTTACAAAGGGAAGTCCATAAAATTGCAAGATGTTGAATTTAAACCGAACATTAGCGAAGCGGAGATGCAAAAGAAATACAAGTATCAAAATACACAATTCGCTGCCACTGTTGGTTCAATTGAAATAGTAAATATTGAGTTCGATTCTCTAATTTATAAAAATAAGCTTTTTATTCAGGAACTAATTCTAGACAGTGTATCCGCCGCAATTTTTAAAGATAAAACCAAACCTATTGATCTGAAACGTTTTCCATTGTATCCCGGTCAGCAAATTGCAGGAATTGGGATACCGTTGCAGATCTCTAAGGTAACCGTAAAAAATAGTGCCATTGTTAACCGCGAACGTAAACCTGATGGTAATTATGCTAAAGTTACAGTGAATAATTTACAAGCCACTGCGACAAACATTACCAACATTTCGGCATTCGAACCACTGGTTTTGTCCGGATCAGCTGATCTTGAAAATGTTGCTCATTTTACTGTTAATTTGAAATTTGACTATCTTAAACCTCAGTTTTCTATCAATGCCAATATTAGAAAGTTCAATTTGAAATTATTAAATAATTTACTGAAGAATTATTCACCTGCAAGTGTAAATTCTGGAATTGTTGATGAAATATCCTTATCAGGTACTGCATTTAAATCTTCAGCGTTGGGTCAATTTAAATTTTTATACCATGACCTGAATATCGACTTAAAATTGCATGAACAGGCACAATGGAAAAGTATTGTGGGTGCTTTCGCTGCCAATACTTATCTGCAGTCTGCTAATCCGATTTCTCCCGGCCATCCTGAAAGAGTTGTGAAGTTTGAAGCGGAAAGAGACATGAATAAAGGATTTATTAATATTGTTCTTAAATCTTTGTTAGCAGGTTTGAAAGAAACTATGATTATGTCAAAAGAAAATCGTAAGGCATTTCAAGAAGTGAAAAGAAAAGAACGAATTAAGAATAACAAAAATAAATAAAGTTACTAGTTTTTAACTTTAAATTACTAACAGACTGCCAAAGGGGTGACTAATAATTTGGCTTATCTTCACCACTTATGAATCTATCTAATTCCAATTTATCCGGAGCAAGCAATACCAAAAAAAAACACCCTATCGTATTTACATTCCTTATTCTGCCAATGGGAGTGATGTCGGGCTATGTGAATGTTACTCTTGCATTTCTATACACCGAGGCAGGATTGTCGGTTGAGCAAGTTGCCGCTTTAGTCGCTGCAGGATTATCACCACACATCTTTAAATTTCTATGGGCACCTCTTGTTGATTCCACACTCTCTGCAAAAAAATGGTACTGGATAGCTAATACATTAAGCGCTGTTGGAATGCTTTCGATGGGAATGTTGCCTGTCACAGGAGCGAATCTAGTTTTGATAACGTCTATAGTTTGGCTGGCTAATTTCGCCGTTACCTTTGTGGCAATGGCTACCGAAAGTATTATGGCATACGATGTTCCTGATGATTTAAAGGGTCGTGCTGGCGGTTATTTTCAGGCCGGAAACTTAGGAGGAACAGGAATTGGTGGAGGTGTAGGGTTGTTTCTTGCTCAGCGACTTCCTGATCCATGGATGACTGCAGTGATCATTGCAGTTTCTTGTTTTTTATGCGGACTGGGATTATTTTTTGTGAATGATGTTAAATCAAATGTAAGAGGTGAAAGTTTAGTTACCTCTTTTCGTAATGTTCTGGCAGATATCTGGTTAATTTTAAAATCTCAATCAGGATTACTCGTGGTAATTTTATGTTTTTTGCCTATGGGTACCGGCGCCGCTTCCAACCTATGGGCAGCTGTAGCTAGTGATTGGAATGCAAGTGCCGATACCGTAGCCCTGGTTACCGGTGTGATGGGTGGATTAATTTCAGCGGCCGGTTGTTTAATAGGCGGCTGGATTTGCGACCGGATGAACCGTAAAACCGCCTACTGGCTTTTTGGTTTGATTGGTGCATTTACTGCATCAGGGATGGCCTTCTCTCCAAAAACAGAGCTCATGTATATTATCTGGACTTCCCTCTACGCAATAACTGTTGGACTATCTTATGCCGGCTTCACCGCAGTAGTTTTGGAAGCCATGGGAAAAGGAGCCGCCGCAACGAAATACAATATTTTTGCAGCTCTTTCAAACACTCCTATTTATTACATGATTTACATTAACGGCCAGGCCTATACTCTTTGGGGTCCCAAAGGCATGCTCAATACTGAAGCGCTGTTTGCCTTTGGAGCGGTTTTGGTTTTTATTGTGTTACAGGTTTTTATTCTGAAAAGAAAGGTTCTTTAAAATGGGTATAATATTTAGATTCTAAAAGTTTCCGATCTAAAATATTTATTCTCATTATTGACTTCGTCTCAATTTTGAACTGTATTTTATTAAATTTATAGGATCTGAATAAGTTTCTGAATTTTCAAAAGTTGATTGTATACGGGAATTGATGGTTGATTATTATGGCAGGAACTAAGTAAACTTTTGCGAAAAAGGTTCAATGAGCACTGTGTATTTTTTGCCCTATTTCGGGAATTTTGAATCATATTGTCTATTTAAATTGTCAGTTTTTTAGTTTTAAGCCTACTTTATTTTCACAAGCCGTAATGGACCGGAAGTTGTTTCTTAACCTTAAAAAGGACAAATACGAGTTATTTTTAGTAATTTAGGAGAATTCCAAAAATGGAAGTTAATTAAATGCTGTAAGTTTCCATTAAAGTGCATCTATTCACCAATGCAAAACAATTCTAGTGTTTTGGATGCGAAAATTTATGTAAACCGGCTCACATTGTAATTGAGGATTGATTTTACGGTATTATATTTGAAATTAAGAGAAGGATAAGTTGTTTTTAAGAAAAAAATTCCAATAAACTCTATCTTCTCGTTCCCGGAGTATTTTGCGTTCTTGTTCTAATGGCTCTGAATATCTGTCACTTTAGATGTTTTAGTTATAATAAAGTAAATAATTTTATCTGTGATCTCAGTTGCAGAAGTATTTTGATTAAACGAAAATTAAGATTTATATCAGTTGTTTTATGAAAGTTACCACAAGTACTGTTTTCGATATCTTATCACGGTTACGTGCATACTTTCAGGGAGGTGATTTTTTTCCAAAAGTTGGTCATGATGAACCTTTTCGTTCTGAACTATACAGCTCTGTTCAAATGGAGCGGCATGCCAGGGTCGTTGCCCGGTCACATAAACTAATAAAACGTGATGTTTCTGATTCTTTACTGAAACGGTTGGGTGAAAACGAAACAACGTTGTTGAAAGTTCGTGATCTTCTTGCGGAAAGTATCCGTTCAGGACAACCCATCACTCCGGGGGCTGAGTGGTTGCTTGATAATTTTTATCTTATTGAAGAGCAGGTTGTAATTGCCAGAAAACATTTACCGAAAGGTTACAGTGAAGATTTGCCTTACCTCGAAAATGGACTTTCAGCAGGAATGCCACGCGTTTATGACATCGTTCTGGAAATTATTTCTCACAGCGATGGACGTGTCGATTTTCGAAGTCTCAGTAATTTTATTTCTGCCTATCAAACCCATACCTTATTAACTTTGGGTGAACTTTGGGCAATACCAATCATGCTTCGTTTGGCAGTGATTGAAAATCTGCGAAGGGTTTCAGGAAAGATAGCGCTGGATATGATTGATCATAATTTGGCCGATTACTGGGCTGATCGTATGATGAAAACAGTAAAGGAAAAACCCGGCGACCTAATTCTTACTATTGCTGATATGGCTTTATCAAAGCCGGTTCTCGCTAGCTCTTTTGTCTCCGGATTTGTCAGAAAATTGCAAGGCAAAGGGCCGGCCTTGGCGCTACCATTGAGCTGGATGGAGCAGCAGCTTTCAGAAATCGGGATCAATAGTAATGATCTGGTTTGGCAAGAAAATCAAAAGCAAGCTGCCGATCAGGTATCGGTAAGTAATAGTATTGGAACTTTGCGATTCCTTGGAGCCACCAACTGGCGCGAATTTGTTGAATCGCTTAGTGATGTCGAAAAAATTTTACGGCTTGACAGTTCCGGAACTTATTCGCTCATGGATTTTGAAACACGTGATCGCTATCGTCACGTAGTGGAAGCAATTTCTAAATCGTCTAAACTTTCAGAATCAGAAGTGGCAGGAATTGCCATAAACCTTGCCAGTCAATTCAAAAGCTCAGATCACGATTCATCCCGAAAGGAACATGTTGGATATTATTTGATCGATAAGGGTTTGAAAATAACTGAAAAAGCAACACTTCGTAAATTTACCATTAGGCAAGCTTTTAAAAAATGGACTGTTGGCAGACCCGTTTTTTTATATCTCACCTCTATTTCGTTATTGACATTAATTACTGCATGTGGTATGTGTTACATAGCATGGCAATTTGGTACACATGGGTGGAAGATGTTGACACTGTTTACTATGTTAGCTATATCCGTTTCAGCACACCTTGCAGTTTCACTGGTAAACTGGTTCTCTACTATATGGGTAAGTCCGAAAATTCTTCCGCGTATGGATTTCTCAAGAGGGATACCCAATCAATACCGCACGCTTGTAGTTGTACCAACCATGCTTTCAGGAAAGGAATACATAGAAGAACTCATTGAAGGTTTGGAGATTAGATTTCTGGCGAATAGGGAAGATAATCTTTATTTTGGTTTATTAACAGATTTTTTAGATGCTGACAGTGAAGTTATGCCCGATGATGATGATCTTTTGTATCTCGTAAAAAGTAGAATCATTGCATTAAATCAAAAGTATAAGCATCCTGAAAATGATATTTTTTTCCTTTTTCATCGTTCAAGAACATGGAATGCAAGTGAACATAAATGGATGGGCTATGAAAGAAAACGAGGAAAACTTTCGGCATTAAATGCTCTTATTCTGAATAGGGAAAGTAATGAGTTTTCATCTATTGTCGGAAATATACCAGTACTTCACAAAGTAAAATATGTTATTACCCTCGACAGCGACACACAAATTCCTCGCGAAGCAGCATGGAAATTTATAGCTACTATGGCACATCCTCTTAACGCTGCCATATATAGCAGCGTTAAGAAACGTGTTATTTCAGGTTATGGTATTTTGCAACCTCGCGTGGCTTCAACTATTCCTAAAAGTGCTACTTCGCTTTATTTACGAATTCAGGGAAATGTTACCGGCATCGATCCATATACTCGTGTGTCATCTGATGTTTATCAGGATCTTTTTGATGAGGGCTCATTCATTGGAAAAGGAATTTATGATGTGGCCATTTTTGAACAAGCTGTTCATCAGGTGCTGCCCGAGAATCGCATTCTTAGTCATGATTTGCTCGAAGGTTGTTATACCCGCGCAGGTTTATTAAGTGATGTGCTTTTGTATGAAGAAAGTCCATCACAATATTTAGCAGATATAAAACGGCATCATCGCTGGATAAGAGGCGACTGGCAAATTGGAGCTTGGATGTTGCCTTTTATTACCGATAGGAACGGAAGGCTCACTAAGAATAAACTCTCGATGTTATCACGATGGAAAATTTTGGATAACCTGCGAAGAAGCCTTTTACCATTTTCAATATTGTTACTATTAATTTTGGGGTGGACGATTTTACCCTTTCCCTGGTTTTGGACACTAACTGTTACAGCTATTGTTCTATTGCCAATTTTAGTTGCGGCTGCATGGAGACTTCTGCAAAAACCACCTGATCTCACTATTGTAGCACATTTCACTGAAGTCTCCCTTTCTGTCAGAGATGTAATGGTGCGGTTTATATTTGAATTAGCAGTTCTCCCATATCAGGCACACGTATATACAGAAGCAGTTATTCGAACTAACTGGCGCATGGTGGTAACAAGGAGAAAACTTTTGGAATGGACCCCCTCAGGAGCGTCTGCTTATAAAAGACAGATGAGTGCCGGAGCATTTTATTTGCAAATGTACATAGCTCCATTTATGGTAATATTTATTTCAACAGTGATTTATTTTGTTAATCCTTTGGCTTTCTATTCTGCAACGCCTTTTCTTTTCTTATGGTTACTTGCACCCGCTTTTGCATGGTACTTAAGTAATCCTGAAAAAGATGACCTTGTTGAGCTGCCTGAAGAGCAAATGGTATTTCTTCATAAAACAGCCCGCAAAACCTGGTCTTTTTTTGAAAAGTTTGTTAATGATGAAGGGAATTGGTTACCCCCCGATAATTATCAGGAACATCCGGTGGCAATTGTAGCTTATCGCACCTCTCCAACCAATCTCGGATTGAACTTGCTGTCGAATTTATCGGCTCATGATTTTGGTTATATAACATCGGGGGAACTTATTTCCCGGTGCGATAATTCTATGCAATCAATGCTCAAACTAGAACGTTATAAAGGGCATTTTTATAATTGGTATGATACGTTAACTTTTTTACCACTTTATCCAAGGTATATTTCTACTGTCGACAGCGGTAACCTCGCGGGACATTTGCTAACGCTTCGGCAAGGATTGTTGACTTTAGGCGATCAGCAAATAATCTCTAAAAATATTTTTGAAGGATTGAGAACAACGGCGTGGATCGTTCGGGACTTTTCAAACGATTATTATGATGATTCGATAGAAAAAATTATTATATTAATTGAGGAAGGAATTGAGGATTCATATTCTTTAAGTGATATTTATTTGTTGCTGAATAAACTCACATTACTTACCGCCATAACGGAAAAATCAGATGCATCTGATAATCGGAAATTAGTTGAATCAGAAAGATCTATATGGAGCAGAAAATTGTCGAAACAAATTCTGGATACAAAAGAATATCTGACGCAACTGGTTCCCTGGATTGATTTATTGCCTGTTCCTGATCATTTTGTTGAATTTCAACTTTTGAATAATATTCCTACAATCCGGGAGCTTCAGCTTTTGTCTGATATGCTTAATCCGCTTTTCGACTTCTATGAACAGCAGGAACAAAATCTGGAGCATAAGGAATGGTTATTTAAGATGCGCAATATAATTTCAAAAGGAAGTGCACATGCTGATGAATTAATGCAAAAGACAGAAAGACTCGCAAATTTTTGTGAACAGTTAAGTGATATTGAATACGACTTTCTGTTTAATGCTTCAACAAGCCTTTTCAGGATCGGATTCAATGTAGAAGAACAGAGAAATGACAATAGTTACTATGACTTACTTGCATCTGAGGCGAGGCTGGGAGTTTTTGTTGCCATTGCTCAAGGGAAAATTCCTCAGGAGAGTTGGTTTGCGCTGGGCCGACTGTTAACCAACTCAGGTGGTGACCCCATCTTATTATCATGGAGTGGCTCTATGTTTGAATACCTTATGCCACAGTTAATCATGCCATCATATGATAATACCTTACTGTTTCAAACTTCCAAGATAGCAGTAAAGCGCCAGATTGAATATGGAGTTCAGCAAAATATTCCTTGGGGAATTTCTGAATCAGGATATAATATGACTGATGCAAATCTGAATTATCAATATCGTGCATTTGGAGTACCGGGACTTGGATTAAAAAGAGGCCTGGAGGATGATTTAGTAGTTGCGCCTTATGCCTCCATGTTAGGTTTAATGGTTTCACCGGCGAAGGCATGTGCTAATTTGCAACTAATGTCGGCGGAAGGATTTGAGGGAGCATTTGGTTTCTATGAGGCTATTGATTACACAAAAAACAGGATACCCAGAGGAAAAGAATACATTGTGGTACAATCTTATATGGTGCATCATCTTGGAATGGGACTTTTGTCGCTTGCCTATTCTTTGTTGAATAAACCTATGCAACAAAGGTTTGTGGCAGAGCTTCGTTTTCAATCAACTCTTTTATTACTGCAAGAACGAATTCCCCGCGCAACTATATTTTATGCTCACACCGAAGATCTTATAGAGACACATCAGAATACAATTGAATCGAAGATAAGAGTTATCAATACTCCAAATACTAAAATTCCTGAATTGCAGCTTTTAAGCAACGGGCGTTACCAGGTAATGATTACCAATTCCGGAGGAGGATACAGCAGATGGAAGGATATTGCTGTTTTCCGCTGGCGTGAAGATACAACAAAAGATAATCATGGAATTTTCTGTTATATAAAAGATGTTGCAAGCGGAAAATTCTGGTCTAATACCTACCAGCCCACTTTGCATCCTGCCAAAGTTTATGAAGCCGTATTTACTCAGGGCAAGGCCGAATTTCGCAGAATCGATTATGGCTTTGAAACAAAAACCGAAATCGTAATTTCTCCTGAAGATGATACGGAAATGAGAAGGTTACGGATTACGAACCGGAATACTACTTTAAAAATAATGGAGTTCACTAGTTATGCTGAAGTGGTTATGGCAAGTCACGCTTCCGATGAATCGCACCCTGCTTTCAGTAATCTGTTTGTTCAAACCGAAATAAGAACAGAACACAAAGCAGTTTTTTGCACACGTCGCCCCCGTTCAGAAGAGGAGAAACCGCCATGGATGTTTCATCTGATGGACGTACATGGATGTACAGTTGAATCTGTTTCTTATGAGACCGATAGAAAACAATTTGTGGGAAGAGGTAATTCACTTACTCATCCTCAAGCAATGAACCATGATTTGCTTTCGGGTAAACAAGGTTCAGTGCTGGATCCTGTTATGGCTATCCGGTATCGGGTGAGTATAAAACCCAACCAAACAGCTACCATTGATTTAATTTATGGCATTTGTGATACTAAAGATGCATGTGAAATACTCATGCATAAATATCGCGATCAACACCTTAAAAGACGCGCCTTTGAACTCACCTGGACGCACAGTCAGGTATTATTGAGGCAGATTAATGCAACCGAAGCGGATGCACAATTATATGACCAGTTAGCATCTTCTATTATTTACGCAAACCCTGATCTTCGTATAGAATCAGCCGTTATACAAAATAATTTTAAAGGTCAATCCGGTTTGTGGAGTCATTCGGTTTCAGGGGATCTGCCAATTGTATTGTTGCATATTTTTGATTCCGAGAATATGGAAATCGTCAGGCAAATGATACAGGCTCATGCATACTGGCGATTGAAAGGGCTTGCAGTGGATATTGTAATATTAAACCAGGATCATGGATCTTACAGGCAAGAATTACAGGATCAGATTCTGGGTCTCATAAGTGAAAAAGCGGCCAGTAGTTTCGTGTTTGGGAAGCCCGGAAATATATTTGTGAAATCATTTGATCAGATATCTCTGGAATACCGTGTTCTATTTGAAAGTGTGGCTAGAGTTATTATGAGTGATTCAAAGGGTACATTGGCAGAACAGGTTAATAAGCACCATGTTGAAAAAATAATGCCTCCGCAACTCGAACGCAAACCTTATTTAGGGGAAGAAGTTCAACATACACTTTCATTGCCGGATAATCTTTTATATTTTAATGGAATTGGAGGATTTACACCGGATGGCAGAGAGTATAAAATAAAAACAGATAGAAATATAACAACACCATCACCATGGGTAAATGTAATTGCTAATCCTGATTTTGGAACTGTAGTTTCTGAAAGTGGTTCTGCATACACCTGGGCTATTAATGCTCATGAATATAGGATTACACCCTGGACTAATGATCCTGTGAGTGATAACGGAGGAGAAGCATTTTATATTCGTGATGAGGATTCCGGACGGACATGGTCTCCGGCACCCTTTCCAATGCATGGAAGCTCTCCATATATTATTACTCATGGATTTGGTTACTCCTGCTTTGAACATTTTGAAAATGGTATTTCTTCTGAGATGAATGTTTTTGTTGATAAAACATTGCCTGTAAAATTTGTTACGCTTAAAATAAAAAATCATTCGGGCCGTGAACGGAAATTATCTGCTACAGGATTTCTTGAAATAATTTTGGGAGATGTTCGATCTAAAACCGGAATGCATATTATTTCGGAACGTGATGCAGGCAATGGAGCATTACTTTTCCGTAACCGATACAATTCCGCCTTTACCGATCGCGTAACATTTTTTAAAGTAGATGATGTTAAAGCAGGTTTTACCACTGACCGGTCGGAATTTATAGGTCGCAACAGCAATCTGAGTCATCCCGCTGCACTTTACAGGAAACGCCTCTCCGGAAAAAGTGGCGCCGGTATGGACACCTGTGCCGCCTTACAGGTAAAATTTGATTTACTGGATGGAGCTGAAAAGGAAATAATATTTCAAATAGGAAATGAATCAAATACACAAACTGCAAAGGAACTGATTAGTAAATTTAATAATTCTGAATCTGTGTTGCAGTCCTTTACGGATGTTAAGGAATATTGGCAAGAAATCACCTCCACACTCCAGGTCTATACTCCAAACACTGCACTCAATATTTTGGCTAACGGCTGGCTAAATTATCAAACCATTGCATGCAGAATTTATGCACGTAGTGGTTTTTATCAGTCGGGTGGTGCATTTGGATTCAGAGATCAGTTGCAAGATGTATTATCGCTTTTAACATTACGTCCTGATATGGTAAAGGCGCAGATTCTGCTAGCTGCGTCACGCCAGTTTGTAGAAGGTGATGTTCAGCATTGGTGGCATCCGCCGGAAGGCAGGGGTGTTCGCACCAGATGCTCCGATGATCTTCTGTGGTTGCCATTCGTTGTTGCCAGATATATAAAAACTACCGGTGATGATGCTATTTTAAATACTGAAATAGGATTTCTTGAGAGTAGATTATTGCATCATGGCGAAGATTCGTTATATGATTTACCAATCAGTGGAAATCTGAAAGGGACTCTGTATGAACATTGTGTTCGTGCAATCAGACATAGTCTGCAATTTGGAACACATGGGTTACCACTTATTGGTTCGGGCGATTGGAATGATGGAATGGATAAGGTGGGAAATAGAGGAATGGGTGAAAGTGTTTGGCTTGCCTTTTTTTTATACGATGTGTTAATGAAGTTTACGGAAATTGCTATTAATAAAAACGATACTGATTTCAGTAATATATGTATAAAAGAATCCAAAACTCTACAGGACAACATCGAAGCATCAAGTTGGGATGGAGAATGGTATCTGCGTGCATTTTTTGATGATGGCACACCACTCGGTTCTCATAAAAACAAGGAGTGCAGTATTGATGCTATTGCGCAAAGCTGGTCGGTGTTGTCGAGAGCGGCCAACCAAAAGCGTCAACGGACTGCCATGGCATCACTCGATAAACACCTTGTTAAAAGAGACCTGAATATTATTCAGTTACTTGATCCGCCCTTCGATAAAGAAGATCTAAATCCGGGTTATATTAAAGGATACGTTCCGGGAGTGAGAGAAAATGGTGGACAGTATTCTCACGCTGCTATATGGGCTTTGATGGCTTTTGCCGAACTCGGAGAGCGCGAAAAAGTTTGGGAATTATTTAATATGATTCAGCCATTAAGTCATTCCTCAGATGCCGATTCAATGAACGTTTACAAAGTTGAGCCGTATGTAATGGCCGCCGATGTGTATGCGAATGAATCTCATAAGGGAATGGGGGGATGGACATGGTATACCGGTTCTTCAGGATGGATGTATCAATTTATAACAGGATCCTTGTTAGGAATGAAATTGCAAAAAGATCAATTAAATTTTAAGCCCTGTTTCCCTCTTGAGTGGCCGTCGGTTTCATTAATTTATCGGTTTGGAAAATCGGTTTATAAAATTGAAATATTTCAGAAGCAAACCGGTGAAACATCAAATTGGATAGCTGATAACATTTCGGGAGTGGGTGACACCATACTGCTTATAGATGATGGTTTGGAACATCATGTTGAAGTTCATATCGCAAATGTTAATTGATTATCATTTAAATCAATTATAAAATATTTTATTGTCAACATGAATTGTTAGGAAATGGTATAAGAGCTTTTGCTGAAAAGTTCAGAGAGATTTCAATCAAAGATATTGCGGCCTGAAATTGTTTCCTTCTGCTATTATACATTTCTGGCGTTGCGGGTAGTTGTTAAATTTAAAATTTAGCATTATTTTTAACTCTTAGATTTTAGCCATGAAACTTATCGCAGAAATATTAATAGGTATCGTAATTTTTGAGCATCTCTATTTTATGTGGCTCGAAATGTTTGCCTGGGAAACCAAAGGCAGGAAAGTGTTTAAAGGAGCTTTGGCCGATGAGTTGTTCAAACCCACCCGCGTGATGGCAGCCAATCAGGGATTGTACAATGGCTTTTTAGCTGCCGGCCTCATCTGGACCTTCTTTATTTCCGATCCTGTATGGAAATGGAATGTAGCACTTTTCTTCCTCTCCTGTGTGGCTATGGCAGGCATTTATGGCGCCTTCACAGCCTCACGAAAAATTTTCTTTGTTCAGGCATTGCCCGCACTAATAGCACTTTTTGTATTGTTTTTTGTGATTCAAAAAAGCTGAATTTGGCTTTTGAAGGCTAAAAAATCTCTGTTTTCAGAGGTTTAATGCCTTTTTTGTTTTTTCCGCTTAGGAAGGGGTTGTTTATTTCCAAAATAATTGCTTACTTTTGTAGTCATAATTCAACAATAACAGATTTTCATTTTCGCTGTTAAAAACACTCAAAAACAATTAAAAGTAACTATGGGCCGGTCGCAGGAAACATTTAGTAAAAAGGAAAAGGACAAGAAGAAGCTGAAGAAAAGGCAGGAAAAACAGCAAAAAAAAGAGGATCGTAAAGCCAATTCTGATAAAGGCAAAAGCTTTGAGGACATGCTTGCTTACGTTGATGAAAATGGTCAGATTACCTCTACACCACCCGATCCAACCCGGAAAAGAGTGATCAAATCGGAAGATATTCAAATAAGTGTTTCACGCCAGGAAGCAATGGATCCTGCCGACTTAATCCGTAAAGGAACTGTTACTTTCTTTAATGAATCAAAAGGGTATGGTTTTATAAAGGATCTCGAAACACAGGAAGGAATTTTTGTTCACATCAACAACCTTGAAGGTCCTGTTAAGGAAAATGATAAAGTAACTTTTGAAACCGAAATGGGGCCCAAAGGCATGAGTGCCGTAAGAGTGAAATTGGCGGTGTAAAATCACCTGATACCATTTATATTTATAACTGCGCCCTGAATAATTTTCTAGGCGCAATTTTTTTATCACCGGATTATCACCCTATTTTAGTCTCTATCTTTTCTTTTTTCGGTGGGCCGGATAGTAAATTCAGCCTGAAAAGTGGAATGATTTTTTTAAATCAGGATGGTTGGTGGATTCAAAGTAATTTGTTTTTCTTTGAGAAAGTACTTTAAATGCACTTCACAAATGTTCACCACTTCGCCCAAAATACATGCCTTTCGCCTCCTTCCCGAACAGGATCTGAGAATCGAAATAGATGCGTTCTGTCTCCGAAACAATATTTAGGTGGGTTGGGTGGTCACTTGAATTGGAAGTCTCTTCAAGGCACATTTACGGATGGCAGAAACGCCTGACGGGATTGTGTTGCAGGGGTCATTGGAAATTGTGTCACTTGTTGGAACGGTTAGCGCCAACGGATGTCATCAGCACATTTGCGTTAGTAAGAACAATGGCGCAACAAAAGGAGGTCATTTGCTGGAAGGGAATGTGATATTCACCACCGCTGAACGGATCATCGGCGAAAGCCAGAGCCCGATTTTTACAAGGGAAAAAGACAAAAGCACCGGATGGAACGAACTAAAAATTGAATCCAAATAAAAAAGGCTGCCCCGAACCGGAACAGCCTTTTTTCAATACTTGCAGCAATTAAGAAAGGTGTTTGCTGATGAGCTTTGTCATTTCGAACATGCTAACGGTTTTTTTGCCGTTGAACACTTTCTTCAGGTTTTCGTCAGCGTTGATGTTTCTACGCTCTTTTGGATCCTGTAGGTTGTTCTTTTTGATGTACGCCCAAAGTTTTTTAGTAACTTCAGTACGTGGCAGAGCTTTGCTGCCAACAATTGGTTGCAGGGCTGCACCAATGTTCATCTCTTTCATGAAAGCCGCATTTGGTTTACGCTTTACTTTCGGAGCTGCTTTTTTAGCTGCTGCCTTTTTCGGAGCTGCTGCTTTTTTTGCAGGAGCTGCTTTTTTTGCTGCTTTTTTCGGAGCTGCTTTTTTAGCTGGTGCTGCCTTTTTAGCTGCTGCCTTTTTTGGAGCTGCTTTTTTAGCCGGAGCTTTTTTCTTTGCTTTTGTAGCCATTACTGTAGATTTTTATTTTGATTTTATAGAGCGAAGTAACACAATAAATTAATTGATTTAACAAATTGATTAAAATATTTTGAACAATTGATACGCCCCTTTTCAACAGTATAAAAACAGGAAGTTGCTTGTCGGTTAACAACCCCTGTTTTAGGCTCCCGTTTCATTCTCTAAATATACTTTCTTCAAAAGTAAAAAAACTCCCCTATACCCTTGAGATGCCCATTTTACGAGGCATACGAAGGATTTTTACTTTTTAAAACCAACATATTTTGCAGCCGATTATTTTATTCCGGGGGTACCCTTTCTGCTATGAAAATGTTTGTTTTTTTATGAGGAATAAGAATGGGAATTTGCAATTTTACGCATGCAGGTTGTTAATAAGTAATGCTGTGATGGTACCTAAAACTACTCTTTTAGCTATGAAAATGTAGGTTTTGTTGTAGTTCACCCTGTACAGCGCAGCATATTTTATCATTTTTTAGAACCCTAAACGAAGTAATTACAGCAGGATTTTATTTATTCTATACATTATTAAGCTACTTCCGCAGGAGGAAAATCGCATTTCAGGAATTAAAATGCCCCTCCACACAACCCCTCCATACATTATATAGGTGATGTCACCCCACAATGAAAAAGTTTCTAGGCTATATTTTTCCTGTTAAATTAAGAGAATATGTATCCAAAATAAATGGCCCGCTGGAGATAAATATGGTTAATGACAGGAAGATTCTTGATACAAAAACGACCATTTACTCCTATGGGGCATTGCAGAATGTGCTTAAAACAGGTCTTCGAAAATAGGGCTCAACAATTCAGTCGGTACCGTGCCGGTTCTCGGAATGGGTGGTGGGTCTATAGTGGAAACTATCCGTAAAGACTTTTCATCCCACGCTTTCATAGAATTGGTAGATATCGATACGGATGTGATTGCAATCGCAACCTCCGAGTTCGGCATCGACCGCTATTCCGGCATCTCCTTAGTTCAATCAGATGTTTGGGTATTTATGCAAAACTGCAATAGATCCTACGACATTATAATTGTCGATCTTTTTGTAATCGATACCGTCCCTCATGTTTTCACCTCCTTTGATTTTATTCAATTCCTGCACGACCATCTGAATCCCGTAGGTTCCGTACTGTATAATACCATGAGGGAAACTTTGGGAAGAACCACCTTTGAAAACATTAAAAAGGGCTTTGATGAATTGAAATTTCAGGTGATCGTCCTGGAACGAGTTTGGGAGGTGAATGATTTAATTATCGCCAAAAAGCTGGTTTAAAAAGCGGATTGTTTGGCTGTTTTTCTGTATTTTTGGAAATCATTCGAATAGGCATCTTTCAAAACCAGCTAATCTCCCTCTCCTTATGAGTGGGACACCGGGTGAGGCGATAGAAAAGCCGGTTTTGAGAGACGCTCATATAATTAAACAAATAAACAGCATGGTTTCCATAACAAAACAAAACAGTCATTTTCTTTTTGAAGTCAAAGGATTGCATAAGCTCTGGTCTTTTAAAAGCCAATTAGAGGTTCCTGTGGGAAACGTATTAAGAGTTTACCAGGACCCGGCAAAGCTCAACGAATGGAAAGGCATTCGGTTCCCCGGGACCTATGCGCCCTTTCTGATCACAGCCGGCACCTATTACCTCGATGGAAGTAAAAATTTTTGGGATGTGGTGAATGAAAAAAACTGTATAATAGTAGATTTAAAGGATGAGGAATTCCGATCGCTAATTATTGAAGTGGAGGATCCCGCTGCTGCTATTCGGCTGTTATCAGCCCCTTCGGGGATCTAAAAAATTAAAGTTAAATCATGAGATTTCCTCCTGTGATATTGTTTGTGCTATTATTTTTGTCATCCGTTAATAATGGATTTTGCCAAACCGATTGCGAAATGCACACCTCCACCGAAGGAATTTTTATCTATACCTGCAAAACAAATGATTCTCATTTTAAGTCAATAAAAGCTGTTTTTAATATCAAAACAAAGCCCTCGGTGCTGGCCGGCCATTTGCTGGATGTGGTAAATTATTCGAAGTGGCAATATAAACTAACCATTTCCGAGAAACTTGAACAGATAAGTAATAATGAGGTTATTTATCGTGCCCAATACGATGCCCCTTGGCCTGTTTCCGACCGCGATTTGGTGGCCCGAATAAAAATAACTCAGGATCAGCAAACCAAAATCATGATTTTTGAAATAGTCAATATGCACGATTTTTTTCCTGAAGATGATGATTTTGTAAGAGTGAAAAAATCGTTGGCGAAATGGATCGTTACTCCGGTAGGGAACAATGAGGTACATGTAGAGTACACTTTTGTTGTGGATCCCGGTGGGTCAATCCCTGCATGGGTTATAAACCTCACTATAACAGAAGGCCCCTTCCTTACTTTCAAAACACTTATCAGTAGAATAGAATCGGGTGTAGCCGTTGCTACTGCAGATTTTATTGTAGACTGAATTTCTGAACTTTGCACAGTAAATAATTAAATTTGACAGATCTTCGATATGAATACTGAACCTATCCTTTTAAATATTTCTAAACACATTACTTTAACTGCCAAGGAGTAAAAACAATTTATATCATTGCTTGAATCAAAAAAGATTCGTAAAAAGCAATTTCTTTTGCATGAAAATGAAGTTTCTCGATATGTAGCTTTTGTAATTAGTGGCTGTTTACGAAGTTATTCTATTGATAAAAACGGATTTGAACATATCTTACAATTCGCACCTGCCGACTGGTGGATTGCTGATATGTATAGTTTAATCACTCAGCAACCCGGTCATTTGAATATTGATGCGTTGGAAGATTCGGAAGTCCTGCTATTACCAAAAAGTGAACAGGAAAAATTATTTACCGACATCCCAAAATTTGAGCGCTTCTTCCGCATCATCACCGAAAAATCACTAATCGCTAACCAACAACGGCTTCTCGACAACATGAGTCTCACCGCGGAGCAGCGGTATAAAATTTTTTGTAAAAGTTATCCAACCCTCATCAAGTCTGTCGCTCAAAAACAAATTGCTTCCTACATAGGTGTAACACCCGAATTTTTAAGCAAACTCAGAAGCGACTATTTAAAAGCAAAATAAGTTTAGCATAACTCCAACCTTTAAGAGGGATTTTTGCATAACTCCGTCCTTTAGCGCGGAGAAGAAAAACTCCAAGAACGGGTTTCAGCCCTGATTGCGGATCAACCTGATGCAGAAAATATTTCTTTTACTCCAAAGAAATCCTTTTCATACGTGAAGCTTTAAATTGATAAGCCTACTAATTATTCAGGGCTAAAGCCCGGCTATCACGATCACGCATCACCGCCCTAAAGGACGGAGTTATGCAATGTCGATTGTTGCTTTATACTAAGAAGCCTACTAATTATTCAGGGCTAAAGCCCTGCTATCAAGTTCCTGTATCACCGCCCTAAAGGACGGAGTGTGGAGAAACATGAATGTGGTAAACTGGCTTCTACCCCTGTCGGAAATCACCCTTCCAACGGTTGATACCGGAAGTGCCGATCGTGATACGCATCTTAAAGGCGCTGATTTTTTTGATGCAGAAAAATTTGATAAAATTGCCTTCCGTTCAAACGGGATTAAAAAGGAATCTAATGGTGATTATATTCTTAATGGTGAACTTACTATCAAAGATGTAACAAAGCCGATCAAACTGAAAGCCGAACATACCGGAATTGCAAAAGATCCGTGGGGAAACATGAAAGCAGGGTTTTCTATTAATGGAACAATTAACAGAAAAGATTTTGGCTTAATATGGAATGCAGTGCTGGAGTCGGGCGGAGTATTAGTTAGTGATGATGTAAAGATGAATATCGAACTTCAATTGATTAAACAAGTGTAAATTTAATTTGAACTCGTAAAAAAATATATGAATATAACGCAAATATTAGTAGTAGGATACAACGAAGCAACACTTCAAAAAATTCTTTCCGAAATTAACAATAATGACGGGTGGGAAGCAATTGGCACAACTGATGATGAAAAAGCTATTGAATTATTTCACCATCGAAATTTTGATTTGGTGGTACTTGGAGATGGCCTTACGGAAGCGATTGTAATCAGATTGAAAAAATTGTTTACCGTGCAAAATCCACATGTTAATCTGATCATTCATATTGGCACCAACAGCACTGTACTGATACAAGAAATAGATGCCACACTCAAATCGACAAATGAAAAGGAAATGAATGTTATTGATAACCCTTTTCAAAGCGCATAAATACTTTGAGGCTTTTTTTTGAAAAAGGCATTAGGTAACAATCGAGGGAGTTTGCATGCTGGTGGAGAGACTAAATATCACGGAGGCTCGGAGACACTAAGAACACTGAGAGATTTTATTAAATATGAAACTCACCGTTTTCAATTTATTAATGTGATCACCTCAGCAAACGATTCGATATGGTGGAGAGACTAAATAACACGGAGGCACTAAGGCACTGAGGACACAGAGAGATTTTATTAAATATGAAACTCACCGTTTTCAATTTATTAATGTGACCACCTCAGCAAACGATTCGATATGGTGTAGGGACTAAATAACAGGGAGGCACTAAGGCACTGAGGACACAGAGAGATT
>Ga0105046_10000587_pt1 | contig 51408 bp, 41 predicted proteins | sample MAT03_FD_78385 | JGI IMG/M metagenome (GOLD analysis project Ga0105046, IMG submission 78385) | Freshwater microbial communities from Lake Fryxell liftoff mats and glacier meltwater in Antarctica - MAT-03 (megahit assembly) | ecosystem: Environmental > Aquatic > Freshwater > Ice > Liftoff... | reverse complement strand
GCCGCATGACGCCAGTGATCCCGACCAACGGCCTCGACGGCCTCGCCGAGGGCCCCGAGGGTGACACGCCGATGTCGTTCTGGGACCACCTCGGCGAGCTGCGCAGCCGCCTGACCAAGGCTGCGATCGGCATGACTGTCGGCGTGGTGGTGTGTTTCATCTACGCCACCGAGCTGCGCGAGTTCCTGGCCGTACCGCTCCACAAGGCGTGGGTCGCCGCCAACATGCCGGGCAAGCCCGAGCTGCAGGTCCTGGCGATGATGGACGCCTTCATGACCGACATGCGGGTGGCGATGACCGGCGGCATCTTCCTCGCCGCGCCGATCGGCTTCTATCAATTCTGGATGTTCATCGCCCCGGGCCTGTACTCCCGCGAGAAGCGCTTCGTCGTCCCCTTCGTGGCGACCAGCGTGTTCATGTTCCTGCTCGGCGCGGCGTTTTGTTACTACGCCGTGCTGCCGTGGACGATCCAGTGGCTGCTGCAATATACGCAGTCGACCAGCGCCGAGACGGCGGTCGTCTACAACCTGACCCTCAACCAGTACATCCGCGATTCGACCAAGGTCCTGGTCGCGTTCGGGGCCGTATTCGAGTTCCCGCTGCTGATCTCGTTCATGGCCTACGCGGAGATGCTGACCCACAAGACGCTCCTGCGCTTCTGGAAGATGTCCGTGGTCGCAATCTTCATCATCGCCGCGTTCCTGACCCCGCCCGAGCCGGTCAGCCAACTGATGATGGCGATCCCGATGGTCGCCCTGTTCTTCCTCAGCGTCGGCCTCGCCTACCTGATCGGCCAATCGAAGGCCAAGGCGAGAGCGCTGCTGGCGAAGGAGACCGAAGCCGCAGAGGCGGCAGAGGCCGCGGCAGAGGCCGCGGCAGAGGCCGCCAGCGCAAGTGAGCCTCCCGAGCCCAGCCCCGGCGACAAGCCACCGCCTGACGAGCTGTGATAGGGTCGCTGCGTGCTTCCCTCGGCCATCGACCTGCAGAACTACCGGTCTTTCCCAGGACCGCAGCGCCTGGAACTGCGTCCTCTGACGCTGATCTACGGTGTCAACAACACTGGAAAGAGCTCGCTCCTGCGGCTTCTCCCTCTGCTCGGCGCGTCGTTGGCCGACGGTGCAAATGGCCCTCTCAATCTCGAGTCCCCGGCCATGTTCGGCGCCAGCTTCGAGGATCTTCGCTGGCGTGGGCCGGTTTCTGAGCCCGTCGGTGACGTCGACGGCATCGACGAAGCAAGGAATGGCCTTCGGATCACCCTCCGCTGGGAGGGCGACCCAGACATCGACGTCGCTGACTACGTATTCTCGCGCTTTGAATCACAACAACTGATCCGCAGGCTACTGGTCAAATCTTTTGCTGTCCACGGCCCGGCCGGCTGGCTCCGCGCTCGTGAGAGGATCCGCCCCGAGGAGGAGTCTCGCCGTTCCGTCACGTACGATGTGCAGATCCCCGGCCGCACCGAGTCCATCGCCGCAGCCCTTACGTTCGACGGGCTGTTACCTTCTGTCGCCCCCGATCACGCACTACATGGCCTCCTGGCTCCGATCCGAGCCCGCCTTGCTGCCCTAAAGGGCCGGTTTTTGTGGCTGCAAGCCCAGCGGCGTTCACCCGAACGCTTCACAACAACCCCGAGCAACCCGCGATGGCACCTAAAACACGACGGAAGCGACGCCGCCGCGCTCCTCGCCACTAACCCGGAGATCCTCCGATCCGTCTCCGAATGGTACGAGCGCATGGTCCAGCGACGGCTCCTCATCACAGAGGTCCCGCCTGCTGCATTTCGTCTTCAGCTTCAACATATCCGCGAGGCGAGCGTCACCGTCGATCTGCTCGACTCGGGCGAAGGCATGAACCAGGTACTCCCGGTCTTGTGTGCGCTGGAACTGGCCCGTTCCCGGGAATCCGACGAGGGCTCGTGCATCCTCGCGCTCGAGGAGCCCGAGTCGCACCTCCACCCGCGCCTCCAGCAGGGCCTGGTCGAGAAGATCGTCCAGACCGTCAGCAACAGCGGCTCACGCGTGCTGCTAGAGACCCACTCGGAGCATTTCTTGCTCGGCGTCCAGCTGCAGATCGCCCGCCGTATCCTACACCCCGAGCAGGTAGCGATCTACTGGCTGCGTCAGCGCGAGGACGGCAGCACCGTCGCGGAATTGAGCACGTTCGACGAACGCGCCTTCCCGCAAGGTGCCTGGCCGGCCAACGTCTTCAATGAGGATACAGATGCCGCTCGTGCCGTTATCCAGGCGCGAAGGGAGCACGCGCGATGAGAGTCATCGTGGAAGACGCCGTCTTTGCGACGCCTCGCAACTCGCTCGCCCTCACCCAACTGCTGCACTTCGCGGCGGTCGGTCGTCATATTATCCTGACGCAGCCCGACTATCAGCAAGGCGCCGACTCGGCGGCGAACCGCTGGCTCGCGCGCCAATCGCAGGAATTACGCGAGGAATACGTATCGGGGCTCGAGGCGAGCCTGAAAAGTGAAGCCAAGGACTTCGATCGGGATGTCGAACTGGTCATCTCGGACGATCCGAACCTCGCCACGCAGGACGAAGCCCCGATCACCAGGTTTCGTATGTCCTTGTTCGCTGCCAATGCTCTGCTCGCGCAGCCACTTCGGGTGTTGGTGGAGAACGCCCGCAACGACCGCGCCTTCATCCTGATGATGATGCCCGAGTCGTGGCGCAAAAGACTCAAACAAAGTGAAAGTGACCGCTGGGTCGAATTCACTTCGGGGGGCGGCCTGGGCGAATTGAAAAAAACGATCGAAGGGATCACGGACCTTGCGGAGCGAAGCCGTCGCGTCGCTATCTTCGACAGCGACGCGCGCGAGCCGAAGGCACCGTCTAAGTCCTCGAACGGAGTGCGGGCCCGTTGCCGCGAACTCGATGTCGCTTGCCACCAACTGGCAAGGCGAGCGGCCGAGAACTACTTGCCGCTGCCCGCACTGGACGTTTGGGCGGAACAATTGACGAAGAACGCGACAGTACCACGACGCTGCCTGCGTGGCTTTCGCCGGTTACGCGCCGAACAACGCCATCACTTCAATATGCGAGAGGGGCTCAAAGCCGATGCAAGATCCGACGACTCTCCACTCTATCAAGACCTCGCCGATGACATCCGCGCCGAGTTGCTTGAGGGGTTTGGACGGGCCGTTCGCGACCTATTCGCGCATGAAAGTGTGACCATCCGCGATTCATGGCTTGACGACGACGGCCTGGAAGCCGAGCGTAATATTCTTGCTCAGACGATCTTTCGCCGCCTCTAAACACGTCCAGGGTCATTCCAATGCAGCACGCCCAACCCGCCTTCTTGAGCCAGCCGAACATCGTCCGCATCCCGACCCTGCTCAAGGAGCTCCTGGATGGGGACTTGCTGATCCCCCGCTTTCAACGCCCGTTCGTTTGGCAACCAGAGCAGCGCGTACTTCTGCTCGACAGCATCTACCGGCGTTACCCGATCGGTAGCGTCTTGGTCTGGCGCACCCAGAAGCACAAGCTCGCGTGCTTTGACAGGATCGGAGGACTTCGCATCCAACGTGCCCAGCGCTTGAGTGAGCAGCTTGCTCAGTATGTCCTTGACGGGCACCAAAGGCTCTCGACTCTCCTTTCGACCCTCGGCCGTGGCCTCGTGGCAGCCCGACGCGCCGCCGAGGACCCCCCGGAAGACGAGGCTGACGAAACTGAAGAACTAGACGACAGCAACGAGCGATTGAGTGAGGTGTACTTTGACCTCGAGAAGAGCCAGTTCACCCTCGCGGGACGCCTCACAAAAGTTCCAGCGTCCTGGCTCCCAAGCTCCACGATCTTCAATCCTTACGCTCTTCGCGACTTCCAGACCCAACTCGACAAGGCCCAGGGCCAAGCCGGCCGCAAGCTGGCACAACTCGCCGACGACCTCGCCGAGCAGTTCAAGGACTACGCCCTTCCCGTCACGCCGCTGGTCTCAGAGGATCTGGCGTGGGTCACCGAAAGCTTCAAGCGGGTCAACAGCGCCGGGACGACCATGAGCGAAGTCCACATGGTCCATGCGTTGTCGTGGGGCGGAGACTTCGACCTGGACAAGCGCCTCGAAGCCTCCATCCTCAGCTTTAATGAGCTTGGCTGGACAGGCCTGAGCCAGGACATCTTCCTGACCACCTGCAAGCTCATGAACAAGCTAGATCCGGCGCGCGCCGACCCGGAAGCGCTCAAGAAGGTGCTGCGCAACGATCCCGCGCTCCTCGATCGCGTCGAGCGGTGCCTGCGCGACGCCATCCGCTTCCTCGGAGAACTCGGCATTCTCGGGATGCCGGTCTTGCCCTATGCGCATCAGCTAGCGGCACTCGCCTTCGTCGCCAGCGAGCGCGGCGACCAGATTCCTCTCGAACTTGAGCCGGCCCTACGCGAATGGTTCTGGTTCACCACATACACCGCCTATCTCGGCGGCAACAATGTCTACTTGAGAAAAGCGATCCAGGTGCTTCGCGCCGCCCTCAACGACGGATCATCCATGCTGCCCCCCGATGCCGATCGTCGTATCGCGGCTCTCAAGATCGTCCACTTTCGCGCTACCCGTAGCCGTGCATTCGCCTTGCGCCTTGCCGAGGTCAGCCCGATCGATCCGCGATATCGCGACGAAAATGCGTCTCGCACCCTCGCCGAATTTGGCGGCGACGCACTGGTTCCGCTCCTCCCCAAACGGCTCGTGAATAGCCGCCACACCAGCCCCGAGAACCGAGTCTTGCTAAACCCGACCAGCGCGGAGGCCATGCGCCGCATCTGCATCGACGACCTCAAGGAGACCATGGCGACCGACATGCGCACGGCTCTTCTTCGCAGTCACCTCATCACGGCTGACTGCGAGCAAGCCCTGGCCGATCATCGCTACAGCGACTTCCTAGACCTCCGCCGCGAAGAGATCAACCGCCGGGAACGCGTCTTTGTTGAAGCGCTAGGTCTCACTTTCGAGAACTCATAGATTGAGACTCCCCACAGAGGCTTGCGCCTTTTGCGCAGGTCCGCCTGAGCCCCAAAGGGGCTAGGCCTCCGGCGAAACTTTGCCTATCCTCCCGCCCCATGGCTCCGACCCTCGCGAAGTGTTTGGCGTTTAGTTTCGGCCTCGGCCTGCTGTTGCAGGCTGCGTGCGTCTGCGGCCCCGGCCCCAACGTCGGCGGCTACGACGAGCCCGGTGCCAAGGACCCGCCGCGCTCGCTGCAGGGCATCAAGTTCATCGAGAGCGAGAAGGCTGACCCGGCGATCGTCGGCTGCGCTGACGGGCAGCGCGAGGGCTTCGCCGACATCACCCGCCACCGCCGCGTCGCCGGCTGCCTCGCCACCTGGGAGGGCACCAAGAGCCTGCGCGACAAGCCGACCAACAAGCCCTGCGGCGACGACGTCAAGGCCGACAGCAAGGACGCCAAGTCGGCCGGCGCCGGCGTGTGTACCGTGCCTGCCGACGCCTGCGCCCCCGGTTGGCACGTGTGCGGCAACAACGGCAAGAACGACGACCTCAAGTCGCACACCACCTTCAAGGCCTGCAACAAGGAGGCCGGCCCCGGCAAGTTCGTCGCCGCGATCTCGCACGGCCAGACCGAGGAGCTGTGCCCGCCCGCGCCCGGCCCCGACACTGTGTTCCCGTGCATGGACTCCGGCTACTGCGCCGAGCCGGTGTGCTGCGGCGACAACTGCCAGTTCGGCAAGTGCCGCGACGGCGTCTGGAAGGGCCAGACCCGCATCTCGCTCGGCAAGGCCGAGGGCTGCGGCTCCGTCACCTCCGAGCGCAACGGCGGCGTGATGTGCTGCTACGACAAGAACGAGGACCCGGCCGCGCTCAAGCCCGCCGACCCCGCGGCTGCGACCGCCGGCACGCCGACCGCCGACACCACCCCCGCGGCCGACTCCGCCGCCGCGACGCCCCCCACGGCCGACAGCGCCCCGGCGACCACCGCCTCCGCGCCGACCACCGCCTCGACCACCCCGCCGACCACGATCACCAAGGGCGCCGACCCGACCAAGGGCAGCACCACCAAGCCCGCCACCGACCCGACCAAGGGCGGCGCCACCAAGGGCACCGCGAAGAAGTGAACTCGCCGTGCAGCCTCGGGATCGCCGCCAGCGTGATCCTGGCCTGCGCCCACGCGCCGAACCAGCGAGCGATCTCCAGCGCCGAGCTGCGCGCGGAGATCGACCTGCATAGCTGCGCCTACTGGGAGCCGGAGGTCCACGTGTGGAGCGTGCTCTGGCTCGATGAGCGCTGCCCACGGACCCCCGCGACCACCACCCTCGGTCGCGCCGTCGAGGCCGCCATCGCCGAGGCCCGCCTCGTCAACTTCCTCGCCACGGCATACGACGAAGTGGACGCCGCGCTCACGGTGCGGCCGACCCCGACGCAGCCCGCAGCCGACGCCCTCGTCCGCGCCGCCCTGTGGCGCGACCCTCTGCTCGAGCGCGCCGTCCTCGACCGCGCCCTCGCCAAGTTATCCGCGCATCACCTGCGCTGTGAAGATTGCCAGGCCCCCGCCGCGCCCGCGCCGAGGACCGTCTCCTGGGCCGATTTTTATCCCTACCTCGCCGCCTTCGTGTGGCCGGTGCAGTCCGACACTGGCCAGATCGACGTCTACACCTGCTCGGGCATCAACGGCGCCGCGTCCCTCCTCGCCGACGAGACCCTGACACAAGCCGGCAAGCTCGCCGCGCTGGCCTTCGTCATGGACGACGCCATGTCACGCCGGATCCTCGAGCTCGCGCGCGGCCCGGTGTCTCGCTCCGTCCCCGAGGTCGCCCGCGAGATCGAAGCCCTCCTGAATTCACCGGAAGGCCGCGCCCTCGCCTGTGCCTCGCTCGCGCACAAGCAGTGGTTCACCGGCCTCACCATCGAGCCCTGCTGACCCGCCGTCCATCGATCACGCCGCGATCTCGCCCGAGCGGGCGAAGCTGACGTAGCCGTGCAGCGACTCGCGGTGCGGGCGGTCGACGCCGACCACCGGCGAGGTCGTCACGTCGTCGAACTCGCCCCAGAACTGCAAGCGGCGGCCGATGAACTCGCCGTCCGCCCCGACCGACGGCACCTGGATCGCGTGCAAGCGCAGCGCCGGGTGGTCGCGGTACCACTCGCCAGAGTGCTTGTCGCGCACGCCCACGCACTCGTCGAGGCGCAGGTGGTACTCGGTGTGGAGGGTCTCGAACATCCGGTGCTGGCGACGGTTCTTGGAGCTCATACCGCCACCTTGGAGATCCACCGCCCAGATCGCAAAAAAACGGCTAGCCCCGCGGGTCTGGCCCCGCGCCCCCACCGGCCCCCGCTGCTACACTGCCCCCCCGTGGCCCGCTCCTCCATCCTCGCCAATCTGCCCAGGTTTCACCGCGGCGGCTTCTGGCTGCTCGTCATCGCCGCCGCCGCCTCGGCACTGCTCGCCGACCATCCCCTCGCCGACACCCTCACCCTCAACCTCCGCTTCACCGAGCGCGCCCTCTGGCAACCACTCACCGCCATCGCCCTCTACCCGGACGGCCAGCTCGGCGGCCTCATCGGCACCCTGTTCATCCAGTGGTTTATCGGCGGCCAGGTCGAGGAACGCTGGGGTACGGCGCGCTACCTCACGCTCGTGCTGCTGTCCGCGTTCGTCGGCTACCTCGTCGTCGCTCTGCTCGGCCTCGCCGTCCCGCAGGTGCTCGCAATCCCGATGGGCGGCACGCTGCCCGCCGACATCGCGGCCGTCGCCGCGTTCGGCGTGTTGCACGCCCGGCAACCGGTGCAGTTGTTCGGCGCCCTGCCGGTCTCGGGCCGCGGCCTCGCCGTGCTCGTCACCGCGCTGGTGCTGCTCGGGCCGCTGCTGCGCGGCAATTGGCCGGTGGCGGTGCCCACGGCGGTCGCGGCGCTATGCGGCCTGCTGCTGGCCTGGCGCTGGCGGCCCCCCGCGAGTTCGGGCAAAGTGGCCGCCCGCGCGGGTCGCCGCCCGCGCCACTTGAAGGTCGTCGAAAAGCCCAGGCTCCTGAATTGACCCCCCGGCCCTCCGGGCCTGAAGTGACTCCCCGGCCCTCCGGGCCTGAAGTGACCCCCCGGCCCTCCGGGCCTGAAGTGACCCCCCGGCCCTCCGAGCCTGAAGTAATCGTGCCGTTTAAGTCTCCCGAGCCCGCCGAAGCGAGTCTGACGACCACCTTCGGGCATACCCAGCACTCGCGTTCGCTGCGTCGCGTGATGCTGCGGGTCATGGACGGCCCGGACCAGGGCGCCCAGATCCAGACCGCCCGTCCGCGCCTGACGATCGGCCGCAGCGCGGTCAATGACCTCGTGCTCACCGATAGCTCGATCAGCGGACTGCACGCCGAGCTGCTGGTCAGCAAGGGCGGCGTGCTGCTCCGGGACCGGCAGAGCACCAACGGCAGCTTCATACACGGCGTCCGGGTCCAGGAGGCCTGGGTCGAGCCCGGCATGACGATGGTGCTCGGCAAGACCGCGATCGCCTTCCTCGCCGAGGACGAAGTCCACGTCCCGCTCTCGGGTCGCGACCAATACGGCGCGATGTTCGGCAGCAGCCCCGGCATGCGCGAGATCTACGCGGTGCTCGAGCGGATCGCCGGCACCGAGATGAGCGTGCTCGTCGGCGGCGAGACCGGCTCGGGCAAGGAGCTGGTCGCCCGCGCCCTGCACGACGAGTCGCCGCGCCACCAGGGCCCCTTCGTCGTGCTCGACTGCGGCGCGCTGCCCCGCGAGCTCGCCGAGGCCGCGATCCTGGGCCACAAGAAGGGCTCGTTCACCGGCGCGATGGCCGACCGCGCCGGCTGCTTCGAGGAGGCCAACGGCGGCACCCTCTTCCTCGACGAGATCGGCGAGCTCCCGCTCGACCTCCAGCCGAAGTTACTGCGGGTCCTCGACCGCCGCGAGGTCCAGCGGATCGGCGAGAGCACCGTGCGCAAGGTCGATGTCCGGATCGTCGCTGCGACCCACCGCGACCTGCGAAACATGGTCTCGCAGGGCAGCTTCCGCGAGGACCTGTACTTTCGATTAACGGTGATGGCCGTCGAGCTTCCGCCCCTGCGCGACCGCGGCGACGACATCCTCCTGCTCGCCGAGAAGTTCATCGCCGACACCTCGCGCAGGATCACCGGCCGCGCCGCGCCGACCCTGAGCACCGCCGCACGCCAGGCCCTCCTCCACCACGCCTGGCCGGGCAACGTCCGCGAGCTCAAGAACACCATCGAACGCGCCACCTACCTGGCCGCCCACGGCGTCATCGAACCCGCCGACCTCCTGCTCCATCGGCCCGTCGCCGCCCGCCCCTCGGAGCCCCCCGCGGCCGCCACCACGCCCGCGGGTGACCTCTCGGCGCTGTTCGAGCGGCCGTTCAAGGAGGCCAAGCAGGTCCTGCTCGACGACTTCGAGACCCGCTACTTCACCCACCTGCTCGAGGCCCATGACGGCAACCTCTCGCGCGCATCGGCGGCCGCCGGCATCACCCGTTATTATCTCCGCGAGCTGCTCAAGCGGCTCGGCCTGCACCGCGTGAAGGAGGACGAGCCATGACCCGCACAGACCACCCGCACGCCCTCGCGCACGCCCTCGCGCCCGCCCTCGCGCCCGCCCTCGCGCCCGCCCTCGTGCCCGCCCTCGTGCCCGCCCTCGTGCCCGCGACCGCGGTCACCTCGCTCGACCCCACGGGCCCCGACTTCACCACCCCCGACTTCACCACCCCCGACTTCACCACCCCCGACTTCACCACCCCCGACTTCACGATCGGCGGCTTCACGATCGCCCTGAATCCGGTCCTGCGCACCGCGCTGCTGGTCGCCTGGGCCGCGCTCTCGGGCGCCTGTCGCGAGCAGAGCGCCGACCCGGTCCGCACCGCGCAGGCCTTCACCTCGGCGGTCCAGCGCGGCGACATGAAGGCCGTGCTGCCGCTGCTGGAAAAGGCGACCGCCGAGCGCCTCGCCGCCGCCGCCGACAAGGCCTCCGACCAGGTCGGCGGCCGCCGTCGCATCGAGCCCGCCGAGATGCTCCAGATCGCCGACGTCTCGCCCACCTTCGAGCTCGCACAGACCCTGCTGGTCGACAACGACGGCGCGACCGCACACGTGCGGCTGCTCGGCGCCCAGCAGGAGTCCTATACCCTCACGCTCGTGCACGAGGACGGCGCCTGGTACGTCCGCATCCCGACCCCGCCATGACCTCAGGCTCCCCCGTCCCCGGCCGTTCGCGCCGCGCCGCCCTCCTCGTCACCCTGCGCACCTGGCTGTTGCCCGTCGCCCTCGGCGCTTGCGCCTTCGGCCTGCACTACGCCCTGCACGTCCCGGCCGGCCCGCTGCCGCCGCCGAGCCCCGCGGAGCTCGAGGAGAAGAAGAAGGCCGCCGACAAGAAGAAGCGCGACGACGACAAGAAGAAGCGCGACGCCGACAAGAAGGCCGGCAAGGCCAAGCCCGAGCGCCCCGGCCCGCGCGACCTCCCGTACGAGGCGTTCTCGCGCCCGCGCGACCGCTACCTGCTCGAGCAACTGTGGGCCTACTACGAGCCCAAGGGCTTCAGCAAGGAGCCGGCCTTCGACGCCTGGCACACCGCCCACAAGCCGCTCGTCAGCCAGATCGTCAACGCCACCCGCCAGCTCGCGCTGCCCGACGGTCCGGCGGTCTCCGTCGCCACCAGCGAGTGTCACACGATCCGCTGCCGCTTCGTCCTCAACGCACCGACCCCCGAGGCGCTCGAGCAAATGAGCGCCGCGATCGGTGAGCTCAAGCTGGGCGACGAGTCGCTGTGGCACAGCGTCCAGCTCGGCAAGGTCACCGCGGAGCCGAGCAAGCGCGAGGGCGTCGAGTCCAAACACAGGCTCGAGTTCACCGTCGGCTTCATCCGCGACCTGCCACCGATCGGCAACATCGTGCTGCCCGGCAAGGGCCCCCTCCGCGTCCCACCGCCGCCGCGTCCCACCCTCACCCCCGGCGCGCCCGCGAAGCCCGGACCCGCCACCGGCCCCGCCGGCCCCGCCGGCTCCGCCACCTCGGTCACCATGCCCGCGAAGCCCAAACGCAGCGCTCCCGTCGACGCCGTGGACCCCAACCCGACCCCGAAGTGAACCGCGGCGGCGTCCCGCGAGCTACGGCCCGCGGCCCGCCAGGTTACGCGCCGCGACGGCCAGAAAATCGCAGCGCTCGTTCTCCGGGTGTCCCGAGTGCCCCTTCACCCAGTGGAAGCGCAGCGTGTGCTTCTGCTGCAGCTCATCGAGCGCCATCCACAGGTCCTGATTCTTCACCGGCTGGCGGTCCGCGGTGCGCCAGCCCGAGCGCTTCCATCCAGCCATCCAATCTCGCATACCCTTGAGCACATACTGCGAGTCCGAATAGAGGTCGACCGTCAGCGGCAATCTCAGCAATTGCAGCCCGCGGATCACCCCCATCAGCTCCATCCGATTATTGGTCGTGTGGACCTCCCCGCCTGAGCCCTCGTGCGCCTTCCCGCTCGCCGGATGTTGCAGGATGAAGGCCCAGCCGCCCGGTCCAGGGTTGCCCTTGCAAGCCCCGTCGGTGAACAGCTTGACGTACTCGAGAGGGACCGCCGTCGTCGTGGCCATCGCGCGCTGCTTATACCCGAGCCCCGCGGCCGGTGCATCTCCGCTCGCCGCGCCCCGTTGCGCCCCGTTGCCACTCCCGTAAGCTGGACCCCATGAAATTTCGTATACGGTTCTCCGGTCACGCCCTGTCGCTCACGACCCTGCTCGCGCTGGCCTGCGGACGCTCACCCACCGAGGACGGCGGCAGCGACAGCATCAGCTCGACCGGCGCCAGCGAGGCCACGTCCACCACCACGGTCGCACCCACCAGCAGCGTCGGCAGCGTCAGCGAGGGCAACACCGCCACCGAGGCCACCTCCCAGGGCAGCATGAGCGCCGGCCAGACCGAGGCGACCACCAGCACCGCCGGCACCGTCACCAACGGCGTCACCAGCACCGAGACTGCCAGCGACACCGGCACCACCAACCCGGCCACCACCGACACCGGCACGTCGAGCACCGACCCGAGCGCCTCGGACACCGATGCCACCGGCGACCCGGCCACCACCGACGCCACCACCGACAGCACCACGACCACCACCGACGGCACCACCACCGACGCCACGACCGACGGCACCACCACCGACGGCACCACCGGCGAGGCCATCCAGTGCGGCGTCCAGCTCAAGGCGACGATCCGCGACTTCAAGCTCGGCCACCCCGACTTCCAGACCTACTGCTGCGGCGTCGTGCTCGGCCTCGTCCAGGCCACCCTCGGGCCCGACAAGAAGCCGGTGTTCAATCAAGTCGGCAACCCCCAGATGCTCACCGACGCCCCGACCTTCAACCAGTGGTACAACAACGTCCAGGACGTCAATCAATCCACGCAGATCATCCTCGACCTGCAAGAGATCATGCCCGGCGTCTACTCCTATCAAAACAACAGCTTCTTCCCGATCGATGACATGCTGTTCGGGAACCAGGGCAACAACCACAACTTCCACTTCACCACCGAGATCCACACCGCCTTCACCTACAGCGGCGGCGAGACCTTCACCTTCACCGGCGACGACGACGTCTGGGTCTTTATTGATAAGAAGCTCGTCATCGACATCGGCGGCGTACACGGCAACACCGCCGGCAACGTGATCCTCGACACCCTCGGCCTGGCCATGGGCCAGACCTACAACCTCGACGTGTTCCACGCCGAACGCCACACCGTCCAGTCGAACTTTCGCATCGACACGACGATCTGCGCGCAACCGCAGTGAGGGCCGGGGCGGGCCCCGCTTGACCCGCGGGCTCTCGCGCAGGACCCCTCAGCTCGCCCGAGCGCTTGCCTCGCGGTGCAGCGATGTCGCATCATGTCGCGACATGCGAGCTAGGTACTCCGCGCGGCCGGCTGACCGCCTGCGCGACTTTCACGGCATATATTCGGCGGCGCCGCAGATGTTTAGCCTGTTTGAGCGCTTACCTCGGGTCGCGCGCTCCGACGCGAGCGTGCTTATCCGCGGCGAGACCGGCACTGGCAAGGAGCTGGTCGCGCGCGCGTTGCACCTGCTCAGCGCGCGGGCGAAGGGCTCGTTTCAGGCGCTCAACTGCGCGACCTTGACGCCGGACCTGCTGGCCTCGGAGCTGTTCGGGCACGTCCGCGGGGCGTTCACCGGGGCGATCCGTGATCGTCCGGGCCTGTTTCGCCAGGCGCACCACGGATCGATCTTCCTCGACGAGATCGCCGAGATGCCGCTCGAGATCCAGGCCCGGTTGCTGCGCGTGTTGCAGGAGCGGAGCTTCGTGCCGCTCGGCGGGACCGAGACCGTGGAGGTCGACGTCCGCCTGATCTCGGCGACCCATCGGTCGCTGCGCGAGGAGTCGCGTATGCACCGCTTCCGCGAGGACCTGATGTACCGCGTGCGGGTCGTACCATTGTTCCTGCCGGCCCTGGCGGAGCGCACCGGGGACGTGGAGGCGCTGACGTGGCGCTTCATCGACCAGTTCGGCGCGCAGGGTCTTAGAAAGATCGAGCGCGTCGAGCGGGCCGTGATGGACGCGCTGCTCGCGTACCCGTGGCCGGGCAACGTCCGGGAGCTGCGCAACGCGGTCGAGTACGCCTGTGTGATCGGCGAAGGACCGGATTATACGCTCGACGAGCTGACGCCAGAGCTGCGCGGCGAGCCGCCGCCGCGGGTGCTCCCGACGCCGACGACCCCGGAGATAGCGACGAGGGAGACACCGGCGAGGGAGGCGGAGGTGTCGGAGTGGACGCGCGTCTTCGACGCGCTGCGCAGGGCGGGCGGTCGCAAGGGTGAGGCGGCGAAATTACTCGGCATCGACCGATCGACGCTGTGGCGCAAGCTGCGGGAGCACAAGATCCGCGAGGCGAAGCCGACGGTCAGCTCAGGCCGTCGATCGGCGCCTTGAGGCGCAGCGGGATCTTGAGGTAGGCGGCTGCTCCGGGCCGAGACGGCTCGGGCAGGTGCCCGCCGCGGATGTTGACCTGGAGACTCGGGTAGAGCAGCTTGGGCGCGTCCAGCTTGGCGTCGCGGGCCTGACGAAACGCGACGAAGTCGGCCTCGCTGCGGTCCGCCGGGAGCTGGATGTTGTGCTGGCGCGAGGCGCCGACCGTCGTCTCGTAGGCGAGAGGCCGCCCGTTCGGCGAGTAGTCGTGGCAGACGAACACCCGCGTCGCGTCAGGCAGCGCGTACAGGCGCGAGGTGATGGAGTGGTGCAGGGCCTTCGCGCTCCCGCGGGGGAAGTCGCAGCGGCCGGTGCCGTAGTCCGGCATGAAGAGGGCGTCGCCGGTGAACACGGCGTCGTCGATGTGATAGCTGACGCAAGCGGGGGTGTGGCCGGGCGTGGCGATCACGTGGACCTCGAGGCTGCCGGCGGTGACGCGCTCGCCGTCGGCGAGCAGACGATCGAACTGCTGGCCATCGGCGGAGAACTCGTCGCCGAGATCGAAGATGGCCTTGAAGACATCCTGGACCTCGCGGATGCGATCGCCGATCGCTACGAACGCCCCCGGAAAGCGGGCGCGGAGCACCTGAGACCCGGAGAGGTGGTCGGCGTGCGCGTGCGTCTCGAGGATGGCGCGCAGGCGGAGGGCCTCGCGGCGCAGGAACTCGGAGACGCGGTCGACGGACTCGGTGGAGATGACGCCTCCCGCCTGGTCGAAGTCGAGGACCGGATCGATGACGAGCGCGTCGCGGGTGGCCGGGTCGTAGACGACGTAGGTGAGCGTCGAGGTGTGGTTGTCGAAGAAGCTCTCGATGTTCATGACGGCTGCCGCTCCGTGAAGACATGGTGGGAGAACATGCCGGCGGCCATCGCCAGCACGAACAGGAGGACTTGCGGGCTGCCGCCGACCAGGCCCGTCAACGCGGGACCGGGGCACAGCCCGACGAGGCCCCAGCCGACGCCGAACAGCGCGGCGCCGAGGACCAGCGGGCGGTCGATGTCGCTGCGCTTCGGCAGCACGAAGGTGCCACGTAGCGGGCGTCCGCGGCGGAGCACCAGGGGAAAGCCGAGCAAGGTCACCGTGGCCGCGCCGCCCATCGTGAGCAGCAGCCCGGGGTCGCGAAACTCGAGGAACGCGAGCACGCGTTCAGGGCGCGTCATGCCGGAGAGGCCGAGGCCGAGCGCGAACAGCAGACCCACGAGCAGGGGTGCCGCGAGCCTCATGACCCACCCCCCACGAGCAGCGGTCGCACGAGCTGCGCCGTGAGGACCCCGGTGGTCATGAACACCACGACGGCCGCGAGCGAACGCCATGACCGGCGTCCGAGCCCGCAGACGCCGTGCCCGCTGGTGCAGCCGTTGGCCGCCCGCACGCCGTAGCCGACGAGCAGGCCGGCGAGCACGATGATGGGCCAGGGCTCCGGGAGCCGCCCGGGGAGCGTCGAGGGGTCGATGAGGAGGAGGGCTGCACCGCCGAGGGTGATGCCGAGGAGGAACGCGAGTCGCCACGCGCGGTCCTTTCGGGGGGCGGCCAGCAATCCACCGACGATCCCGCTGACGCCCAGGATCCGCCCGCTCAACCACAGGAGCAGCACGGCGCTCGCGCCGATGAGTACGCCGCCCATGAGCGCCGCGAGAGATGATGAGAACATGCCCGGTACAATGCAGCCCGCGTGCCAACACCACAACGGTGAGGATCGGACCCGGGCGAATGGAGGGTGGTGCAACGTCGCGACATGACGCGCGGGCCACGCCCGCCGCTCTCGCCCCATCGGCGAGCGTATCGCGGCCATCGACGCGGCCGAGCGGGGTTTGCATGTCGCGACGGTCTGCAACATCATGCCCGGCATACCGCGGTAGTCCGTGCAACCTGGCCTGGCCTGGTTCGTGCAATCTCGGCGGTCATGGACCGACTCCGGCGCCTCGTCCCGATCTTGGCGTGGTTGCCACGTTACCGGCGTGCCGACCTGCCGGGTGACCTGACCGCGGGGCTGACGACCGCGGTCATGTTGATCCCGCAGGCGATGGCCTACGCGATGTTGGCAGGACTCCCGCCGATCGTCGGGCTCTACGCCGCGATCGCACCGCCTATCGTGTATGCGTTGTTCGGCAGCTCGCCGAAGCTCGCGGTCGGTCCGGTGGCGATGGACTCGTTGCTCGTCGCGGCCGCGCTCAGCAGCGTCTCGCTGGTCGGCGCCGAGACCACGGTCGTGGCCGCCGCCGCGCTCGCCGTGATGGTCGGCGTGATCCAGTTGTCCATGGGCGCGCTGCGCCTCGGCTTCGTCGTCAACTTCCTGTCGCGGCCGGTGCTCAGCGGCTTCACTTCGGCGGCCGCGGTCGTCATCGCCGCCAGTCAGCTCGGGGCGCTGCTGGGGGTCAAGCTCTCGCCGAGCACCGGCCTGCACGTGATCGTCGGCGAGCTGTGGGGCGCGCGAGCCGGCGTACACCTGCCGACGCTGCTGGTCGGCCTGCTCGGGGTCGGGCTGCTCGTGGCGCTGGGCCGATTTCGCGGGCGAGCGCTCGTGGTAGTCACGCTGGCGATCGTCGCCTCGGCGCTGTTCGACCTGTCCGCGCACGGGGTGGCGACGCTGGGTGCCATCCCACCCGGGCTACCGGGCGCCGCGTTACCGATGCTGTCCTCCGCGACCTTCGTCGCGCTCGTGCCTGCCGCATTGACGATCGCGCTGCTCTCGTTCATGGAGGCGATCTCGTCGGGCATCGCGGTGGCCGATGCGGACAAGCGGCCCGACGCCGATCGCGAACTCGTCGCGCTCGGGCTCAGTAACCTCGCAACCGGCTTCATGCGCGGCTACCCGATCGCGGGGGGTCTGTCGCGCACCGCCGTCAACGCGCAGGCCGGCGCGCGCACGGGGCTGGCCGGGGTGTTCACGGCCGCGATCGTCGCGATGACCTTGCTGTTCCTGACGCCGCTGCTGCACGGTCTACCGAAGGCCGCGCTCGCGGCGATCATCATGGTCGCGGTCACGGGGCTCATCGACCTCAAACTGCCGCGGACGCTGTGGCGTCTGCGTCCGCGCGAGCTGACGACCCTCGGGGTGACCTTCGCGGCGACATTGACGCTCGGGATCACCACGGGGCTCGGGCTCGGCGTGCTGCTCTCGCTGGTGCTGTTCGTGATGCGGACGACGCGGCCGCACACCGCTGTGCTCGGCAGGCTCCCAGGGACGACCGTCTACCGCAACCGGGAGCGCTTCGAGGACGCAGTGCCGGTGCCCGGACTGCTGCTGCTGCGACTGGACGCGCAGCTCTACTTCGCCAACGCGGCGTTCCTCCGGGAGACCGTGCTCCGCTCGCTCGCAGAGGCGACCACGCCGGTGCGCGCGGTGGTCCTCGACGCGAGCGCCATCCACGACGTCGACATCTCCGCCTTGGCCGCGCTGAGCGAGCTTCGTCGCACGCTGGCCGACCGTGGACTCGCCCTCTACCTCTCCTCCGTCACCGGCCCGGTCCGCGACATCCTCGCGCGCTCCGGGCTGCAGACCGAGTTCGGCGCCGACAAGTTTAGCTTCACCACGCATGAGGCGGTCCAGCGGGCGCTCGGCGAGCACGCACCCCTCGACCCGCGGGTCCTTCAGGCCAATCGCTGAGGGTATCCTCGAGTACCTCAGAAGCCGAGGTACTCGAGGCGCCACAGCTTGCCGTCATGGTAGGCGACCGTCACCGAGTCGCCGCCGTCGAGCATGATGCCGTCGCCGCGGACCCCGGGGGCCTTGAAGTGGCGCTTGCGGGGATCGACGAAGCCGCGACGCGCACCCTCGGGGCCGTCGGCCGACCATACGTCCCAGCGCGCGGTGTCCGAGAGGTCGGCGGGGACCGGGTCGAGCTTGCTGACCTCGTCGAAGCGCACGGACCAGCGCTGGCCACGACGACCCGCGCCGAGCAGGTCGACGCCGCCGTGCGCCCACAAGATCGCCAGGCCGAGCGATCGCTTGCCGACCGGCTCGACCAGCGCGACGACATCCTTCGCGCCGTCGCCGTCGATGTCGCCGACGCCGCGACAGCGCAGCCGCTTGACCCGCGCACACGCGAGGCGATGGTCGGGCAGGCGCGCGCGGACCTCAGCCTCGAGGCCCTCCATCGAGAAGATGTCGGGCGTGGGCTCGGGCGGCGGCGGCTCCTCGGGCACGTCGAGGCCGAAGGTCGCGGGCAAGGGCGTCGCCGGCCGCGTCAGGACCATCCCGCGGTCGATGTCGCGGCGCGCCGCGGGCTCGCGGTCGCGGGGTTGCGGGTCGCCCGTCGGCGATCCGACCTGATCGCAGGCAGAGAGCAGGGCGAGGAGCGCGAGGGAGAGACGCACGCGGGGGATCGTGCCACAAGGCGGCACGAAGCGAGCAGGAGAATCGCGAGGCGTGGAGGTGGTAGAGACCACAGGCGGCGCCCTGGCCCGGGATCCTTCTCACGTGCGCAAGTCGCCGCGGCTGTGATCCGTTCTACTCGAGCCAGCCCTGCCAGATCTGGCCGTCGCTGATCTGGTACTGGCCGCACATGGCAAACTCGATCGCCGCGACCGGCGTCGCCTGGTAGGTCGGCGACTCGACGAACAGGGCCGACGGCGCCCCGAAGCCGTCCGCCGGGGCCGGCACCGCGAACGGCTCGGCGAGCCCCCAGTCCACCGGACCCGCCACCTCCGGCGTGGCCGCCCGCAGCAGCCAGATCCCTGCCCCGCCGGCGCTGCCGCGGAGCAGGTGCAGCGGGCCCTCGCCGGCCCGCAGCCAGCGCGCCCGGTAGCTGTCCGAAAAGACATGTAGCGGCTCGCCGTGCGCGGCCCATGCGGCCCCGCCGGGCCGGTGGTAGTAGCCGACGCTCGCGTCGCTGCGGGTCGCCAGCACGTGTACCGCGTCGCTGACCGGGTCGACCCACAGGTCGGCGGCCGTCTGCGCGACCAGCATGGGGTCGCCGCTGCCGAGGGTGATGAGCGCGAGCGGTTGGCCCGGCACGAGGTCGGCGACGCGGGCGCTGTAGGTTCCGTCGGGGTACTTGCCGGTGAAGGCTTGACCGGCGAGTCGCAGCTCGCCCGCCGCGCCGCGCATCGCGTGAACGTAGGCGAAGTCGTTGGCGTCGCCGAGGCCGGACACCACGGGTCCGTTCCAGCCGCCGCCATAGTTGTAGGTGTAGTGGAACTCGCCGGGCGCCCCGTTCTCGCCGACCACCGTCCACCAGACGATCCGCCAGCCCGCGCCGAGCACGGCGGCGCCGATGTAGTTCGAGCTCGCGGGCGTGACGTGCGGTTGCCCGCTGATCAGGATCGGCGCGCAGGCGTGCTGCGCGACGTCGGCGACCAGCAGCGTACACTCCTGGACCCGATGCGCCGCGATGTCGACCGCGTAGCTGTAGATCACGCCATCTAATAGGATGCTCGCGGCGTTCTGCTGCACGCCGGCCGCGTGCTGGCCACGGGCGACCTCCGACCAGCCGGGGTCGCCGGGCCCGCGGCGCATGTACACGATCTCGCGGTTATGCAGCACGTCCTCGCCGGCGTCGACGGTGAACCACAGCGCGTCGTCGGCGGCCCGCATCGGCCCGCGCAGGTGCGGGCCCCAACCGCCGTGCATCTCCACATAGTGCCGATTATCGGCGGTGATCTGGACGGTGTGTACGACCGGAGGCGCGGCGCCAGTGGTGTCCGTGGTGGTGTCCGTGGTGTCCGTGGTGTCCGTCGCCACGCCGAGGCTGGTCGTGCCGGGCGCAGTGCTCGTGTCGCTGGTGGTCGTGGTCGGCGTGTCGGTGCTCGTACCCGTACTCGTACCTGGCTCTCCGGACATGTCCGAAGCGACCGCTGCGAACGTGGTCGTATCGGGGGATTCGCTGGTACGCTCACCTTCGGCGTGATTACAGGCCGCGAGTGACACCAGCATGGCCACGAAGGCGCGCATGCAGCCAGCGTATCACGGAGGGGCACGCGGCTACGACGATTCAATATCGTCGTAGTTTACTCGGTGCCGCGCGCTACTCCGCAGGAGGAGCCGGAGCCGGGTCGGCGGGCGTGCCAGCGGCGGCGGGGTCGGTCGGCGCCGGGGCGGCCCGCTTTTTACAGGGGTTGTCCTTGCTGGCCTTGCCGGCCTTCACGTCGGGCTGCGCGAGGCGATGACCGACCTCGCCGAGGATGAAGTGGGCGGCGACGAAGTTGGGCTGGACCGCGAGCGCCCGACGGACGCAGCGGTCGGCGTCGGCGAGCGACTTTTGATGGAGGTACACGGCGGACATGCCGGCGAGCGCCGGGCCGTACTCGACGTCCTGCGCGAGCGCGGCCCGGAAGTCGCGCTCGGCGGCCTCGAACTGGCCCTCGGACCACGCCAGCCGCGCGAGCGCCTCGTGCGGCGCCGGGTTGCTCGCGTCGCGCTCGATCGCCTTCTGGAACCGGGTGCGCGCGCTGGCGATGTCCCCCGTGAGCCACGAGCGCAGGCCCGCCCGCCACTGCGCGCGCGAGGTCTCGCGCACGCGGGCCCCGAGCGACGCGCCAGGCCGCGGCGGCGACTCCCAGCCGTCGAGGTTGGCGGTGAGGCGGGCGCTGTAGCGGCCGAAGTCGGTGGTCATCGCGGTCACCGACTTCTGGATGCGCTCGAGCTCCGGCGCGAGCTCCTCGGCCCCCTCGCCGAGGGTTTCAAACAGCGCCTTGAGGTCCTCGGCGGGGTTGGCCGCGCCGGTCGCAATGATGTCGGCGAGCAGGGTCTGCTGGCCCGCGGCGAGCGCCTGGACTTGCAGGCCGACGCGCGCGAGCTCCTGGCCGGAGGCGACGAAGTTGACGAGGGTCTCGGCCTCGAGCTCGACGTCGCGGGCGCTCGGGCGGTAGCGGCCCATCTCGAAGATGGCGGTCTGCAGCAGTTGGGTGTCGCGGGAGAGCGTGCGCAGCTCGGCCGCGAACGAAACGAGCTGCGCGCGCCGCTGCTCGCCCGCGAGCTCGCCGCGGGCCAGCGCGAGCTGCTTGGTGACGGCCTCCTCGCCCTCGCCGAGCGTGGCGAGCTGCTCCTCGAGGCCGGACTTCTCGGCGTTGAGGTCCTCCCATTTGGCGTAGCCGAGCTTGCCGAGGTAGGCGAGCCCGACGACGACGCCGGCGAACAGCAACATAAAGAATACGAAGCGCCAGGCGCGACGGCGGCGGACCTGGCTCGCGGACCATGAGAGATTGGAGCGCTGGATCGCGGGGACCAGGCGGTCGTGGACCAGCTCGACCCAGGTCCGGCCGCCGCGGGTCTCGGTCCGGATGATGCGCTCGCGCTCGAGCGCGTCGACCAACTTGTTGGCGAGGCCGGCGGTGGCCTTGGGGCCGCGCAGGACCTGGTTGCGGGCGCCCTCGGGCGAGAGCAGGCGCTCACCGACGAAGCCACGGATCCGGCGCTCGTTGCCCGCGCGGGCGACCGCGGCGTCGTAGAAGCGGGTCAGCGCCTCGTCGGGGTCGCGCGGCTTGGCCAGCGGACCGCCACGACCGCCGCGCTGGAAGCGTTCGTCGCAGGCGAGTTGCAACTGCATCGGCTCGACGCGGTCGGCGGGGACCAGCGCGAGCTTGCCGTTGGCGAGCCGGACGCGCCGCTGGGCGAGGTTGCGGGCGAGCTGCTCGGCGTCGGCGCCGGAGTACAGGTTGGCGGCGGGGCCGGTGATCGCCTCCATCGCCGCCGGGACGCGCAGGCCGTCGAGGGCCAGACGCGCGCGCAGGCCGTCGGGGAACAGGCCGGCGTGGCGCTCGAGGTCGGCGAGCCGGTCGTCGCGGATCGCCAGCAGGAGGCGCAGCAGCGGCTCGGACGGGCCGATGTTGCGGTCACCTCGGTCACTGCGATCACTGCGATCACTGCGATCTTGCAGGCACTCGCCGAGCTCGCGCAGGAAGGTCTCGCGCTGCTCCCACTGCGCCGGATAGGCGGAGAACAGGTCCTCGAGCTGGTCGAGCACGATGACCCGCGGGGGCGGCTTGGCGCCGTCCTCGACGCCAGGCGCCGCGCGCAGGTATGAGGCCAGCGTGTGCCGCGTCAGCGCCTCGTCGTCGGCGCCGTCGGGCGCCCAGTGCAGCAGCACCGAGTAGGTGAAGATGTTGCGCAGGCGGGTGGCGTCGATGCCGGGCGGCAGCAGGCCGCCGACGCGCGCGAGCGGCAGCACATCGAAGCCGGCGCGCTCGAGCTCGGGCACGACACCGGCGCAGATCAGCGAGGTCTTGCCGGCGCCGCTCGGGCCGTGGAGCACGCTGACCGGCTGGGCGATGACCAGCGCGGCGAGGTCTTGCACCTCACGCGCGCGTCCGAAGAAGCGGTCGCGCTCGGCGGCGGTGAAGGGGCGAGGTCCCGGGTATGGGCTGGTGGTCTCGGCGGACTGCATGCGTAATGACCCCCGGGCCTCAGCCCGTCTGCGTGCCATCCCGGCGCTCGCGCAGCTCCTGCAAGAACTCGTGGGGCGTACCCCAGTAGACGGTGATGCGCAGCTTGCTAAACAGCTTCTCGACGTAGCCGAGCACCTCGTCGCTGGCACCCGGCGGCGCGGCCTGGACGGCGATCGTGCCCGCCTGGAGCCCCCCGAAGTCGGCGCCACACAGGCTGCGCAGCAGGGCCCGAAAGCCCCACTCGGCCAGCGGCTGGCCGAGCAGCAGCAGCGGGCCGCCACGCAGCGCGCGCTGGACCGCCGGAGGGATCAGCGTCGGGTGGCGCGCGGTCGCCAGCAAGAGGTCGATGTGGTCGTCCTCGGTCACGACCAGCGACTGACGCACCGCGACCTGACCGTGCAAGTGAAACACGAACGGCTCCTCCACCGAGGGCACGTAGTGCGGGTCCTCGTCGAAAGGGGTCGCCAGCGCGGCCGAACGTAGCGCCTCCTGCCAACGACAAAAGTCGGCGCGCGGGCGCCGAGGCACCTGCTTGCCGCCACGCTCGCAACTGCGGCCGCGTAGCGTGCGGACCAAACGGTCGTCGGGGGCGGTGGTGACGTATGTCCGAAAGGGCAGGTCGGCGAGCTTGACGAGCGTGTCCAGAGCGTCGGCGTCGTCGGCCGGCGCGCTGCGGGTCTCGGCCAGGGCCGCGGCGAGCTCGTCTTGAGGCCAGCGCGGGCCCTTCTCGGTCGCCATGAACTGGGCGACGCGAGCGAGGTTCCAGCGGTCCTCCAGCGGATAGTTGTTGGCCTCGGCCCACTGCAGCGCGATATCCGGTGGTAGCGGCGTGCGTCCGTCATGCACGCCGGGCCCGAGGAATGGCGTACACGCGCCGCGCTCCAGCCGCGCCAGCAGCAGGTCCCAATCCGCCCGTGATAATTGCGATGGCATGCCGCTCCGGCGCTCACGGTACACGCGGACGCGCGTCCGGGACACCCTCCGCATGTTCAGCCGCGGCGCCCCGAATAGCTCGCAGGCACCCGGAGATAGCGGGGCGTCACAGGCGAGGCGCTCAATCACCCGCGCCTCCGTGTGACACTGCGTGGCGGGCCCTGGCGGCCCGGCGCCGAGGGGATCTGGAGGGGGCATGCAGGGAGAAGTTTTTGCGGGGCGTATGGATGCCCTGTGGCGCAAGCTGGCGGAGTACGAGCTGGAAGAGGCCATCGCGGACGCGCAGGCGTTGCGAACTGAGCTGCTCGCCGAGCCGAACCACTCGCGTGAGCAGGTCGGGTGGGCCTCGTATTCGCTGTTCAAGGCGCTCTACACGGCGAACCGCTTCGACGAGACCTACGCCCTGCTGCGCGCCGACGAGGACGGCCGCGACCATGACATCGCGCCAGTGAACCGGGCCTGGATGTACTCGGTCGGCGCCGAATGTGCGATCACCCGGGAGGACCCCGAGGAGCTGGTGCGCCTCGGTCAGAAGTGCCTGGCGCTGCGCGTGACGCTGGCCGACCTCGACTCGGCCCTGCAATGCGCCAGCTCGATGTGCGCGCTGCTGAGGTCACACAACCATCTTCGCCACAACGCCCCGTTCGCGCGCTTCCTGGTCGAACACGCCGCCGAGGCCGGTCGCTGGGATCTGCTCGGCGAGGGCGTGCAACAACTGCACTGGAACGGCACGCAGACCGCTGACCCGCGCACGCTGGCCGACGCCGCCGCCGCGCTCGACCGGCTCGCCGCGACGACCGTCGATGACCCCGAGGAGCAGGCCGCGATCGACGAGGTGGTCGCCGCGCAGCGCAAGATCATCGGGGCCCGCGAGGCCGAGGCCGACGACGAGGCGGTGACACGCGAGGCGCCGCTGTGGGACGCGGCGGCGGCGGGCGACGGGGCCCGCGTCGCCACATTGCTCGACGCCGGCGCCGAGATCGACCAGCAAAACCCGGGCGCCGGAGGGATCCCCACCCCGCTGATCGCGGCGGCGTTCTGCGGGCACACCGAGGTCGTGCGCCTGCTGCTGGCCCGCGGCGCCGATGTCCACGCCGTCAACTCGCAGGGCCGCAGCGCGCTGGTCCAGGCCGCCGACCAGGGTCACGCGGAGATCGTGCAGTTGCTCGCACACGCGGGCTCGACGGTCGACCGCCCCGGCCTGTTCGGACAAAACGCCCTCCACCTCGCCGCCTGGCAAGGCCACCGCGCGGTCGTCCAGACCCTGCTCGCCTGCGCCGCTCGCATCGACATCCGCGACGACGCCGGTATGACCCCGCTCGCGCTCGCCTGCACCGAAGACGTGCCCGAGGTCGTCGCGCTGCTGCTCGACGCCGGTACACCGATCGAGGAGCGCAGCGGACCCACCGACGCGACGCCACTCATCATGGCCGCCATCGACGGCCAAGCCCGCGTCGCCAGCGTGCTGCTCGCCCGCGGGGCGCGTCGCGACGCCCGCGACCGCAACGGACGCACCGCCGCCGAATGGGCCCGCGCAGAGCGCCACGAGGCGGTCGCGCGATTGCTCGAGGCGTGAGCTACGCGGGCGCGACGGGCAGCGCCGGTGCGCTCGCATCCGATGTCTCGGGCGCCACGGTGCCGACGGTGCCCGTGGAGGTGACGTCCTTCATCGACTCGATGAAGGCGCGCCAGCGGGTCGCCACGGCCTTCGGGTCGTCCCAGTGCACCCAGTGGGTGGCCGCCGGGAACACCTCGACCTGGCACAAGTTCGGCAGCACGTACTTGCAGCTATCGGCGGCCATCTCGGACATCAGGTACTTGTCATTCTTCCCCCACAGCACCAGCACGGGGATGGCGATCACGGGGGCCTTGCGGGCGGCCTGCTCGTTCTCCTCGGCGTTACGAAACTTCTGCTTGTAGTAACGCAGCGGCGGGCGGGTCTCCATGGTCGAGTCGAAGGCGGCCCGGTACCATACCAGCTCATTGTCGCCGAACGCGTCCTTGCGGGCGAGGTCGTTGCGATAGACCCCGCGGCGGCGCTTGTCGGACATGCCGGCGAAGAACAGGGGCACGAACGGAAGGGTCAGCTTGCGCATATACTTGCTCTTCTTGCGCTGCTCCTCCGACTTTTTGAGGAACTCCGTGAAGGCCCGCGGATGTGCCACGCTGATCGCCGTATAGGTGGCGAAGCGCTCGGGCTCGGCGAGCACGGCCCACCACCCGACGGCCGCGCCCCAGTCGTGTCCGAGCAGGTGCGTCGGGCGATCGGCGGGCGCACCGTCGAGCGCCGCGGTGGCGTCGGCGAAGGCGATGATGTCGGCCGCCAGAGTGTCGAGGTCGTAGCCCTTGCGCGGCTTGCCGGTCGCCGCATATCCACGCATGTCCGGCGCGAGCACCCGATACTCCCCCGAGAGCATCGGCACCAGCTCGCGCCACGTATACGCGAAGTCCGGGAACCCATGGAGCAGGATCAGCCGCGGCGCGTCCTTCGGACCGGCGACCACGTAATGCATCTTCAGCGGGCCCGTCGAGGTCTCGATCTCAACAAAAGCATTCACCCAGCGACCCGGCAACTGACCGAGCGCGCCGTCGGCAGGGTCCATCGTCCGCGTCGACCCGGCACAGGCGCTGGATACGAGCGACGCGAGCAGCCAGTGCAGCTTGAAAGGGGCTCGAGACATCGGCGGCTTGTACCACGGGCGGGATCCCGCGCGAAGACCCTAGAACAGCTCGGCGATCATGCAGCGAAGGCTGCCGCCGGCCTTCTCGAATTCGTCGACCTCGACCGCTCGCACGCGAAATCCCCAGGCCTCGAGCGCCGCCCGGGAGGCCGGACGCAGGGCCCGCGCTGCGCGTGCGCTCATCATCACGTCGCGCTCGGTGACGGCGATGCAGTTGGCGACGAAGGCCGCCTTCTCCTCGTCCGTGAGCACCAGCGTGCGCCCCTCGTAGAGCAGGGCGATCGCCGCGGGCACCTCGGGGTCGATGAAGGAGCCGGGGTGGATGACGCAGGCGCGGCCAGCCAACACCGACAGCACGACGTTGGTGTGATACTCGCTCGGCTGCAGCGCGAAGCGGAAGGTCAGCGCGAGGTCGAAGGCGGCGTGCATGGCGGCGCAGCCGGCCTCGTCGGCGCGCTGGGTCAGCCCGCACAGGCCGATCCCGCGGGCGCGGTCGATGACCAGCGGACCGGTCAGCTCGGCCACGCAGTCCTGCGTCGACAGGTCGATCAGCGCGCGACCGAGGGGGCCGGTGAACAGCGCGCGCAGGTCCTCGCGCGCGGCCTCGGCCCGGCGGCTCGGGTGGCGCATCGCGCCGACGACGAAGCGACCGGGCGCGGTGCCGAAGGCGTTGTTCGGGAACACTGCGTCGTCGAGGCCCTCACGTCCGGGCACCACCAGCACCGGCAGGCCGCAGGCGCCGAGCGCCTCCACGACCGCGTGGTGCTGTGCCATCGCCCGTTCGGGGTCGATCGCGGCGGCTTGCATGTACAGGTTGTCGACCGGCTCGGGGCACAGGCGAAACCCGATCGGGCTGACGAGCAGCGCGGCCGCCATCGTCGGGCTGCGCAGCGCCGACAGCCGCTGCGGCTCGGCCGCGAGGAACGCGGCGGGGGTGGTCACGATCATTGGCCCACCTTACCACCGAGCCCTTGTTTCATCGCGCCATGGCCCGCGCGGCGGCCTCGACGATCCTCGGGTCCGGGTCGTCGCGCAGCGCGGTCAGCTCGGGCAAGCCGGCCGCGCGCGCGGCGTCGATGCGGACCAGCGCGCGCAGCGAATGCAGGCGCAGCTCGGCTGTCCCCGGGGACATGTCCTTGAGGCGCCCCTGCAACGCCGGGAACGCGGCCTCGACCCCCAGCGCGCCGAGGCTGCGCGTCGCGGCCAGCACGACCTCGGCGGAGTCGTCGGCGAGGCGCGCGAGCAATGGGTCGGTGAGCGCCGCACCGTCGGGACGGCGGGCGGCGACCTCGGCTGCCGCCGCGCGCACGCGAGGGTCGGTGTCCGCGAGGGCGGTGCGCAGGCCGGCGAGCGCCGGCTCGGCCGCGGCGCGCCGCAGGCTGCCGACCATCGCCACGCGCACCTCCGGGTCCGACTCCTTCGCCATCATCCCGACGAGCGCCGCCCCATAAGCCCCGTCGGCGCGCGGCAGGGCTTCAGCGAGCGCGGCGCGGACCGGCGCGGGATCTGTCCCGCGGGACAGGCGGTCGAGCAGCAGCGCCGCGGTGCCGGGCGACTCGAGCGCGGCGGTGGTGAAGCGCGGGTGGCCGGCCCGCGTGGCGACGGGCGTCGCGGCGCGCAGCTCGGCCACCTGGGCCGGTCGCTCACGTTCGGCGCGGGTCACCTCAACGGCGAGCCAGTCCTGCCACTCGGCCAAGGGCGGCTCACCGGCGGGATCGGCGAGATCGGCGGGCACGCGCGACCCGGCCGCCTCGGGCTCGTCGCCCGGCTCGACCGCGCAGCCGATCCCCAACAAAAAGACCACCAGCGCGAGCGGCGTGGAGTGGTTGCGGTTGGTCATGATCAGTTCTCCTCCCACCAGTTCGCGAGCGGCGCGCGCTGGACGTTGGTGCCGCAGTGCACCTCGCCGAGGCTCGTGTGATAGACGTTCCAGTTGTCGACGAAGTGCAGCACGAGGTCCTTGGGCATCCGGGCCTTGAAGTCGGCGATGATCGGGTCGGAGCTCTGGTCGCCGCTGTCGGCGCGCAGGAACGGGTCGGGCACGAAGGTGTGCAGTGGCTGGCCCTCGAAGTTGAACATCGCCAGGTTGACGGTGCCCGGGACCAGCGCGACCCCGCCGCAGTTGAGCGACTCGAAGATCGTCGGGATCAGGATGATGTCGGCGTCGTCGAGGCCGAGCTCCTTCTTGAACACCGCGCGGATGCCGTCGAGGTGGTCCGTCTGGATGTCCTCGTTGAAGGCCCGCATGCTGCCGTCCCCCGTGATCTCGCCGATGCTGCCATAGCCGTAATCCTTGTTGTAGCGCGGCAGCAGGGTGTTCTTGGGCAGCGCGTCGAGGATCTTGTACATCGAGGGCACGTCGGCGAACAGCAGGCGAAAGCCCTTCGGCGCGCTGGCATCCGGGACGAACGTACTAAACTCGTCGACGTGACCGACACACAGCCAGGTGGTGTCGAGCTCGAAGGGCCTCTGGATCTCCTGTGAGACCAGGAACTCGGCCATCTTGTAGTTGATGCCCTCGCCGTTCGCCGCGCCGTAGTAGATCCGGCCGAACGGGTAGAACACGCCGTCGACGGTGACCGGCGGCGAGGCGTCGAGGTTACCGAACGAGTCGTATGAGTTCTTCGGACCCTCGCCCCAGGTCTGGGCGACGTAGTCCGGGCCGACCAGGCTGTCCTCCGGCATATCGTCGAGGCCGCGGTTGCGGATCGAGTCGATGACGACGTTCATGCGGCCGCCGTCGCTGCTGCGCGCGGTCGCCCACTCGAATTCGTCCTGGATCCATACGTCGTAGTCGTAGTTTTCCTCGGGCACCTGCGTCAGCTTGTCGCCGAGGACGCTCTGCATCGCCTGAACCATCGAGATGTTGTTGTAGTTCTGCCCGCCGTTGACCGCGACCACCCAGGCTTGCTCGGCCGGCTGCAGGTGATGATTCGTGATCAGCGGCGAGGCGCGCAGCGTGGCGACGAAGCTGTCGATCTCGACGCCCGCGTCGAGCCGCGTGATCGTCAGCTCGGCGCTGACGTTGTGCGCGAGGAACTCCCAGGCCAGCGTGACGTCCCCGCCGGGCGGCGTCAGGGTGTGCTCGAGCAGCGGGGGGCCCTGGGTCCCGCCGAGCACGATCTCGCCGCCGATCCAGGCGCGCAGGTCCTCGCCGCTGCCACTCAGGCGCAGACGCACCTGCGAGCCGGCCGGCAAGGCGTCGAGGATCGTTCCCGGCAACACAACCTTCGCAAGCTCGTTGTCGGCGTCGAAGGGCGCGTCGAGCCAGTCGGTCTTGCCGTTGTCGTCGTCGTCGTCGACGTTGGCCCGCCCGAACACGTCCTCGAAGATCCACTCGATCGCCGGCGGGCCGCCGGTGGTGCCGTCGGTGGTGTCATCGGTGGTCGTGTCTCCGCCGCTCACTGTGGTCGTGACCGGGTCGGTCGCGCTGGCCGTGGCCGTGCCCTCGTCGCCGCTCGTGCCGCTGACAGGTGTCGTCGCGCCAGTGGTGGGCTCGGGGTCGGTCGCGCTGCCGGAGGTGGCGACCGTATCCTCGCCCTCACTGGCAGTGGCCTCGGCGGTATCATCCTCCTTACAGGCGAGGAGTCCGCAGAGGAGCGGGAGGACCAGACCGAGTCTTCGCATCACCACGGACGATATACCCTGGCCACACCGCCCGCAACCGCGACCCCCCGTACGCACTACCGCGCCTGTGACTTGATCGTCCGCGGGCCCGCGGGCCCCCATCATTGATCATTATTGATCATTGGCTTCGCGGGAGGCTGACCTTGAAGGTGGTGCCGGCGTCGGCGTTGGAGCGGACCTCCACACTGCCGCCGTGGGCGGCGACCAGCTCGCGGACGATGAAGAGCCCGAGGCCGACGCTGCGCTCCGAGTCGTGTCCGCGTTCGCCGCGCTTGAACGGCTCAAACAAGGTCGGTGGTACTTCGCCCGCGATCGGCTTGCCGTGCTTGACCGCGGCACCGTGGCCCGGTAGGGGTCGGGGACCTGCGACACCCGAACGACTCGCTGACCACGCGACGGCTCAGGCTGCGCCGCTGCACCGAGGACGACCTCGAGCTGTTGGTCCGCATGCACCTCGACGAACGGGTGGTGCGCTACACCGGGGGGCTGCGCGACCGAGCCGGCTCGGAGGCGATGCTACGCCACCGCATCCTCGAGTACTACGCGGAGCACCCGGGCCTCGGGGTCTGGGCGACGATCGAGCGCGCCACCGGCGAGTGCATCGGCATCCACAACCTTAATCATCTGCACGGCGAGCCCGACATCCAGGTCGGCTACATGCTCTACCCGGAGTACTGGGGCCGCGGCTACGCGACCGAGATGTGCGTCGGTCTCCTGCGCTACGGATTTGCGACGCTCGGCCTGCCGCAGATCGTCGCCATCACCGACCCGGAGCACCACGCCTCGCAGCACGTGCTGCGCAAGGCCGGCCTTCGTGCAACGCGGCGAACGATCGCTGGCCCATCCGGCGTACGCACAGGGCCCCGTGGCGTGGTTCGAGCGCGACGCGGCGCCCTGGCTCGCCGAACACGGCGGGCTCGTCGACCTCGGAAACGGCCGGTAAGCGACAGCCGGGGTCGACGATTCACGGGCGCGCCTGAGGCCGGGCGCCCCCGCGAACATCGTTTGACGGGCCGCGCCGCGACGTCGATGCTGCTCGCATGCAGCTCCTGCGGCGAGTCGGCGGAGTGATGATGTTCGCAGGCACGCTCGCCTGCGGCGGCAAGGACGACGGCACCGGAGGGTCGTCGAGCGAGGCCGGCACCACCGGCGCCGCGACCACCAGCCCGACCAGCACGCCAGTCACCAGCACCGGCGACCCCGTCGGCACCGAGACGGCGACTGGCGACCCGGGCACCACCACCGATACCCCGACCAGCACCGCGCCCGGCACCACCGACATTGCGACGACCGACCTGAGCACCACCGGCGAGGCCACCGACACGACCACCGAGGGTACGAGCACGGGTGAGTCGCCGGTCGGTCCGATGGTCGATGTCAGCGACCCGAAGCTATGGGAGTTCAAGTTCAAGGCTGATGACGCCGATGACGCCGCGACGCTGGCCCTGGGCACGCAGCAGGCCCAGCTCGACACCACGGTCACGCCGATCGGCAAGCTGGTGGTGTACTTGCACGGTGCGGGCGCGCCGGAGACCTGTGGTTCCGGGGCGCACGGGCGCGAGTTGGCGCTCATGGGCTTTCACGTGCTTCAGCCGTGTTACGTCAGTGACTACGGGGTCGCCAACTGCGGCGACGACATCGGTGGTTGCCGGCTCGAGGCTTTTGAGGGCGTCGACCACCACGCGTTTATCGCGATCACGCCGCCTGACAGCATCGAGACGCGGGTGGTGAAGGGCCTCGAGTACGTGCAGGCGATGCACCCCGGCGGAGATTGGCAGCACTTCATCGTCGACGGCAAGCCACGCTGGTCGGAGATCATCATCTCCGGCATCTCGCACGGGGCGAGCTCGTCCGGCGTGATCGGGATGGCGCGCGCGGTCGATCGCGCGGTCATGCTCTCGGGTCCGCTCGACTCGAACCAGGCCTGGCTCAAGGGCGCGCCGCTGACCCCGATCGACCGCTTCTTCGGCTTCACCCACACCGGCGACGACCAGCACATGGGCCACCTCAAGAGCTTCGGCGACATGATGCTGCCGGGCCAGCCGGTGGTGGTCGACGGCGCCGCGCCGCCCTACGACGGCTCGCATCGCCTGGTGACCTCGGCCCCGACCGGCGACGGCCACGGCTCGACGCAGGCCGGCGGCGCGTCGCCCAAGGACCCCCAGGACGCCTACCTGTTCCTGCCGGTGTGGCGGACCATGTACGGCGTCGAGTGACGCTCAGGGGTCGACGACCTCGAAGTCGATCGGCTTGAGGGTGCCGTCGTTGGTGACCTCGCTCGAGCACGCGGTCAGGCCGACGACCATGTCCTGCTCGGCGCGCAGCTCGATGAAATCCCCCGCGCGGCTGGCCGGCGGCGCGATCGTCATCTTGCCGGTGGTCCCGTCGAAGCGCACGTCCATGAAGATGTTAAAGGTCGAGCCGATCTGGTCAGGCTCGACGCCGAACGCCGCCATCGGCACGCGCAGGTTCTCGTAGCAGCTCGGGTGGGTGCCGTCGTCGCCGCGCAGCCTGCGATACATCTCCGGGCTGCACGGGGTCAGCACGAGGTCGTGGCGGCCGACGTCGTCGCGGCCGATCGTCCACATCGGGCGCTCGCGGTTGCTATACAGCACGTGCCCGGTGCTGAGATACAGGGTATCCGCGTAGTCGATGCTGCGACCCGAGCTGAGCATCTCGCGGAAGTCCTCGCGCCCGACGCTGTAGAGGTCGGCCACCTGCCGGCCGGTCGGGTCGATCACCCTTAGGGTCTGACCGGCATCGAGCAGGAACGCGACGCCGCTGTGCGGCGGGATCCGGTAGCGCTGGCCGGGCCTCGGGCGCTCGCCCGAGAGTGACAGCGTGGATGATGATGACGATGGTGAAGATGACGGTGGCGATGACGCCACGGTCGTGGGCGGCTCCGCGGGCGCGCCGGCCGCGTGCGGGCAGAACGGGGGGTGCCAGTCGGGCTCGACCAGGCGGCCGCTGTATTGCTTCGCCTCGCTGTCGCCGCCGAAGTCGTCGAGCACCGGGTTGATGTCACCCTGCAGCGCCCGCTCCTTGGTGCGGATGACCTCCTGCATGCGCGAGTACTTGCCCTGCTCGCGCAGCCGCTCGAACTGCGAATGCGGGTTGAACACCAGCGCGGGCCACGGGAACTTGCGGCTCAGACGGGCGCTGCCCGGGTGCAGGCCGACGATGAAGAAGGCGGTGCCGGCGAAGCTAAACGAGAAGTGCGGGTCCTCCGGGTCGCTGCTGACCGCCTGGTCCCACGCGGCGGGGTCGGCGTCGTGGAGGTGCTGGAGCTGGGCCCACAGGGCGCGCTCGAAGCTGTCCTCGTCGGTGTCTTGTGGGCGCTCGAACACGGCGACGAAGGTCGCGAAGGCGGCGTCGATGTCGTCGACCTGGCGGGTGAACGCGGCGAGGTCCCGCGCGAGGCCGGCGGTGGCCGCGGGCGAGCCGAGCTCGGAGTAGACGCCGATGCGATAGCTGCCGCTGTTGACCGCGCTCTTGGCCCCGACGCAGGTGTAGTGCGGGTCGAGCACGAAGGCCCGAAACGCGCCGTGCATCGCCGAGACGGTCAGGTCGGCGGCGAGCGGCTCGCCGCCGTCGCCGGGCAGCAGTCGTTCGGGGTGTGCGGGGTCGGGGCGGAGGAACAGGCCCGGCGTGGGCGCCTCCATGGTCACGACAGGCACGACAGACCCCGCGGTCATGGCCGACGGTTGTTCGTCACGCGAGCTGTCCTCGCGATCGATCTGGCCGCATTCGGTCATGGCGTTCCCCGCGATCTCGAGTTGTGGCCGGACATGGCGCTGAGTCTGGTAGCGAGTTGCAGGCGCGGCAATGCGACCCTCGCGACTTCGTTTCGGGCGGCCGGGCCCGCCACGTCATCGCCGCGATCCGGAGTTGTGCGCGTGCGCGTGCCGGGTATTGCGAGCGAGCCGCCTGCATCGGCATGGCGTGCATGCGCAAGGACCGCTACGCGGATGCATCGAGCGTCGACGCGGCGATCGCAGCGCCGGCCCGCAGTTGCACGAAGGTCGGGTGCGCCGCGATGAGTGCCAGCGCCTGTCCCAGCAGGCGCACGCCCGGCTCGACGCGGTGCCATGTCGACACGCCGCTCGGGTGCGGCAGGCAGATGACGTCGCAGTCGACTCCGTGGTAGCGCACGCGTCGCTGCACACCGATGACCTCGACGAGCGGACCTTTGTGCCCGAGCACCTGCTCGATCGCCAGGCCACCGACCGGGAGGACCAACTTGGGCCGAAGGATCTGAGTCTCGCGGGCGAGGAAGGGCTGGCAGCGGGCGATCTCCTCGCGGTCGGGGCGACGATCGCCGCCACCGGGCGCCTTGCCGGGGAAGCAGCGGGCCACCGCGCTCATGTACACGCCGCCGCGAAAGTTGGCCTCGTCGACGCCGGTCGCCGCCTCGAACCAGCGAAACAGAGTGCGCCCCGCCGTCCACGCGAACGGCCGACCGATCGCTCCCTCATGCGGCCCGGGTGCCTGACCGACGAGCAGCACCTCGGCCGCGATCGCCGGACCGTGCACCGACGGGCCGTGCATCGACGGGCACGCGTGACAGGCCCGCAGTTGACGGTGAAGCACGGCGAGTCGGCGGCGAGGGTCCGGCATGCGGGCGCGCAGTTTATGACCCGCGGGCCCCGACGACGCCAGAGCGGGGGGCCGTCTGACGACCCCTGCCCGGCTCACGCCAGCCCGCGGGGGTGTCCCGGCCGGTCCGTTTAGACCGGTTCTGGTTCCTTGTCGCGGACCAGCCATTTGCCGTCGAGCACGTCCGCCATGCGGTGCTGCTCGCTGGCCACGGCCTGCTTCTCGATCTTGCTGCGCCCGTGGCGGACGCGCTGCTCTTCTGCCAGTCGCGCCTTTTCGGCGCGCGCCTTGGCCTTGCGAAAGCGACTCAGATTGATGACATCGGCCATGGGTGGTTAAGACCGCGGCGAGCATATCGGACGCCTGTTGCGGGTACCAGCGCCCTTTTTGCGCGGCTCGTTCGCTCGCGACCGGCGCGTCACTCGCCTACTGAACGCTCGATGCCCCTTCGCGGGACAAAAACCATAGCGACGCTGGCGACCGCACGGCACGACCACGTCAGCATCATCGCTTGCTGACGACGTTCTGCGACACGCACGGGGCGAGTCGCCGCGAGCGCCGACACGGCGCCGGTCTGGGCTATCGTCACCGAACTTATGCAGCGACCCTCCATCGTCCTGACCTTGAGCTCCCTCCTCCTCGGCGCCTGCGGCGGCGACAAGAACGAAAGTGAAAGCGAGAGCACCGGCGCCAGCACCGGCGCCGCCACGACCACCGCGAGCGACACCGACTCCACGATCGGGATGAGCTCGTCCCCGACGACCACCAGCGACGACGGCTCCGGCACCTCGAACCCGACCACCGAGGACGGCGGCTCCGCGACCACCACCACAACCACCACCACGAGCGCCACAGAGACGAGCGACACCACCGACGGCGACCCCGACATCATGCAACTGTGCGCCACCTGGTGTGGCAAGAACGCCGCGTGTAACCGCGAGAGCGACCCCGACGGCTGCGTCGCCGACTGCGTCGGGGAGCTCGGCGGCGGCGAGCCGCTGTGCGCCGACGCGACGAAGGAGATGCTCGCCTGCATGCTCGACATGACCTGCGAGGAATTCGCGGCGTTCATCGACAAAGATGAGCCGGGCCCCTGCGCCCCCGAGCTGGACGCGGTGGAGAACGCGTGCGCAGATGAGGTGTGTACGGCCAGCGGCGGTGGCAACCCGGACGGCACCGAGTGCTCGTACTCGGTCGACTGCCCGGATCAGCCGTTCCGGGAGGTCCAGTGCGACGCCGACACCTGCACCTGCATCGAGGACGGCAAGAAGGTCGGCACCTGCGAGGCCGACGACGTGTGCACGGACCCCGGCGACCTGCCCGCGAAAGCGGCGGGCTGCTGCGGGTTCTGAATCGCCGACTACGCCGCCCAGATCTCTGCCTCGGACAGGCCGAGCTCCGCGAGCTCGGCGGCGCGCTGCTCGGCCTCGTTGGCGCAGAAGAATTCGTCGAGCGGCGGCGGCGGCACGGCGGTGCCCGCGAGCATCGCGTGGGCCTGGCCGCGGTGGTGGATCTGATGCTGGAAGAGGTGGGCCAGGAGCCGGGTGACGGGCTCGTACTGCACGCCCGTGCGGCGAAGGATCGCCACCGGCAGCGCGAGCCGGGCGTCGTCGAGGTCGCGACATGTGGCGACCAGGCGGCGGTCGACGGCGTGCTGCGCGGCGAGCAGCGGCCCACACTCCGCGAACGGCTGCTCGGGCGCGAAGAATTCGCGGGCCGCCGGGTTGACCGGCTCACCGCGTAGCGCCCGCTCGAGGGCGTCGACGTAGTACCAGTCGACCGTGACGTTGTGGTTGAGCGTCGCCGCGAGGCTCGGGAAGAAGCTCGTACGCGCGGCACCAAACTCGGCCGGCCTCAGCCGCGAGCACGCCGTCAGCAGACGATGGTTGGCCCACGCGTTGTTGCAGGCCATCGTGAAGAAATGCTGCGTGAGACCCGACATGCCCGCGAACATAAGTTCGAAGCCCGTGCATGCGCAAGCGTTGTCGCCCGAGGTTGCGACTACACCGAGCAGGTCGCGTCTTGCAGCGAGCTGCGCACGGCGACCACCTTCGACGCGAGCATCGCCCCGTCGGGCATTCGGGCCGTGTCGAGCAGGTACCGCGGCTTGTCGGCCTGGTCGCCGAAGATGCCGTCGGTGGTGTTCGTGGTGTTGGGCGGGCCGAACTCGCCATAGTCGGGGTGCGTGGCGAACACCTCGGCGTTGAGCGCATCGGCGAAGAACAACTGCGAGGTCGCGTAGACCTGCTCGCCGCGGATCACCCGGAAGTGGATGTGGATCGCGCGGCCGCTGTACCAGCCCGGGAAGCAGGTGTCGAAGTCGACGCGCCCGTCCGCGCCCGCCGTCTGCACCCCGCGAAAGTACATGAACGCCGCGGCCCCAGGGTCCGCGAGGTAACACTGCTTCGGACTCAGCGTGACCCCGGAGTAGACCCCCGTGCGCTGCGTATGCCAGATCTCGACCTTTACACCGGCGATCGGCGCGCAGGTGTCGGCGTCGACGATCAACAACGCCAGACGCACCGGCAGGCCCGCGAAGCCCTCGCTCACGTCCCTGCGATCGATCGTCGTCGCCGTCGTACACGGGCCCGCGGTCGTCTGGCAGATCAACGCGCATGCCAGCACGCCGCCAGCGAACGGGTCCGGGTAGCAGTCCTGCGCCGTCATCGCGGCGGTCCCCCCCGCCGCCCACGCGCGCGCCGGACCTCCACACTCGATCGCGCCGGTCGTGCCGTCGCCGGTGGTCGCGTCGGCCGTGCCCTCGCTGCCGGTATCGCTGCTGCCGCCATCACCCGTGCTGCCACCGGTGGTCGGCCCGGGGCCGGTGCTGCCGCTCGTTGTCGGGTCACCTTCGGCGCCCGTGGAACTCGTGGCGCCCGCTGCCGTGGAACCATCCGTGCCGTCCCCGCAGCCGACCACCAGCAGCGCCCCTGTCGCGCGGAAGATGCCGAGCACGCGCCGGCGACCGATCGCTCCGGCGGGGTCGAGGACGAACGGGGTAGGCCTGGTCATGCGCGCGTGCCTCGATGCGAGAAGTGTGCGCCGTAGCAGCAAGCCAACAGTCGCAAGCACCAGCGTCGCAAAAGATCTCGCGCAGCGGGACAAAAATTGTCCGGGCGGTCGACCGCGGCCGCGTGACCGTCGCCGTTATGCTGCTGCCATGCGCCTGCTCGTGACGCTCGTCGTCGGGCTCGTCGGCTGTGCGCGCCAAATACCGCCACCGGCCCCGCCACCGCCACCGCCGGTCGCACCGGCGCACTCGCAAGTCGTCGAGGCTGCGCCGGCTCCCGCGTTGCTCGTGCGTCTGCGGCCGCAGCCGAGCCCGACGCCGCGCCTGGGCGTCGAGCTCGTCGCGCACGGACCGTATTCCTCCTGACAGCCATTGGTCATCGCCTCCGCGAGCGAGTCATTCCCAGGCCCGCCGCACCGCTGCCACCGCCTCAGCCCGCGCCGTTGACGACGACCGCCGGTGCGCGCCCCCGCGCCTGCCCTGCGCTTGTCACTACCACGCCGCGGGGGATACCGTAAAACGATGTCAACCCGCCCGCTCGCGTCGCTACTGCTGCTCCTCCCGCTTGCCTGCGGCGACAACAGTTCACGCACCGACACCAGCGCCACCGCCTCCGCGACCAGCAACCCGCTCACCACCTCGGGGACCAGCGACGATTCACCGACCACGAGCACAGCCGCGGCCCCGACCACCAGCGGCGCCTCGATGACCGGCGGCGAGACCCTCACCACCACCGACCCAACCACCGCCACCACCACGCCCCTCGACCCGACCACCACCACCGACCCGACCACCACCACCGACGCGACCACCACCACCGGCGAGCCCGCCTGCGAGGATCAACCCGAGCTGTGCGACGCCCTCGACAACAATTGCAACGACCTGTTCGACGAGGGCTGCGACTGCACCCCGCCCGACCTCGACCTCACCGCCCTCGATGGCTACACCGCGCGCGTCGTGGTCACCGTCGACAAGGACATCGGCCCCTACGGCCGCCTCGGCGACGTCGAGCGCGCCATCGGCGACTACTGGGCCCTGCCCGGCGAGGGCGTGCTGTTCACCCTTAACAACGCGGCCGACACCGCCGGCGGTATCGGTCGCATGGACCAGGACGGCAAGTTCCTCGGCTGGGTCGTCGACCCCGCTGCCGCCAAGCTGCCGCCCAACCCCTACCTCGAGTACGGCTACGGCGGCCTCCTCTACAGTTGCACCACCGTCGGCGGCAACTGGATCTACAAGATCTTTCCTGACGGCAGCGTCGAGACCGTCGTCCAGCACGGCGACTGCGAGGGCATCGTCTTCGGCGACCGCGGCGACGGCCAGCAGCGCCTCTACGCCAGCGAGTGGATCCTCGGCAAAGTCTTCACCATCGGCGAGGACAACAGCCGCACCGAGCTGGCCAGCGGCCTCACCGTCGTCGTCGACCTCGCCATCCCGCACCCCACCAACACCTTTAAAACCGGCCTCTACGCGATCAACCAGGTCATCGACGGCACCCACCGCATCGCCCCTGACAACAAGGTCACCCTCGACTACCCCTACACGCTCGGCTACGGCGTCGGCGAGGAGATCAGCTTCGCCGACCCCAAGTCGGCCTTCCGCGACCACTTCTATCACCTCTCCACGACCCTCCAGGCGGTCGTGCGCGTCGCCCCCGACGGCAGTTGGGAGAAGGTCATCACCGGCCCCAAGCTTGACTACGGCATCTACTCGACCGGCGCCGTGTTCTCGAGCAACGGCGCCTACTACTTCTTCACCAACGAGGACAACCTCATCATGCGCCTGCAGGCCTGCAACGCCGTCGGCCAGTGACGCGCGGGGGCCACCGAGTGCACCACGTACTGCCAGCGGTGGGCTATCGACAATGGGCGCTCTCATTCCCGGGCCCCAGGTGAGCGCGCGAGCGCGAGCGTCCGGCGTCACGATACCTCAAGGGCCCGCGAGCCACACCCCGTCCCGGTCGCGGGCCGACGCGCGCGCGCTTGCACGCGGGCGTGGTCACGGTCCGAGCAGCGCTTGCGCAGTGACCTCGGCCTTTATGTACACCTCCACGGCCTGGCCACCGACGGCGCGTACGAGGAGCAGGGCGGCGAGTCCCCGCTCAGAGTGCGGCAAATTGAAGGGCGTGCTCGGGAACAGGGTGGGCCAGATCGCGCGGGTGCGTGGCGCGCCCGCTCGACCGTTCGTCGCGGCGCGAGGTCGCATCCATCACGCGGCTGAGGCCTGGTGCCCCTTGGGCGCCGCCGGTCGATCGGAGACGATGGCGGCGATGCGACGATCGAAGCTGGCGTGGAGTTTGGTGCTCGGGATGACGGCCTGCGGCGACGATGGCGGCGCCACGGAGGCCAGCGCCACGGCGGACTCGACGGGCGCGGCGACGACCGGCGGTTCGAGTCCGACGAGCACGCCGACGACCGGAGACGCGACGACGAACGGCATGAGCGACGGCACCGGATCGACCGCGACGGGGCCGGACACGGCCACGACCACGGACACGGGCGAGGAGACGGACACGGGCGGCGAGCCGGCGGGCTTTCGTTGTTTGTACCCGCCGGTCGACCCGATCGCGGACCTGCCGGCGGTGCAGATCGACACCGCCTATCCGGCGCTGGTCGGGCAGACGATCCACGTCGCGGACGGGGGCGACTTGCAGGCGGCGATCGACGCCGCGGTGCCCGGCGACGAGATCACGCTCGCGGCCGGCGCGACCTTCACCGGAAACTTCGTGCTGCCGGCGAAGACCGGCGATGACTGGATCGTGATCCGCAGCGACGCGGCCGGGCTGCCGCCGGAGCACACGCGGGTCAGCCTCGACGACGCCGTGCACATGCCGACGCTGGCCACGCCGAGCGACCTCTCGGTGGTGCGGACCGAGGGAGTGGCGCATCACTTCCGCTTCGTCGGGATCCAGTTTCGCCCGGCGGACGGGGCCGACGTCAACGACCTAGTCGCGCTCGGATCGGGCAGCGCGACCACAGTGGACGAGTTGGCCCATGACTTCGTGTTCGACCGCTGCATCGTCCGCGGCGACCCGGTGGTCGGCGGCAAGCGGGGGATCCAGCTCAACGCGCGGGCGGTCGGCGTGGTCCAGTCGTACTTCACCGACTGGAAGCGGGTCGGGCAGGACACCCAGGCGCTGCTCGGCTGGAACACCCCGGGTCCGTTTCGCATCGTCGATAATCTGCTCGAGGGCGCCGGCGAGAACATCATGTTCGGCGGCGCGGACGCGAGGATCGCCGACGTCATCCCGAGCGACATCGAGATCTGCGGCAACACCTTCATCAAGCCGCTGCGCTGGAAGGAGGGCGACCCGAGCTACGAGGGCACGCACTGGAGCATCAAGAACCTGTTCGAGCTCAAGGTCGGGCGCCGCGTGCTGGTCTCCGGGAACAGCTTCGAGCAGGTCTGGGTCGACGCGCAGGTCGGCTTTGCGATCGTCATCAAATCGGCGAATCAGGACGGCGGCCAGCCGTGGGCGGTCACCGAGCACCTCAATTTCGTCTACAATGATATTCGCATGGCCAACAATGGTATCGGTGTATCGCGGACGGACGGCGGATCTCTCGGCACCAACCATGTGCGCATCGCCCACAATCTCATCACCGACCTGGGCGCCACGACGTGGGGCGGCGACGGGCGCCTGCTGCAGCTGCTCGACGGCGTCGCCGACATGCAGATCTCACACAACACCGGCTTTGGCGGCAACCACGCGGTCATCTTCGACGGCATGGCGCTGCCGGGCCTGAGCCTGCGCGACAACATCTTCGGGCCGACGACCTACGGCGTGTTCGGCAGCGGCAAGGGCGAGGGCACGGGCGCGCTGACATTTTTCGCGCCGGATGGGGTCTGCGTCGGCAACGTGATCGTCGGCGCCACCGAGGCGTCCTATCCCGCGGGGAATTTCTTCCCGGCGACGGTCGACGCCGTCGGCTTTGTCGACCTCGCGGGCGGAGATTATGCGCTGGCGCCGGGATCGACCCACGCTGGTGTGGCGAGCGACGACGGCGATCCCGGGGTGGCGATGGACCTGCTCGCGCAGGCGCGCGACGGCGGCGGGTGAGGGCTCGTGATACGAACATGGGCGCCCGGCGAGAGGACGAGCTGGCCGAGTGGAACGCTGCCGTGGAGGAGTGTGGAAGCGGTGACGACTCCCTGCCTGTCCCTCTGGACAGGTCGCATGAGGCAGGTGAGCGCCTGCGCTCGCGCTGCGAGCGGGGCCTCCTGGGTCGCTTGGGGATCGTTTGGCCGGAGGGCCGGGGGTCCAATGTCGGCCGGAGGGCCGCTGACACAGTGCCAGTTGATCAACTGGGTGAAGAGCGGCGCGCCCTGATAGCCATCACTTGCCTGCCGCTGCGCCGGTGGCCGCGAGCGCAGCAGCGGTGGCGCGCAGCAGCGGCTCGGCGCTGACCGGCGCCCCGGTGGCGTGGGTCATCCACACGTCCGGGGTCACCGCGCCGAAGCTCGCCATGCGCTCGAACTCCGCCCCGAGCCGCCCCGTCTTGGCCAGGTGCTCCTCGATCTGAAACGCGATCAGGTGGCCGAGCGGGTAATCCGACAGATACAGCGGATACGAGATCATATGGCTATACACGCCGAGCAGCGGCGTGCCCGTGCCGCCCAGCACCGGCGCGTAATAGCGGGTCCACGTCTCCTCGGCGATCCGCACCACCGCCTCGCGAAGCTGCGTCGGGGTCGCGTCGGGATGCGCGTACATCCAGTGCCACGCGGCGACGTCGACCAGCGCCACCCCGGCGATCTCCCAGGTCTGCCAGAAGTCGTTGAGCACCCGCTCCCGCTCGCTCGCCGCGTCCGGCTGCTTGAGCCCCAGCAGCTCGAGGTCCCGCGCCTGGAACACGAAGGCCAGCGCCTCCGTGAACGCGTTGCCCGGCACCCCCGCCAGCAGCGTGTGGTCGACCGTGTCGAGCGAGAACACCTGCTCGACGTTGTGGCCGAGCTCGTGCACCGCGATGTTGTAACCCTTGTAGTCCATGCCGCCGGCGCCGACCCGCGTGCGCAGCCGCGGGAAGTCCCCGCGCCGCATCGCCTGCATCGCGTGCCCGGCCCCGCGCGACGGCTCGACGCGGATGCGATCTGCCAGCCAGCGCGAGCGCTCCGCCGTGAACCCGAGGCCTCGCAGGACCTCCGGCATCGCCCGCGCGAACGCCTCCGCGTCCGGGTAACGCTTGCGAGTGATCGCGTCGAGCTGCGGCTCGGGCGGCGCCCCGCCGGCCTTGAAGCCCGCGTACCACAAGTCCACCGGCTCGAGCGGCCGACCCAGTCGCCGCTCGATCTCCTTCGCCACTCTCGGCACCAGCGGTGAAGCGAGCACCTGCTCGAGCAGCGCCGTCACCCGCGCCTCCGGTAGCTCGCGCCCGAACTCGAAGCTGCGGGCGATCGCCGTCGGCGCCGTCGGCACGAACGGGTCCTCGCGGCGCGCCGCGTGGAACTGGGCCAGCAGCTTGGCGTAGCGGACGTCCGGCTCCGGCGCCCCGTCCAGGCGCGGCGCCCCGTCCCGCCCCGGCGCATCGGCCTCGATCGTCTCCGGCGGCGCCGCGCTGACCTTGTTGGTGAACGGGTCCCAGTCGACCCGCGGGTCGTCGATCACCCCCGCGGGGATCGTCTGCGTGACGATGCGCTCCATCACCTTGATGATCATCCGCTGCTTCGCCAGCCCCTCCGGATCGCCGTAGCGCCCCTTGAGCTCGTCGCGCAGGTTCCAGTGGCTGATCAATCGCAGACCCGACGGGAACGGTCGCGCACCTGTCCCATCGACCAGGTGGTGCATCCACAGGTTGTACTGCGAGACGTACAGGTCGGCCTCCGCGGTCGCGCGGGTCACCGCCTGCCGCACCTCCCCCGGCACCCGCCGCGCGAACCGACCCGCCAGCCGCGCCTCCGCCCACTGCCGGCGCGTGTACATCGGACCCTCCGCGTCGCGCTCCGCCAGAGACGTCAGCGGCCAGTTGAGCAGCACCACGAAGCCCGGCTTGGCCAGGAACAGGTCCTCGGTCACGTGCGCCGCCGGGTCGTAGGCCGCCAGCAACGGGTCGACCGCCAGCAGCGGCCCCACGTCGACGTCGCTGGCGCGCCGCGCCTCACGGCCGACCTCGTGGATATGGCCGTCGATCTGCTCGAGCACCGCCTCGAGCCGGGCGAACGTCGCGTCCAACTGCGCCGGGTCGGCGATGAATTGCTCGCGCACGAAGGCCGCCAGATCGCCGTCCTGGTCGCGCCACGACGCGGCCACCTGCGCCACCCCCCGCCGGATCCGGACCCGCTGCGCCTCGCCGTGCTTCGCCGTCAACTCCGCCGCCAGCGCCTCGAGATCGACCGGCGGTCGGCGCTCGTTCACCAGCTCGGAGCTCACGGGTGGCGTCACAGGCATGGTCGTCGGTGATGGTCTGGTTGGCGGCTCTTCGCCGCGAGCAGGCTCGCGATCGCAGGCCGGGAGCAGCGACAGCAGGAGCGTGGCACGAAGCGCGAGGCGGCACACATCGACGACCATATCCGCGCGTGTGGGGCGGGTCAACGCGGCGGTGATGCAGGCGCCCGGACAGGCGCCGCGACGCTCGCTATCATCGCCGCTCCAATGGCGGTCCCCTCGTCGAACTTCGTCTTCCTCGCCCAACACGACCCGTTGCTCGCGCGGCTGCCGACCTTCGCGGAGAAGCACTTCGCCGAGGACCCCAACACCTGCATCATCAAGCTGAGACAGTTTAGCGAGCGCCTCGCGCAGGTCGTCGGCGCCCGTAGCGGACAGACCCGCGGGCCCGCGGAGGACCGCGGGGACCCGTTCGACCTGCTCACCCGCCTGCGCGCCAGCGGCGTCGTTCCGCCGCAGACCGCCCAGTTCTTCCACGACCTGCGCCGGCACGGCAACGAGGCCGTGCATCGCGGCGTCGGCACCCACCAGCAGGCCCTCGTGCTGCTCAAGGTCGCCCACCAGCTCGCCGTGTGGTTCCACCGCAGCTTCGGCGACGCCCAGTTCAAGCCGGCGCCGTTCGTCCCGCCGCGCTCCTCGCTCGCCGTCGCGGCCAGCGTCAACGTCGAGCTCGAGCGTCTGCGCGACGAGCTGGCGGCCCAGCGCAGCGCCGCCGCCAGCCTCGCCGAGCAGGTCGAGGTCGACCAGCGCCGGCTCGCCGAGGAGCTCGAGACCTGGCGTCGGCTCGCCGAGGACGCCGAGGCGCAGTTCACCGCCAAGCTCGCCGCGCTGCTCGCCGCCCCGCGCCCGACCCCGGCCCAGCAGTACGCGCAGGTCGCCCGCGCCGAGATGGCCGACCAGGCGCTCGAGATCAACGAGGCCGACACCCGCCTGCTCATCGACGCCGCGCTGCGCGAGGTCGGCTGGGAGGCCGATACATCGCACCTGACCTTTCGAGCAGGTGCCCGCCCCGAACCCGGCCGGGCCCAGGCGATCTCCGAGTGGCCGACCACCTCCGGCCCCGTCGACTACGGCCTCTTCATCGGCCTCGAGCTGGTCGGCGTCATCGAGGCCAAGCGCCGCGGCAAGGACGTCCCCGCCGTGCTCGCGCAGGCCAGGCGCTACGCCCGTGACATCCGCCCCGAGCACGGCGCCCGGCTGCACCGTCGCGCCCCGTGGGGCGAGTATCGGGCGCCCTTCGTGTTCGCCACCAACGGGCGGCCCTTCCTCGAGCAATACCGGACCAAGAGCGGCCTGTGGATCTGGGACGCCCGCGTGCCCGGGGAGATCGAGCATCCGGTCGCTGGTGGCTGGCTGTCCCCGGAGTCACTGCGGCACCGGCTCGGGCACGACCCCGCCGAGTCCGCCGAGCGCCTCGCCGCCGATCCTCTCGACGCGCTCAATCTCTACAGTTATCAGCGCGACGCGATCGAGAGGGTCGAGGCCGCCGTGCTCGCCGGTCAGCGCCGGATCTTGCTGGCGATGGCGACCGGCACCGGCAAGACCCGCACCGCGATCGGCCTCATGGTCCGCCTGCTCAAGTCGCGGCGCTTCAGCCGGATCTTGTTCCTCATCGACCGCAACGCGCTCGGCGAGCAGGCGCTCGAGGCCGTCGAGAACGCCCCGATCGTCCAATTCCAGAGCTTCGCCAAGATCTACGACGTCAAGGGCATGGACGAGCTGTTCCCGGAGCCCGAGACGCGCCTGCAAGTCGCCACGATCCAGGCCATGATCGGCCGCACCCTCGCGCTCGCCGACGGCCAGGCCCCGATCGACCCCGGCACCTACGACTGCATCATCGTCGACGAGTGCCACCGCGGATATACCCTCGACCGCGAGCTCACTGAGCAAGAGCTCCTGTTTCGCTCGCAGGACGAGTACATCTCCAAGTATCGCCGCGTCCTCGACTACTTCGACGCCGTCGCGATCGGCCTGACCGCGACGCCGGCCCTGCACACCGCGCAGATCTTCGGCCCGCCGGTCGCCCGTTACAGCTATCGCCAGGCCGTGCTCGACGGCGTGCTCGTCGACCATGAGCCGCCCCACGTCATCCACACCCGCCTCTCGACCGACGGCATTCACTTCGCCGCCGGTGAGACCGCCGAGCGCTACAACCAGCGCCGCCACGTCATCGACACCGTCACCTTGCCGGACGGCATGGACTTCGACGTCGACGACTTCAACCGCAGCGTGCTGACCGAGGGCTGGAACGCCGCCGTCTGCGGCCACCTCGCCGACGAGATCGACCTCGACGGTCCCGCCAAGACCTTGATCTTCGCCGCCAGCTCTGACCACGCCGACATGGTCGTGCTCAAGCTCAAGGAGGCTTACAAGGCCCGCCGCGGCGACGTCGACCCGGAGGCGATCGTCAAGATCACCGGCGATGTCGACCGCCCCTCGCAGTTGATCCGCAACTACAAGACCGAGCGCCTGCCGACGATCGCCGTCACCGTCGACCTGCTCAGCACCGGCATCGATGTGCCCGCGATCTGCAACCTCGTGTTCATGCGCCGCGTCAAGAGCCGGATCCTCTACGAGCAGATGCTCGGCCGCGCGACCCGCCGCTGCGACCCGATCGGCAAGGAGACCTTCCGTATCTACGACGCCGTCAACCTCTACGCGATGATGCAGGAGGTCAGCGAGATGCAGCCGATCGCCGTCGACCCCCAGATCACCGTCGAGCAGTTGGTCAACGAGTTGCGCACGATCACCGACGCCGACCTGCGGCCGACGATCCACGACCAGTTGATCGCCAAGCTCAGGGTCCGCGCGCGGCGGCTCCAGCACGCCGCGCTGCGTCACTTCGAGGCGCTCGCCGGCGAGTCGCCCGCCGCGGTCGTCGGCCGCCTGCAAGCGGACGGCCCCGACGCCGCGCTCGCGTGGATCGACGCCCACCCCGCAGCCTTCGCCGCGCTCATCGCCCGCAGCCAGCGCGACCACGGCCCGATCATCGCCCCGCACACCGACGACCTGCTCGGGGTCACCCGGGGTTACTCCGGCGGCGAGCGTCCGGAGGACTACCTCGACGGCTTCGGCGCCTTCCTGCGCGACAACCTCAACCGCATCCCCGCGCTCGCGGTCGTCGTCCAGCGCCCGCGCGAGCTGACCCGCGCCCAACTGCGCGAGGTGCTCCACGCCCTCGACGCCGCCGGCTACAGCGAGACCAGCCTGCGCGTCGCCCACCGCGACCTCAGCAACGTCGACGTCGCCGCCAAGATCGTCGGCTTCATCCGTCGCCAGGCGCTCGGCTCCCCGCTCGAGCCCTACGCGTCACGCGTCGATCGTGCGCTGCGCACGATCGTCGCGCGCCAGCCCTGGACCACCCCGCAGCGCGAGTGGCTGGCCCGCATCGGCAAGCAGCTCAAGCTCGAGACCGTCGTCGACCACGGCGCCCTCGATCAAGGCGCCTTCAAGTCCGCCGGCGGCTTCACGCGCATCGATAAGGTGTTCGACGGCAAGCTCGCCACCGTGCTCGGCGACCTGCAAGACGCCCTGTGGAGCGAGGCCGGCTAACAGCCTTCAGCGGCGCCATGGCTGCTTTGGCATCGCCAGCTTCCAGGCCCTGCGCTCGGCCGCAGGTACATGGTGATCGAGCACGTCGAGCGAGAGCTGCGTGAACGGCTGGTCCTCCCGGTAATATCGACGCGTCAGTGCATTCCACTCCTCCCGAACTCTGGGCCTGTCGCCGCGAAGTATCGCCGCTCGCAGCGGCTCGAGGTCACGCTCGATGATACAGGCCCAGGACGTATAGAGGTCGATGAGCTCGTCGCGGTCGAGCCCCAGGATCTTGATCGTCTGGTCGCCGCGTAGGCTGCCAGCGCGAGCAAACGGCCGCCATTGACGCTTCCGCCGCAACATGACCGGCAAAAACTGAAGTGACGCCGCGGCATTCTCCTGGGCCGGGTCGATCAATATAGCCCGCTCACGTCCGGGCGGGCGATGCCCAGCACGCAGCGGATGCCCGAAGTGGGGGCCAACGGCGTCGCCCTCGAGGGGAAACTTATCGAGCTTGTTATTGTTACAGTTCCAGCAACAGAACAGGAGATTTTGCCAGGACCACGTCAGCCACCAGTAGCCTGGTCCGCGGGTACGATTAGAACGCATGGCGCGCAGCTTCGGCCGGAAGTGCTCCACGGGCTCGTGCTTCGCCTCAAGCTTGCGCTCGCAATAGCAGCACTTGTCGCGCTGGGCCCTGCGAAGTTCGCGGCGAACCTCCCTGTACCTGATGCCGAGCAACTGGTCCGTGAGCTGCTCACCTGCGAGGAGAGCGCTCTGCACCCGGGCCAGCTCGCCCGTGGCGGTCGCGGCCCACGTCCGCGGCGCCGGGCCTCTGCGGACCGGGATCATCCCCGTGCTTTCCTCGGCGTCACCGGCCACTCAGGCGTGATGCCGGCGTCCTTGAGCAGTTGCAGCAACGCTCGCCTGCGCCGCTCGTCCGCGAGCGAACGCCGCGGATCGCCTGCCAGGAGCGCGTACTCCTGAAGCAGCGCCTCGTAGTGCGTGCGCTCCACCCCGAAATACGTGTTGTAGAGCTCGCTCCCGGTCATCAGCAGCGGCGTGTTCTCGCCGGTGTCCATGACGACTACGTCGCCGTTCTCGTCCTGCGTGACGCGGATGATCTCGTCGTCCTCGAGGCCGGAGAGCAGCAGCGGCGAGTGCGTCGTGGCGACGAACTGAAGCCGCGGAAAGGTGTGCTTGAGCCCGGCGATCAGGCCTTGCTGCCATACGGGGTGCAGGTGCAGGTCGAGCTCGTCGATGAGCACGAGGCCCTCCATATCGGCGGGCGCGATCGGTCCCTCGGCCTCCCACATGATCTGGCCGACGAGGTCCGCCAGCCAGGCGATCGTCGATTGATAACCCTGCGATAGCCAGATCGCCGGCAGCGCGATCGGCTTGCCGCCGATGTCGAAGCGAAACTTGTGACGCTCGACGATCGCCGTCGCCGTCGCCTTGCCCTTCATGCCGCGCAGCTCGAGCCCCGAGATCCGCGGCAGCAGCTCCGCGTGCGCCAGCAGCGTCGCCTTGAGCGCTTTGATGTACGCGGTCGCCTTCTTGGGCTCATTGGCGAACACGTCCGCGAAGCCGGTGCCGATCGGCGTCGTGCCGCTGTCGAACAGCGTCTCGAGCCGGCTGCGGATCATGTCGCCGCCGCGCTTCGTCGCCATCGGCGCCGGCAAGTTGCGATTGACGCCATAACCCGCGACAAACCAGTGCGCCAGGCTCCGACCGCGGGCCTCCGCGAGCGGGTCGGGGTTACTGTCCTTCCCGAGGTTTGCTTCCCTCGAGTCCGGCTTCGCCTGATAACTGGACCCGCCTCGAAACACCCGCCAACCGATCCCCAGGTTTAGCCAGGAGTGGATCCCCGAGGGCATCTTGAGATTACGGCGGCGCACGACCCCGGGATACGAACGTGCGTGCGCATACTCTTCACTAAACCCGAAGTCCGCCTCGATGCTCACTTCGGGACGGCGCTGGCGGCGGTCCGGCAGCGGAGTCGTGTCTTCGGTTAGCTGGTTGGCCCCGTCGACCCCCGCCGCCGCCAGGGCGATCGCCCGCAGGATCGACGTCTTGCACAGCCCGTTCTCGCCGACGATCACCGTCCACAGCCGCGGCGCGCCGTCCCGCGTGAAGCTCAGCCGCAGGTCGCGGAGCAGCTTCAGGTTCTGGATGTGGAGCTCGCGCAGGTACATGGCCGGGCCCGGTCAGTGTGCCGCGGCACGCAGGTCCGGGGAAGCCCTTTGTGCCGGACCTCGCCGACGTGAGGAGCCTCCCCCGTCGCTCACCCTACGCCTGCCCACCTGCGGTAAAACCCTGCGCCGCGGCCCATGAGCACCACCACACAGGACATCGTCCAGAAGCTCTGGAACCTCTGCAATGTACTGCGCGACGCCGGCATCACGTACCAGCAGTACGTCACCGAGCTGACCTTCTTGCTGTTCCTGAAGATGGCGCAGGAGACCGCGCAGGAGAAGCAGTTGCCCACGAAGTATCGCTGGGCCGACCTCAAGGACCACGACGGCGCCGACCAGCTCGCCTTCTATCGCGGCCTGCTGCTGCACCTCGGCGGCCACGGTTCGGCGCAGGTCCAGGCGATCTTCCGCAACGCCGGCACCGCCCTCAAGTTGCCGCGCCACCTGCGGACCCTGGTCGAGGCGATCGACCGGCTCGACTGGTTCGAGGCGCGCACGCAGGGCCTCGGCGACCTCTACGAGGGCCTGCTCGAGAAGAACGCCAGCGAGCTCAAGTCGGGCGCCGGCCAGTACTTCACGCCGCGGCCGCTCATCGACTGCATCGTCGCGCGCGTGCAGCCGCGGCCCGGCGAGGTCGTGCAGGACCCGGCCGCCGGCACCGGCGGCTTCCTGGTCGCCGCCCACAACTGGACCCGCGAGCACCACGACATCTACGAGCTGACGACCGCCCAGCAGGAGTTTCAGATCAAAGACGCCGTGGTCGCCATGGAGCTGGTCGAGGACGTCCAGCGCCTGCTCCGCATGAACCTCCTGCTGCACGACATCGAGGGCCAGGTCGCCGTCGGCGACACCCTGTCGAGCGAGGGCGCCCGCCTGCCGCCCGCCGACATCATCCTCACCAACCCGCCCTTCGGCACCAAGAAGGGCGGCGGCGGCCCGACCCGCGACGACTTCAAATACCCGACCTCCAACAAGCAGCTCGCGTTCTTGCAGCACATCTACCGCGGCCTCAAGCCCGGCGGACGCGCCGCGGTCGTCCTGCCCGACAACGTCCTCTTCGAGGACAACATCGGCCGACAGATCCGCCAGGACCTGATGGATAAGTGCGACCTCCACACCGTCCTGCGCCTGCCCACCGGCATCTTCTATGCCCAGGGCGTCAAGACCAATGTCCTGTTCTTTACCAAAGGTAAGACCGACAAGGGCAACACCCGCGAGGTCTGGGTCTACGACATGCGCAGCAATATGCCGAGTTTTGGTAAGCGCACCCCCTTCACCCGCGACCATTTCAAGGAATTCGAGGCGCTCTACGGGGAGAACCCCCACGGTAAGAGCAAACGCGTGGACCAGGGCGAGACCGGCCGCTGGCGCCGCTTCACCCGCGAAGCGCTCGCCAAACGCAGCGACAACCTCGACCTCACGTGGCTCAGAGACGAGTCCACCAGCAACCACGACGAGCTCGCCGAACCCGACGAGATCGCCGCCCAGATCCTCGCGCTGCTGCGCACCGCGACCGAGGAGATGGAAGCGCTGCAGATCGAGCTGGCGGGTGTGGGTCCCGCGCCAGAGCAGGATGTGCTGCCATGACACTGCCGCACTCCTGGGCGAAGAGCCCGTTACGAGATCTTTGCGGCTTTAATCCGAAGCACTCGAGCGCGATTGATGGCAGTACGCTCATATCCTTCGTGCCCATGCAGGCTGTCGACGACACCACCGGCACGATCACGAGTGGGACGCCGAGGCCGCTCAGCGAGGTCCGAACCGGATATACCCATTTTGCCGATGGCGACATCCTGTTCGCTAAAATTACGCCGTGCATGCAGAATGGTAAGCAAGCCGTCGCATCGGCTCTGCTCAATGGACTGGGCTGCGGGTCGACCGAATTTTTCGTTCTCCGACCGAATGCCGGGGTAGCTCGGTCGTACATCCATCGATACTTGCGACAGCGCACTTTCCTCGACGCTGCCGCGGCATCGATGACGGGAGTCGTGGGCCAAGCGAGAGTGCCACGCGACTTCTTGGAGAGCGCTATCCTACCTGTTCCACCCGCGAAGGAACAAGCACGCATCGCATCGAAGATCGAGGCGCTGCTGAGCGGCAATCAGCGCGCGGCCGATGCTCTGAACGCCGTCCCCCCGCTGCTCGATCGCCTGCGCCAGTCGATCCTCGCCGCAGCCTTCCGCGGCGACCTCACCGCGGACTGGCGCGCGCG
>Ga0105046_10000586_pt1 | contig 51444 bp, 53 predicted proteins | sample MAT03_FD_78385 | JGI IMG/M metagenome (GOLD analysis project Ga0105046, IMG submission 78385) | Freshwater microbial communities from Lake Fryxell liftoff mats and glacier meltwater in Antarctica - MAT-03 (megahit assembly) | ecosystem: Environmental > Aquatic > Freshwater > Ice > Liftoff... | reverse complement strand
CGCACTTCTAAAGGAAGAACGCAAAATTCCACCTGTTTCTTTTTCACAGCTTCGAGCGCTAAACTTTGCACTTCTTCCCAACTACCTGCAAAACGCTCAGGTGTAAGAAGAGCATTCTGCAAAAACTGAACGCACGCAAAATTCTTTTTTAATGCTTGCAGAACGAATTGAGAATCCTCCAGAACCGAGCGATGGACAAATGGCATATTCGTTACATCTTGGGCAATGGCCGCTAAGGCAATCTCTCTATTTTGACGCACTTCTAAAGGAAGAACGCAAAATTCCACCTGTTTCTTTTTCACAGCTTCGAGCGCTAAACTTTGCACTTCTTCCCAACTGCCTGCAAAACGCTCAGGTTTAAAAATAGAACTCTGAAATGACGCATAACAACTAAAATCAATTTTTAATGCTTCTAAAATAAATTTAGGATGATCTAAAAGTGAGCGATCGACATATTGCATGGCGGCTATATTTTGTCTAAAAGCAGTTAAAGCCACCCTTTCATTTTGACGCAATTCGATAGGGAGTAAATGGAGAAGCAAGCCATTGTGCTGTAATCCTTCACAACATACATCGATCGGGCTATCGAGAAGCGTTAACTTTCCGATATCCACAAATTCGATATAGGCCAGGTTTCGGCTTAAAATCTCCTGAATGAAGATAGGATCTCTAAGAAGCGAGGGATGGACGAATCTTCTGGCCAAAAGAGTTTGTTGCAAAGCCGCCAAAGCCATTTCATGATCACGACGTATGCCTTCGTTTCCAAAACGGAGTCGATCGCCATCTTCTCGCAAAGCATTTAGAAAAATCGTTTTCAATGCCTCTTGAGACGGGGGAGAATTCCGGGTTAATTCAACAAATCTGGCATAAGGAATGCGTTCAATCAAACGAAAATTTTCGCGAAGCACGCTTAAAATGAAATCCGCATGATTTTGAAGAGCAGGCGCCACAAATCGGATGGCTTGACTATTTTGACGAAGCGTAATGCGTGCAACCGTGGGGTCGGAGCGTAATTCCCAACTGGAAAAACGTAAAAACAGGCCATCATGCCTCACGTGTTCCAAAACGAAAAAGTAGTTTGCACAACAGGCATTTTCACGCCCTAAAATCCGGCTTCCGTAGAGAGGAAAGAGCCCCATGCCACATTTCTTAAAGGGTTTATGATGAAGACGGCTTAACCACTCGTTCTTTTCAATGGTCTGAGAAGAGACAAGGAGCTGCAAAAAAATTTTAAGGGCGATGTCGACGAGATTCGAAAGAGTTCCAATCCCAGAAAGCGCATCACAAGTGGCGTCCAGTTCAGCCAATTTGTGAAAAATCTTATTTTTGAATCCGTTACCCGAATTATGGATCATGGTACAAACTACATATTAATTGCTCAAAAAAATCAATTTTTTATGGAGTTAAAAGCTTTTAATGCTCGTTCTCTTGCCACTTTGTGATCCACAATTGGATAAGGGTAGTCCCGCCCTAGGACAATTTCAGAAGAATTCCACGGTTGGTGAAGAAGGGGGGGGGGAAGATGGGCCAGTTCCGGGATGTACCGGCTTATATAGGTCCCATCGGGGTCAAATTTCTCCCCTTGAAGCACAGGATTGAAAATCCGAAAATAAGGAGCCGCATCCGCTCCGCACCCTCCAATCCATTGCCAACCTAAGGTATTATTAGCAAGATCGGCATCCACTAAAGTGTCCCAAAACCACTTGGCTCCTTCTTGCCAACTAATCAGCAAATCTTTGACAAGGAAAGAACCGACTATCATCCGGACCCGATTGTGCATCCATCCCGTTTGCCAAAGTTGCCGCATGCCCGCATCTACGATGGGGTAACCGGTCATCCCTTTTTGCCAGGCATGGAGATGCCCTTTATTCGGATCCCAGGGAAAGGAGGCAAAAGCTGGACGTAAAGGATGATCGGGGATTTCGGGAAAATGAAACAGAAGATGGTGGGCAAATTCGCGCCATCCTAACTGCCGAAGAAAGCCCTCTGCACTCGAAAAACGGTGCCAAAGTGTACGAGAAGAGATTTCTCCAAAGTGGAGGTAGGCAGAGAGTCGTGAGGTCCCTTCTAACCCAGGAAAATCACGTTGAACCCCGTATCCTTCCCAATGGGCGGCAAAGTGTTCAACGGCTTTTTGCGCTCCTTTTTCTCCAGGATGCCAGGTTTTAGCTAAACCACTCTCCCAACGGATGCGGGGTAACAGCCCGAGCTCTTCAATGGCTACCGAAGGAATGCGGACCCCCTGATCCCGCTGAATGGGAGGCAAAGGAAGTGGCGGAGCCGGATCGGGGGAGGCCAAACAGGCTTTCCAAAAGGGGGTAAACACTTGAAACGGCTTTTCTTCCCGATTGAGAACTGTCCAAGGTTCAAAGAGGAGTTGACTATTGTAACTTTGACACTCGATTCCCTCTTCTTTCAAAGCGGCTTTGACTTTGGTATCACGGGCAATGATTTGAGGTTCATATCGACGATTCCAAACCACTTTTCGGGCTTGATTCTTCTCAATCAGTCCACGGATTGAAAGGAGCGCTTGATCATGCCGAACCACAAGGTAGAGGCCGTGTTTCTCAAGATCCTCTTTAAGAGAAAACAAAGCATGATGCAGCCACCATTTAGAGGCAGCCCCAGGTTCCCACCTCCCCTCTTCTTCGGGTGACCAAACAAAGAGGGGGATGATCCGATCTCCACTTTTAACCGCTTCATAAAAAGCGGGGTTATCATGGAGGCGCAAATCGTTTCTAAACCAAACAATTGTCATTGAATCTTATCATTCCTAGCGGTAACATCTTAACAAGATGGCAAATATTAACGAAGCGACAATTGATTCCTTAGTGGAACTGAGTCGAATTCGCTGCTCCCCTGAAGAACGGAAGCGGCTGACACACGATCTCCAAAAAATTCTCGCTTACATCGACCAGCTCAATGAGCTTGACACGGATGGAGTGGAACCGTGCTGTCATGTGTTGGAAGGCACCACGAACGTATTTCGTCCTGACCTTGTGGGCAAAATATTAAGTCGCAAAACATTTCTCGATAACTCCCCCCAACATACGGGCGGCCTCGTGCGGGTCCCGACTGTGATAAAAACATGATGCATCAACTTTCTGCCCGCGCCTTGCGCGATGAGGTTGCGGCTGGGCGCTTGTCAGCGCTTGAAGTCGCGGATTATTTTTTAAAAAGAATCCACGCTCTCGATGGAGATGTGGGAGCTTTTTTGCGCGTATTGGATGCACGTGTCCGGGAAAAAGCACGCGCCGTGGATGAAAAACGGCAACGAGGTGAACCCTTGGGGAAACTCGCAGGTGTTCCAATTGCCCTCAAAGACAACATCCACGTGGAAGGGGAAATTTCGACATGTGGCTCCCGTTTTTTAACGAACTATAAAGCCCCTTTTGACGCCACCGTCACACGCCTTATCGAAGCCGAAGATGGACTCATCATAGGTAAGACCAACCAAGATGAATTTGCTATGGGCTCTTCCACTGAAAATTCGGCACTCCAAAAAACCTTCAATCCTTGGAATTTAAAATGTTCCCCTGGGGGTTCTTCTGGAGGAAGTGCGGCGGCTGTAGCGGCCCGAATGTGTCCATTAGCCCTTGGCAGCGATACCGGGGGTTCTGTGCGTCAACCGGCGGCTTTTTGTGGTGTAGTGGGACTGAAACCCACGTATGGGCGCGTTTCACGCAACGGCTTAGTGGCCTATGCCTCTTCTTTAGATCAGATTGGACCTCTTGCGACCAACACGGATGATATTGGACTTCTGATGGATGTGATTGGGCGTCATTGTGACAAAGATTCCACCAGCCTGCGCTGGGATGCAGAATCGTATGCCCTTGAAGGGGGCATTCAAGGCCTTAAAATAGGGGTTCCTTGGCTCTTTCTGGAACAGCTTGCTGAAGAACCTAAAAAACACTTCATGGCCGCTTTAGAGACCTTAAAAAGTTTGGGTGCAAGCATTCTCGATGTCGATTTAAGTATCCTCAAGTACTCTCTTTCGACTTATTACATTCTGGCCACAGCTGAAGCTTCGACGAATTTAGCCCGTTTTGATGGAATTCGGTATGGGGTACGGGCTCCCGAAGCCAAAACATTGGAAGAGGTGTATGAACTCTCCAAAGAGCAAGGATTTGGGGCTGAGGTCAAGCGACGAATTTTGCTCGGCACGTTCGTCCTCTCTTCGGGCTATCAAGATGCTTATTATAAAAAAGCGCAAAAAGTGCGTCGTTTGATTATCGATGGATACAAGGCGGCTTTTGCCCAATGTGATCTCGTCGCGACTCCGGTCTCTCCTTTTGCCGCCTTTGAAATGGGAGTGATTAAAGACCCCCTCCAGATGTATTTAGAGGATATTTACACGATTGGGATTAACCTCGCCGGCATTCCTGCAGTGAGTGTGCCTGCAGGTTTTACGACCGATAAAAAACCGCTCGGCTTGCAATTGATGGGACCTGTAAAAGAAGATCAACGGGTCCTTACTGCCGCTTATGCTTTTGAACAAGCGGCCCCCTTTGCACGTGAAATGCCCCCTCTTAAGGAGGTCAAGTAATGGAATGGGAAACGGTCATTGGTCTTGAGATCCATGCCGAGCTCAATACAAAATCCAAACTCTTTAGCGTTGCTCCCAATCATTTTGGCGATGAGCCTAATACTAACATTTCGGAAGTATGCACAGGACAGCCTGGTTCTTTGCCTGTTTTAAATGAAGAGGTGGTCCGCAAAGCGGTCCAATTTGGATGTGCCATCAATGGACGGATCAATCATTTTAGCAAGTTTGATCGTAAATCTTATTTTTATCCCGACTCCCCACGTAATTTTCAGATCACCCAATATGATCAACCTATCATTTCTGGAGGGGTTGTCTTTGCGGAAGTCGAAGGAACAGAACAAAGTTTTCAGGTGAATCGCGTCCATATCGAAGATGATGCGGGGATGCTCAAACACTTCTCCAACTTTGCCGGTGTGGATTACAACAGGGCAGGCGTTCCCCTGATTGAAATTGTCTCTGAACCTTGTCTCCATAGCCCAAAAGAGGCTTGTTCTTACGCGATGGCTGTTAAAGCCATTCTGCAATACATCGATGCGTCCGATTGCAATATGGAAGAAGGATCGCTCCGTTTTGACGCCAACGTCTCTGTCCGCAAAAAAGGGGAGCAAGCGCTCCGGAATAAAATTGAGATCAAAAACATGAACTCTTTTTCGTTCCTCGAACTGGCGATAGAAGCCGAGGTGAACCGGCAAATTGCTTTTTATGAAAAAGACCCGCATGGCAAGATTCTCCAAGCTACCTATCGGTGGGATCCTGAGAAAAAAGAGACTGTTTTGATGCGCCGTAAGGAGAAAGCCGAAGATTATCGTTATTTCCCCGAACCTGATCTGGTTCCGATCCTCTTAGATGAAGCGTATATTCAAGAGATCCGAGAAGCTCTTCCTGAACTTCCTCTACAGAGGGAAAGACGGTATGTGAAGGAATTAGGGCTTTCTTCGCATCAAGCGTTTGTCCTCACCTATGACAAACCCCTGGCTGACTATTTTGAAACGGCCCTGGATATCACACCTCAGGCAAAAGCACTTTGCAATTGGCTGACTGTTGAATTTGCAGGTCGTTTTAAAGAGAGCGGAAAAAATCTCGTCGCTTCAGGCATCCCCGCCTCTCATGTAGCGGAGCTTGTCGTGTTGATTGACAACGGAACCATCACCGGTCGAATTGCCAAAAGTGTCGCGGATGACATGGTGGCCCATCCTGCACGTGCTCCTGCAGCTATTGTAGCGGCTAACCCTGATTATCAGCCTGTCAATGACACGGGAGAGATTGAAAAACTCGTCGATCAAGTATTGGCCGAAAATCCTCAATCGATCACAGATTTCCTTTCGGGACGAGACAAAGCGTTTGCCTTCCTCGTGGGTCAAGTGATGAAAATGACCCGGGGCAAAGCCTCTCCCCAAGTCGTGAATGATTTACTGAATGCCAAAATCAAACATGCTGCAAAATGACAAAAAAAGGTTTTAATTGCACGGGCAGGCAGTGTCGTTGGCAACGCAGCCCTTGAAAAATTTTAAAACATCCTGAATGGGAGGTCATGGCCCTTTCAAAAGACGCCTCCGACTCTTTCTGCCTTTAAAATCCTACAAGTAATACCAATTATCAAAAATAAAGTCATAAATTGGCGTGAAATCTTTGAGAGACTTTGACCATCTTTTCGAAGTTAATATTCTGAATATTAACTTCGAAAAGATAGTCGGAAGATGCCAAGAGACCGCGGTAATTTATGACTTTATTTTTGATAATTGGTATAAGTTTCAGCTTTGTATGAGCTGCGCAAAGAGGTTTAAGCAGCGGTTAAAGCGGTTGATGGAAAAGAAGGTCCTTCCACTGGTTTAGAGAGAGCTCTTATAAACACCCTTTAATGCCCCCCACGAGTTACGTAGGTTTTGCACATGCCGCTGGGCTAACATTTCAAGAGAAGGAGCAGGATCATCACCCTGATGGCGGGGAATCAAATTTTTAGCGGGGCTAAAACAAAATGTGGCAAACCAGGCTTTTCTTTCATGGAAGGTTTCTACCCGATAGAGTCTTCTTTCCAGGGCTCCGATTTGATCCCGCATCTGATAGAGGGTATTGGGAGCATAAAGAGCCCGTACTAATGCAATTACATGGTGAGCCACAAGCGTCAAGCCGTATAAAGGGGTCCTGACAATGTCGGCCATCGAATCTTTCATATTCTGCATGCAAACATGACTATTCTTACGCCGTCCGCACGCCCATTCGAATATTTCGAAAAAGAAAGGAGCGATGATGGAAAGGTGCCAAGCCGTTTTAAGGAGCATATGCAGCGGCCTAACGTATACAGCTAACCCCAAATGGATCAAAAAGATGTAACGACGGCTCAAATCATTAAAAATGTCACCTGTTGCCACATTCAATACAGGTTGATAAACATGCCGCCCCACACCGGGCTCGTTCCAACAGCATCGGATGCGCTGATAGATAGGGCTATCCCGTTGGCAGACTTGATAGGTGACTTGCCAATTGGGATTTTCTCGTTTAAATGTTTGAAAAGTGGCTCTACGTTGGTCAAATGTTTGCATCAACCCAGGATAATTGAAAATTTAACTATCTTCAAGGATTTTTTTCGCTTTAATAGCTTCTTTTTTTAATGTCTCAAATTGTGGCATATCATCGGCATATTCAATCGCGAGATTGCACGCGGCTAAGGCACTCTCCCGATCATGCAGAGCAAAAAGACACTTGGCCATATGATAATAGGGGGTGGGGTCATCGATATCGCAAATAGCGGCCATTTCATACGCATCTAGAGCCCCTTCATATTCTTGACAAAACTGGGAGGAGAGGCCAAGCCCCGTCCAATAACGCGCATCATAGCTATTAAGGGTGACTAAAAAGAGAAAGGCATGGGCCGCTTCGTTGTAACGTTGATGCAGGAGGAGTTGATAAGCGGCTTCATAAAAGGTCTCCATCGTTTCTTGAGAAATCGCTAAAATTTGTTGCGGGGAAAGGCCAGCCGCTAGCTGCTTTTTTAATTCGGTCCGATTTTTAAGCTTTGCCCGCATTTTATCGGGTAAATCAAACCCTTCAAACATCCTTGCTTCTCCAAAAAATTAATATGAATAAGCCCATTTCAAAACCTTTTTTTCCAAAAATCGCTTGCTTAAACATCTCTTAATCCCATCTTTACATCCATCGCCTATAGTTATGCGCAAAGGAGAACTTGAAATGGACACCATAAGACACCAATTCGGATCCTTCAGACAGCAATTAGAATCCGCTTATGAAAGAACACGCACGACACTATCCCCGTATACGGACAGACTCCACTCTGGTCTGAACACTTTTGCAACGCATACCCATCCAGTTGTTCGGGTTACAGGTATTGCCTGCTTTATTTTTGGATGCGTCGTCGCGGCCCGCGTCAATCATAATCTCTTTCTTGCTTCTGCTCTCTTAGGCTTTGTTTGTCCACAATTTGCCAATGAACAACTCAACGAAATCAGTGCTATTTGGCGTACGGCGAGCGTCATCCGTAAATTGGCGATTCTCCTTCTAGGCGGATTTTGTAATATTCTCTTCCTCCCTCAATCCCTTATTATCGGTTCCCTTATTGCCGGCCTCTATATGGGCCTCTCCACTAAGAATCTGACGGCTCAGGCTCAGGCGCATAACGGGAATGAAAGGCCGCAAAGGTTTCCTGTAAATGGCGACGGCTCACGTGGACATAGCGCTGGGAGCTCGCGAGCGACTCATGTCCCAAGAGCTCCTGTATCACGCGGATCTCAGCGTCATGGTTCAACAAGTGGGTCGCAAACGTATGGCGGAAAGCGTGCGGAAACACTCGGCACGCAATCTGAGCCCCCTCATTTGTCTTCTTACAACCAAGCTTCCGAAGAGAGTGATGGATATACTGGCGGGTCATTTTCCGTTGCTTGTGGTTCAAAAACAACGCTTCCTCTTTATCCTCACGAGTAGCTAAATAAGCGGCGAGAGCTTTTTGAGCAGGGATCCCCACAGGCACTAACCGCTCTTTACCCCCCTTTCCCGAAATGCGTACCATCCCATCTGCGACTGAGCGGCGTGTGAGACGACATAACTCTGAAACACGCATTCCCGTGGCATATAACATTTCAACAATCGCCCGCTCCAATATGTCACAACGGGATAGCAAATGCTCCACTTCAGCTTCTGTTAAAACGGTAGGCAGTGTTTGCCACTGCTGAGGCGTGGGAATCAATGCGGTCGGATTTTTCTCCATCAGTTGTTCCCGCTTGAGAAAACGGCACCAGCTCCGGATGGCCATCAAATGGCGGCGAATAGTAGCCGGAGCCGCTCCTTGCACACGGAGGTGTTTGAGATAGGCTTCGATTGTCTCTTCTGTCAATACGTCCGCTGTTTCGAGAAACGCCTCGCAATCTCGTTTATAGGCGGCATGCGTGTGCAGGCTGTATCCTCTTTCAGATAACAAGTAACGGAGGAATTCAGCAAGCAACCCCTTCAAGTCCATAGAGCCCTACTTTAAAAGGTCTTTTAATTTTTGTTGCAAATGGGTGCTTTGCAAAGTGGATAGTTGAACTTTAGGAACGGTGATAAACTCTTCTGTTGCAAGGAGTTCATAAATTTGCTTGGAAGCTAAATCTTTTCGAAGTGCCAGCCAACGCCGGCGGGCAAGAAAAAGGGAGAGGATAAAGGCTTCTTGTAGATCTTGTTCGCCTCCACGCTGGAGCGCATCTTTCAGATGCTCAAGGGCTTTCTGCTCTCGATTAAGGGAGGGCGCCAGCTCTTTTCCAGCCGAAGCCGGCACCACAGATTTCCAATAAGTCCCCGCGGGGGTGACTGTTTTCCAACAGGCGGGACAATAATCTTCCCGTATAAATCCCTTATCTCCTCGATCGACTAAAACGGAGTAATATTCCGTGAGGGGCAAAAAAGATTCCTGTCCTTTGGTACAGGTGGCCCCTCTGCGTGGAATATCGATTTGAAAAACAACACGCATCTTTAAAACTGTTCAAGATGGTACAGGTAGGCATCTCCTAAAGGAAAAGATTTGGCACCCGTGTTGGGATGGCGTCGCTCTACAAACCGCTCAATGACACGATTTGCTAAGACTTTGCCTAGCATGACCCCTTCTTGATCGAAGGAGTTAATATTCCAGATAAAGCCCTGGAAAGCAACTTTCATTTCATAATAAGAAAAAAGCGCTCCTAGGGTATGCGGCGTGAGTTTTTCCGCCAAAAGGATATGGCTCGGCCGATTGCCTGGGAAGGTTTTGTTGGGGTTTTCGTTTGGCTGACCCGTTGCGAGAGCGATCGATTGAGCAAGCAAGTTCGCAAGTAATTTTTCTTGAGAAGTAGTCCCATGAACCTCCAAATCTTGTCCGTATTGTGAGTCTCTAAAACCGATCATTTCAAGTGCCACCGGATTGCTTCCTTGATGAATCAATTGATAAAAGGAGTGTTGTGCATTATTTCCAGGCTCTCCCCACACAATAGGGCCTGTATCGAAAGTGACAGCGCGTCCTTGCCGGTCCACACGCTTCCCATTCGATTCCATATCGACTTGTTGTATATGGGCCGCATAACGCCAAAGAGCGCTGCTGTAAGGAACCACGGCAAGCGTTTGAATATCGAGAAAATTCCGGTTCCAGATGCCTATTAAGGCCCCGAGTAGTGGAAGATTTTCTTGGAGATCGGAACTTAAAGCGGCCTGATCCATCGCATGGGCCCCTCTTAGAAATTCCTCAAAGATGGGATATCCCAAAGCAAATGAGAAAAGCAAGCCTCCAATAGCGGATGAGGCTGAAAAACGACCTCCAATCCAATCCCACAGGTGGAAACGTTCTAGATACCTTCCTGGTTTATCGATCGGACTCCCCTCTCCTGTGACAACCACAAAGTGTTTATCAGGCCTTAAACCTGCCTGCTCAAAGCGATCCCGTACTAAAGCCTCATTGGTATTGGTTTCCAATGTAGAACCCGTTTTAGAAACCACTACCACTAAGCTCTTTTTCAAATCGAGTGCATCAAGAACGCGCGCGGCCTCATCAGGGTCAATGTTTCCAATAAAGTGGACATGACGACCCGGCTTTAGTAAATGCTCTAACGCCAAATAATTGGCTTTAGGCCCCAGTTCCGAACCTCCGATGGCGATGAAAATTATGTCGGTAAACGATTTTTCGATATCGATTTTATCGATAAAGGCCTTCACCCGTTCCAGCTCTTTTTTTTCTTTGGCTGTCGCTTCCTGTGCGGCCGGAGACGTATTGGGATTGTCGTAAAAATCGCGGATGGCCGTGTGAAGCACTTGCCGTCTTTCACTGTCGTAACCATCGATGTAGTTAATCACTTCACCATTTTGCATCCTTTGCATCCAACTCAAGGCGCCTGCCTCGTCGGCTAATTCCTGGAGAGCTTCCACCACCTCGGGGGTGACACGCTCCGTGGCATATAGCATTTTATAGCCAGCCGATTCGGCCACCATGCAGCGTACGCGTTCAGGATTCAACACACCTGTTTTGGTCAGATCCAAAGGACTCGCTGCAAGTTTTTGCAACTTTTCAAAGGCTTTATATTGCGTGAAAACGGGGGTTTCTGTTGTCGATGGCATACGTTTCCAAAAGTTTTCCCCCAGGATGGGACTTTAGGTAATATCAATCAAGATCCCCCCGGCCGCCTTGAAACCCAATAATTGACGCTGCAAATTGGGAGTTAGAAACTTAGGAAGATAGTAAAGGTGATCGAGCCCATCCCAATACCCTGTCACTAAACCGGAGGGTAGAAAGCGCATGGGCCGCTCTAAAAAGGGGCTTAAAAGCTTCCAATCGCTCCAATCGACCGCTTCTAAAGGGGGCAAACAAACACCCTCTTTTGTTTCGGGTTGAGGCAACTCTATTCCACGAAACGCAGCGGGATGGAGTATAGCGGCGATTTCAAAAGGCTGTAAACCGCATGTATCGGTAAAGGTGATCCATTTAGGCAATAAATCGGGTAAGGCCGCCGCTAATGTGCTTAAAAAATGACCCACCTGATTGCGTCTTTCGAAAAAATCGCCCTCTAGAGGAAAAAGGAGGGGTCCATGGTAGAGATTAACAGCGGCCGTTCTTTTTTGATGGGGTCTCCATACGTGGTCTCGAAAATGTGTCAGGGCAAAGATCAACGCCTGCAATTGCCCAGGATGATCCAATGGGAGGGGTAAGCGCTCAAAGAGGCCTAGATCAAGATCCCATACGATCCATGCCTCCGAAGGTTCTATCTTCCAGTCAAGACGTGAGGAGGGAGATGCATCGAGGCGCACCCACTGATAGGTTGTTCCTGGCGGGGGTTTGACAACGTCCCACGACTCAATCTCTTCTCTTTCGTAGCTCATGGTTTCCGAAACCTGAGCAGTCGGCTCTCTTTTCCTTGTTCTCGCCACATTTCTTCAAAATAAGAACTTCCATACGTTTCAGGAAGAGATTCTTCGGCTTCGAGCACAAAAAGAGTCATTTTTTTCTTGGTCCATTCGCGATAATCGGTATCATCGGACACAAATGTCACGGTACCCCCCGATTTTAAAATACGCGCCATTTCAATAGCAAAAGCCGTTTGAATGAGTCGGTATTTATGATGCTTTCGCTTCGGCCACGGATCAGGAAAATTAATAAAAATGGTGTCGACAGAAGCTTCTGGAATGCATTTTTCAGTTGTCACCTTCCCTTCACCACAAATAATCAAAAGGTTGTCAAGCTGATGATTTTTCTTCTTCGACCAAATCTTGCGAACACGGGCAAATTTCATTTCCAACGCGACCCAATTCTCGCCTGTATTGGCCGCTCTTTCAGCGATCCAAGCGCCGTTGCCGCTACAATACTCAAGACAGACAGGTTTAGGATTTCCAAAAATGTGTTGCCATTCTAAAGCCGTGAATTGTTCAGCTGCACGGGGGACTACGAACACCCCATCATGTAGAATCGACTTTGGTGAGTCGCGCGGAATATGCAAGTCGTGAGGTCGCATGCGAGAAATTATACACTTATGTAATATATTAAGACTATGATTAGCCGAAACGATAACTGTTGGTGTGGGAGTGGAAAGAAATGGAAAAAATGTCATTTTCCCAACCCCGGGCAAGATCTCTACACTCTCTATAAAAAAAAATTTGACATCCTCATCAAAACACCAGAGCAAATTGAGAAAATACGCGCCGCCTGCCGCTTGACTTCCAAAATTCTGGATGAAACCTGCGCCATCGCCAAAGCCGGTGTCATGACTCAAGAGCTCAACGATTTTGCTAACGCCCAGTGTGTCAAAGCCGGTGTCACCGCCGCTTCGCTCCACTATGGCCAACCCCCCTTTCCCAAAAGCATCTGCACCTCACTCAACGAAGTGATTTGCCACGGCATTCCCCATGCTGAAAAACTGCAAGAAGGCGATATTGTCAACGTGGATATCGCCTGTATCCTCAACGGCTACTATGGAGACTGTAGTAAAATGGTCTCGATCGGTACCGTCTCTGAAGAGAAAAAACGGGTCGTCGATGTCTCCTACGAAAGTCTTATGCGCTCCATCGCCATTCTTAAACCCGGCATTCCCGTGTCAGCCATCGGCGAAGTGATCGAAGCGTACGCCACCTCTCACCGTTGTTCCGTTGTCGATCACTTTGTCGGCCACGGCGTGGGGATCCGTTATCACGAAGGCCCTCAAGTCCATCACAATTACAACTGCATCGACATTCCTCTCATCCCCGGCATGATCTTCACCATCGAACCGATGATCAACGCCGGCGTCCGCGAAGGTATCCTCGACCCCCACGACCACTGGACCGTCCGCACTCGCGATGGCAAACCCAGTGCTCAATTCGAGCACACCGTTCTTATCACCGATAACGGCCACGAAATCCTCACCAACTGGACGCGTTAATTTACAAGGAATTAAGAAAACAACTGTTGTTTATTTTTTGCTGTTCATAAAAAAGTGAACAGTGGTTAATAATGAACAGTGAGGCAGCGAAAATCGGTGAAAAAGAACTTTTTGTTAAGTACAAATCAATCGTTCAAAGAACCCAATATATTTACTGACAAATCGGCCGTCATTCTCCATTGGCTCCTCACTGAAGGGATTTCAAAAAGACAATTTGCCCTGCGTGAAATCGTTAAAGAAACCCACATTAGCCTGGGACTCACTCAGAAAGTGCTCAAATCTTTAGTCACAAAAGGATTGGTTAAAACCAACGGAGTTAGGACTGCAAAGAAATACTCCGTACCCCACCCCAAAAAAATTCTCGAACTTTGGCTCGATTCTTATAACATCTTAGAAAAATGTAAAATGTGGACTTACACCACCTCTTTTGATAAAAAAAGTGAACTTATCAAAATCCTTGAACATTCAAAACTCACCTCGAAAATACGTTTTGCCTTGCATACAGCGGCAGAAATGAATCAATCTAAAAACACGAATTTGGAAACTTTGGAAATTTATTTAACAGACCCTAATCTCAGAAGCAAAATAGAAGAACTTTTAGAACTTGAACCCAAGGAAAAAGGGTATGAAGTTTTATTAATTCTTCCCTATTATAAGGGTCTACTCAAAACAGAATTCGATCCCAAACATTTACAAGCTTCCCCCCCTTTATTAACCTATCTCGATCTTTATCATTTTCCTCTTCGAGGACTTGAGCAAAGCGAATTCATGCGCGATCGCCTCCCTGAAATTAAAAACATCTACAGGCATTAAATGGATCTTAGCCAAGAAGGGCTGTGTTGAAAAACTTAAAGCACTCATCTTCAGGTCTTTTTTGGGATCTCAAAAAATCTGACCCCTCGTAGATAGCGCCGTGAGCTATCTTCTTCGTTGACAGCTTTTCTGATCTCTACAAAAAATCTTCTGAATCTGAGCTACTTATAACTTTTTCAACACAGCCGTCAAGAAGACAAAATCATCTCTGAATTCTTAAAATCAATGGGGATATGGGCGCCTTATATCGTGATTGGGGTAGTTACGCTCCCATTATCTATAAACTTTATTTTAGTGATCGACAATTAGGGTATCCAACCCGTCCGCACGATGGACTTAGATTCTCTTATTCCCCGAAAACTCCCCCTCATTTCCATAAAAAAACATTTCCTTACATTTACAAGAAGCAGGTTTTGAGCCTATTTGGAAAGACCACGATAATCCTGCTATGCAAGCTTACATGAAAAAAATCCATCCAGATCTTGAGCTTGAGGTAGAATTTCTTACCGACTCTTCTACACGAGGTGACAAAGGGAAAAACGTCAAGATTGCAGGTGTTATCGCGCAACCTAAGAGATTATCTATCTCTTAGTTTATACCATTGATCAAAAATAAAGTCATAAATTAGCGTAAAATCTTTAAGAGATTTTGACCATCTTTTCGAAGTTAATATTCTGAATATTAATGAGAAAAGATAGTCAGAAGATACCAAAGAGATCGCGGTAATTTATGACTTTATTTTTGATAAATGGTATTACAAACCACCTGTATGTTTACTACCCAGCAAGACTTAACTGGCCGCGTCGTATCTCCCGGTTCCTGGATTTTCCACAAAGGGCTTACATTTCCTAAAAGAAACGCGCCTCTTAAAATACATAAAGATCTTTACGGAATTTGGTATGTAGCTTCTCAACTTGAGGCTTTTTCGACACGTGCTGTAGATGAGTTTCGTCAATTGAGTCAACAGCACCCACGTTGTTTTAGAACGTTCTATAAAAACGTCTCACAATGGCTCGAAGAAGCAACTCCTAATAAATGGTCGCAACTTGAAGCTCAAGATCCTTTTGGATAGCTCAGAAAAGGGCGTTTTGAAAAGATCGCCCATTCTCTGCTCACAGAAAATCAATCCAACTGACTTGTGGAAGAAATTTCTTGTTACGATTGATGACGCAACCGTATGTAGGCTTTAAGAATTTTGTTCGAGAAAAGAGAGATAACGGAAAAGCTCTTCGGTTTCTTCGAGGTGGGCTTCTTCTGTTTGCTTTTGATAGGTTTCAAGAGCCAATTGCGCAGCGAAGAGATCGCGACGTGTTTGGTCAAGAAGAGATGATTTTTCTTCGAATTGGTCACGGAGTTGGCGATAGAGTCCTTGAGTGCGCCGCAGGGCACGTCCTTCTTCTGAATCGAGACTTGAAACGATGATAGGGGGAACGGTAGCTTCGGCGGTGGCTTGCAGCTGATTGATTGTTTTTTCGAGGAGCTCTTTTTCTTCTGTTTGTAATTTGAGCTGTTCGCGAAGGTCGGTGACGTGGGCCTGCAATTCGATAGAAATAGGATTTTCGATTTCCACCGTTTCCACTACTACCTGTTTTTCCACCACGACTTCTTTTTGAATCACCAATTCGGGTTTGCGTTGTTCCATTTGATGCAGCATGTGACGCAATTGCCGCGCTTCCTCTTGTAGAGGCGTAAAATCTTCCAGTTGTTCTTCCACTTTCGCGATGTCTTGCTTAGCAGAAAAGAGTTCATTCAACAGCTTATCATTTTCATTGCGGGCTGAAAGAAATTCTGTTCTCGCGATATCGAGAACGGCTTGCACCTCTCCTTTTTCACGCACAAGTTGTTCCACCCGCCCTAACAAAACACGCTTCTCTTCAGCCAAATTCGCATCGGCTGTTTTGAGCTTCGTTTCGGCTTCACAAACTGCCAAACTCTGCTCTCTGACCCGATTCTGAAAAGTCAACAGCGCTTCTTGCACTTCTTCTGCACTTAAGGTAGTCATAAACAAGGCGAGACCAAGGGCGATTACCAACCCGAGCGACCATGAGAGTCCGATGCTAGGATTCATGGCCACACCCAGTACCCATACACTAACGAGTGCCCCAGCTGCCATATAGAGCCCCGTCCTCTGCCATTTCCAGCAACAGGCGAGCCCCCCGACAGCTACACCCCCGAGCACTGCATGAAAAGCTGTCGCATTAAAAACGAGAACAAGAAGGGAAAGCGCCACAGAAGCCGGCCCCCAAAGGGTCCAAACAGGCAATCGTAAACCAATCGGTCTTAGCAATTTAGCACTATATACGCGCATTCCCAACTACTTTAGAGGTCATCATAACCGATTGGGATTAAGGAAACCATAAACTTCGCAAAAATTGCTGTTCGACTTTAAGTCCTTCAAGTTGTTCCCTAATCTCTTTCTTTTTTGTGTCTGAGGGTGGATTTTGATTTAAATATTCAATGAATTTTTTTAATTCTGTTATATATTCTTCTCGTTTTAATGCTATTGATTTCTTAGTTTGAGTTAAACATTCATTCACAACAAGAATATCCTTGTCCGTAGCATGTTTCGGCATATTTTTAACACGAATAAATGCTTGTTTCCCCCCACGCGTGCTATCAAGATTATTTACGTGCTCGAAAACCGTGTCAACAGTAATCTCGTTGGGCAGTAAGGCTTTAATAGCCGACCACTTTTGTTCCACTCGCACTAATTTTTGCATCTGTTTCTCAATTTCATAGTGATGCAGCTTCTCTTTTAGGAGATCTAATCGTGTCTTTATCGCTTTCAAAAGATGTGCATAATGCGTTCCATCTTTCAAACTTCTATAATCTAGGATAAGGGGCATCATTTGTTTTCCGAGCTGCTGTAATTGAATTTGATATAGAATGATGGCGGCGTGCTGAGCTGTATTCACAATCTCTTTTTCCACCGAAGGCATTTGAACGAACTGGGCTTCAAATAGGGCCATTTGCTTTTCACAGTGAGCTACAAGCTCTTCTTGTTTTTCCAAAATCTGTTTGGTCATTTCCGCAGAGGGAGCAAACTTACTCAACGCTTCGAACAACTCTTGTTTAAGTCGGATAAGGTTCTTAAGTCCTTCTGCACCGGGCGCAACCTCTTCTGCTGACAAATTCTTTACACCTTCAAGCCAGTCGTTAATCGCTTTATCATAAATTTCCTTTGCTTTCGCTAAGATTTTCCCAGGTACATGAAGATCGCCTGCGTGACACAATTTTTTATTTTCATTGATGCTATGCTCAAAAGCCAGGGCTCCTGCGGCTAAAGCCGGCGTTTGTGATCGTTCAAACTTGGCTAAGCCTTCCTCTAAAAGTTTTGCATACTCCGCATGCTCATTCACTATTGTACCTATTTTTAAACGTCTATCAGATAGCACATCTAAAGTGGAATAAAGAGAAGTTTTCAAAGCGGGGGATATATTTTGACCATTTAAAACGGAGGATTTACTTTGACCATTTAAAACGGAGGATTTACTTTGACTATTTAAAATAGACGCGACTATAGCTTCTGTTTTTAAAAACTGGCCACAGTTTTTTATTGTTAAGTTCCATCCGCGATCCACCAGGTCCTTTTCTGCCTCTTTTTTAAGATCATTTAAAGCGCTGATAATACTAGCGTCAACGTTGGCCTGACCTCCTCGCAACCAGGTCCACAAATTCGACCATATACTTTTTTTTCGCGGAGAAACAGGAGCGCTCGTGTAATAGGATTCGTTTTTCTCAAGAACTCGAACGATTTCATCCATATTCATAATTCACCTAAACTGTGATGGTAGGGTAGTGCAAAGGGGATGCCAAGTCGCATTTTAAAGGATGAAAGGGGGGAAGGGAAGGATTTAGGCCTCTATTTCGTCTTCTTCGATGATGGTTTGGGCTTCTTGGAGAAGATAGCAGGTGAGGTCGGCATCGCCATGATGGGACATCTCAATATGCATATGACCAGTTTTAGTAGGTTCATCACAAGTAATAAGCACGTAAGCCTTATGCTCTTCGGCTAACAAACGTTCCAATTCTTCCCGTCCCGTGCCCATACCTCTCCTGTTTAAGGGTTGCTCTGTTTGGTGAAAGTACAAAAAGGTTCGATTAATTTCCAATCGAATTTGTATTGTCAGAATTATGCTAGTAGAATGGGCCCAAATTGCGTCTCTTAAGAAAATGGAAGAGAAACTTGCGGCTTACTTTTCGACTTTGGGTGAGGTGGAGCGCTCATCTGAGATCCTGTATGTACGCAAAAAACGTCCTGGAAAGCGGCATGTCTTGCTCGGAGGTCACTTTGATACGGTCTATGGAGAACGGATGTTTCGTGTCGTGCGGGAGGGAAAGCGCTTGTATGGAGATGGGGTGGCCGATATGAAAGGAGGGCTTCTAGTGCTAGGAGAGGCCTTAAAACGCTTTGAAGCCTCTGCCTGGGCGCACGAATTAGGATGGGAAGTGCGATTAAACCATGATGAAGAGATCGGTTCTCCACGTTCTAGAAAGAAGCTTGTAGAGGATTTAGCGCCATTTGTGTGTGGTTTGTGGTTCGAGCCCGCTTTACCCGATGGGGCCCTTGTGTCAGAGAGAAAAGGTTCGGTCAATCTTAAGCTCACCGTGAAAGGGAAAAAGGCCCATATAGGACGTAATCCCGAAGAGGGTCAAAATGCGATTCATCAGCTTCTACATGTGCTGCAAGCGGTTCTTTCCATTGAAGGAGTGCATGTGGGGAAAATTGAGGGTGGCGAGGCGCTCAACGTGATCCCGGACCAGGCGACGGCTTATCTCAACATCCGTTCTTCCTCTGCTCAAACCATAGAAGAGGTGCTGAAAAAGCTGCCTGGATGTGAAATTTTATCCGCACGTCCTCCTAAACCGCTCGATCCCTTTACACGGCGCCTCTTGGAATGGACCACTCTCCCCTACCGCCCAAGTGGCGGGGTCACAGATGGAAATTTGTTAGCGGCGGCTGGACTTCCCACTCTCGACACATTGGGTGTTGTGGGTGGACATCTGCATTCCGATGAGGAATACATGGAACTTACTAGTTTAGAAGCGCGCACCGATTTAACGTTTCGCCTTCTTCAATCTCTTGCAAAAGGGGACGTATGACCATAGCTGAACGGCTCCTTCAAGATCCTCGGATCGCCAAAGCGAAACAATTGCTGATCGATGCGGTGCGCGATCATCAACAAGCCATTACATCGGTCCGCCCTCCGAAAGAGGAATTGAAAGTGAGTTATCACAAGCTATTGGAACAATTTACCCAAGCCCGTGGAGGCAAGCTCTGGTACCCCTATTTGGGAAGCGGCATTGGCAAAGGAGCCTTAGTGGAGCTGCTCGATGGGAGCGTGAAATACGACTTTATCAGTGGTATTGGTCCTCATTATTGGGGCCACAGTAATCTTGAATTGGTGGCGTCAAGTGTCGATGCGGCCATAAGCGACACGGTGATGCAGGGAAATCTCCAACAAAATGGCGATACCGTCGAGCTATGTCAGCTGCTCACCCACGTATCGGGCCTCGCCCATTGCTTTTTGACAACGTCGGGTGTGATGGCCAATGAAAATGCGTTAAAGCTCGCTTTTCAAAAAAAATTCCCCGCGAACCGCGTCTTGGCTTTTAGCCATTGTTTTGCTGGACGTACATTGGCCACTTCTCAAATCACCGACAAGCCAGGCTTTAGAGAGGGTCTCCCCCCTACACTTCAGGTGGACTATGTCCCCTTTTATGATCCTAAACGACCTGAAGAGAGCACACGCGAAGCCGTCCGTGCCCTTCTGGAACATACAAATCGTTACCCAAAAGCCCATGCGGTGATGATTTTCGAGCTCGTGCAAGGAGAAGGGGGATTTAATGTGGGCACACGCGCGTTTTTTAAAACGTTGATGGAGCTTTGTCGTTCATTGGGAATCGCGGTGTTTGCAGATGAGGTCCAGACATTTGGTCGCTTGCCCAAGCTTTTTGGTTATCAATACTTCGAATTAGACGAATATGTCGATCTCTCGGCTATAGGGAAACTGAGTCAAGTGTGTGCCACCCTGTTCACCGATGCATTTAAACCCCGCGCAGGATTGTTAAGCCAAACATTTACAGGAAGCACTTCGGCCATCCGCGCTGCCTTAGTGATGATCCGCAGTTTGGTCAACGATCACTACTTTGGAAAAGAGGGAAAAATCGAAAAGATTCACCATCACTTCGTCAAACACCTTCAAAGGATGGCCGGTCAACACCCAGGGTTGATCGAGGGACCGTTTGGAATTGGAGCTATGGTGGCTTTTACTCCTTATGGAGGGGATGGAGACAAAGTGAATCATCTGATGCGGGTGTTATTTGACGCCGGTATTATTGGATTTGTAGCGGGATCTCATCCTACACGTGTCCGGTTTCTTCTCCCTGCTGGAGCTGTGACCGCAGAAGATATCGATGCCGCCGCCGAGATTTTAGAACGGGTCCTTTTGGAGAATCGTTAATGGCTTTCATCCGCCCTTTACAATTGGTTGATGAAGAAGGTTTGATCCGTTTAGCGTTCTTAGCCCATGCGGGTATTACAAGTCTTCCCAAAAATCGGGAACAATTGAAGGGTAAACTCGAAAGAAGCTGTAAAGCTTTTATTTCCGCTCAAACGGCTCCATCACATGAATTATTCTTGTTCGGGTTGGAAGAAGAGGGGCAATTGATTGGTGTGTCGGGAATTTGGTCGCTCGCGCCTCCCGAAAAACTCTACACCATCCAAAAAGAAGCGGTGATTGTCGTGCAGGTGCGAGAACCTGAAAGTGAAATTTGTGCGCTCTTTCTCGATCCAGCTTATCGGAAAGAGGGCCTTGGAAAACTGCTTTCACTCTCCCGTTTTCATTTTATGAGGACTTTTAGAAAACGTTTTGTCAATCGTGTCATGGCTAAGATGCGAGGGTTTATCTTACCTAATAATTATTCTCCTTTCTGGAGCGCATTTGGATCCCTTTACGATGCGACACCTTTTGAACAAATCGCCGAGCAACACCCGATTGTGACTTCCACCCAACCCGTCCCTCTTTCTATGATTGCTCAAGAAGCACGTGAGGTCATGGGTAGGGTGCATCCTAATACGGAGCCGGCTTTGGCTATGCTAGAGAGAGAAGGGTTTCGCAAAACCAATTTTTTCGATCTTCCCGATGGAGGACCGATCTTAATGGCTGATCTAAAGACTCTCCGCACCGTGCAGGAGTGTGTGCCCCTCTCCTCTTCGCATGATGGAGAGGCATTCTTGATTAGTAATGGTCAAAAAGATTTTCGAGCCGTTGTGGCTTCTATTCATCAAGGGATTTTAGATCCCCATACGCGTGAACAATTACAACTAGGCTGGGAGGATGTCGCATGGATCTCGACCCTGTAATCCGCGCTGCGCAAATGGCCCTTCCCCAATGGTCACACATGGAGAGAGAACCTTATCTCCGTCGTTTTGCTCAAAAGTTGAAAGCTGAAAAAGAGACGTTTGCCCAAGTCATTTCTCAAGCGACAGGAAAACTTCTTTGGGACGCACGTCAAGAAGTGCAAGCGATGATCAATAAAGTCGACATTTCGATTCGCGCTTATCGGGAAAGAACGCCTCTTGTGACGCAAGGACATCGTGTCGTGCGTCACTTGCCCCATGGCGTACTCGCCGTCTTAGGTCCTTTTAATTTTCCTGGCCACTTGCCAAATGGACATATTATTCCGGCTTTAATCGCCGGAAATACGGTTATTTTTAAACCGAGCGAATGGGCTCCGGCTGTAGGAGAAGCGTATCGAAAACTGTGGGATCTTCCCGAGGGCATTTTACAAGTCGTCGAAGGTGGGGTTGAAGTGGGACAAGCCCTCGCCTCGCACCCAGGCATAGCGGGTTTGCTTTTTACAGGAAGTTACCGAGCCGGTTCTGCCCTTGCCACCCAGTTTGCCCAAACTCCCTGGAAAATTTTAGCTCTCGAAATGGGAGGGAACAACCCGCTTGTTGTGGGCCACATTTCCAATTCTCTTGCAGCTGTCTCGGTCATTATTCAATCGGCTTTCCTGTCTAGCGGACAACGGTGTACATGTGCAAGGCGATTAATTCTGCAAGATGAAGCTCTACTTCCTCTTTTGATTGAAGAGATGGGTAAAATCCGTGTGGGCTATGCGGCAGATCGTCCAGAGCCTTTTATGGGGCCTCTCATTCACGCACGTGCTGTAGATCAAATGATCGACGCTGAAAATCGTTTGATCCAGCAAGGAGCGCGTCCTTTAAAACGACTCGAAAAACGCGGAGAGCGCCTCTTAACACCGGGATTAATCGATGTCACTTCTGTGGCATTACCACCGGATGAAGAATATTTTGGCCCCCTCCTACAAGTAAAAAGGGTGTCTCACTTTCAAGACGCTTTACAAGAGGCCAATCAAACCGCATATGGACTGGCCGCTTCCTTGCTAAGTGATGACAGAGCCCAGTACGACATGTTTTTACACACTGTGAAAGCAGGGATTCTGAATTGGAATAGCCCCACGACGGGGGCCTCCAGCGAATCGCCCTTTGGAGGGCTTGGGAAAAGCGGTAACAGTCGTCCGAGCGCCTTTTATGCAGCCGACTATTGTGCCTATCCAGTCGCTTCATTTGAATATCCGACCCTGACATTACCGGAGAAACTTCCTTATGTTTGAAGTGAACTTTGATGGATTGATTGGCCCCACCCATCTCTATGGAGGGCTTTCTCCGGGTAATTTAGCTTCTCTTAGCCGCGCCGGTAACCCCTCGAATCCCCAATTAGCGGCTCTCCAATCGTTGAATAAAATGAAAGTGTTGATGGACTTAGGAATTCCCCAAGCTGTGCTTCCTCCTCCCCTTCGCCCCAACCTTCCTCTTTTGCGGTCCCTTGGGTGGAAAGAGCCTCTTCTACCCCACAATGTCTGGCTTTTAACCCGCCTTGCATCGGCAGCTGGCATGTATGCCGCCAACGTGGCGACCGTGTCTCCTTCTATCGATAGCGGAGAGAAACACGTACAATTATCTCCTGCCAATTTACAAACCTTTTTTCACCGCTGGCAAGAGGCCCCCTTTACCACCGCCTTGCTTAAACGCATTTTCTCCAATCCCATTCTTTTCACGCATCACGATTCTCTCCCCTCCACTCCCCTTTTTGCAGATGAGGGATCCGCTAACCATCTCCGTTTTTGTAAGACGCATGGGTCCCCTGGCTATCAAGTATTCGTCTATGCGCGAGATGGACTGCAAGAAGGGGAAGGAAGAGCCTCTAAACAAGCCTGTGACGCCCTCATTCAACGGCATCAACTCTATCCAGAGAGTTATCTTGTCGTGCCACAAAATCCTGAAGCTGTCCAAAAAGGAGTTTTTCACAACGATGTGATCGCAACTTGCAATCAGCACTTTTTCCTACTCCATGAAAAAGCCTTTGTGAACACCCCTGAAGTACTCAAAACCCTCCATGAAAATGTCTTACGCCGCTGTGATGTGGAACTTCAAACAATTGTCGTCCAAGATACGGAAGTCTCGCTTGTAGAAGCGGTAGGGACTTACCTCTTCAATTCCCAAATTGTAACCCGTCCCAACGGAGAGATGGCCCTCATCGCACCTCAAGAATGTCAAAAATCCTCTTCAGTACGCCGTTTTCTCAATCACCTCGTCGAAAGAACGGATACGCCGATTAACAGCCTTCATTTCGTCGACCTCTCTCAAGCCATGGGGAATGGAGGGGGTCCTGCCTGCCTACGTCTTAAAATTGTCCTCACCGCCCAAGAACTAGAGGCGCTCCATCAACCGATTCTATTAACCCCTTCTCTCTACCAATCTCTTGTCGCTTGGGTAAAAAAACACTACCGCACCTCGCTTAGCCTGCGCGATCTAGAAAACCCGGTCTTTATCCAGGAAGTGAATACCGCCCTCCACGAGTTAGAATCTCTTCTCGAACTGAAAGGCTTATACAAAGAATTCAGCCATTAATCTTGATTGACAGCTTATCGTATACATTCGAACTCTCAATGTATACGATAAGGGCACAGTCGTATACATCACTCTTAAGGATGTATACAGTGAGAAAAAAACCAATGCTTGGTTACTTCCAGTTACAAGCTGCTAGCTATAAATCTTTTGTACCCTTACCTTTTCCTCCTTCCCCGCCTTTTACATTTTCCTCTCACATTGCTATCAGACATAGTGAGGCGACGCGTCTTTTAGGAAAGCTGGATGGAATTTCTCAACTTTTACACGACAAAGATTTTTTTACGTATGTTTGTCCGTAAAGAAGCGACTTCTTCCAGCCAAATCGAAGGAACACGCGCCACTATTGCTGATGCAATTGAGGCGGAAATCACCTCTAAAGAACATTTATCAGATGACGTAGATGATATCCTTTACTATATAAAAGCCTTAAACTTTGGCTTAGCTCGCTCGGGAACGCTCCCCCTTTACACTCGCTTGATCTGCGAACTCCATCGTGAATTAATGAAAGGAGCTCGTTCTAGCGGCAATCCTTTCCCAGGTGAAATTCGATATACACAAAACTGGATCCGAGGTATTTCACTTAGTAATGCACTATTTGTACCCCCACCACCGCATGAAGTACATCCTGCGCTTAGTGATCTCGAAAAATTTATCCATTCAACCAAAGAAGATTATCCTCCTCTTATTAAAGCGGCGCTTATCCATGCACAATTTGAAACTATTCATCCCTTTGTAGATGGAAATGGGCGCGCAGGACGGCTGCTGATTACACTTTTTTTATGGAAAGAGCGGTTACTGGAAATCTCCCTTCTCTATCTTTCAGATTTTTTTAAGAAGCACCATGATTTATACCATACGCTTCTCCATCACTATCACGGTGATCCGCCTGAAATTACTTCTTGGATTGATTTTTTTCTGGAAGGAATCATTGAAACGTCTAAGGCGGCTATTCAAATCGCTCAAAAAATCAATCAAATCCTGGAAAACGACATGGCTAAAGTCCTTGATGCAAGCAAGGGAGCCGATTCGACACTCCATATCTTACGCCACCTGTATGGACAACCCATCGTCGATATAGCCAAAATTCAAGAATGGACCGGTTTTACACGAGCAGGTAGTCAAAAAGTTATCGAAGGGCTGCGTTGAAAAAGCTATAAGTAGCTCAGATTCAGAAGATTTTTTGTAGAGATCAGGAAAGCTGTCAACGAAGTAGATAGCTCATGGCACTATCTACAAGGGGTCAGATTTTTTGAGATCCCGAAAAAGACCTGAAGATGAGTGCTTTAAGTTTTTCAACACAGCCCTTCTTTGGGTAAAAATGCGATTAATCGAGAACTTAAGACGCTTCGCCATGCTATCGAAGCACATCCAGGACTAAAATTCATGGAAACAGAAAGCCGTACTATCGGAGGTTTTGGACGAAGTGATTATTCTGAATATGTCCAAAAACTTTCTGGTACAGGAGATATCCGAAATCGATTGCTAGTAGAAACGGGTACAGCTAGCGGAAGGGGACCAACGGAAAGCGTAAAGCTTCAATCGTACTTGGGTCAATTCTTACAACAAACCAAAATAAGTCTTGGAACAGAGGATGAAGGCCCTTTTGAAATGAAGCAGCTGCATTTTCGGCGTACATTTGTAGAAAAGATGTTTGCGATCCATTCTGAAGTTGAGTCATTTAAAAAACGGGTTTAGGAATTGGAGGGTACGCGCGTCATTATTATGACTTGTTTTGTCTAGCGAAAAAGTCTAAGGTCTTGGAAATGCTGCAATCCAATGAATATGAACTCATTAAAAACGACTATGATCAGATCAGCAGAGAACATTTTGATACAGGCTATGTTCCTCTTCGAGGAATGAGCTTCCAAAAAAGTGATGCTTTATTTCCTCCACCACATTTGGCATTCACTCTCAGCCAAGAATTTGAAAAACAATGCCAAACGTTATGTTTTGGAAAATATCCCGCTTGGCAACAAATTCAGCAATGCTTTAATGAAATACAAAATTTGCTTTGATTTCGTTGTTCCAAAGTCTTTCCTTGGGATCGGCTTTGTAGGTTGAATTCCGCATAAAAAATCTAAAAAAAGCACAAAGCCTAAGAAAAAATCTTGTAGAAAGGGATAAATTCCTATTCATAAATAGCTTCTAATTGACGAGGAATTATATAGAAGAGGCATGATCAAAAATGATCCGGTCACATTAGCGGCATACAGTACGGATGCCTCCATTTACCAAATCATGCCACGAAAGGTGGCCGTTCCTGAAAGCCGGGAAGAGTTGCAGCACCTGGTCAAAGAAGCCTATGGGGAGGGACTACCCGTGATTCCTCGAGGGGCTGCGACAGGAATTGCGGGAGGATGCATTGGCGACGGTCTTATTCTCGATTTGACTTCTCTCAATCGTATTCTGTTGATGGAAGAGAGTCATGCCATTTGTGAACCAGGCGTCATTCAAAATCAGCTCAACCGCGCAGCGAGTCATTTCGGAAAACGGTTAGGGCCTGATACATCTACAGGGGATCGGGCGACGTTAGGGGGCATGGCGGCGAATAATGCAGCAGGAGCCCACTCCTTAGTCTACGGATCGATGATAGAGGCCGTAGAAACAGTCGAAATTCTCGATGCGGAAGGGAATTTTCATACGATAGGGAAAGTGGATACTGACCATCCTCTTCTCGAACTTTTACGCCCCTATCGAGACACTTTGATCACGCGTTTGCCTCCACTCAATCGTCGAGCGGCAGGCTATAATTTAGATCGGATTTGGAATGCGAATCCGAATCTCGCTCACGTGATCGTAGGATCGGAAGGGACGTTGGGAATCATCACGTCTTTAACACTTAAATTGGCTCCTGTTTTGCCCCCGAGTCAATTGTTTACTTTGCCTTTCCGTTCCCTTTTAGAAGCCCTAGAAGCTGTTCCTCGTTTAATGGAAGCCAAGCCTTTTGCGTTAGAGCTAATCGATCGGCACATTTTGGAACTTGGGGCGGCCCGTCATCCCCTTCCTTGGTTAAAAGAAATGCCGGCCGCCTTACTCATTTTTGAATCTCCAGAACCCCCTCCCCTTCCTTACTTAGTTGTGACACATCCGCACGCACTTTGGGAAGTGCGGAAAGCCGGCCTTGGCATTCTCATGTCGAAACAAACATGGTCGCGAGCAGTGGGATTTATTGAAGATATAGCCCTTGCACCTGCACAACTTGCCCCCTTTATGCGTCGTTTTCTCCCTCTGTTGAAAGAGGATGCCGGTATCTACGGGCATGCCGGACCTGGCTGTCTGCATATACGCCCCTGGATAGATATGCGCGATCCCTCCCAATTGCATGACATGAAAATCTTACAAGAAAAAACAGCTGATTTGATTATAGAGTTTGGAGGAGCCATCAGTGGTGAACATGGAGAGGGTTTGGTCCGCTCCTGGTTAAATGAAAAATTGTATGGACCCGAAGTTGTCGAAGCTTTCCGTCTTACAAAAGGGTATTTTGATCCTCACAACCGTTTGAATCCGGGAAAAATCGTCAATGCTCCGCCGCTTTTAAGCCATCTTCGCCTTTCTCCGGATCACCTCTTTCGGGAGCCTGAAACCTTCCTCCACTTCGAAAAAGGTCTCGCTTTAGAAGTCGATCTCTGCAATGGAAATGGAGCCTGCCGCAAGATGGAGGGAGTAATGTGCCCTTCCTTTCAAGCCACACGCGATGAAACAACGACAACACGCGCACGTGCTCAAGCTCTCCGGGCTGTTCTGCAAAATCGTTTACTCCCTAACGCGGAAACCGATCATGGTGTCCATGCCATTTTAGATCTTTGTCTGTCGTGCAAAGGCTGTAAGAGCGAGTGCCCTTCGCAAGTGGATATGGCGAAAATGAAAGCCGAATTTAACTACCAGTATCAAAAAAAATATGGTTCCTCGTGGCGTGATTGGTTGTTTGCACACTTTGGTCCTTTGATGCAATGGGCTCAACCCGTTTATTTTTTGCTCAATCGCTTACGTACTTGGAATCTTTTCAAATGGCTCGGCATCTCACGCCCCCTTCCTCTTTTAAGCGCGACCCGTTTTTCAAATTGGTTCACTACCTATCAGCAGCCTCTAGGAACCCCCGTAGTCCTTTTTGTCGATACATATACCGAATTTCTTCATCCTGAAATAGGTCAAGCGGCTGTCCAAGTCCTCAATAAACTGGGATTCGAAGTCATCGCCCCCTCTTGGAGTTGTTGTGGACGCCCTGCTTTTTCAAAAGGATTCTTAGAACTTGCCCGCACACAAGCGCAAAAAGTCGTGGAACACCTTAAAAAATATCAAGGCCTTCCCCTAATTGGTTTAGAACCTAGTTGTATTCTCACTTTAGCAGATGAATACCGTTCGCTTTTGGGAGAGTCCCTTATGGTGCATACGTTTGAAGGCTTTCTTGCCCAACACGATTTCACCTTTTCAGCCTCTCAAGACGTCTGGGTGCATGTGCATTGTCATGCCAAGGCCTACGAAGGAAGCGCCCCCTTCCTCGATGTTCTCAAAAAAGGAGAGGGTTTTCACGTGCATGAAATTCCATCAGGCTGCTGTGGTATGGCGGGTTCCTTTGGTTACGAAACAGAACACCTCGCCCTCTCGCATGCGATTGGAAATCTAGTCCTAATCCCTACCATCGAATCTCTTCCTGCTGCAAGTGTCCTCTTATCCAACGGATTTAGCTGCCGCACGCAAATTGAGGAGATGTCCTCTCGACGGGCACTTCATTTAGCCGAATTTTTAAATCAATGGATTTAATACGTCATTTATTTTAACCTTTAAATTGAAAAGGAGACGTTTATGGATCAAACCGCCAGACTTTTTTCATCTTCTCCGAGCTCTATTTTTAATTTTATCCGTGCTGTTAATAATGAAACACTTGCTTTGTGTATGTCCACTCCGTGCACGATCCGAGAAGTGCATCAGGAGAAACAACCTATGGGAAAATGCTCGAATACGTTTGAAGGCCTTGCCTTGGCAGAATGTTCTTGCATCGATTTAAATCGTCTTCTCAATTCCGAAAAATGCCGCGATCAATACCAAGAACGTGTTGTAGAGAATGCTCTCCAACAGCTGTCAACACGGGCTTTCAAAAGAGTGAAAACCACCCTTGTCTTTCGTATTGCTGTTTTAGCTCCTGGAAAATTATTAAGCGAAGCCATTCTTATCACACAACTTGCAAAAGCCATTTGTGACAAATCCTTTCCATGAAATGTAAAAATTGAGATTGTTTTAATCGACTGCGATTATGACACTTCCAATATTGAGAATATATTTGAACAAAGCGACTTTAGCTTAGTTTGCCGAACATTAAACCAGATATATAAGGTCGAATTAGATCCCACATTTTGCTCGACTTTAAGCGAGGCCAAACTTCTTCATCCGAAATACCATCTTGTTATTGGATCCGATACGGATGACGCAAACGATGAACTGCATAGTTTACATACGAAAATGTTGGCGACAAGTGGCAAAACGATTGCTCTCGTGCGCGGATTAGACGGTGTCGGGATCAAAACTGGTGAAGCAGGAAAACCCCTCATTTTCCATAAGCTTAAAGAACATACACCAGCTCAAAAGGAAAAAGTGCCCTCCTTCACACCTTTTCAGATAACAGCAGCTATCTGTCTTGTGATTGGTCTGTTTATTTTTGGACTTGCTCTTGTACGTCTGACTAAAAAGAAAAAAAGGAGAAGAAAAAGTACTCTCTCTCAAAACTTAATGCTAACAGAAGCTTCCCTTGCTGTGATTAGTCTGTGTATTTTTGTATATGCTCTTGTACGTCAGACTGAAGAGGAGCGCCATCTCCGGTATAAACTTCGCCTGGATTATGACCGAAGGGTGCCCGCAACGACACGCAGCATTTGAATGGTTTGCTCGACAGAAGCCCGTTGAAGGGAATCGGGACGCGCGGCTCTATAGACAGCTAATAAGTGGGAAGACGTTCATTCCTCAAGTGCCGTCCAATGATCCCTATTAGAGATGGCTCCGATAATTTCGGTTTCTTTCGCATTTTGGGCGCCCTCTTCAAACGTGTCCAAGTCACTTTATCGTTGATAAAGGATTTGCTGTCTTTAGACCCAAGAAGGAAGCGTACCAGTCAAAACTTCATAGAGCACTAATCCATAGGAAAACGCATCCTCTAACTCTCGATTGGGCACGACACGAGGGGGCTTTATCAAGCTGCGCAATACTTTTTCGGGTGCCGAACAGCCGTTATTGAAAGGCTCATGGGAAAGGTCAAAAAAGGAAACAAGAAATGCATGAGCGCCCTATTTAAATTAGTTGGCTTATTATTAAGACATTACGCATCTATTTAGGACTTCGAGAAAAAGTGTCGAAGCATAGAGGATCTTGACTGGGTTGGGAACAGTCGTAAGCATAGCTTTCTAAAACACCCTCAGCGGTATCCAGAACGGAAAAAACGGTTGTACAAGGATTGAGGTTAGCTAAAGATAATGCGGTTGCAGAGCGAGACCAGAGAGGGCCGGATTGAAGCTCGAGCTGGAAGTGTTGACGAAGTGTTAGGAAAGGGAGATCAATTTCCAAAGGACCGAAACGGCCGCGAAAGGGATCAAAAAGAGGGTTAGGTGGCGCAAAAAGGGGGGCGTGTTGAAGAATTTCGCCCCCTTCATACATGGTGCCATCAATCGGCCCTTCAGCCGTTCCCTGCAGGCAGGGGAAAAAGGCACGCGAATCACTCCAAAGATCGCGAGGGGTGATGGGTAAGGGTCCAGCTAACAGCACGGCATCAAAACGCCCCACGATTTCCACCGCTTTTTGTAAATTGGCAGCTAGCATTGGCTGCCAAGAGAACAATAAGATTTTCAGGGGCTGGCCGGGTTTCGGGGCGGGAGCCAATGTGTAAAAACGGGTGGCCTGTCCTTCGCTGATCACACGGTAAGGAACACGATGATTGACTTTCACTAAAGCTGAGTGTTGCCAGGCACCCGGAAAAGAAGCGAAAGGGGATGTCTCTGCAACCGCTCTTTCCCCTTCTCCCCATTCCACTACATGCGAACTTCCAGAAGTGGTCGTAAGCCAGGCAACTGTGACTCCTTCTTCCGTAGGATTTTGCAAAAAGGGTTCTGTCAAAAAGCTGGGAGTCATGTGATCTCTGGCGTCCTGATTAGATTTTGATTGCCTTATCCAATCTTTCCATAACTCCCTTCATCATAAAGACGCAAGAAATCTTTAGAAAGCAACCGTTCGAGGATCTGTTTTTTTGATAATAGAACTCACATTGTGCTCATTAAATCCTTTATAACCTTCCCGTCGTTGAAGGTTCTCCAGATGGCTTCCAATTGCTCCTTCACGTTTAAATTTCTCAGCTTGCTCAGGAGTGATTTTCTTCTCTTTGAGGAGCTGTTCTATACGTGTGTAATGGACACGCCATCTCTCCCCTTTTGTAAAGGCCTGCTTCAAAAAGGGAAAATCGCTAAAGGGCTGCATCATCTCCACCCCTTGTTTTTGCAAATCTTGAGTGAGTTCTTGAAAAAGAAACTGCGCCTCAAGATGATGCATACCTGCTTCCAAAATCGAATCTCCATGGAGCGCACACCAGAGTCCTACAGTTCCGAGAGCCGGAAGTTCTAGAAGGGGGTGATGAGTAAAGTCTTGGTCTACTTCCTGCGGAGCTAAGTCTACATCTAGAAAAAGAACCATACGCGCCTGTGGATTTTCCATCACTTGAGCGCCCCAGCCCGCTTCCTGGCCTGCATAGAACCGTTCGCGGCAGTAAAAACCTAAAATCTCAAAGAGACGCACCAAGGACTGAAAATGCTCTCTTGAGGAACGGAAGGTATGGTGATCGTGATTAGCCCATCCCATTCCCAAACGGTCTTGTCGGTTTTTTTGGATTTGAGCCGCTGTGTTACGGCTTTGCCAAAACTCCCTTTCCACTTGCAAAATCAAACAGGCGGCCCGATCCAATCCGACCTTTTGGGCAGCTTGCTCGGCCAAACGGATTGCCTGATTAAAATCCCCCCGTGGCCGCGTCTTCCACATCTCCATCACTTCAAGCCCATCTTCCGAACAGACTTCAGGTTCCAGCGTCTGCGAACCTCTTCTTTCGACCACCCAAAGCCCGACCCCTTTTTCGGCAGTCACTAAGGCACGACGATAAGACGCATAAGGACTTCCTTCAAGAGGACGGGATAACCCTCGTACCATTAAAAAGTCGGCAATCGAATCCACCGCAACAGCCACTCCAATGACACCTGTGTCTCCATCTCGCACAACGAGACGGGGAAGTTGTGCACTTGGATGATGAAAGATCCGATCGAGAGGGGTGGCATATTGCAGTTCATACCCCTCTATCCCTTCCCCTTCTCCGACGATGACATGGTCGACCCAATCCATCAAACGGGTGCTCGTCTGCTGTAAAAGTTCCTGTTCGAGCTCTGCAAGTGCCCGATTCGCTTTGACTGCTTGCTGAAGCAAATCACTCATTTTATTTTCAGCATTAGGATGGCATTTCCAATCAAAATCCATATTGATCCCTCTTGTCCTCAACATAGCATGGGACCCCTATTTTAAGGGCAGCCCCCTTCTTCCTCTCACGTTTGACTTTATCAAAAACGGCAAGTTATCCATGGTATTTGGATTTCGTGATCTAGAAAAAACCCATAGGATTAAACTCTCAGCCATGAGCACTCGCGTCCAACCCCCTTCTCTTCCACAAGCCATATGTAATACCATTTATCAAAAATAAAGCCATAAATTACCGCGATCTCTTTGGCATCTTCCAACTATCTTTTCTCGTTAATATTCAGAATATTAAATTCGAAAAGATGGTTAAAATTTCTCAAAGATTTCACGCTAATTTATGGCTTTATTTTTGATAAATGGTATAGCCTTTCAGGTAAACTCAGCATGAGCAGCAAAATCCGGGGAATGGAAGGACATTGGGATGTGATCGCACGCGGTTATGTCAAACGGCGCACAGGTCATTCAGCAGGTACGGCTCACACCGTTTTAAGGTTCCAGCAACGCGTAGTTCGGCTTTTAAACCACCCAAGCAACGAACCTCACATTGTAGCCATCGCGTGCGCAGCCTATCGCATGCGGCTCCTTCCCTTCTATCAAGAGGCTTGTCGTTTTGGACATCCTCGCCTTCGCACAGGACATCTCGTTTTAAAAGAGGTGATGAGGATGACAACACCTGAGATTGTAAAATCAGCGCGCATACAGCGTCTTCAACTGGCCGCAGAAAGAATAGTTGAGGAAGAATACCGAGGATTTCGCCGTTTCTGAACCGTTTCATTAGATGGATTTTTGGCTTCGGAAACCCCAAGTCCTCTCAATCGCATTTTACAGGAATTACGTTTTCTTATTCGTTCGAATGACCGTGAGCAAAACCAACGCTGAAAGGCTACTTTTCGTCGTTTATTTCTTTCAAATTGGTTTCAGGGAATCGATCCGAGACTCACGCAAGAATTTCGCGACTACGTCGAATTACAACCCCCTGAATCTGCAAAAAACCTCTGCAAAACACACGGTTGGAATCCTCCCGAAGCTGTTCTTCAATCACTTGAGACACCCGCCTTTAAGGCTTATCCCTAAACACGCCCAAAAGAAAAAGCCTATAGGGTTTTGTTAAAAGGAGAAGGGCATGATTTATTAGCCGCTTTAAGACGCCCTTTGCCATCGGATCACCCCCATTTTTGCCTGATTTGGCGCGATGTGTGGCTAAAGTGCTGTCCCTGAAAACATAGCTGAAACCCGCTTATTAACAGAAGGCCACGAAATACAACGCCTCTTACAGCGCGTACTCTCTCCAAAACTTTCCCTCACCACCACGACCACCACATCCCTATCATTCACACATTAAGGACAGAAAGTGGGGGTTCTTCCTTTAAGGACAGAACTTAAGATTCATTTGCGTAAACTAAAAGAGGGATGAACGACGCAGTGCGTGTTTGTTACACGCACAAGGAGAGAAGCACGCTTTTAGACAGCGCAATGAATCCCATCCAGTTGCCCCTGAGAAACTTTTATATTTTGGGGATGATGACATAATTGACGGATTGGAGATTAGCGAGGAGGCGGACCCAGTGGGGATTGGGAGTGCCTGATAGTTCAACGATGAGGGGCTTGGGAGCTTGTTCAAAGCGGTTAAAAAGCTCGGAAGTAAGCTGGGTTTCTGTCAGTTCAAGATGCGTGGGCATTTGTTGATCAAGCGCACGTCGTAGAACAGCGAGGTGAGTGGTATCGAACACTTTATTGCGATTGTCGGTTTCTAAGAGACGTTTTGCAAGGTCTGATAACGTCACGCGAGCGCACCCTAAGGTTTCAATCGCAACACTTGCCGCTGCATTGCAAAGATCGGCGGCTTCGGTATAAGAGAGCCGATTCGCGAGCGCGACAGCTAACATGGCAAGCACGGTATCACCGGCCCCCGTGACATCTTTAATCTCACGTACACGCACGGGATGATGGGATGAGGTTCCATCTTTAAAAAAGAGAGAAATTCCCTCTTCAGAACGGGTGACCATCAAGACATCAGCGTAAATAAGTAATTTCTTGGCCACGCCTTCTAAATCCTGGCAATTTGCGGCGGCACGGGCTTCTCCGAGGTTAGGTTTTAAAAGCGTTACCCCTTCATAACGGGTAAAATCGGAACCTTTAGGGTCGGCAAGAATGGGAATATTTTTGGCACGGGCGGCTTGAATCAGGTGTCGCAAGAAGCGAGTGGTTAAAACGCCCTTCCCGTAATCGGAAATGGCCACTAGCTGTTTCCCTTCGAGAACACGCTCTAATTGGTTGATCCACAGATCTTCTTCAGCAGGCGTGAGAGGATGCTCTTTTTCATCATCGACACGGATCAGTTGTTGATTATTCGCGATGAACCGTGTTTTGATAGGGGTCGAATGGCTGACGATCCAATCTTGGCAATCAATACCCTCTTCTTGGAGTGCATTTTGTAACTGTCGCCCCGCATCATCATCACCTATACGTCCCCAAAGTGTGACTTTAGCCCCCAATGAGACGAGGTTTAAGGCCACGTTGCCAGCCCCTCCTGGACGTTGTTCCCGCCCATCCACTAAAAGAACAGGAACGGGCGCTTCAGGGGAAATCCGTTGGGCTTTTCCATAAATATACGAATCGAGAATCAAGTCCCCAACGAGCAAAACGTTTATTTCTTCGAGACGACAAAAAGCGCCGATTACCATCGTTTCCCCGCTACAAGATAGTTTTGGACATAGTCGCGCACACTTTCTTCTAAAGGAAGGCATTGAGCCGATTTCCCTAAAGCTTGGCGCGCCTTTTCCATGTCTGCACATGTATAGTTCTGATAGATCCCTTTCAAATCGTCTGGCATTGGAATGTATTCAATACGAGGCTCTTTTTCCAGGGCTTTAAACAAGGCTTTGGCCATTTGATTCCAGGTGTGCGGCACCCCGTTACCAATGTTATAAATCCCTCCTAACTCGTTTTCCAAAAAGGCTAACGTCATCTTCACAGCATCTTTCACGTAGATGAAATCGCGCATTTGCTCTCCATCTCCAAAATGGGCAGGATCATTGCTTTGAAACAAACGAATCACTCCCTCTTTTTGAATTTGAGGCAACATATGCACAAGCGCTGACGCCATCCGGCCCTTGTGAGATTCATTGGGCCCAAAAACGTTGAAATATTTCAAACCGGCCATCTTCTCGAGCACGTTGTGATCGTGTGCCCAGAGATCAAAGAGATGTTTAGAGTAGCCATACATATTGAGAGGTTGCAATGTATGTAATTGCTTTTCATGATCAGCAAATCCAAGTGTCCCATCTCCATAAGTAGCGGCCGAAGACGCGTAGATAAAGCGGACGTCGTTATTCAAGGCCCATTCAGCTAAACGGATCGTATAATGGGTGTTATTAGACAGAAGATAGCTCGCATCTTTTTCAACGGTGCTTGAACAGGCCCCTAAGTGGATGATGGCTTCTACTTGAGATTCACGCCCTTTCAACCATTCCCACAACGCCTCAATATCTACTATCTCCAAAAACCGTTTGCCAACAAGGTTGCGCCACCGTTCGCCTTCTCCGAGTCGATCGACGATGACTAAATTGTGAAAACCCTTCTCATTTAAAGCCTTGATCACGCCTGATCCAATAAAACCCGCACCACCTGTCACCACAATGTATTGATCGTCGTAAAGCTTCATGCTGTCCTTAATTTAAATGGGATTAATGTACACCAATGTCTCAATGTTGAAAAGAATCATTAATTATATATTCTTAAATAATGGCACATTTTTTATTATGTCAACGAACTAAACCGAATCTATTTATTTGAATAACAGATTTAAGAGGAATCCTCCCTTCATAAAGATGATAATAGCCAGTCACTCCTCCAGGATTCGTCTCGAAAACTAATCTTCCTTCCATCACATCTATTTTTAATTCGAACACGACATATGAACGCTCTTTCCAAAATTTTGAAACACGTGGTTCACTTGTTCCTCTTTAGAAAGATGAATAAAGTCATGATCCCTATCGGTGATCATTGAACAATCAGTGGTTTGGCTTTGCTCCCACTTTGCTGTTGACACAATCTTGCAAAGGTAATTCCATCCAATCCCCTTGCGTCCAAATGCCGGTCATCTTATAACAACAAAAGATTTATTAGGAAATTTTTATGAACGTGAGAGCCTTATTAGCATTTTTTATAGCGCTCTCCGCATATTCGAGTGCTGCAATTCCCCTTCCACACATTATTCAGGGGGATGCTCAAATCTTAGTCGATGAAAAGAATCTGTATATCCATGCCAACGATGGAACAGTTCCCGCTTGGGATCGCCTGTTATTCCGAGGATGCTTTGATTCGAAAAAGGAGATCCAGGCTTTGGCGCTTGTGGCTGTTGACACCCTGGGTGCCGAAAGTTCTCCTATTCCCCTAAGGATTTAATATGACGAAAATTTTTTTCATCGCTTTATTACTGGCTTTGGCTCCTGCTGCAGCCACCATCGATTGTGAGGTACGCGCAGGGGCCTTTTTGACCACCTCTCATCGCTTCCGCGAAGTCTATGGAAATGCGACTCCTTTTTATGAACTTCAAGCCTCCACCCCACTTTGTGGAACCTGCTTAGATTTTTGGGCTAACTTCGATTGGATTCAAAAAAGGGGGAGCTCGGTTAGTTTGCATGACTCAACACGCATCGCCATTGGAAATGTCAGCCTTGGGCTTGCCTACACGTATTGCCTCTATTTGGGTGAAGTATATCTAGGGATTGGCCCTAGCTTTTCACGTGTTTGGATCCATAACAAGTCTGCCTGTGTACGTGAAAAAGTGTCCAAATTCGCCTATGGAGCTGTTGTCAAAAGCGGCTATAAATACTGTTTCTGCAATGGGTTGTTTCTCGATCTTTTCATGGATTATCTCTACCAACCCATGCACTTTAAACACCGCAACGACAATGTAGGGGGCTTCAAAATCGGAGCTGGCATTGGAATGACCCTTTAAATAATAGGCTGTATGAAAACTTTTCTCTTAGCTCTCCTAGTACCTACACTGATCACTGCTTCCTTAGAACAAGGGCGTGTAGAAGCCTCTTATGCGTGTGGAGAATGGATTGGCATCGAGGAGAATTATGGGGAAGTGGAACTCTTTGTCCCCCACTTTCTGACTGGTGAACGGTTGGTTTTCGCCGCTATGTCTGCCTACTTATTTGAAAAGGGTCAATGGGGCGGGAGTGGTGGAATCGGCTATCGGAATCGGATTTCCGATACTTCTATTTTAGGCGCTAACCTCTTCATCGACACACGCGAAGGAAAAACCAACCGCTGGTTTTCACGCTTAGGTCTTGGCATTGAATGGCTTCACTTCTGCTTCGACCTGCGTATGAACGGCTACCTTCCTTTTGGCCGCAACGCGCACCGGAAACACAAGCTTTTTACCTATCCCAGTGGTTATTTTGCCAACGCCACCGACTTAGAATGGGCCATTGATGAGGGATTCGATGCCGAAATCGGCTTACCCATGGGGTGCTGGGGCGACTTTTTCTTTTATGGAGCCGCAGGCCCTTATTATTATCGTCACCACCGCGAAGACTCCTTTTGGGGTGGCCAAGGACGATTAGAAATCGAGTGGAATTACCTCTCTCTTCAAATACGCACAAGCTACGACGAAAAATTCCAATCGCGCACCCAAGGGCGTCTTCTCTTGAGCCTTCCTTTTGAGCTGTTCTACAACACTTCTTGCCAAACTCCGTGTAAAGATCCCCTTACACAATCTGTCCGCAGGAATGGGATTCTCTTTCTCGATCGGCATTGCCGTTTCAAAAGTTGGAACTGGTAACAGTCTCTAAAAGGGCCCCTTTTAAAAATTTTCATTTAATCAAACAAATGATTTAATTATATATTTTGAATTATTTAGACATTTCCAATATAAAATCTATTTAATTAAATAATTTGACTTTTACAACTTGTGTTACCTACACTATCGACCAAAAGGAGTTTTACTCATGCACGCTGCTTCTCCACAAGCCATTATTAGGAACCCCGAGACCTATGCAGCAGCTCTTACATCCCATCATAACTCTTTTTTAGCAGGACAACGCCTTGCGCGTGTGACCCATTTAGTGGGAATTCTGCTTCCGATTACTGCGTTAGCAGTTACCATTTTTACTTTTCCTCCTTCCGCATCTCTGATGACTATTTGTGCAGGGGTCGCGGCTTCAAGCTTATTATTAACCTCGATTTCTCATATTGCCACTCACTATAAAATCCGAAGAGCACTCCCCGAACCTCTCATCGTCGTCTGGCCCGCCCCTAAACGCATCAACACCACCATTAATAAGTGGAATGAAGCTGAACCGCGTAAATTACAACTCGAAAAGCAAGCCGAGGGCTTACGCGCAAGAGTTTCGGAACTCAACCTGGCTCTTACACAGGCACAGACTGCAAACACGGTATGGATTAATAAGAAACAAGAGCTTGAAAAACAAGCGAAAGATTTTCATACAAACTGTAAGCAACAAAAGATCGATTTTGAACTCAGAGCCGATGTACCCGAAACCTTCGACGCTAAATGGGATCTACGGAAAGGTCTTCCGAACATAGACCCATTGGAACCCCCAGAACTTACCACCTTTAATCCTGCGCCTTACATAGGAATCAAGTCCGCTGAATGGAATCGAGGTGCTCTTTCTCAACTTCCTGATAATGATGAATTGAGAATAAAAGGAGACACTCATTTAAGACAATTCGATCGAGCCACACAAAACTTGCAAACCACCCGTCGGTGGATTCACCTTTCATTTCTAGCGGGAGCACTTCCTCTTCTTATGACCAGCCTTTCGCCTCTGGTTACACTCTCTTCTCTTACCCCAACCGTGTGGGTAGCTATCGCTATTTTTGCTTTAGTGACCGTAACCATTTCCACTTATGCGCAATTTAAAGCACGAGGTGAACCCAACTATCTCATACCTATGACTTATACCAAGCGCGACAGGCAAGATCTCGTCGAAACTCAGCTAAGAGAAGCCAGACAGCAAATTCAAGACTTGCCCGACGAGATAACCCGTTTAACAAAAGAGTGTCAGGACGCCCAACATCGAATCACCACCTGTTTGACGGATATCAAAACCGTCCAAAATCGAGCCCGCTATTGGTCTTACCAATTTCAACGTTTGCAAGATCAATATCAAATGCATATGCAAGCAAAGGAAGAAGAAACGGCAAGATTGCAAGCGGACAAAGAGAAGCGTGCACAAGCCAGCGAAACACGCGTTCCCCCTCCCTCTCCTGCAACTTCAATTCCCACAAGCGCTCCCTCCGAACAAGCCCTTGCAGCTCCCTCCGAACAAGCCCTTGCAGCTCCCTCCTCTAACCCCACCCTAGCTGCACCGCCACCCTCGGCCGATGCTACCTCATCAACAACGGCTAGCACTTCTGCCTCTACTCAGGTTGCAACAGGTAAAGACCCACTTACTGCTCTCAATGCATCTTCTTCTACCGGTTCTACCGTATCTGCAGGAGCATCAGCCACAGCTTCTGAGTCTTTTGAGGTTCCCGCCGATCCTGCTGGCCAGCTAGCGGCCCCGGCAGCAATTTCTACATCTACAAAGGTGAGTGTTCGCGAGCGTCCTGGCGCTGCTAAAGCTTTACTAAGCCTTTTTCAACAAGCGTGGTTGTCCAAACGCTAATTTTTGAGACCTCGTGAAATGAGGGCAAATATTCAAGGATTTTTCTGAGGCGTTTCACTCGGTCCTTCGAGGACTTGCGCACGTGGTGGAGGAGATCCGTATGGGTTTCAGCAGGGACCTTTGATGGGGGATCATCGACTCTCATAGGCCTCTGATTGAGACATTCCATAAACCAGCTCGTAGAGACAATCTCTTGAATTGAGGCTTCAAAGTGCTTATCTTGCTGACAAACCGAAGAAATAGTGGATTCACCAAGGGTTAATCTCCTTGGTGAATCGTCAAATGGACGATCGTTTAGGAAGATTTCGATCTTAAACCCGTCGAAGTTGTGGAAGCGGCGGAACGTCCGATGATTGTCTCTACAGAGATGAATTTGATCTTTCCGTCTTGGACACGCACGCGAAGTAAGGCGCCGGGAAGGACTTTAAAATCGCTGGCAGACGGTAGTTCCTTTGACATGTCTCAATAAGACACGTAGAGTATCGGTATTCGTATCGGCAAAGACCTTTTGGCCCGGATAATCGTGCGCCATTTTCAGCGCAAACCGTTGCATCCGTTCGAGGAGTTCGGCATTGGTTTCGATAGTGGGCAGCCATTTCTCATTAAAAAACTCATCCGCCTTGAGTTGATCAGCCTTGGAATCGCGCGTCGTTTCCTTATAGAGAGCCAACACTTCAGTTTGCGTTTTCAATTCCAGTGGACCGATGCGCCAGGCTGCAATGTCTAAATCGACTTGAGGGGTGAGGTTGGGGGGGCAAGTACGATCTTCGCCACTTCGAAATTGCGTTGAGCGGGTCCCGAAAAACCCGCTTGGAATTTTTCTCCTGCAAGTTGTTTTGCAAGGGTCTCTGCTTCCACAATCGCATCCGATGTTAAGGATTCATTCGTGTCGTATCCCTGGCGATTTATGGAGAGGACTCATCGCTGTAGCACACCCCTTAGCAAATACAATCTCTGCCGAGTTGTTGGGTTCTGCGTTTAAAAAAGTCGCGATTAGGACTCCCATACACATTTTCTTGAACATTTTTTATCCTCCATCTTCCAAACAATTACGTAATATTCTATCTAATAGAGGTGATGAAAAAAGAAAAAGCGACAACGCAACGTCCGGCTCAAAAACAGCTTTCACCCGGCCATCAGCTAAAAATGCGGCCGCAACCTCAAGTCGAAAAACGTGGGTTGAAAGGCAGCGGACGGTTAAAAGGGCAAGTGGCGCTCGTTTCTGGGGGCGATAGTGGCATTGGTCAAGCGGTGGCAGATCTTTATGCAAAAAAAGGCGCAGACGTAGCCATTGTTTATCTCAAAGAGCATCGCGATGCCAAAGAAACAAAGCACCTTGTCGAAGAAAAAGGATGTCGTTGTCTGTTGATTGCAGGTGACATCGGCAACGAAAAGTTCTGTCAATCGACAGTCCGGCAAACCGTGGCAGCGTTTGGTAGACTCGATGTTCTGGTGAACAATGCCGCCAAACAACATCCACAAACTTCCATCGAAAAAATCACCGAACGACAGCTCGAAAAAACATTTCATGCAAATATCTTCTCTTATTTCTTTATGACAAAAGCCAGTTTGAAATATCTTATAAAGCATAAGGGAGTCATCATTAACACAACATCTGTCACAGCCTATCGAGGAAGCGATCATCTTCTCAATTATTCCGCGACTAAGGGAGCCATTGTCAGCTTCACACGTTCTTTACCGCTTGCCTTGATCGAAAAAGGCGTACGCGTGAAGGGTGTGGCACCAAGTCTTATTTGGACTCCCTTAATCCCTTCCACTCTTCCTGGAAAAAAAGTGAGAACATTCGGATCTGATGTTCCGATGAAACGGGCTGGAGAGCCTGCCGAAGTAGCACCCTGCTACCTCTTTTTGGCCTCCTCCGAATCCTCCTATATGTCAGGTCAAATCCTCCACCCCAATGGAGGGGAAGTTATTAATACTTAAGGAGAAAAAAATGACAACAAACGGACCTAAATCCAACGCATACGTCGAAGAAGCGATGCATAAACTAAAAGAGGGAACCTTGGAATCAGGAACCAGCCACGATAAAGTAACCGATCCGCAACAAGCGATTGCAATTGGTTTGTCTGAAGCTAGAAAGAAAGGTGCAAAAGTGCCTAGAAAGAAAGTGACAGCCAAAAAAGCAACTGCTAAAAAAGCAACTGCTAAAAAAGCAACTGCTAAAAAAGCAACTGCTAAAAAAGCAACTGTCAAGAAAGCAACTGTTAAGAAAGCAACTGTTAAGAAAGCTCCCGCTAAAAAAGCCGGCGCGAAAAAGACTGTCCGAAAAGCAGTGAAATCAACTGCGCGTAAAACCGCAGCTAAAAAGCCTGCGAAAAGAGCCGGTGCGAAAAAAACTGCTGGACGTAAGCCAGCCAAAAGAAAAGCGACAAAAAGAGCTGTTAAGAAAACGGCCGCGCGTAAACCTGCTGCTAAAAAAGCTATCAAAAGAACAGTTAAAAGAAAAACAGCTAAAAGAAGCGCCAAAAGAGTTTCTAAATAAGCGGTTTTAGCCCTATTTTATCCGGTGAAGGCGAGACGCCTTCACCTATTTGACATTTCCCCTCTTTCATGTTAAAATAGTTGAAATCAATTAAAAAGAGGTAATTATATCTTTAACTACAGCTCAATTAAATGAACCAAGTTTTTGGCTTGCCCATCCCCATGGCATTTCTGCTTCAGCCCCTGCAGCTACACGTGGACACAAGTCTTTAACCTCTCTTATATTAGGGACCTTGCTCTTCTTAAAGATTCAAGTGGAAAGGTGCTAGGATATGCTTTTCAAATATTTGCTCGTAGCTCAGCAATAAACTTAACCTATGCGTATCCACTTTCACAAATGCGTATCGTTCTATGTGCGTATTTGGGTAATACAACGGTTAAATTCTCCTCAACTCTTACAAAAGAGGATTACGATACCATCAAGCATTTAGGCACTAAGCGAGCGTAGGAAACGTTACAGATGAGGCCTTTTGGGCTTCACGCTCATTCATTGAAGCCACTAAGCGTCTCCCAGCTGTTCTTTGCCTATTGGCGGGTGCGATTTTATTCGATGTAGGTCTACTTTTGATGAGCGTTGGAATGGTGTTATATGTCCATCTCACCCCCTCTTTCCCCATGATGAGCTCTTTTTTAGGAGGGGCTGCTGCCATCGCAAGTCGTCTCTTTGTGTTTTACAAAACCTTCAGCCATACGCGCGATCATTCTCTCGAAGAAGCACTTGACCATTTGGGAGGCATGCGAGCTCCTCGGTGCGCTCTGCAACCGGAAGCTATACAAGGCGCAGGCAGACCTGCCCGTTTTATACCATTTATCAAAAATAAAGTCATAAATTACCGCGATCTCATTGGCATCTTCCGACTATCTTTTCTCGTTAATATTCGGAATATTAATTTCGAAAAGATGGTCAAAATCTCTCAAAGATTTCACGCTAATTTATGGCTTTATTTTTGATAAATGGTATTATGTTAGACAGGTAAATGGCGACACTCGAAGAACCTCCAAAATCAAGAAGTTTTTCTGACACACGAAAAAATGCTCTCCTCTAGCCGGTGAGTCTGATAATAGAATAGGAGCTGCTTTTAAAGTGATCGAACAAGGACACAATTTTCTCTACGCCATTTCTACAACATCAAGACGTCCCGCAGAGTTTTCGTTTGTACTGGGATCTTCGCGTATGCGAGTCATTTTCACTCCTTCTATGACACGAAACCTCTATAACACCCTTCAATAAGCAGGCACAACATGAGCGGACTTCTCATCAACATATATCGCAATCCTACAGACGCAGCCGCTGCATTAGGGATTGTTTTTCCTGACGAACGACTTGCACCCTTCGAAATGGAACGAGCTACTTATCAACATGATTTAAATAACGGGCGTTTCTGGGCAACAGCCGGCTTCACATGTGGAACCGTCGCGATTGTCATGACAATCGCCGCCTCGCTCTTTCTTACTTTTTCGTTCCCTCCACTCGCTTTCACATGTGCTTTAACTTTAGCGGGTGGAACTCTATTGATAGCTCTTATCTCTTTTGTTGCGGCTCGCAAGAAATTTCCCGATGCAGTCCCTCCTCCCTTCCTTTTAACAGTGGTGGATACAGGAGAACAACAAAGAATGCAGGTCGAAAAGACAGAAAAAGAGCACCTATTAAACAAACTCCAACAACTGCGTACTGATCAAAGTCAACGAATCGTTGATCTTACTGAACAGATCCGGCATGAAAAAATCTCAGCTAACGAAGTTAGTTTGATTGACCAGATTGAAAAACTAAGGGTTCAACTAAACGCTTCTCAAATCAGTAACCGGTCCAAAGCTTTGGAAATAGAAAGGGCTGAGACCAAAATTGAGAATTTACGCAAGCAACTAGAAGAGCAGGCGGCTCGTCTTAATCCCGCACCTCATTCTTTGGCCCCACCTCCTCCTCCAGAACCTGCAGTCATTTCTGCCTCTATACCTCCTGTAGCACGAAGTTCGATAGCTCCTCTGGCCTCTTCTGCCACTAGCTCTACCGATTCCACCACATCTTCACTTTTGGGCGAGTTACAACAAAACCCTCTTTTTTTGAGAACTCAGAATCCTCCGAAAATCTAGGATTTAAAATTAAATGTTGTATAGCACTCACCTGAACGTCACTCCAGCTTTTTGGACACACCATCGTTTTATTGAAGCCAAGCCTTTGTTGCCTACGATTGCCTGGCTAGGGGGATCTGCTCTATTAGCCTTATTCGGCACCATCTTATTGACAATAGCGATTCTCACTTTGCCTCATGTGGGTATTTTGGTGGGAGGTATAGTGATAGGTATCGCATTACTGACGTTGGCGAGTTTTGCCTTTGCAAAAGGATCCATCCATTTAAAAAAGCCCAATCCTCTTGCCTATTTGCTTCGCCAGATAAACCCGAATTGGCAGACATTGCCTTCCTTAGAGGCACAATGGGAGGATCCTGCAATGACGAAAGAAATGATGACGTTGCGTGACTCGATACGTTCTATCCGTCGCAGAAAACGGGTGATAGGTGTTGTGATTCACTACATGGAGAAGCAAGGAGACACCCGCATATCGAGGAATAACAAAGACGTCTTTATTCCTGCTCATCTCCTCCATCGCTTTGTCGCTTTATCCATCGTCCCGGTCCCGACTTATGCGGGTTGCACCCCTGAAGGATACTCTTTCCTTTTTACCTCCAAAGTGGATCAAAAAACGTACGAGGATTTACGATTCGTGACGATCAGATTGCATGAACGTTCAAGATTGAGAAATGCCCCCTCAGCCTAAAGCTTCAGGGGTTTTGAATTAAAGCGCTTTGACTTCTTCAGGAACGACTTTGAGAGTTATAGAAGATTCGACACCTTCTTTCAACTTCAAAGAAATTTCGGTCACACCCACTTCTTTAATAGGATGTTTCAGCACGATATTGCGCTTCTCAATAGAAAAACCTTGAGCTTGGATCAAATGCACAATATCCAAGGCCGAAACCGAACCATACATGTGACCTTCGTGGTCCACCTTAACGATGGTTTCGATCTGGAGACCTTGCAATTTAGCCGCGAGCTCATCCGACTCTGTTTTATCATTTTGCGCACGTTTGATCCGCTCTTCTTGCAATCTAGATTGCATCCGTAGCGTTCTCGCATCGGCCACAACAGCGACTTTTTGCGGAAGGAGGAAGTTACGGGCGTAGCCCGGACGTACTGTGACGACATCACCGCTTCTTCCGAGATCTTCAACATCTTCGATTAACAATAATTTGGTATTAGCCATTGAAGATTCTCCTTAAATTTCTGAAACGAACGGCAAGAGGGCGATGTGCCGGGCCCGCTTGATCGCTTCTGTCAGTTGCTTTTGGTAATGGGCGGAAACGCCTGTTACGCGTCGTGGAAGGATTTTTCCCCGCTCGGTGATAAACTTGCCGAGTGTTTCCACATCTTTGTAATCGATGTGTACAATCCCTGCAGCTGTAAAAGGACATCTTTTTCTTTTCCGGCTCCGATCTTGAGATTCAGGGCTGGCTCTTCTTTTGAAACTTGGATTCATAGGTCAGCTCCTTATACTTGTTCAACGAGCGGTTTAAACTTGATTTCATCCATTACTTTATCTGTTCTTAAAGTAATGAAACGGACGAGATCTTCATTAAGGTGATACTCTCTCCAGAGCTCATCAATAGCGGCAGGATTTACATTGAAGTAGACGAGATAATAATACCCTTCACGGTGGTTGCCGATCTGGTAAGCCAACCGTTTTCTTCCTTGTTGATGAATCTTGAGGATCTCACCGCCACGACTTGTAATACCCGCCGTGATTTTATCCAACGCTTTGGCGCGGGCGTCATCGCTGAGCGTCGCGCTCAAGATGTACATCCCTTCGTAAAGATTGGTGTTTTTTTCTGTCATTGCATTCTCTCCAATTAACTTGTTTAAGGGAGTTTTAAGTCCCTGTGATCGCAAGCAGTTTTTGTACGGCTTTCTCGATCACGTTCGGCAACTCTTGTTCTTCAGCCCGCGTAAAGGGGGCTAAAACATAATCTGCTAGATCGTGTTCACCGTGGCTTCCAACGCCCACGCGGATCCGCAAATACGCAGGGGTTCCAAGAGCTGCCTGCACACTTTTAAGACCATTGTGTCCTCCCGCTCCCCCTTCTTTTCGAAAACGGAGCTCACCGAAGGGAAGATAGATGTCATCACAGACGACAATCACCTCTTCGGATGGCACACCATAGGCCTTTACACACTTTTTCAACGCTTCGCCGCTCAAGTTCATATAGGTGGAGGGAAGCAAAATCTGCACCCCCTCTTGATTCCCAAACTCCCCTTTAAATGTGCGGCTCGGCCGCAAGGGAATATGTCTTTCACGCGCATAAGCTTTTACAACACGAAACCCGATATTGTGACGGGTTTGTTTGTTGGCGCGGCCGGGGTTACCCAATCCGACCACGAGCATATTATCTCTTCACAATCACAACAGCGACTTCTTTAAGATCGACCAAAGGACGTACCGTATTGGGGATCGAAAGATCGGCCAAACGTTTCGCTTGTCCCATTTGCAAATCACGCACGTCGAGTTGGAAGTAACCCGGCAGGTCTTTTGGTAAGCAGTTGATCCGAAGATAACGGATCACTTGACGCACCACGCCGCCTAACTTCACTCCGACGCAATCGGCGACACCCATGCATTCGATAGGCACTTTAACGTTGACGGTAGCTCCGTCGACAAGCTCTTCAAAATCGAGGTGGAGGACTTCGTAGGAGGTCACTTCGTACTGGATATCTTTAATAAGAACCCGTCTTTGCTTACCTGCTTCATCAACCAATGTAAAAACAGTGGTGGAAAGACGGCCTGAAGGAATTTGGCGCAAAATCATGACAAATTCAGCTTTAGTAACGGCTACAGATTCCCCTTCTTTTCCTCCATGATAGAGAACAGCGGGGATGAGCCCTTGGCGGCGCAATTGTTTGCTTTCGCTTTTGCGACTAGCTTGACGTTTTCTGACATTAAGTTTCATACAACTCCTAACATTGTTTGGTTACCGCACCCTCACAACAAGGGGTCGTCTCATGCGCTTTATTCCCCGGCCATCCGGGGCTTAAAATCGCAACAATCTATTTGGTTGAGGGAAGAAATCGACTCGTGCGAATTCACGCAATGAATCGCCTGCGCGAATTGGCGGGCGACAGAGATTTGAACCAGCTTTGTAGAGTTTTTCCACAATGCGGTTTTGGGCAGTGTATTACTGACCCATAACGCCTCGATTGGACTAGCTTCAATTTCTTGAATGGCCTCCCCAGCAAAAATACCGTGGGTGACAACAGCTAGCACTCGCGAGGCGCCCTTCTCTCGGCATGCTTTCGCTGCTGATACCATCGTTCCACCAGTGGAACACATGTCATCAGCGAGAAGAACGTCTTTTCCTCGAACGTTGCCGACTAGCGTATCAGCTTCTACATTTTCCGCGCTAGTCCGAACTTTATCGACGATTCCAAAATCACATTGAAGCGCCGCTGCATAGGCTTTGGCAAGTTTGACGCTTCCAATATCGGGGGCCACCACCACGGTTTTGGTGCTATCCAAACCGTGAATTCCCTTCAAAAGAGGGACAGCTGCATGAAGATGGTCCACGGGAATATCAAAAAAACCTTGAACTTGGTTGGCATGCAGATCCATCACCACCACTCGGGTCGCTCCCGCTTCCACGAGAAGATTGGCCACAAGCTTTGCCGTAATGGGAACACGTGCCCTGTCTTTGCGGTCTTGTCTGGAGTATCCAAAGTAAGGAATGATCGCGACAATACTCGATGCTGAAGCTCGTTTCAAGGCGTCAATCATCACCAAAAGCTCGATCAAATAATTATTGGGGTCACGTCCGATGGTTTGTAGAACAAATGTATCGCGACCCCGCACATTCTCCAAAATCTCGACCGATGTTTCTCCATCCGGGAAAAAACCTAAGCGACATTGTCCAAGAGAAACACCTAACGAATGTGCGACTTCTTGAGCCAAACTAGGATGGGATGAACCGGAGAAAAGGAGCCAATGGGGGGAGCGCTCTTTGGGCATTTGGGGTGGAAGGATTCGAACCTCCGCATGGCGGTACCAAAAACCGCTGCCTTACCGCTTGGCGACACCCCAGTAAGAACAGGTATGAATATACTTACATAGGTGATTTTCCTTCAATCATTCTTTCTTTTTTCCTATGATCCGGACATGCATATCGTTCATCTAGCCTCAGAGCTCGCTCCTGTTGCTAAAGTGGGAGGTCTTGGAGACGTTCTCCTCGGCCTTTGTCGCGAACTTACCCGCACAGGGCATGATGTCGATATTATTATTCCTAAATACGACTGCATGGATAGCGCACAAGTGCGCGACCTATCGATCGACATGTATGAAATCCCCTCCTTTTATGAAGGACAATGGTTCCAAAATACAGTGTGGGTAGGATGGGTCGAAAATTTAAAAGTCTATTTTATCGAACCGCACCATCCTCGTCTCTTTTTTAATCGCGGTTGTTTTTACGGGTGTGAAGATGACATCGAACGGTATTTGTATTTCTGCCGTGCGGCGCTTGAATTTCTGTTCCGAAAAGGGATTCGTCCCGACATTCTCCACTTGCATGACTGGCAAACGGCCGCCATCGCTCTGCTCTATAAAGATACGTATAAAGCGCTAGGTTATAACCGCTCCAAAGTGGTTTACACGACTCACAACATGGAGTATCAAGGAAAATGTGCAGCCTCCGATCTCGATCGCATTGGGCTTCCCGGTGAAAAGTATTTGACTCCTGAACTTCTTCAAGATCCGGTTTACCCTCGCTCCATCAATTTGATGAAAGGAGGCATGGTGATGTCCGATTTTGTAACCACTGTCTCTCCTGGATATGCCAAAGAGGTGTTGACACCTGCGGGTGGAAAAGGATTGGAAGGGACTATTCAAAGTATTCAAGGGCGTTTTCAAGGTATTTTGAATGGAATTGATGTCACGTATTGGAATCCCGAACAGGATCGGTACTTGCCAGCCCACTTCTCTTCGCGTGAAATGCCAAGGGATAAAAAGGACCGCAATACGCTCGATAAAAAGGGTTATATCAAAAAAGTTTTACGTGAACGGCTGATGCTAGCCGAAGTGCACCGCCCGATTGTAGGGTGCATTGCCCGCCTCGTTCCACAAAAAGGGATCGATTTGATCAAACATACACTGGTCCATGTGGTCGAAAAAGGAGGACAATTTGTTTTGCTCGGATCCAGTCCTATTCCCTCGATTAATGCCGATTTTCACGCCCTCAAACATCAGTTCACGGACCATCCCCATGTCCACCTCACCCTCCATCACCAAGAGGAGCTAGCCCATCTGATTTATGCCGGCTCCGATATGTTGATCGTCCCTTCCCTCTTTGAACCTTGCGGTCTCACCCAGATGATAGCCATGAAATATGGGACGGTTCCTATCGTGCGGCGGACGGGCGGCTTGGCAGATACCGTTTTTGATGTCGACTATTCTGGGAAGCCCTTTGCTGAAACCAATGGGTATACGTTTGACGATCCAGACACGCAAGGGATTGACTCCGCGGTGGACAGGGCCATGGATTGCTGGTTTCATCAGCCGTATCGGTGGAGAAAGTTGATGTTAAATGGAATGAGTATTGACTTTAGTTGGAGCAGTTCGTCAAAATTATATATTCAGGTTTATCAATTACTCATTGGAGAAGCCAAGTGAATCCTGCCCATTACATCACTCTTTTAAGGGTTTTAATCAGTCCCCTCTTTCTTTGCTTCTATCTGTTTTACCCCGAAATGGGCCTTTCCCTTGAAAGCGCAGCCATTATTCTGCTGCTCCTGCTCCTCTTTTTGGAGGCTTCCGATGCGGTCGATGGCTATATTGCACGGAAGTATAATCAAGTCACCGACCTCGGCAAGTTACTCGATCCCATGGCGGATAGCATCTACCGTATTTCGATTTTCCTGACTTTCAGCCAACCGCCCGTTTCACTCCCCTTGGGACTCGTCTTTGTGTTTCTCTACCGGGATTCGTTGATCGCGACCTTACGGACTGTGTGTGCTTTGAAAGGTATGGTGCTCGCCGCCCGACCCAGCGGGAAGCTTAAAGCTATCTTCCAAGGCATGGCTGCCCTCACCGTCACTTGGCTCCTCTGGAGATTCAGCCTTGGGACCCTTCCCCTTTCGGATTTGCGCTACTGGAGCGCTCTCGTTGTAAGTCTGGCTGCTCTCTACACCGCTCTTTCCGGTGTTGAGTACATCATCGCCAATCGTCGCTACTTGCGTCGCATCTGAAAAAATCAGGTGATTCGAAGGAGTGAGCACATGAAGCCACCCTTCCGCTCCGCGACAGTCATAGAGAGTTTCTGACAGAACGGGTCTGGATTCTGTTTGCAGAAGGACATCAAATAACCGCAACGTACACTCTCCCATGGCGGCTACTAAGCGAGGAGAGATTAAAGCGGGCGCCGCGCTGCATTTAAAAGGAAGTGACACCATTTATCAAAAATAAAGCCATAAATTGGCGTGAAGTCTTTGAAATTTTGATCATCTTTTCAAATTTAATACCCTTAATATTAAGGAAGTGACACCATTTATCAAAAATAAAGCCATAAATTGGCGTGAAATCTTTGAAATTTTGATCATCTTTTCAAATTTAAT
>Ga0105046_10000585_pt1 | contig 51536 bp, 51 predicted proteins | sample MAT03_FD_78385 | JGI IMG/M metagenome (GOLD analysis project Ga0105046, IMG submission 78385) | Freshwater microbial communities from Lake Fryxell liftoff mats and glacier meltwater in Antarctica - MAT-03 (megahit assembly) | ecosystem: Environmental > Aquatic > Freshwater > Ice > Liftoff... | reverse complement strand
CGTGAAAAATCCTCAGCTTATCCCAGTCCATGACCCTACCCGATGTTTGCGGAACCGACCCTAGCATGCCGTCCGCCATGTCTGCCAAGAAATCTAGCTGTGCGCCAATACCGTCAATACCATCCCGCTAGCATAGTAATGTTGGCAAATCCGGACTTTACCTTGCTGTCACAAATCAGCGATAGACTGTCACGATTATCCCCTTTCCTGCAGAAGGCCCGCTTATGCCCCAGATCTCCCGGCTTCGTTCGGAAGTGGCCCGCGACATATCTTATGCGACCTCGGCCCGATCCCGCGGCGGACGTGCCATCATCAAGATCCTTGAGAATACCACCGGCCGACTGTCCCTGATCCGCCAGGCCGCGGGATATGAGGCGGAAGTGGCGCAGGGCCGCTCCTTCTGGGACGTGATCCCCGAGCGCTATGGCCTGTCGCTTGATGTGGAGGCGGGCAGCCTGGGCCACATTCCCGCCGATGGCCCGCTGATCCTGATCGCGAACCATCCTTACGGTATACTCGACGGACTGATGATGGGACATCTTTTGGCGCGCACGCGGGGCGATTTTCGCATCCTTGCAAACTCAGTCTTTCGCCGGGCTGAGGATCTGAACCGCGTCCTTTTGCCCATTTCGTTCGACGAAACAAAGGAAGCGGTAAAGCTCAACATCGAAACCCGCGCCCGCGCGCTGGATTATCTGGGGCAGGGGGGCGCCATCGGGGTGTTTCCGGGGGGAACCGTGTCCACCTCCGCCAAGCCGTTTTCGCAGCCGCTGGACCCTGGCTGGCGTAACTTCACCGCCAAGATGATCTCGAAATCCGAGGCGACGGTGGTGCCGGTATTTTATCACGGACAGAACTCGCGACTATTCCAGATCGCGTCGCACCTGCACTACACCTTGCGGCTTGGCCTCCTGCTAAAGGAATTCAAGTCCCGCGTGGGCGAGCCTGTGCGCATGACCATCGGCCGCCCCATCCCGCAGGAGGAGTTGCGGGCGCTGCGGTCCGATCCGACCGCGATGATGGATTTCCTGCGCGCCCGCACATACGCCCTTTCGCCCCGCCCGGTCCCCGCCTATGCTCGCGGCTACGAGTTCGAGGCGAAATACAGGCAAAGGTAAGCGATGGCGGTTGGCGTTTTCGATTCGGGCCTGGGGGGGTTAACCGTTCTTCAGGCCATTGAGCGGCGGCTGCCCGATGTTCCGTTTGTCTATCTTGGCGACAATGCCCATGCCCCTTACGGGGTGCGCGCGCACGACGATATCTTTAATTTAACCTGCACCGCGGTTGAGCGGTTGTGGGCCGAAGGTTGCGATCTGGTCGTTCTGGCTTGCAACACCGCCTCTGCCGCAGCGCTCAAGCGGATGCAGGAGACGTGGGTCCCCGCAGACAAGCGCGTTTTGGGCGTATTCGTCCCGCTGATCGAGGCGCTGACCGAACGGCAGTGGGGCGACAACTCCCCGCCGCGGGAAGTGGTGGTCAAGCATGTCGCATTATTCGCAACGCCCGCGACCGTCGCGTCGCGCGCCTTTCAGCGCGAGCTTGCCTTCCGCGCCATTGGCGTCGACGTAGAGGCGCAGCCCTGCGGTGGCCTCGTTGACGCGATCGAGCAGGGTGACGAGATACTGGCAGAGGCGCTGGTTCGCAGCCACGTCGATGCACTGAAACGCCGGATGCCGCACCCTGAGGCGGCCGTTCTGGGCTGTACCCATTACCCGCTGATGGAACGGGCCTTTACCGATGCCCTGGGTTCGGGGGTCAAGGTCTACAGCCAGGCCAATCTCGTGGCCGAAAGCCTTGCCGATTATCTGACACGCCGCCCGGGGATGCGGGGGGCGGGCAATACCGCGCGGTTCCTGACCACAGGCGACCCCCGCGCGGTGTCTGACCGTGCAACCCAGTTTCTGCGCAAGCCCGTCAGGTTCGAAGCCGCCTGACGCTCGTCAACACAGCGTCACCCCCACAGTGTCGCGACCGGAGGGAACGGGTGATTATTGGTTCGGCGCGTGCAGGCCTGCAGCGTCACACCCCGCTTAAACCAAATGACAGATTGCAAGGCCCGCTACTCGGCCACCGGCGCCCAGATTACGTCGTCGATCCGGGGCGCACCGGTGGCGAGCATCACCACCCGGTCAAACCCCATCGCGATGCCCGAGGCGGCTGGCATCACCTCCAGCGCCGCCAGGAACGCCTCGTCCAACGGGTAGCGCATTCCGTAGCGGCGGGCCTTCTCGTCCATCTCGCACCGGAACCGGCGACGCTGCTCGCCCGGGTCGGTCAACTCGCCAAAACCGTTGGCAAGCTCGACCCCGCAGGCATAGACCTCGAAGCGTTCCGCCGCACGGGGGTCGTCGGCGCAAACGCGCGCGAGCGCCGCCTCCACCGCCGGATAGCGGTCGAGCATGGTGACGCGGCCGATCCCCAGATGCGGCTCGATCCGCTCGGCCAGAACGCGCGCGAAGATGTCGGACCAGCTGTCATCGGGCGCGCACCGCACCCCCGCCCCCTCGGCGCCCGCGCGCAGGGCGTCAAAGTCAGGCGCCGCGCCATTCAGAGTGGCCAGCAGGTCAATCCCTGCATGGGCGTTGAAGGCGTCGGCCACCGACAGCCTCTGGAAAGGTTGCGCCGGGTCGCATTCCAGCCCGCGCCAGCGCAGCGGGCCATCCCCCGCCGCAAGCTGCAAGATGGCCGCCACGTCCTCCATCAGTGCGGTGTAGTCCTCGCCCACCCGGTACCACTCCAGCATGGTGAATTCAGGACTGTGCAGTGCCCCCCGCTCTCGGTTGCGCCAGACATGGGCAAAGCAGGCGATCCGCCGCTCCCCCGCCGCCAGCAGCTTTTTCATCGCGAATTCGGGGCTGGTGTGCAGATACATGTCCCGCGGCACGCCATCATTGCCGATAGCCTCAGTGGCAAAGGCGTGCAGATGCGTCTCGTTTCCCGGAGAGGCAACCAGCCCCGCCGGGTCCACCTCGACAAAATCCCGGGCCGCGAGCCACGCCCGGACCCCTGTCTGAATCCGGTTGCGCGCCATCAGCGCCGGGCGGCGGTCCGCATGGCGCCGCGGCGTCCACCAGGCATCAGAGGTCATGTCGGCTTTCATCTGGAGATTTTCCTCGCGATGGAGTAGAGGCACCGGGATATCGTCCGCCCATAACCGGGCGCGGGCTGCGGAACAAGGAAGACTGACTTGAAAGTGATCGCCTCGAGCCTGCGCAAAGGCAATGTCGTAGAGATGGACGGTAAGCTCTATGCCGTTCTGAAAGCAGAGAATTTCCACCCCGGCAAGGGCACGCCCACCACCAGTGTGGACATGCGCCGGATTTCGGACGGGGTAAAGGTGGCCGAGCGCTGGCGTACGACCGAGATGGTCGAGAAGGCCAGCGTGGACGATCGCGAGTATGATTTCCTCTATGAAGATGGCGAGGGCTATCATTTCATGGAGCCTGCCACCTACGAGCAGATCGCCGTGTCGGCTGAAGTGATCGGCGACGACAAGGTGTTCTTGCAGGAAGGGATCAAAGCCTACCTCAAGACCTATGAAGGCATCGCCATTGCGATTGAACTGCCGCAGCGCGTGACGCTGGAGATCGCCGAGACCGAGCCGGTGGTCAAAGGGCAGACGGCGTCCTCTTCCTACAAGCCCGCGATCTGCACCAATGGCTTGCGCGTGATGGTACCGCCGCATATCGGCGCAGGCGTCCGGATCATCGTCAACACCGAAGATTACGCCTATCAGGGCCGCGCGCAGGACTGAACCTGCCGGATCGAAGGGCAGGGCGGTCCCACGGGGGCCGCTTTTTTTCGACCGAGGGTGGAATGGCTGCGGCAAAAACCTCTGTTCTGGGCCTTGGGCTGCTGTTTGTCGGGGCGGCGGTCGACAGCACCTCTGGCCTATTCACGCGGCTCTTGCCAGCGGACGGCTTTACCACGGCTTCGGGTCGCGGGTTCGTGGCGTTTGCCTTCCTCTTCCTCGTTTTGGCGATCCGCGAGCGGGGGCGGGTGCTTGCCCCTATCCTCGGCCTCGGCCTCTGGGGCGCCGCCTTCGTCGCGATCAACGCCGGCGGCATGGTGATGAACATCCTGTCGCTGAAGCTGACGTCAGTTGCGAATTTCTTCATGATCTTTGCCACCGCCCCCTTCATCGCCGCCGTCCTCGGGCGGGTACTGCTGAAGGAAAGGCTGGACCTTGCAACCATGTTCGCCGCCGTCGCGGGCTTTGTGGGGATTGCCGTGATGATGCTCGGCGGCACGAGCGGCGGGGTCAACCTTGGCGACGTGCTGGCGCTGTTGGTGGTGCTGACCTATGCCACCATCGTGTTGATCGTGCGCAAGGCAGGCGCGCTTGACATCCTGCCGCTTTGTACCGTGACTGTTCTCGCGAGCGGGTTCCTCGCTTTGCCGCTGGCAGATTTCTCGCCGATGACGGCGCGGGACTGGGGCGTCCTCGGGGCTTTGGGCGTCTTTCAGCTCGCCATCGGAAATCTGTTGATCTTCAATGCGGTGGCGCGCATTCCTGCCGCGCAGGGTGGACTTCTGGGCATCCTCATCGCGGGGTTCGCGCCGCTTTGGGTCTTCCTCGTATTGGGCGAGGTGCCGCCGCCCGCCACGCTCTACGGCGGGGCGATCATCCTTGGGGCTGCGGTTCTGCACCTGATCTGGACGATCCGTGACGCGCGAAAGCCCCTTGCATCCGCGCCCCTCTGACCTCATCACTCCGCCATCATCGCAAAAGGGGGCTGACGTGACCCACAGGATCGCCATTCTCGGGGCTTCGGGTTATACCGGGGCCGAGCTTGTCCGCCTGATTGCCACCCACCCCTCGATGCAGATCGTGGCCCTCTCTGCGGACCGCAAGGCCGGGATGGCTGTGGCCGAGGTTTTCCCCTTTCTTCGCCATCTCGATCTGCCGCGCCTTTGCCGGATCGAAGAAATCGACTTCGCGTCGGTCGACCTTTGCTTTTGCGCGCTGCCGCATGCCACCACGCAGGCGGTGATCGCCAACCTGCCGCGCGATTTGAAGATCGTGGACCTGTCCGCCGATTTCCGCCTGCGCGATCCCGCCGCCTATGAAAAGTGGTACGGCCAGCCGCATGCGGCGCGCGCGCTTCAGGCCGAGGCGGTCTATGGCCTGACCGAGTTCTACCGCCCCCAGATAGCTGCAGCCCGCCTGGTCGCAGGCACCGGCTGCAACGCCGCAGCCGGGCAGTTCGCACTGCGCCCGCTGATTTCCGCAGGTGTGATCGACCTTGACGAGATCGTGATTGACCTGAAGGCAGGCGTCAGCGGGGCAGGGCGGTCGCTCAAGGAAAACCTGCTGCATGCAGAATTGTCGGGCGGCACGCACAGCTATTCGGCGGGCGGAAACCACCGCCACCTTGGTGAATTCGATCAGGAATTCAGCGCCTTGGCAGGACGCCCCATGCAGGTGCAGTTCACGCCGCACCTGTTGCCGATGAACCGTGGCATCCTGGCCACGGTCTATCTGCGCGGCGAGCCTGCGACGATCCACGCCACCCTCGCCGCCGCCTACGCTCAGGAGCCGTTCCTTCGGGTGCTGCCTTTTGGCACACTCCCCTCGACACGTGACATTGCGGGCTCCAACTTCTGTCATATCGGTGTGATCGGCGACCGCATCCCCGGGCGGGCCGTCGTGATCGCCGTGCTCGACAACCTCACGAAGGGGTCGAGCGGGCAAGCCATCCAGAACGCCAACCTGATGCTGGGTATCGACGAAACGGCAGGGCTCATGCTCGCGCCCCTATTCCCGTGAGGATGACATGGCAGGAATGAAGGGGCTGAAGAAGCGGCGGCGGGTGCAGGTGATCGTGATGGCTGTCGGGGCATTCGCGCTCTCGACCGCGCTCATCGGCTATGCGATGCGCGACGGCATCAACTTCTTTCGCTCACCCACCCAGGTGGTCGAGGATCCGCCTCGCGCGGGCGAGGTGTTCCGTATCGGCGGACTGGTCACCGACGGCTCCGTCCTGCGCGGCAATGGCGAGACGATTCGCTTTTCGGTGACAGATACAAACAAGACGATCCCGGTCGAGTACACCGGCATCCTGCCCGATCTTTTCGCCGAAGGGCAGGGAATGGTCGGCACCGGCTCGATGCAGGGTGAGGTGTTTGTCGCGACCGAGATTCTCGCCAAACATGATGAGACCTACATGCCCGCCGAGGTCGTGGACGCGCTGAAGGCGCAGGGTGTCTACAAGGACCCGAAGGCTGAACCCGGCAGCTGACCCGTACGGTCGCGTAAAGGCGCATTTACCCGTGACACGCAGGTTCTCCCCCGCAAGCCAGCAGGGAAGCGACCATGATCTCAGTCCAGTCCATCGCCGAAGATATCGTTGCCCGTGAGGGAGGTTACGTCAACGACCCCGACGATCCGGGCGGAGCCACCAATCACGGCGTCACGATCGGCACGCTGCGGCGGCTGAACCTCGACATCACCGGCGACGCGCGGGTGGATACGGCGGATGTCCGCGCCCTGACAGCGGCAAAGGCCGCGCAGATTTACGTCGAGCATTACTTTACCCGCACCGGCATCGGCCGCCTTCCGGAGGGACTGCAGCCGTCGGTCTTCGACATGTACGTCAACGCCGGTTACAACGCGGTCAAGGTGCTGCAGCGGATGCTGACGGCGATGGGCTTTCCCTGCGACCCCGACGGCGCCATCGGCCCGCAGACCGCTGAGGCCGCCCACGCCGCCTGGACCGCCGCACCAGACCATCTGGACGACGCCTACGGCATCGCCCGGCGCAATTACTACTACGCGCTCGCCGATCTGCGCCCCGCGAGCCGCAAATACGCCACCACCCGCGCAGGTACCAAGGGCGGCTGGATCCTGCGGGCCGAACAATTCATGTCCCCCTGCTACCGCCTGAGCGATGCAGAACACAAGGCACGGGTGGCAGCATGGGGCTGATCGGCAGAATCCTCGCCCCCGCCACTCTCACCGCCGCCGCAGGAGCCGTCAAGGGAGTGGCCGAAGTCTTCACCCCCTCCGCCACCAGACAGATGGAGCTTTCCGCCGCCGCCCAGTCCGCCGCCCTGAAACAGTTCGCACAGGAATTCGGGCGCCCCTCCTCAGGCTGGTTCGACCGCATGATCGACGGGCTGAACCGCCTGCCGCGCCCGATGCTGGCCTTCGGCACCATCGGGCTTTTCGTCTACGCGATGACCGACCCGCTGCATTTTGCGCGCCGCATGGTGGGGCTGAACGCCGTACCCGAACCGCTCTGGTGGCTGCTCGGCGCCGTCGTGACCTTCTACTTCGGCTCGCGGGAGACGCATTACTTCCGCAACCGCCAGGTCACCATCCCGCCAGAGTTTCTGCCCGAAGCCGCTCTTTCGGCACCCGTTCCGCCCGCGGCAGACCCCACCGAGGCGGACGCGCAAGACAATCCTGCGCTTGACGATTGGCGCCGCACACGCGCCCGCTGATCCCTGTCACCGGCCCCCGCCCTTTCATCTTTGCGAAAATATCCCGGGGGTGAGGGCCGGCACGGCCCGAGGGGGCAGCGCCCCCCGCCTTGACCTGACTTCTGCGCTCTGGCATGCCCGGGCGGATGAGACAGGATTTGATCAGATGAACCTCTTCGCCGACATCCGCGAACTTGTGATCGAGGCCGTGGGCGCCCTTCAGGCCGATGGCATTCTGCCGCAAGGGCTCGACCTTGCCGCCATCACCGTCGAGCCCCCGCGCGATCAGGGCCATGGCGACATGGCCACCAATGCCGCGATGGTGCTGGCGAAGCCCGCAGGCATGGCCCCCCGCTCGATCGCCGAGGCGCTGGCGAGCAAGCTGATGGCGGACCCGCGCCTTGCCGGGGCGGATGTGGCGGGGCCGGGGTTCCTGAACATGCGGCTTGCACCGGCGCTGTGGCACTCGGTCCTGCGCGCGGCGCTGCTGGAGGGCGCGGCCTTCGGGCAGTCCAGCTTGGGCGCGGGCATCAGGGTCAATGTCGAGTTCGTCTCGGCCAACCCCACGGGTCCGATGCATGTGGGCCACGTGCGCGGCGCCGTTGTGGGCGACGCTCTGGCAAAGCTTCTGGCCTTCGCGGGCTACAGCGTGACCCGCGAGTACTACATCAATGACGGCGGTGCGCAGGTCGATGTGCTCGCGCGGTCCGCCTATGAACGCTACCGCGAGGCGAACGGTCTCTCGCCCGAGATCCGCGAAGGGCTCTACCCCGGCGACTACCTCATTCCGGTGGGCGAGGCGCTGAAGGCACGCTATGGCGCGAGCCTTCTCGACAAGGGCGAGCAATACTGGCTGACCGACGTGCGCGACTTTGCTACCGAAATGATGATGGAAATGATCCGCGCGGATCTTGCGGCCCTCGGCGTGACCATGGATGTCTATTCGAGCGAGAAGGCGCTTTACGGGACCGGCAAGATCGAGGCGGCGATGGATACCCTGCGCAGCATGGACCTGATCTACGAAGGCACACTGGAGCCGCCGAAGGGCCAGCTTTCCGAAGACTGGGAGCCGCGCGAGCAAACGCTGTTCCGCTCGACCGCATATGGCGATGACGTGGACCGCCCGGTCAAGAAATCCGATGGCGGCTGGACCTATTTCGCCCCGGACATCGCCTATCACTATGACAAGGTGCAGCGCGGGTTCGATCAGCTGATCAACATCTTCGGCGCCGATCACGGAGGCTATGTGAAGCGGATGAAGGCGGCGGTGGCGGCGCTGTCCGGCGGCCGCGTGCCACTCGACATAAAGCTCATCCAGCTGGTGAAGCTGTGGAAGAATGGCGAGCCCTTCAAGATGTCGAAACGCGCGGGCACCTTCGTCACCTTGCGCGACGTGGTGGAGCAGGCAGGGGCCGATGTCACCCGCTTCATGATGCTCACACGCAAGAACGATGTGGCGCTTGATTTCGACTTTGCCAAGGTGCTGGAACAATCGAAGGACAACCCGGTCTTCTACGTGCAATACGCCAATGCCCGGATCAATTCGATCCTGCGAAAGGCGCGCGAGACCGGCGTGCCGGTCGACGACGCGGCGCTCTCGGGGGCCAATCTTGCGAGCCTGACGCACGAGGCCGAACTTGCGATGGCCCGCAAGGTCGCAGAATGGCCGCGCCTCGTGGAAATCGCCGCCAAAGGGAATGAGCCCCACCGCATGGCCTTCTACCTATACGAGCTTGCCTCCGACTTCCATGGTTTGTGGAATCGCGGCAATGATGACCACAGCTTGCGGTTCCTGCAGGACGATCCCGCCACATCTGCGGCGAAAATCGCCCTTGCGCGTGCAGTGGGCGTTGTCATTTCAGCCGGTCTTGGTATCCTTGGCGTGACCCCGGTGGAGGAAATGCGCTGACAGCGCAGCCTTTCGGGGAACGGCAGAGGCGGGAAAACTGCCCAGACGCAGAGGCGGAGCATGGCAGTAGCGCAATTCGATGCGACAGAGACTCCCGCACCTTTCGGTGGCACGGGACGGTTTGAACGGCTCACCCAGATTGCCGCGATGGTCACATCCGCGGGTATGGTGATCGGTTTTATAGTCTGGGGCTATCATCTGGCCACCCGGGACATCTCGGGCGTCCCGGTGGTTCGGGCGCTGGCCGAGCCGATGCGCATCGCGCCCGACCTTCCCGGGGGGGAGGTTGCCCAGAACCAGGGCCTTGCAGTGAACGAAATCGCCGCCGTGGGCAGTGCTGCGGCGCCGGCCGACCGGCTTGTGCTGGCACCCCGTCCGGTCGATCTGGTCGAAGAGGATTTACCCGGTGTGGCACCCATGCTCAGCGAGGAAGACGCCGCTGCCGCGATGCTGCCCACGGTCACCGAAAAACTGGCCGGCCCTACGCAGCCCCTGACCGTCGACCCCGGCCCGTCGACCGAAGATGCAATCGAGCTCGCACTGGCAGAGGCGCTTGGTCTGACCGCACCCGAGGAGGAAGCCGTGCCTCAGGCCGGGGCGCTGGCCGAAGGGGCGCTGGCCGCCTCTCCCCTGCCGCGTGAACGCCCGGCACGCGGACTTACCGGCCCGTTGACCGCAATCGAGCCGACCTCCGCCCCTGTTGCACGTGAGATCGACGCAGCCACCATCGTACCCGGCACCCGCCTTGTGCAGCTTGGCGCCTATGACACAGCCGATGAGGCGCGCGAGGTCTGGGGCGGGCTGCTCGGGCGGTTCGGGGATTTGCTGAGCGACAAGGCGCTGGTGGTGCAATCGGCCGAAAGCGGCGGGCGCACCTTCTACCGGCTGCGTGCCGATGGCTTTGCGGGTGAGGATGACGCACGACGCCTGTGCTCGGCCCTTCTGGCCGAGGATACGCCCTGCATTCCGGTGGCGCAGCGGTGACCGCAACGGGCGCAATCGGCACAGGTGCCGCGATCTTCGGCTGCCTCGGCCCCCGACTTTCGCCGGTCGAGGCGGCCTTCTTTCGTGAAGCAGACCCTTTCGGCTTCATTCTGTTTGCCCGTAATGTGGACTCCCCCGACCAGATGCGCCGCCTGACCGGCGATCTGCGCGCCGCGGTGGGGCGCGATGCGCCCATCCTGATCGATCAGGAAGGCGGCCGCGTCCAACGCCTGCGCTCGCCCCACTGGCGCGAATGGGCGCCGCCGCTGGATACCGTCCGCGCCGCGGGGCCCCATGCGGCTGCGGTCATGCGCCTGCGCATGCGCCTTGTGGCACAGGAGCTGCGTGCCCTCGGCATCGACGCAAACTGCGCGCCTTTGGGCGATATCGCAGGGCCTGCGACGCACCCGTTTCTGCGCAACCGCTGCTACGGCGAGACCGCAGTTGCCGTGGCAGAGGTCGCCCGCGCCGTGGCCGATGGCCTGATGGCAGGCGGCGTGCTGCCGGTGATGAAGCATCTGCCCGGCCATGGCCGCGCCACGATCGACGCGCATAACGCTTTGCCCACGGTGACGGCGGACCGCGAAACGCTCGTGGCCGAAGATTTTGCCCCTTTCCGCACACTCGCAGACCTGCCGATGGCGATGACCGGGCATCTGGTCTTCACCGCCTATGACCCCCACCACCCCGCCACCCAATCACCCGCGATGATCCGGGTAATCCGCGAGGTGATCGGGTTTCAGGGCCTTCTGATGACCGACGACCTCAACATGCAGGCCCTGTCCGGCACGCTTGCAGAACGCACCGCCGCAGCCATGGCTGCGGGCTGCGACGTGGCCTTGCACTGCAATGGCGAGATGGCCGGGATGACCGCCGTCGCCACTTCGGCAGGCCGACTGACAGACCCCGCCTGCGCCCGCGCCGCTGCTGCCGTAGCCTGTCGCCCTCTGCCCGATGGCCTTGACAGCCATTCGCTGGAAGCAGAGCTTTTCAACCTTGAAACCAGCGCTTCGGGGTGAAAGTCGCGGCATGAACGAAGATTGGGCAGAAGCCGCCCCGCCACCGCGTGACCAGGTGGCCGAGGCACTTATCGTCGATGTAGATGGCTTTGAAGGCCCGCTTGACCTGTTATTGACCCTGTCGCGCACCCAGAAGGTCGATCTTCGCCGGATATCGGTTCTGCAGCTGGCCGAGCAATACCTGACTTTCGTGGAACAGGCGCGTTCCCTGCGCCTGGAGCTTGCGGCGGATTATCTGGTGATGGCTGCCTGGCTCGCCTTCCTTAAATCCCGGCTGCTGCTGCCGCCCGAACCCGGCGGGGATGGCCCTTCGGCCGAGGATCTGGCCGCCCACCTCGCCTTTCAGCTGGAACGCCTGCAAGGGATGCGGGATGCGGCGGCGCGGCTGATGGCGAGTGACCAGCTTGGCCGCGACTTCTTTACCCGCGGCATCCCGGAGAATGTGACGCGCCATCGGAAAGTCACGTACGGCGCGACACTGCTTGATCTCATGCGGGCCTATGCCCGCATCCGCACACGCGATGAATTCCGCCCCTTCGCAATGGACCGCGACGACGTCTTCACCATGGAAGAGGCTCTGGATCGAATGCGTGGCCTGATTGGCCATATGGGCGACTGGGCGGACCTTGCAACCTACCTGCCTGCGGGCTGGGATGCCTCGCCCGCCCGGCGGCGCTCGGCCACCGCCGCGCATTTCGCTGCGGTGCTGGAAATGGCCAAACGCGGGCAGGTCGCGCTGCGCCAGGGCGAGACATTCGCGCCCCTGCAAATCCGGCGGCGCGAGCAATGACGCCGACCGAGCCGATGGAACAAAGCCTGTTCGACGCCCCCCGCATGGGCGCGCAGGAGCGTATGGTCGAGGCGATCTTGTTTGCCAGCGCCAAACCGGTGACCCTGGACGATTTCGTCGAGCGTATGCCACACGGGTCGGATCCGGCCGAGGCCCTGGCACATCTTGGCCGTCGATACGAGGGCAGGGGCGTCAACCTCGTGCGCGTGAATGACGCCTATGCCTTGCGTACCGCACCCGACCTCGGGTTCCTGATGCGCAGGGAAAGCGTCGAGACGCGCAAGCTTTCGCGCGCCGCGATCGAGACTCTGGCGATCATCGCCTATCACCAACCCGTGACGCGGGCCGAGATCGAGGAGATCCGCGGCGTGGCCGTCAGCCGCGGCACGCTTGACCAACTCCTCGAGCTTGACTGGATACGACTGGGACGCCGCAGGATGACTCCCGGCCGTCCGGTGACATTCGTTGTGACGGACCATTTCCTCGACCACTTCGGCCTTGAATCCGCACGCGACCTGCCCGGGCTGAAGGACCTGCGCGCGGCGGGCCTGCTCGACAACCGTGCCCCGCCCGGAGGTACGATCGAATCTGAAGAGGACGAGGCAACAACCGGACAAAGCGAGCTTTTCGAGGATTGAACCTCCAGTGGCCCGGCCTCGCCTTCCCTGCTTCATCTATTCAAAAATACCCCGGGGCGCTGCCCCGGACCCCGGGATATTTTTGAATAGATGAAGCAGGGGCGGGGGTTGCCGACCCGGTGGCCCCTTAGCGAAACTGCTTGGCGAGCTTCAGACCCTGGCCCTGGTAGTTCGAGGCAATCCCCGCGCCGTAAAGCGTCTCTGGGCGTTCCGACATGCGCTCGTAGACAAGGCGGCCGACGATCTGGCCATGTTCCAGCACAAAGGGCGCCTCGTGGCAGCGCACTTCGAGGACCCCGCGCGAGCCTGCGCCCCCAGTTGACGAGTGACCGAAGCCGGGGTCGAAGAAGCCTGCGTAATGTACGCGAAACTCGCCCACCATCGCCAGATAGGGGGCCATTTCGGCAGCGCAGTCGGGGGGGATCGTCACGGCTTCGCGGCTGACCAGGATATAGAAGGCCCCGGGGTCGAGGATGATGCGGCCTTCGGTGGTCCTGATCTCTTCCCAGAAATCGGCGGCAGGATAGTAGGCGATGCGGTCCAGATCGACGACACCGGTATGCGGTTTGGCACGGTATCCGACGAGGTTTCCGGCGAGCGGCTGCAGGTCAACGGAGAAGCCCAGGCCCTCGGAAATTGTTGCAGGCCCGCTTACCAGCGGCTCAACTGCGTGCAGGCTTTGCAGGGCGTTGTCCGACAGCACCGCCTGACCGCGCCGAAAGCGGATCTGGTTCAGCCTTGCACCTGCCCGCACGAGAACCGAGAAACTGCGCGGGCAGACTTCGGCGTAAAGCGGACCGATGTAACCGTCAGTGATCCGATCGAATTCGACCCCGCCGTCGGTGATCGTCCGGGTCAGCAGGTCCAGTCGTCCGGTGGAGGATTTGGCATTGGCGACCGCTGTCACCCCCGCGGGCAGGGCCAGGGCCTCTTGCAGAGGGATGACATAAACGCAGCCTTTTTCCAGCACAGCGCCTGCAGCCAGATCGATGCGGTGCATCTCGAACTCTGCGATCCTGTCGCGGACCTTGCGGCCCTGCCCGGCGAGAAAAGACGCGCGGACGCGGTAGGCGGTGGAGCCAAGGCGCAAATCAAGGCTCGCGGGCTGCACCTGGCCATCGAAGACAGGCGTGCTGGCATGAATGGCGCCTGCGGCGATCATGCGGCGGATCGCCTGGTCTGGAAGAACACCGCGTTCCGTCATCGGCGAGCCACCCTATGGCGCGAAAAAGAAACCGCCCGCGCTGCCATGCGGCAGGCGGGCAGGTTTCCTTTGGTCGGGCCGGTGAGATTCGAACTCACGACCTCCCGCCCCCCAGACGGACGCGCTAACCAGGCTGCGCTACGGCCCGACGAGGCGAATTCATAGCGAGTTTCAGGCCGGGGGCAAGCAGTATTCCACATCTAGACGTGGTCAGCTTCGAAGGGTCGGCGGGCTGCCGGCCAGCTTGTCGCGCAGCCGGACAAGGCGGGTTACGATAGCCCCGAGCTGGGTCCGGCGGGGAGCCATCTGTTTGCGGCGCAAGCGACGCAGGCGGTTCGGCAGTGGCTCGGCATCGACATCCTCGATCCTGCGGGGAGGGGCAGCCGATGCAGGATCCGCAAAGAGTGGCATCTGTTCAGGGGTTGCGGGAACGGGAACGGGCGCTACCCCCGCCGTGGAGTCGGAAGCCGACGCGCCTTGCGGGGCGGTTTCGCCCGCATGTCCTGCGCCTTGCTGTAGCGCGGTATCCGACCCCGCTGCCTTACGATCCGGCGGCGCATCAGTTGACCTCGATCCGGCGACAAAGGCGGCGGGATCTAGCGGCTCGCCAGCTGCCGCTTTTATCGTTCGGGAAATCAGGGCGTCCAGGCCCGGATCGTCCGGGCTCGGGTCATCGTTCCCAAGAGGTTTCGCATCGGCATAGCCCGCTTCGACATCTTGCGCTTTCCCAAGTTCAACCGCCTCAGCCTCCAACACATCTGCGTCGGAAAACGGCTGCTCCGTCAGCCCGGAGACATGGCGCACGCCCTGCTCGCGCAAGATCTTCTGCACGCCGCGGATGGTCATTCCTTCGTCATGCAAAAGGCGGCGGATCCCGACCAGAAGCGCCACGTCCGAGGGACGGTAGTACCGCCGCCCCCCGGCCCGTTTCACCGGCTTGATCTGTGGAAAGCGGCTTTCCCAGAACCGCAGCACATGGGCTGGCGTGTCCAGAAGCTCCGCCACTTCGCTGATGGTGCGGAAGGCGTCGGCTGACTTCTCCATCCGCAGGGACCCTCTTAGCGTTTCTTGCCGGCAGCGACGCGATCCTTCATCAGATGCGACGGGCGGAAGGTCAGGACACGGCGGGGGCTGATCGGAACTTCATCTCCGGTCTTTGGGTTACGGCCAACACGGGCCGTCTTGTCGCGCACCGAAAATGTGCCGAACGAGGAGATCTTCACCATCTCCCCCGAGGCCAGCGCGTCGGACATGTGCTGCAGCACCGCCTCGACCAGTTGCGCCGAATCATTCCGGCTGAGCCCCACTTCGCGAAACACGGCTTCGCTGAGGTCCATCCGCGTCAAGGTCTTCTCGCTCATCTCATCCCCCCCGGGTACGTTTCGACAGAGATTGCGCGGGATGGATTTACGAGTCAATATCAATAGCTTGGAACGCGCAATTCCAGCGGTTTACCAGCGCAGAACAACCGAGCCCCACGCGAGGCCGCCACCGATCGCCTCGGTCACCAGCAGATCGCCGCGCTTGATTTGCCCCCGTTCCACCCCGACAGACAAGGCGAGCGGAATCGACGCGGCCGAGGTGTTGCCATGATTCTGCACCGTCACGACCACGCGGTCCATCGGCACTTGCATTCGCTTAGCGGTGCCTTCGATGATGCGAATATTGGCCTGATGAGGCACGATCCAGTCCACATCATCCGAATTCAGCCCTGCTTTTTCCAGCGCCACATGGGCGGTTTGTGCAAGCTTTTCAACGGCATGGCGGAATACTTCGCGTCCTTGCATGCGCAGATGGCCGGTTGAGCCCGTCGAGGTGCCGCCGTCGACATAAAGCAGATCGCGGAACTGCCCGTCAGAATGCAGATCACAAGCGAGGATGCCACGGTCACCCGATGTGCCGGGCGCCTCTTCGGCCTCCAGCACCAGAGCACCGGCCCCATCGCCAAACAGCACACACGTCGCGCGGTCGTTCCAGTCCATCAGGCGGCTGAACGTCTCGGCGCCAATCACCATCACCCGCCGCGCCTGTCCGGATGCGATCAATGCGTTCGCCGTAGCCAGCGCAAAGACAAAACCGGCGCAAACCGCCTGCACATCGAACGCAAAGCCGCCGGTCATGCCAATGTCGGCCTGGATCATCGTAGCCACGGACGGAAAAGTCAGATCAGGGGTAGATGTCGCAACAATCAATGCGTCCAGCCGGCCGGCAGAGATCCCCGCCTGTGCCAGTGCCGCGCGCGCAGCATGGGCGCCAAGGTCCGAGGTCATCTCCCCCTCGGCCGCGAAATGGCGCCGCTCTATCCCAGAACGGCTGCGAATCCACTCGTCCGTGGTATCGACCTTGGCCATCAGTTCGCAGTTGGGCACGATGCGGGCTGGCAAGTAGTGCCCCACGCCCCTGACCACGGCGCGTATCGTCATTCGGGTTGCCCGCTCACAGTGCCGTCTCCTGCCCCCGTGGTGCCCGTTTTCCGGGCTTCGATTTGTGTGCCATCCTGCCTTGCGGGCAGCGCGGACGCAAGGCGTTCGGCCAGGCCTGCTTTAAACCCCGCCTCGGCCAACTGCGAGGCAAGGCCGATGGCCGCAGCCACGCCAGTTGCATCGGCAGAGCCGTGCGATTTTACCACGATGCCGTTCAGGCCAAGAAAGACCCCGCCGTTCACCCGGCGTGGGTCGATCCGTTTTTGCAAGCGTTTCAAGGAGTTCATCGCCAGTAAGGCCGCAAACTTCGACAGCAGCCCAGCTCCGAACGCCTCTCGCAGAAAGTCGGAAATCAGTTTGGCTGTGCCTTCGCCGGTCTTCAGCGCGATGTTGCCGGTAAAGCCATCGGTGACGATCACATCAACCCGGCTGGAAGGAATGTCGCCACCTTCGACAAAACCTACGTAGTCGTAGCCGCCGCTCTGCGAGGCGAGGATCAGCTGCTCATGCGCGAGCTTCAGTTCAGTCCGGCCCTTGTGCTCCTCAGTTCCGACGTTCAGCAAACCGATGCGCGGGCGGGCAAGACCGAGCCCGTTCTGCGCATAGGCGGCGCCCATCGTCGCGAACTGCACCAGATCCTCAGCCTCAGCACGAATGTCGGCGCCCACGTCGAGCATGAGATTGAAGCCGCCCGGATTGCGGGAGGGCCAGAGGCACGCAATCGCGGGCCGGTTCACGCCCGGCAGTTTGCGCAAACGGATCATCGCCACCGCCATCAGCGCCCCTGTGTTGCCGCACGAAACGGCGCCCTGCGACTCGCCCGCACGGACCGAATCGATGGCCGACCACATTGAGGTGCCCAGCCCGTGCCGCATCACCTGGCTCGGCTTGTCCGTCATCGCCACCGCGCGTGGCGCATGTCGCAATGTCGTGCGGCCCTGCAACGACGCCTCTCTGGCCAGCATGCGGGACAATTGTGCTTCATCCCCGTGAAGGATGAAGTCGATGCGCGGATTGCGGTTAGCAGATATCACAAGGCCCGCGACAACCGGCGCAGGCCCTTTGTCTCCGCCCATGGCATCAACGGAAATGGTCACTCGCGGAGCGACGGACGCCTGCAGATCGGGGGATCCGGTGCCCATGTCGCGCCACGCAGGCTGCGGCTTACGCCGCGTCCTCGTCCAGATCGACGTCGCGGGCCAGCGCCACCACTTCGCGGGCATCGTAATGGCCGCAAGATCCGCAGACGTGATGAGGACGCTTCAGCTCGCCGCAGTTGGAGCATTCATTGGGGTTCGCCGCCACGAGCGCATCGTGAGCGCGACGCATGTTGCGCCGGGATTTGGTAGTGCGGTTCTGCGGGACAGCCATGTCTCGACCTCAAGTATTGGGGCATGCCCCTGATTTCCTTGGCGAAACAACTGGAGTGGCTAAAGCCCGCCCACAACCGCACCGCCCGACGAATGAGGCGCGGAACATACGCGGATTCCTCCCCGGTGCAACCCCTTTTTGTTACAGGCAAATCAGCCAAGGTGGCGGACTATTCACCATTTTGCGCCAGCTTGTCGCGTAAAGCGGCAAGGCTCGCAAACGGCTTGACCTCATCATCGGCCATCGGCTCGGCTCCTTGCGGGCCGAAAACGACTTCGCCGAGGGCCGCACCGGGGTTGCGAGGATATAGCGGAAGCGCAAGGGACAGTGCTTCCATCGCAACAGCGCCCACGTCGATGACCTCGGGCAGGGGTTCGGCGCTGTCATCCTCGGGCATTTCGGTCTCTTCGCCATCGGGTACGATGAAGTCGTGCAGGTAGCGTCGCGCGACCGTTTCCTCGATACGCGCGGGTACCGGCGTCAAAGTGACGATACAGGCCTGATCAACCCGCGCGGACAGGCGGGCGTGCAGCGTGTAATCCTGCCGCCCGACCGGAAGAAGTTCGCCCTCGAAGACAAAGGCATGTACGGCCAACAACCCCAGATCGGCGGCCATCGCTGCGCGGATTGCAGCATCGGGCTTCAGGGCAAAGCGGGTCGGTTTGCGGGCGGACAGTGCGCCGCTTCGGAATATATGGCTTAGTGGTGCTGCCACGCGGGATGCGTCGCGCGGCGATGGGTCGGATGGTGCGGTCACGGCGGTCTCCTTCTTCTTTCGTCGGTGGTTTCGCGTCGGTGGCTTCTCGCGTCGTAGAAGTCTTGCGGCGCTGGCCCTGTCTTCCCGGCGCAACCAGGCACGCCCACGAACACCTGTGCACGCGCATGCAAGGGCACGTCCTTGATCATGCACCGGCCGTTCTGGTATCGGGGTAGGCGCAGCCGGGGCCCGGCCGGTCAGTTTCGTCGCTTCTTCCGGGATAGAAGGCGGCAGACCGGTGCGCAAGGGGTGGACGCGGGCGGCGGAGACAGACAGTAATGCACTGTGGACCATCGGGGACCATCGATGACCTTCGGGCAAAGTTCCCGGTCGGCAAGGCAAAGACCAAAAGGCGAGGACGGGCATGGTGCAGAATAGAAAAGCAGGGCGTCTTGATGCAGCAGCAAGCAGCGGCCAATTGGTCGTAGCCGAAGCATCCTCCGCCATCGACCCGATCCGGCGGCGCTCACTCTCTGCTGGCTTTTTCACGGGCCTGATGCTTCTGATGCTCGCCGCTTTGCTTTCTGCCTGTTCACCGATCTACCGCAATCACGGCTATGTGCCTGCGGAAACCGAACTGGCCTTGTTGGTGGTCGGCACCGATACGCGCAACACCGTGGCCGAAAAGGTGGGGCGCCCCACGGCGCTTGGGCTGCTGAACGACGTCGGATGGTATTATGTGCAAAGCCGCTACAAGCTTTCCGGCCCGCGCGAACCCCAGGAGATCGACCGGCAGGTCGTCGCAATCAGTTTTGACGATGGCGGGATCGTGCGCAACATCGAACGCTTCGGGCTGCAGGATGGCAGGGTTGTCGCCTTGTCGCGCCGGGTCACCGAAACCAGCATTCAGGAAATCGGCCTGATCCGCCAGCTTTTGCGCAACGTGGGCCGGATCGCGCCGAGCACTCTTCTAGGCCAGTGAGGCGGCTTGCACGATGCGGCCCTCTGGCAGAGTTACTCCGGCTTATCAGGGTTGAAGGTCAGGGCTACGCCGTTTATGCAGTAGCGCTGACCGGTGGGGCGCGGTCCGTCGGGAAAGACATGGCCAAGATGGGCCTCGCACCGCGCGCAGTGCACCTCGGTCCGGACCATGAAGAATCCGCGGTCGACCGTTTCGCCCACCATCTCACGATCAAGCGGGGCGTAGAAGGACGGCCAACCGGTACCCGATTCGAACTTCGTCGTCTGTTCGAACAGCGGCGCGTCGCAGCATACACAACGGTAGGTGCCCGGGTCCTTGGGGAAGTCGTCATGGGTAAAGGCGCGCTCCGTCGCATGTTTGCGCGTCACCTTGTAGGCCAGCTCCGACAATTGCGCCCGCCATTCGGCATCCGTCTTTTCGACCTTGTCCATCGTTCTCTCCGCTTTGCATTCAGTTCCAGGCGGGTTGCGTCAACCCTGCCCATGGCGCAAATCTAGAGATCAGGAACCCGTTCGCCAAGGAGGCGCTGAGGTGCAGCCGTTGTTCACCGGGCGTTACCGTGTCGGCCTTGCCGTAGGCCCGGCAGATATCGCATGTGCCCTGGCGCTTCGCGAACAGGTGTTCCGAAGCTTGCCGGGCCGACCTGGGCCAGATTCGGATGGCTGGGATGGACGCTGCGATCACGTGGTGATCACCGATAGTCGAAGCGGGGTATTGGTCGGCTGCTTTCGTATGCTGCCGCTGACGGGAAGAGAAATCCACACAAGCTATTCGGCGCAATTCCATGATCTGGAAGCTTTTTCTAAGATGCCTGGTCTGTTGGTCGAGGTGGGGCGGTTCTGCACTGCCCCGGGCTTCCGCGACCCCGATGTGCTGCGCCTTGCGCTGGCTGCGATGATGCTGCAGGCAGAAGGAGCGGCGCTGCTTTTCGGTTGTGCCTCCTTTGCGGGGGCGGATCCTGCGCTGCATCACACGGCGTTGTCCTCCCTTGCTGCAAAGCACCGCGCCCCGGCCCATCACATCTCCGGCAAGCCGCTGCAACATGCCGTGCCCCTGCCTCCTCCCGACCCCGACGCCAGCCCGGCGGGGCTTCCGCCCTTGCTGCGGGCCTACCTGGGACTTGGCGCCTGGGTGTCGCATCAGGCGGTGATCGACCGCGATCTCGACACGCTGCACGTGCTGGTGGGAGTGGAGACGGCGCGCATTCCGCCCGCGCGACTGCGGTCTCTGCGCACGCTTGCGGCGGCGGCATCGGTTCCCGGTTGACCTTCGGCCCGCGCCCGCCTACGTCGCGCCCATGGCACGCACACCTCTTTTGCAACTGAACGCAATCTCGCTGACCTTCGGCGGCAACCCGATCTTTGCCGGCCTCGACCTTGTTGTACATCCGGGCGACAGGCTTGCGCTGGTGGGGCGAAACGGGTCAGGCAAATCGACCTTGATGAAGGTCATGGCCGGGCTGGTGGAGCCTGATCACGGCGCACGCGTCGTGGGTCCGGGCGTCAGCGTCGGGTACATGGAGCAGGACCCGGACCTTTCGGCCTTTGCCACGCTTGGCGACTATGCCGCCAGCGCGCTATCGGAGGGTGAAGCCTACCGGGTGCCGATGGTGGCCGAGGGATTGAAGTTCAACCCCGACACGCCCGTAGTCACTGCGTCGGGTGGCGAGCGGCGCCGCGCGGCGCTGGCAAAACTGCTGGCCGAGGCACCGGAGTTGATGCTGCTCGACGAGCCTACGAACCACCTCGACATCCAGGCGATCGAGTGGCTGGAGGCGGAGCTTTCTTCTACCCGTACGGCCTTCGTGCTGATCAGCCACGACCGTGCCTTCCTGCGCGCGCTGTCGCGGGCCACCCTGTGGATCGACAGGGGAGAGATTCGACGCCGCGACGCCGGGTTTGAAGGTTTCGAGGAATGGCGCGAGACGATCTGGGCTGAGGAAGACGACGCCCGCCACAAGCTGGACCGCAAGATCAAGGCCGAGGCGAGATGGGCAGTCGAGGGCATCTCGGCCCGCCGAAAGCGCAACATGGGCCGGGTGCGGGCCCTCGCCGATCTGCGCGACGAGCGCAGTTCGCAGATCCGCCGCCAGGGCACTGCGGCGATGGAGTTCGAGGCGGGCACCCAGTCCGGCAAACGGGTGATCGAGGCCGTGGGCATCACCAAGACCTGGGGCGACAAGCTGATTCTGAAAGACTTTGACCTGCGGGTCCTACGCGGCGACCGGGTCGCCTTCGTCGGGCCGAACGGAGTAGGAAAGACCACGCTTCTCAAGATGTTGACGGGCGATCTTGAACCGGATGAAGGGACCGTGAAACTGGGCACCAACCTGGAAGTCGCGGTGTTCGACCAGACCCGGGCGCAGCTCGATCTTGAAGCAAGCCTGTGGGACAATCTGATTGGCGATCCGTCCATGGCGGTCTCTGGCGCGTCGGATCAGGTGATGGTGCGGGGCAACCCGAAGCATGTCGTGGCCTACCTCAAGGACTTTCTCTTTGACGACCGCCAGGCACGGGCGCCGGTGAAGTCGCTCTCGGGAGGGGAAAAGGCGCGACTTCTGCTGGCCAAGCTGATGGCGCGGTCCTCGAACCTGCTGATCCTGGACGAACCGACGAACGATCTGGACGTCGAGACGCTGGACCTGCTGCAGGACATTCTGGGCGACTACGACGGCACTGTGCTGCTGGTAAGCCACGACCGCGATTTCATCGACCGCATCGCCACCGCCACCGTCGCGCTGGAAGGGCGGGGCAGGGCAACAACCTACCCCGGCGGTTGGTCCGACTATGCGGCGCAGCGCGTGGTTTCCGCTGTCACGGAGACCGCCGACAATTCTGCCCGCGGTCGCAGTGCAGCCCCGGTCAAGTCTGCCGCGCCGAAAGTCAGCCTTACCTTCTCGGAACGCAAACGGCTGGACGAACTGCCCGACCTGATCGCGCGGCTTGAAGCCGAGATCAACAAGCTCGCCATCCTTCTGGAAGCGCCCGAGATGTACACCAAGGAGCCGGTCAAATTCCGCAAAGCCTCCGGAGCATTGGCGGACCGGCAGGCACAGATCACGGCGGCCGAGGAGGAGTGGCTGGCGCTGGCCGAGCGGGCGTGAGGTCTACCACCGCCCGGTAGCACCACCGCCTGAAGATCGCCCGCCACCGAACCCACCGCCGCCTCTTCCGCTCGACTTGCGCCGAACGGGGATGGTGAAGGGGCGCTGCGCGTCATGGTCGCACGCGGTGCAGCGGGTGTGCAGCACGCCCTCGCCCTGCGAATCCGCCGTCGCGGCACGGATCACCTCCCGTCGGCGCGTCAGACGTCGCAGCCCGCATTTGGGGCAGGCCTGCCAGGAGATCAGGGCGTCGCCGATCCGCTTCCGGAACGCAATCAAGCCACCGCCCGCAAGTGCCACCAGCGCAAAGATCCAGTCGGGCAGCAACGTCGGAGGCGCGCCGGCCGTTTCGTCCGTCAGGGGAAGACCAGCGTGGTAGGGCCGCGCGATCCGTTCCAGCGCCGCCTTGGCCCCCGCCTCCAGCCCGCCCGCATAGTTGTTGTCGCGAAAGGCGGGCAGGAGGGTCGTGTCGATCACGCGCTGCGCCCGCCCGTCATAGACGGCATCGTAGCCCGAGCCGAGAGCAATGCGCACTTCCCGGTCGTCGCGGGCGACAAGAATCAGAACACCATCGTGACGCCTGGCGTCCCCGATCCCCCAGTCGTTGAAGACGGACTTTGCGTAATCCTCGATCCGCTGGCCCGCGCCGCCGTGGTTTGACAGGGCATCGAGCGTAAGGATCGTGACATGCACGCCCGTCTCCGCCCGCCCGGCAAGCAATGATGCGGTGATCCTTTCCTCCACCTCCGGGGGCAGCAGATCAGCGAGGTCGGTGATGTAGTCACTTGTCGGCTTCGGCAGACCGTCTGCCAATCCGGCAACAGGAACGAGGGTCAATATCAGAAACACAATACATCGAAGATTCATGATCTTGCCTGCATAAGCTCAGACACCACCTGAGCGATCACGGCGACATCTTCACGCGCGCAATCGAACTGGCCCACCACCACGCGGATCACATAGCGCCCCTGATGCCGCGTCTGCGTCAGGTAAATCCGCCCGTCATCATTGATCCGTGCGAGCAGCGCCTCGGTCGCCGCATCCGTGCCAAGCGCGAAGGTGAACAGCGACAGGGACGGCTCCGTCACGATCACCACACCCGGCAGCGCGGCAAGCGCGTCACGCGCCTCATGCGCCCAGGCCACATGGTCGCGTATGCGGCTGCGCAACCCCTCCAACCCATAGGCGCGCAGGGTGAACCACAGCTTGAGCGCGCGAAACCGCCGACCCAACGGCACGGTCCACTCGTTGAAGTTCACGATCTCTTCCCGCCCCGCCGTCTCGAGATAGGTCGGTCGCAGGCCGAGCGTGCGGATCTGCGGCCCAGGGTCGCGCAGGAACTGGACCGCACAGTCGAACTGCGCCCCAAGCCACTTGTGCGGGTTGAAGACAATGGAATCCGCAGCCTCAGTCCCTGCCCACAAGTCCCTGAACTCCGGGCAGATCATTGCCGATCCTGCCCATGCCGCATCCACATGGGTGGGCACGCCCGCCTTTCGCGCCACCGCGATGCACGCCCCGATCCGGTCAAAGGCCCCGATCGAAGTGCCCCCGGCGCAAAGTACCACCCCGGTCGGCAAGAACCCCGCCGCCCGGTCTGCCGCAATGGCCGCGGCCAAAGCGTCCGGGACCATCGAATGGGCTGCATCGGTGGGAATCTTGACCAGATTTTCCTGCCCGATCCCGGCAATTCTGACCCCCTTGTCGACGGAGGAATGCGTCTCGGCACTCGCATAGATCCGCAAGCGGGACAGGGTGGACAACCCCTGCACATTCCCAACAAACCCAAGCGCCGCCTCCCGCATCGTGAGGATCGCAGACAGCGTCGCCGTCGTGGCCGAATCATGGATGGTGCCGGTGAACCCTTCCGGCAGGCCAAGCGCCTGACGCAGCCAATCCACCATCACCTGCTCGATCTCTGTCACGGCAGGCGAGGTTTGCCACAGCATCCCTTGCGCTGCGATGGCATTGGCCAGCTGCTCGGCCAGCATCGAGGCGGGGGAGGCATTGGCCGGGAAATATGCAAAGAAGCGCGGATGCTGCCAATGCGTGATCCCCGGCGGCACGATCCGTGCAAAATCGGCAAAGATCGCCTCCATCGGCTCCGCCATCTCGGGTGGACCCTGAGGCAACTGCGCCGCAATCGCCCCAGGCACCAACCGCGCGCGGACGGGCTGGCCCCGCAGCCCTTCATGATAGTCGCGCGCCCAATCCGCTGCGCGCTTTGACCAGTAGTTCAGATCGTCATGGTTCATCGCACAGCCCCCCCGTTGCAGTCTGGCCATGCCGCAGACCAAGGACAAGGGTCCGCGCCACTGCAAGAGCGTCCTCCCCCCCGGCATTCTGGCGGAAACATCCCCGGGCAACGCCCGGCACAGGCTTGGGGGCAGCGCCCCCCCCCTTTCGACGGGGGCTTGGCGAAACCACCGCACGGGTGTAGGAACGCTCCATGATACTATTGGGCATTCCCTGCACCTGCTGCATTCCGCGCTGACGTCTGTCGCGCAGGCCCATCTTCTGTTTCCCAAGGAGACTTGAAGTTGCTAGACACGCGCGGGGCTTCCGCGTGGGCGCCGCAGGACTTTGAGATGGAAGAAAAGATGGCGACGATCCAGCTTTACAACACCAAGACGCGTCGGAAAGACCGGTTCGATCCCATCAACGAGAGTAACGTCCGCGTCTATCTTTGCGGCCCCACGGTCTATGACCGCGCACATCTGGGCAATGCGCGCCCGGTGGTGGTGTTTGACGTGCTGGTGCGGCTGCTGCGGCATGTGTACGGGGCGGGGCACGTAACCTACGTGCGCAACTTCACCGACGTGGATGACAAGATCAACGCCGAAGCACTGCGCCGCCAGAAGACCGGTGCCCCCGGCACGCTGGAAGAGCTGATCGCAGAACGCACCGAGGAGACCATCGCCTGGTATCACGCCGACATGGACGCTCTGGGTGCCGCTCGCCCGGACCACGAGCCGCGCGCGACGGGCTATATCGCCGAGATGATCGCGATGATCCAGACCCTCATCGCAGGAGGGCATGCCTATGAGGTTCAGGGGCATGTGCTTTTTGACGTGCGCTCCTACCCCGAGTATGGGCGGCTTTCTGGCCGGTCGGTCGATGACATGATCGCAGGCGCCCGGGTGGAGGTCGCCCCCTACAAGCGCGATCCGATGGATTTCGTGCTGTGGAAACCCTCGGATGCCGATGTGCCGGGCTGGGACAGCATCCCTTGGGGCCGGGGTCGCCCCGGCTGGCATATCGAATGCTCGGCAATGAGTGCGGCGCTCTTGGGCGAAAGCTTCGACATTCATGGCGGCGGGCTCGACCTGCAATTTCCGCACCACGAGAACGAAATCGCCCAAAGTATGTGCGCCCATCCGCATGGGGAGTTTGCGCGGGTTTGGATGCACAACGAGATGCTGCAGGTGGAAGGCAAGAAGATGTCCAAGTCCCTGGGCAACTTCTTTACCGTGCGGGACTTGCTGGATCAGGGCATCCCCGGCGAGGTGATCCGGTTTGTTCTTTTGCGGATCCACTACCGCAAACCAATTAACTGGATAGCTGAGATTGCACGGGAAGCAGAATATCACCTTCGCAGATGGCGGGCCCTGACCGTTGGCATCGCCCCATCCAGTCCTGACCCTGAGGTGGTCGCCGCTTTGGCCGATGATCTGAACACAAGCGACGCCATCTTCAGGCTCCATTTTCTTGCTGGTGGCGTTGCGACCCTTCGAAATTACGAGGTTGCGCTCGGTGATGGATACATGGGGCCGGCCAGCCAAGAAGCGGCAGCGACGTTCCTTGCCTCGGCACAACTGCTGGGCCTTTTGCTGGACGATCTTGGCGGATGGGCGAGAAAAGTTTTTGACTTAGAGAAGTATGCAACTCGGATGACCGCGCTTCGAGCAGAAGCCATGGCCTCCAAAGACTTCTTGGCGGTCGATACGCTGAAATCTGCCTTAATCGCGGCTGGTATTGAGGTTCGGATGTCAAAGCTAGGCGTCGAGCTTGTCCCCGGCCCGGACTTTGATCCCGCCAAACTGGAGTCACTTCCATGATCCCCGCGCAAGAAGAATTTTCGTCCGAAAATTTTTCGCCCCCAATCGAGAGGTTGTATCTTTTCGATACCACCCTGCGCGACGGGCAGCAGACGCAGGGGGTGCAATTCTCGGTGGCCGAGAAACGCCAGGTCGCGACCGCGCTGGATACGCTTGGGGTCGATTACATCGAGGGTGGCTGGCCCGGCGCAAACCCGACGGATTCGGAGTTCTTTGCGACCGTCGGGCCGACGCGGGCGGTCATGACCGCCTTCGGGATGACCAAGCGGGTGGGCCGGTCGGCAGAGAATGATGATGTTCTGGCGCTGGTGCTGAATGCCGGGACGCCCGCCGTGTGCCTTGTGGGCAAGACGCATGAGTTTCACGTAAAGACAGCACTTGGGGTCAGCCTCGAGGAGAACCTGGAGGCAATCCGCGCCTCGGTTGCGCATGTGGTGGCCAAGGGGCGCGAGGCGGTGTTTGATGCCGAGCACTTCTTCGACGGCTACCGCGCCGATCCTGCCTATGCGCTGGCTTGCGTGACGGCTGCCTATGAGGCGGGGGCGCGGTGGCTGGTCTTGTGCGACACCAATGGCGGCACGCTTCCGGCCGAGGTGGGGCGCGTCGTGGCTGCGGTGATTGCGACGGGCATCCGGGGGGACCGCCTGGGCATTCATTGCCACGACGACACCGGCAACGCGGTGGCGAATTCGCTGGCGGCAGTGGATGCCGGGGCGCGCCAGATTCAGGGTACGCTGAACGGTCTGGGCGAGCGCTGCGGGAATGCCAATCTGGTGACGTTGATCCCGACGCTGCTGTTGAAGGCGCCCTATGCCGAAAGGTTCCAGATCGGCGTGACGCACGAGGCGATGGCAGGTCTGGTGAAGGTGAGCCGGATGCTGGACGATATTCTGAACCGCGTGCCGTTGCGGTCGGCACCCTATGTGGGCGCCAGCGCCTTTGCCCACAAGGCGGGGCTGCATGCCAGTGCGATCCTGAAGGATCCGACAACCTACGAGCATGTGCCGCCCGAACTGGTGGGCAACGCCCGCGTCATTCCGATGAGCAATCAGGCCGGTCAGTCGAACCTGCGGGCACGGCTGGCGGCGGCGGGGATAGCCGTAGCCCCCGGTGACGCGCGTCTGGGCCGTATCCTTGACGTGGTCAAGACGCGCGAGGATCAGGGCTATGCCTATGACGGCGCGCAGGCGAGCTTTGAGTTGATGGCGCGTGGGGAACTCGGCCTTCTGCCGCAGTTTTTCGAGGTGAAGCGGTACCGCGTTACCGTGGAGCGGCGCAAGAACAAGTACGACCGGATGATTTCGTTGTCCGAAGCCGTCGTCGTGGTGAAGATCGGCGACCGGAAGATGCTGTCGGTCAGCGAAAGCATGGACGAGACAGGGACCGACCGCGGGCCGGTCAACGCGCTGTCAAAGGCGCTGGCCAAGGACCTTGGTCCCTATCAGGTTTGCATCGACGACCTCAGGCTGGTGGATTTCAAGGTGCGCATCACCCAAGGCGGCACCGAAGCCGTGACGCGGGTGATCATCGACAGCGAGGATGCCCAAGGGCGGCGCTGGTCCACGGTCGGGGTTTCGGCCAACATTGTGGATGCGAGTTTCGAGGCGCTGCTTGATGCGATCAACTGGAAGCTGATCCGCGACATCGGCCAGCCGCTGTGACAGTGGAAGCCTGTGCCGCGCTGGTGGCACGGGGCGATCCGGACCGGTTTGCCGCGGTGATGGCGGCGCCGGTTCAAGCGCGGGCGGGGCTTTTGGTGCTTTACGCCTTGAACCTCGAAGTGGCGCGGGCGCCTTGGGTGACGGCAGAGCCGCTGATTGCCGAGATGCGGCTGCAATGGTGGCGTGATGTGGTGGCGGCTGCGGCCTCGGGGGCCGCACGGGCGCATGAGGTGGCGGGGCCGCTCCATGCGCTGATGGCCGAGCGGGCGCTGCCGGTGGTGGTGCTTGACCGGATGATCGCCGCGCGACGGTGGGATATTGCGCGCGAGCCCTTTGCCGGTGCGGAGGCGCTGCTTGATCATGTCGATGCCACTGCGGGGGGCCTCATGTGGCTGACCGCCTGTGTGCTGGGGGCGCCTGCGGCGGCGGAGGCGCCGGTGCGCGGCTATGGCATGGCCTCCGGAATCGCGGCCTGGCTGATAGCGGTTCCCGTGTTGCAGGCGCGCGGGCGGCAGCCATTGCCCGTACCGCCCTCCGCGCTGGCTGAGGCGGGGCTCGCGGCGCTGGCACGGGCGCGGGCAGGCCGCTGGCTGGTGCCGCGCCGCGCGTCGCCGGCGTTGCTCGCGGGCTGGCAAGCGGAGGCGCTGTTGCGCCGGGCGCTGGCAGACCCGGAGGCGGTGACGGAAGGGCGGTTGCAGCTGTCGGAGTTTTCGCGACGGGGGCGGCTGATGTGGCAGGCCTTCAGCGGGCGCTGGTAGCTCTCAGGCCTCGGCCGTCTTGGGCCGCATCCACAGCCAGATCAGCGCGCCCCCGGCAAGGATAAGGAACGGCAGCATGGCCAGATTAACCATCTGCCAGCCGGTCTGCGCCGTGCCGCCCGCGCAGTTCATCAGCCCGCCAGAGGACGCGCTGGCCAAGGTGACGCCGCCAAACACCATGAGGTCGTTCAGCCCCTGCAGACGACCCCGTTCTTCGGGGGCATGGGCGGAGGTGATCAGGGTGGTGGCACCGATGAAGCCGAAGTTCCAGCCGATCCCGAGCAGGATGAGGGCGGCAAAGAAATTCGCAAGCTCCACCCCCGCGATGGCAGTCGCGCCTGCGGCCGCGAGGATTACCAGACCCATGGCCACGACCCGCTCGGCGCCAAAGCGGGCGATCACATGGCCGGTGAGAAACGAGGGCGCATACATCGCCAGCACATGGGCCGAGACGACGTCAGCCGCATAGGACTTGTCGAACCCGCAGCCGACGACGGCGAGGGGGGAGGAGGTCATCACGAGGTTCATCAGCGCATAGGACACGGTGGCGCAGATCATCGCGACAGCGATGGTCGGGGTGCGCAGAAGCTCCATCCGGCTGCGTCCGGTCGCAGCACCCGGTTGCGGCTGCTTCGGCGTGGGGATTTTCAGCCCGGCAAACAGGAAAACTCCGGCGGCGTTCAGGACGATGACCGCAAGATAGGTGCCAAGGAAGGGCACAACCATCGCATCCGCCGTTACCTTCACCAGCTGTGGCCCGACGACGGCGGACAGCAACCCCCCCGCCATCACCCAGCTGATCGCCTTGGGGCGAAAATCGTCGGTCGCAGTGTCGGCGGCGGCAAAGCGGTAGAAGCCCTGCGCCGACATGTAGATGCCGCTGAGCAGCGCGCCAAAGCAGAACAGCGCAAAGCTGGCAGTATAAAGCCCATAGGCGCCGATCGCCGCCCCCGCAGCACCGCCAAAGGCACCCATCACAAAACCCACGCGCCGCCCGTAGCGCTGCATCAGGGCCGAAATCGGCGTGGCGGTCAGCATTGAGCCAATGACCATGCAGGTGATCGGCAGCGTGGCCCAGCACACATTCGGGGCCAACGATTGCCCGGCCAGGCCTGCGACGGTGAAGACCATGGGCATTTGCGCCCCGAGCACCGCCTGGGCTGCGACAAGAACAAGAACGTTACGGCGGGCGAGGGCATTCTGTGGCATGGAAAAAGGGGTAGGACGTGACGGAGCGGGCGGCAAGGTGAAAGCGGGGTTGTTCTTGTGTCGGGGACAATTCTTCCGGCGCGCGCCTTGGGCTGATGCGGGGGGCGGGCGCCTCCCGGACCCCCCGGGGATATCCGGGCCAGAATAAAGGGGAAAGCAGATGTCCGGTGAGGGACGCATCATCATGACGCCAGAGTGCGTCGCCGAAGGCGCGGAGTGGCTGGCATTGCGGGAGCCTGCGTTTGCACGGGCGTTGGCGCGGTGCGGACCCTTGCCGTTGCGGCGTCGAAAGGACGGGTTTGCAGCAGTTCTGGATGCCATCGTCGGCCAGCAGGTCTCCGTGGCCAGTGCCCGGGCGATCTGGGAGCGGCTCGAGGCTGCGGGACTGTGTGAGCAGGCGGCGTGGCTCACCGTCGGGGATGAGGCGCTGCGCCAGGTCGGGCTCAGCCGGCAGAAGATGCGCTATGGGCGGGCACTGGCAGCGGCAGGGATCGACTACGCGGCGCTGCGTGCGGTGCCGGACGGGGACGTGATTGCCACGCTCGTGGCCGTGCCCGGCATCGGGCCCTGGACGGCCGAGATTTATGCGATGTTCGCACTCGGCCGGGCGGATGTGTTTGCGCCCGGCGATCTGGCCCTGCAGGAGGCGGTCCGGCGGGCGTTCGATCTGCCCAACCGCCCTGCAACGGCAGAGCTGCGGCGCATGGCGGAAGCCTGGTCGCCCTGGCGGGCAGTTGCAGCGCGGATCCTCTGGGCCTATTACCGGGTGATGAAGGATCGCGAGGGGATCGGTTGATGCGGCAATTGCGGTTTGGGCGGCGGGCCCCGATGTCGGGGACAGTGCGGTCGGTGGTGGTGTTCGTGCATGGCTACGGGGCCGACGGCGCAGACCTTCTCGCTCTGGCGGATCCTTTTGGTGCGCATCTGCCCGACACGCTGTTCCTCGCCCCCGACGCGCCCGGCAGGTGCGTGGGCGGCGGCTTTGGCCGTCAGTGGTTCCCGATCCCCTGGCTCGACGGCTCCTCCGAGGCGGCGGCGGCGGCAGGGCTTGCGGCAGCGGCGGCGGACCTGAACGGTTTTCTTGACGCGCAACTCCTCGAGGCGGGCATCGGCCCTGAGGCTTTGGCGTTGGTCGGCTTCAGCCAGGGCGCGATGATGTGTCTGGAGGTGGCCCCGCTCAGGCCTGCGCCAGTCGCAGCCGTCGTTGCCATCTCGGGCCGCCTCCTGCGCCCCGAGGCGCTGGAGGCGGAGGTCGTCTCGCGCCCGCCGGTCCTGCTGGTCCACGGCGATGCCGACCCGGTCGTGCCCTTCACCGACATGGCCAAGGCCGGGCAGGCGCTGAGGGCGGCCGGGTTCGAAACGTATGGCCATGTGATGCAAGGCACAGGCCACGGAATCGCGCCGGACGGATTGAGCGTCGCACTGAACTTTCTGAAGGAACGCCTGTCAGGACAGGCAGACTAGCCCTCGCGCCAGCCGACGAATGACCCGGTACAGACCTTCCACCTTCATCTTTGCAAAAATATCCCGGGGGAGTCTGCCCGCAAGGGAAGACGGGGGCAGCGCCCCCTTACGCCTGCGCCGCAAGATAGGCCGCACAGCCGGTAAGGGCTGCGAAGTCATCCTCGACCACTGTCACCGAAAATTCGGTCTGCAGCAGGTCCACCCGGCGCTCCTCGCGGAACACCTCAGCCAGGCCATAGGTCGCAAAATGCGGCGTCATGGCCCGCGCCATCCCTCCGATGAGGAAGATCCCGCCGTAGGGCAGGTGGGTCAGAGCCAGATCGGCCAGAAACTGCCCGAGGATCCGGGTGTAAAGGTCTGCCGCGTGAGCCGCTGCGGGGTCATCGCCGGACAGGGCCGCCAGCACCTCGGCCGAAGTCAGGCGCGCGGTCAGGCCGCGAGCTTCAGCGGCGAAGGCATAAAGGTTGGCAAGACCGCGGCCCGCCAGCACTTCCTCCACGCCTGCATGAGGCACCTCACCCCGCGCCGCAAGCAGCGCTTCGACAAAGCGCAGCAGGGCAAGCTCTTCCTCGGAGCGGACCGGCATGTTGACGTGCCCGCACTCCGACGGGGGCACGATCCGGCCCGCGCCGGTGGGATGCACCGGCGCTGCATTGACCCCGGTGCCAAGGCCCACCACCAACATGGCGGCCCCCGCCCGCACCGGGCCCGCAATCACCGGGCGCAGGTTTTTTGCCGGAATATGGCCGAGCGCCTGACCCTGCGCCTGCAGGTCATTCAGGATCGCCACCCGGCCCGCGCCGGTTGCCGCCGCCAGTTTCGGCACATCCATCGCCCAGTCCAGATTGGTCATCGTGGCCACACCGTCCTGCACCGGCCCTGCCGCCGCCACGCAGACGCCGTCGACGGCGGTTTGCGCATCCTCCAGATAATCCTGCAGGATCTGGCTGATATCCTTCCCCGCCGCCTTGTATTCGGCGTTCGAGAATTTGCGCAATGAATGCTGGCGCAGCGTCGCCCCATCAGCAAGCGCCACCCGGGTGTTGGTGCCGCCGATATCGGCCAGGATGTTGAGGGACATGTGGCGCTCCGCGGGCTTGGGCTCAGTCGTTTCGCGCAAGCGCGCGGCTCAGGACGTGATAGGAGGATTTCGGGGTCCTTGCCAAGCTGTCAAAATCCACATGGACGAGGCCGAAGCGCTTTTCATACCCCTCGGCCCATTCGTAATTGTCCAGAAGCGACCAGTAGAAGAAACCTCGCACATTCGCGCCATCGGCAATGGCGCGGCGGGTGGCGGAAAGGTGGGCAAAAAGGTAGTCCTCGCGGATCTGGTCGGTGACGGTGCCACCATCGAGGACATCGGCATTGGCCATGCCGTTTTCTGTGACATAGATCGGCAGATCGCCTACATGGTCGCGGGCCGTCCGGGTCAGGAAGTGGTGCAGGCCTTCGGGGAAGATCTCCCATCCCATATGGGTCCGGGGCAGGGTGCCCGCGTGGCTTTCGACCGATGGCCAGGGCGTGTCCGGCGCATCTGCATGCAAATGGCGGGTGTAGTCGTTCACGCCGAGCCAGTCCAGTTTCTGTCCGATCACAGGCATGTCGTCCTGCCAGCGGTCGGGCATGTGGGGGCCAAGGCCGTCGAGCACGATCTGCGGATAGGCTTCTGCGGTGATGTCTTCGATGAACCAGCGGTTGAAAACGGCGTCCGACACCTCGGACGCGCGCCGGTCACCAGGACTGTCAGATGCCGGGGCGCTATGATCGAAGTTCAGCACGATCCCTAGGTTTTGTTGCCCCATGGCACGCAGCCGCTCCACCCCCAGACCATGGGCGAGCAGGATGTGGTGCATTGCGCGGGCCGCAACACGAATATCGCGCAGGCCGGGTGCGTGGATGCCAAGGAAATGGGCCAGAAACGCCACGCACCAGGGTTCATTGATCGTGGCGATGCCCGACACGCGGTCACCCAAGGTGCGGGTGAGCGCCTCGGCATAATCGGCAAAGCGGTGGCAGGTGTCGCGGTTGGTCCAGCCGCCAAGGTCGGCCGATGCCGATGGCAGGTCCCAGTGGCAGAGCGTCTGAAACGGTTTCAGCCCGCGTTCCAGCATCCCGTCCACCAGCCGGTCGTAAACGGCCACACCTTCAGGGTTGATCGTCCGGCCATCAGGCACCACCCGCGCCCAAGAGGCGGAAAAGCGGTAGCCATCCATGTTTGCCGCACGGATCAGGTCAAGGTCGGCGGGCCAGCGGTGGTAATGATCGCAGGCCCGCGCACCATCCTCTGCCCGCACCACATTGCCGGGGGTGGCAGCAAAGGTATCCCAATGCGACGACCCGCAGCCGCCAAAGGCGCTGCCGTCGATCTGATATGCCGCCGTCGCCGCGCCAAAGTCGAAGCCTGCGGGAAAGTCGAAGCGGGAAAGGGTCATGTCAAGCTTTCCTGGGAAGGCGCACGGTCACCTTGCGGGCTTGGGTGCCGTGTGCCTGTACGGCAGGCCCGGTCGATTGCCCGATGATCAGTTCCGCCTCCAGCAGGCGCGATCGGGGGGGGCCGCCCGGCTTGGCGATAAGGTCGAGCAGCATCCCGGCCGCAAGCTTGCCCGCCTCGCGCACCGAGGATCGTGTGGCGGTAAAGATCGGCACCGCTTCGCCGTTCTTCAGATAGCTCAGATCATCGTCATGGATGATGACCGAGACGTCGCGCCCCATCACCAGACCGATGTCCGAAATAGCCCGCCGCACGCCCATCCCCGAGATGATCGAGGCGACGAGGAAGGCTGACGGCGGGTCAGCCTCGGCCAGCATCGCGCGGGCGGCACGGTAGCCCGACATCTCTGTCATCTCGTCGCTGGTCATCAGCGCAGGGTCAAGGGCTATGCCACGACTGGCCAGAGCATCGGTGTAGCCTGCGCGGCGGCGGATGGCGAAATCCATGTATTCGAGCCCGTTCACCAGGGCAATGCGGCGGTGGCCGAGGTCGAGCAGGAATTCCGTCGCGCGCTGAAAAGCGCGGCGGTTGTTCACGTCGAGCCAGGAATAAGGTATAGTCGTGCCGCTGGCACGCCCATGCACGACGAAAGGCAGGCCGATGTCATGCAACAGGGCGATGCGCGGGTCGTCCAGCTTGGGCGAATGCACGATCACACCATCGACATTGCCCTTGGCCTTCAGCGCGCGGTAGGCATCTTCTTCCGTCTCGTCCGCCACCAGCGAGAGCATCATTTCAAAGCCGTGCCGCGAATAGGTCTCGCCCGCGCCGGAGATGAAATCGGCAAAGATCGGGTTCACGATTTCATGCCGCGTGGCCAGCGGTATCACATGGCCCACCGCCATTGCCCGGCCCGTGGCCAGCTGAATGGCGCGGGTGTTGGGGCGATAATTGAACCGCTTCGCCGCCGCCATCACCCGCTCCCGCGTGGCCTCATTGACCTCGGGGTAGCCATTAAGGGCGCGGCTGACGGTCGTCGCCGACAGCCCGAGCTTGGCCGAAAGCTCCTTGAGGTTCATGGCGTCTCTGGTCCAAACCGGTTTCAATTGCGCAAACATTAGCCACCCATCCCGCACCAGTCAAAGTGAAAGACACAAGCCCCGCCAGAGGCCGTAAACGATTTGGGTATCCATCTCTAATGGCAAGAGGCGATATGCGACCTTCATGGCAGTCGCGGTTGACTAGATTGCAAAGATCGGCGATTGTCCTGCATCCAAAGCGGTTTGGAAATGATTCTGCGCAGTCGCGTGAAACGACCCGCCGTATTGGTTTCATGCCCCGTCAGAGGGCGGGGAATTGGGAGGAAGACACATGACATTCAGAGTTCTGGCCAGTGCTGCGGCGCTGGCACTTCTGACGGGTACTGCGGTTGCGCAGGATCTGAAGTTTCCGGTGGGCGAAGGCGCCTTCAACTGGGACAGCTACAAGGCCTATGACGAGGCGACGAACCTTGACGGCCAGTCGATCTCGCTGTTCGGGCCGTGGCGTGGCGAAGACCAGGTGCTGGTCGAGTCGATGCTGGCCTATTTCACCGCCGCCTCGGGGGTCAAGGTGAACTACTCTTCCTCCGAAGGGTACGAGCAGCAGATCATCATCGACGCCGAAGCAGGCTCGCCCCCCGACGTGGCCGTCCTGCCGCAGCCCGGTCTGATTGCCGACCTCGCCGCGAAGGGCTTCATCCAGCCTCTGGGTGGCGAAACCGCGCAGTGGCTGACCGACAATTACGGTGCCGGCGCCTCCTGGGCCGCCCTCGGCACGGCCAAGGGCAAGGACGGCACCGACCAGCTGTTCGCCTTCCCCTACAAGGCCGACGTGAAATCGCTGGTCTGGTACTCGCCTGAAAACTTCGAGGATGCGGGCTACACAGTGCCCACGACCATGGAAGATCTCAAAGCGCTGACCGACAAGATCGTGGCCGATGGCGGCACGCCCTGGTGCATCGGCCTGGGTTCAGGCGGTGCAACCGGCTGGCCCGCAACCGACTGGGTCGAAGACATGATGCTGCGCACGCAGTCGCCGGATGTCTATGACAAGTGGGTCACCAACGAGCTGCCGTTCAACAGCCCCGAAGTGGTCGCAGCGATCGACGAGTTCGGCTATTTCGCCAAGAACGACGCCTATGTGCAGGGCGGTGCCGCGGCTGTGGCCTCGACCGACTTCCGCGACAGCCCCAAGGGCCTGTTTACCTCGCCCCCCGGCTGCTACATGCACCATCAGGCCTCGTTCATCCCGTCCTTCTTCCCTGAAGGCACCAAGCTGGGAATCGACGCCGACTTCTTCTACTTTCCGGCCTACGCCGGCAAGGATCTGGGCCAGCCGGTTCTTGGGGCGGGTACCCTGGCCTTCATCATGAAGGACAGCGAGGCTGCGCGCGCCTTCATCGAGTTCCTGAAGACGCCGATCGCCCATGAAGTCTGGATGGCGCAGACCGGCTTTGTCACCCCCTTCAAGGCGGTGAACACCGAGCTTTACGGCTCGGCCGCGCTGAAAAAGCAGGGCGAGATTCTGGCCAACGCGACGACCTTTCGCTTTGACGGGTCGGACCTTATGCCGGGCGCGGTGGGTGCGGGGTCGTTCTGGACCGGCATGGTCGACTTTGTCGGGGGCAAGTCGGCACAGGAAGTGGCCGACACGATCCAGGCCAGCTGGCCCGAGTGATCGCCTGAAGGTAAGACAAGGTTCGGCCCGTCAGCCCGTCGGGCCGAATGTATAGACGGACACAGAGCCGGGCCAACCGGACAACAGCGTCCGGTAGTTCTTCTGGGAGGGGGACGGTATGGAACAGGCCTTTCTGGCACTTGTGACCATAGGGATCGGTGTTAGTGGCTGTGTCGGGTATTTCTGGCTATCGAACATTCTGCTCGACAAGGTGATCCTGCCCGCGCGCGGCCCCAAGGCCGGCCGCAACATCACCCTCGCCAATGCCGTGCGGCCCTGGCTTTTCCTCATGCCCGCCGTTCTGGCGCTTGGCCTCTACCTTGCCTATCCGGTCTTTGCGACGGCCTGGCTCTCTCTCAACCGCAATGTGTCGGGGGAGCTGGTGTTCGTGGGCTTCGACAACTACCGCCAGATGATGGGCGAGGACAAGTTCTGGGAAAGCTTGCGCAACAACATGATCTGGCTGATCGTGGTGCCCGCGATGTCCACCGCGTTCGGCCTTCTGGCGGCCCAGCTGACCGACCGGATCCGCTGGGGCAATATCGCCAAGTCGATGATCTTCATGCCGATGGCGATTTCCTTTGTCGGCGCTTCGGTGATCTGGAAGCTGATCTATGACACGCGAGAGGCGGGGCAGACCCAGATCGGCATCCTGAACGCGATCTGGCTGCAGTTCGAGGGCGGCGCCCTATCCGTCCTGCTGCTGAGGGTTGTGCCTGCGCTGCTGCTGCTGGCCTTCGCGGGTGCAATTGTCTGGGTGCTGTGGAGCCAGGTTCGCGCAATGGCTGTGGGCGGGGTCCTGGAACGGGCCCTGCGCGGGGCAGGGATGCTGGTGGGTGCCTCGCTCATCTTTGTCGCCGTTACCTGGGCTCTTGGCGCGGCGGCCGCCGATCTGCCCTATGGCACACCGCAGTTCTGGCTGCAAATACCGTTCTGGAACAACTTCTTCCTGATGGCCGTGCTGATCTGGCTGCAGACCGGCTTTGCCATGGTGATCCTGTCCGCCGCCCTGCGCGGCGTGCCAGAGGATACGATCGAGGCCGCAATCATCGACGGCGCCAACCCTTTCCAGATCTTTTTCAAGATCAAGGTGCCGCAGATCATGGGCACAATCGTGGTCGTGTGGACCACGATCACCATCACCGTGCTGAAGGTGTTTGACATCGTGCGCGCCATGTCGGGCGGCCAGCAGGAAACGCAGGTGCTGGCCAACTACATGTATGACAAGCTTTTTGTTGCGGTGGACTGGGGGGTCGGCTCGGCCTCGGCAATGGTGATCCTGCTCTTGGTCACGCCGATTCTGGTCTGGAACGTCACCAACGCGCGCCGCGAGATGCGCTGAGGCGCAAGGAGAACGGGTCATGGACAACATCGCAGGCTCGAAACCCGCCCTCACCTGGGCCGTTCACATCTCGGTCGTGCTTCTGGTCGCGCTTTGGGTGATCCCGACCATCGGGCTGCTTGTCTCGTCCTTCCGGTCGGGGGATCAGATCGTGGCGTCGGGCTGGTGGAACGCGCTCTTTACGCAAGAACAGCAGCTGTCGCCGATCCGGATCGAAGGGGACGAGGCGCTGAAGGATGGCGTCTATGTCGTCGAGGGGCGGCTGTTCGAGGCCGCCGGGGTGACGGTCAGCGCCTGGGGCACCTCCTCGCGCGAGCCTGCCGCCTTCGCGGCGGGCGAGACGGCGCCGCTCGATGACGGGCAGGCGGTCACGGTTCAGGCGGATGGCGCTTACAGGCTGACCTCGCCGGTTACGACCGAAGGGACCCGCCTGCCGCGCATCTTCACCACCGCCGCGACCCCGCCCGAGTTCTCGACCGACAACTACAGCCTTGTGCTGTTCAGCCCGCTGGCGGGGCAGTCGATCTTTCAGGCCTTCATGAACACGGCAACCGTGGCTATCCCCGCAACCATCATCCCCATTCTGATCGCGGCCTTTGCGGCCTATGCGCTGGCGTGGATGGAGTTTCCGGGCCGCGCGCTGCTGATCGCCACCATCGTGGGGCTTCTGGTCGTGCCGCTGCAACTTGCGCTGATCCCGCTGTTGCAGATCCACAATGCCATCGGTATCGGCAAGGGTTACCTTGGCATCTGGCTGGCGCACACCGGGTTCGGGCTGCCGCTCGCCATTTACCTTCTGCGCAACTACATGGTGGGCCTGCCGCGTGACATCATCGAGAACGCCAAGGTGGATGGCGCCACCGACTTTCAGATCTTCGTCAAGATCATCCTGCCGCTATCCTTCCCGGCGCTCGCCTCGTTCGCCATCTTCCAGTTCCTCTGGACGTGGAATGACCTTCTGGTGGCGCTGGTGTTTCTTGGCACCTCGAATGACCAGCAGGTGCTGACAGGCAATATCGTGAACCTCATGGGCTCGCGCGGGGGGGATTGGGAGATCCTGTCGGCCTCGGCCTTCGTCTCCATCGCGGTACCGCTGGTCGTGTTCTTTGCGATGCAGAAATACCTCGTGCGCGGCCTTCTGGCCGGATCGGTGAAGTAAGTGATCAGGGACCTTGCCCTTTCCGTTATGGCGATGGAGCCGGACTGGTGGCGCGGCGCGGTGATCTATCAGATCTACCCCCGCAGCTTTCAAGACAGCAACGGCGACGGGATCGGCGATCTCGGCGGCGTGGTGGCGCGGCTGGACCATATCGCGAGCCTTGGCGCCGATGCCATCTGGGTCAGCCCCTTCTTCACCTCGCCAATGAAGGACTTCGGCTATGACGTAAGCGATTATTGCAACGTCGATCCAATGTTCGGCAGCCTTGCGGATTTTGATGCGGTGGTGGCGCGGGCGCATGATCTGGGCCTGCGGGTGATGATCGACCTTGTGCTGTCGCACACTTCGGACCAGCACCCGTGGTTTCACGAAAGCCGCCGCAGCCGCAGCAATGCCAGGGCCGACTGGTATGTCTGGGCCGAACCCAAACCCGACGGCACGCCGCCGAACAACTGGCTGTCGATCTTCGGCGGGTCGGCCTGGACATGGCATGGCGGGCGCGCGCAGTATTACCTGCACAACTTCCTTGCCAGCCAACCCGACCTCAATTTTCACTGCAGCGCGGTGCAGGAGGCGCTGCTGGACGTTGCGCGCTTCTGGCTTGCGCGCGGGGTGGATGGCTTCCGGCTGGATACGATCAACTTCTACTTCGCCGACAAATACCTGCGCGACAACCCGTCCCTGCCGCCGGACCTGCGCAACGACTCCATCGCGCCCAGTGTCAACCCTTACAACCACCAGCTCCATCTCTTTGACAAGAACCAGCCGGAGAACATTGATTTTATTCAAAAATTCCGTTTGGTACTCAACCCCTACGGTGCCGCCGCAGTCGGCGAGGTGGGGGATGCGCAACGGGGCGTTGAAATTATGGCCGAGTATACCTCGGGCGGTGACAAGGTTCAGATGTGCTACCCGTTCGAGATGCTGCAGCCCACCCGCCTGAGCGCTGCTGCCCTTGCGCGGACCTTCGCCCGCATGGCCGAGGCGGCACCCGACGCCTGGCCCTGCTGGTCCTATTCCAACCATGACGTGATCCGTCACGTCACCCGCTGGAACCTGAACGATGCTGCCGCCCGGACCTATGCAATGCTGCTGCTCAGCCTGCGCGGCTCTGTCTGCCTTTATCAGGGCGAGGAATTGGGCCTGCCCGAGGCCGATGTCGCCTTCGAGGACCTGCAGGACCCCTACGGCATCCAGTTCTGGCCCGAGTTCAGGGGCCGCGACGGCTGCCGCACGCCAATGGTCTGGACGCGCGACAACGCAAAGGGCGGCTTTACCACAGCAGACCGCAGCTGGCTGCCCGTCGCGGCATCGCACCTGGGCCGCGCGGCGGCAGTGCAGGCTGCGGACAACCGCTCGATGCTGGCGCACTACCGCCTGGCGCTGGCCTTCCGCCGGGCCCATCCGGCCCTGCAACACGGCGCACAGACACCGGTGCAGGTGGCGGGTGATGTTGCAAGCTTTCTGCGCGAGAAGGGCGGCCAGACACTGTTTTGCGCCTTTAACCTGGGCGAGGCAGCAGCAGAAATCGCCTTGCCCGAAGGGCGCTGGACGACAGTTGCAACAGAACTCGGCAGTGCGCCGCCCGGGCCGGACGGGCGCATCGCGCTGTCCCCCTGGGGCTTCGCACTGGCCCGCAACGAGTGAGGGGAGAAAGATTATGGCAGACCTGAAGATGGTGAATCTCGAAAAGGCCTATGGCGAGGTCAAGGTGTTGAAAGACATCAACCTCGACATCAGGACGGGCGAGCTGATCGTCTTTGTCGGCCCCTCGGGCTGCGGAAAATCCACGCTTTTACGGATGGTGGCCGGGCTTGAGCGCATCACCGGCGGCGATTTCACCATCGACGGCATGCGGATGAACGATGTGCCCCCCGCGCAGCGCGGCATCGCCATGGTATTCCAAAGCTATGCGCTTTATCCGCATATGACCGTGCGCGACAACATGAGCTTCGCACTGAAGATCGCCCGGAAGTCCGAAGCGGAAATCAAGGTCGCCGTGGACAAGGCCGCGAAGACCCTGCAACTCACCCCCTATCTCGACCGTCTGCCCAAGGCGCTGTCAGGCGGCCAGCGCCAACGTGTGGCCATCGGTCGGTCCATCGTGCGCGACCCCAAGGTTTACCTTTTCGACGAGCCGCTCTCCAACCTCGATGCCGCCCTGCGCGTGGCCACAAGACTGGAGATTGCCCAGCTGAAAGAGGCGATGCCGAACTCCACCATGATCTACGTCACCCATGACCAGGTGGAGGCGATGACACTCGCCTCGCGCATCGTGGTGCTGGCAGGCGGCGGGATCAGCCAGGTCGGCACCCCCATGGAGCTTTATGAACGCCCGCAGAATGAATTCGTCGCACAGTTCATCGGCTCCCCCGCGATGAACCTGATGGCGGGCGAGGTGGTCGAGACGGGGGCCGAGACGGTTGTTAGGCTGGCAAATGGCGGCACGGCCCGCTCCGCCGTACCGACCCTCGCGTCCGACATGGGACTGAAAGTCAATATCGGAGTACGCCCCGAGGATCTGCTGGCCACCGACGGCGCTCCGATCTTCACCGGCACGGTCGAGATCACCGAAGCTCTTGGCGAGGTCACGCTGCTCTACTTCAAGCGCCGGCATGACGCGGCGCAGATCGTGGCGAAACTCCCCGGCATCCACACCGAACTGCGTCACAAGGAGGTGCGCCTAGGCGCCGGCCCGCACAAGGTGCACCTGTTTGCAGGTGGCGCGAGCCTCCTCTACCGCTGAACCAGAAGGGTCGCGGCCAGAAATACCGCCGCGATCGCCCCTGCAACCAGCGTCGGCACCCAAAGCGTAAGCCTGGGCGCAGGGACGGACTTCTGTCGGACGGCACGCTTTTTCACAAAGCCCATTAATCCGATGGAAAGGTTCAAACAGGGTTAATCGCTCCAGATGATTTCGGAGCCCCCCAATTGCCCGCCACCTTCGCCGTCCGAGACGCCGCCCCCCCTGCATCTGTTCAAAAATATCCCGGGGTCCGGGGCAGCGCCCCGGGGCAGGACGAGGACGCCTCCCTCACCCGGACCGGAACCCCCTTCCCGCAATCCGCCCCTTACGAACACGCGGCCCGCGCCTGCGGCGCCGACGCCTGCCGCCTTGATCTTGGCTGCGGCACTGCCCTCGTGATCCGCCGTGGCGCAATGCAGCTCGTCTCGCGCGGGCCGGTATGGCTGCCCGACGTTACCGCATCGGACAAACGCGCCGCGCTCCGCCGCCTGGCCCGGTGGTCGGGCGTCACTCTGGCGACGCTGCCCGAACCGTTGCAAGGCTTCGGGCTGATCCCGCTGATCACCCCGTTTCACCACGCGATCTGGGATCTGTCAGCGGACCTTCGCGTGGGCATGGGGGGCAAATGGCGCAACCGGCTGGTTGCGGCCGAACGGGCAGGGGTACGGGTGCGGCAGGTCCGGGGGGCGGGGCTCCTGCCGGGCTGGCGCGCGCTCGTCGCGGCCGGTGGCGCCCTGCGTGCCACCCGCCGCTACCGCGCGCACCCCGAGACTTTCTCGCTCTCCCTTCCGGTGCCGAGCCTCAGGCTCTGGGACTGGCGTATTGGCGGGTCTACCGGGGCTGCGATGGGGTTCGTCGTGCATGGTGGCACGGCCACTTATCACCTTGGCTGGGCGGGGCCGGATGCGCGGGCGCGGGGCGTGCATGGTGTGATGCTGACCTGCGCGGCCGAGGCGATCTGGGCCGAGGGTATCCGCACCCTTGATCTTGGCTCGGTGAATGATCAGGACGCGCCCGGCCTTGCGCATTTCAAGCTCGGCACCGGCGCGCGGCCGGTCAGTCTCGGGCCGACTTGCCTTGTGCTGCCGGGCTGACGCTCAGGCCCTGGCGCTGCGCGCATGGAACACGAAGCCCGGAAGATTCAGCAGCACCTGTGCTGCAGGGATCGCTGTCGTGCCGTCACGGTCATAGTCGGGCGCCACTTCGACGCGGTCGATCCCCGCAACCGGATGAGCGATCCCCACGAAAGGAAGATTGAGCCGACCGGTATCATAGGTATTGGCAGACAAGAGCACCTCGGTTTTGCACGGTCCACACTCGCGCGGTCCAGCTGGCGCGGCGGCGCGGGCTTGGCAAGCGGCGCGCGGCGGGGCAGGGTGCCGGGCGGGGCGGGCTGGACGGGGCGGGGAGACGGACGATGATCAAGGTAACGCAAGAGATGGCCGCGGCCTACCAGAGTGATGGTGCGGTTCTGGTGCGCGGACTTTGGGCGGACTGGGTGGAGGATTTGCGCACCGGCATCGCGCGCAACATGGCCGACCCGAGCGCCCACCTGATGGCCACGCTGAAACCCGGAGAGCCGGGACGCTTCTTTGATGATTACTGCAACTGGCAACGCATCCCCGAGTTTGAACGGGTGATCCGCCAGTCTGAGGTGGCAGAGGTCGCCGCCGCACTGATGGGCAGCGACCGGGTGCAGCTTTTCCACGATCATGTGCTGGTGAAGGAGCTCGGGACGGCAAAGCCCACGCCATGGCACAGCGACGGGCCCTATTACTTTGTCGAGGGCAAACAGACGGTCAGTTTCTGGTCGCCGCTGGACCACGTCCGGGAATCGAGCTTGCGCTGTGTTGCGGGCAGTCACCTCTGGCCGCGCGACATCCTGCCCATGCGCTGGATGAGCGAGACGGATTTCTACGCAGGCGACCATGATTACACACCCGTGCCCGACCCCGAAGCGGAAGGATTGCCGATTCTGGAGTGGGAGATGCAGCCAGGCGATGCCGTCGCCTTCAACTTTCGCACGCTGCACGGGACGCGGGGGAACGTGACGGGCGCGCGCAGACGGGCCTTCTCGCTGCGGCTGGTGGGCGAGGATGCGCGCTATGTCGAGCGGCCCGGACCGACCTCGCCGCCCTTTCCGGGCCACGGGATGCAGCCCGGGAACCGGCTTCGGGAGGACTGGTTTCCGGTCCTGCGCGGTTAGGCGGACCAAAGCGGGGGGGCGCCGCCCTTCGGGGCATCGAGCCCCTCAGTCCAACGTTGCCACGGGATGCGGCGCAGCGGCGCCTTGTGGCAGGGCGGAGGATACGCTTCAATCGTGCAGCGGGAAGGAGGGCCGTCATGGCTGAAACGACCGCCCGGTATCGACCGAGGATCTATCCGCCACCCGAGTTTCCCCCGCGCAAGCCCGGGCTGTTCGCGCGAACGCCGCCTGCGGTCTTTCCGGCCATTCTGGGGCTGCTGGGGCTGGGGCTAGCCTTGCGGCGGGGGCTTGCGGAGGTGGGATGGCCGGGTGCTGCGGCGGATGTGATTCTGGGGATGGCGGTCCTGCTCTGGGCCTTTGCGCTTCTGGCCTATGCGGCCAAGGTGCTGCGCAGACCGGGCGTGGTGGCCGAGGAAATGCGGGTGCTGCCGGGCCGGTCCGGTCTGGCCGCAGCGGGGGTGGGGGCAATGGCTGCGGCCGCGGCCCTTGCACCGATTGCGCCGGGTCTGGCCGTTGGCCTGCTATATGCCGCGTTGCCCTTGCACGGGGTTCAGGCACTGCTGTTGATCCGGGTATACCTGCTGTCGCTGCCTGAGGCGCGGGGGGGTGACGCCGGGCGATCACCTTGGGTTTGTGGGCTTCATCGTGGGGGGGGCTTGCAGCGGCGCTTATGGGGATGATCCCGCTGGCACAGGCGATTCTGTGGCTGACCATGCCGGTGGCCATCGTGATCTGGGGGCTGTCGGTCCGGCAGTTTCTGACACGGATACCCCCCGCGCCCTTGCGCCCGATGCTGGCCATCCATCTGGCACCGGCGATGCTTTTCGCCTCGGTCGCGGCGTTGACCGGGCAGGGGATGCTTGCCCACGGGATGATGGCGTTCGCGACGGTGATCCTGCTTGGGCTGCTTGCCCGGTTGCGCTGGCTGACGCAGACAGGATTTTCGCCGATGTGGGGCACGTTCACCTTTCCGCCGGTGGCCTATGCGGGGGCCGGCTTGATCCTTGGCGGGGCTTGGGCGGTAACCGGGGGTATCGCCCTGATGGCAGCCCTTGGCGTCGTACCAACCATCGCCTACCGGGTGCTGAAACTTTGGCCGGCCGGTACGCTCGCCGCGCGGACCAATGCGGCGGAGGCCTAGATCAGCCCAACCCATTTGCGCGCGATCGTGAGACCCAAGGCGTCCGCCACCGCACCGCGATCCCGCGCGAGCGTGGGGCGGGCTGCGTCCCAGCCCGGATGCATCCGGTCGGTGAGGGTGGGGAAGCGGCGGCTCCAGTCCTCGACCACGGCACGGCTCGCCTCAAAATGGAACTGCATGCCGTAGGTGGCGCGACCGATGCGGAATGACTGCGACGCGGCGCCTGCCGAGCGGGCAAGGTGCGTCGCACCCCTGGGAATGGTGAAAGTGTCGGAGTGCCATTGGAAGATCGGGAATTCCGTCGGAAGCGCGCCCAGCACCGGATCCGTGCGGCCCGCGTCCGTGAGGGAGACATCGGTCCAGCCGAATTCCGGCGTGGCATCGAGGATGTTCTGTGCCCCGAACGCCCGCGCAAGTACCTGTGAGCCGAGACAGATGCCCAGGACCGGGCGCCCCCGGGCCGTGTAGTCGGCCATCAACCGCGCGAGCCCCGGCAGATAGGGATGCGTGTCATCCGACAGCGCCGACTGCTCGCCGCCAAATACCACCAGCGCGTCGGCCTCTACCCCCGGCAGGGGCTCACCACGCCACGGCTTGTGCAGGTTGATCACCGCCGCCGCTTCATGCAGCGCCACGCCGACCTGACCGTGATGGGTGACTTCGGTATTCTCGACGATGGCGACGCGCATCCGTGGGACCCTTGCTGCAGCGAAAAAGGGATAGCAGATCGCCGAGCCATCGCAATTCTGAAAGAGCGGGCTCTTGTCATATTGTGCAGGGCGTGAAACAGGAAACCGCCAAGTGATCCACACCTGCGGAGGTTGCGTTGGAGATTCGCGAGGCGTTTACCTTTGATGATGTGCTCCTGGTGCCTGCAGCGTCGAGCGTGCTGCCAGCCGAGGCGGACACCTCGACCTTCGTCACGAAATCCATCCGGATGAACATTCCGCTGCTGTCTTCGGCGATGGATACGGTGACCGAAGCGCGCATGGCCATCGCGATGGCACAGGCGGGGGGGATCGGGGTGATCCACCGCAATCTGGATATCGCGGCGCAGGCGCAGGAGGTGCGGCGAGTCAAACGGTTTGAAAGCGGGATCGTCTACACCCCCGTCACCCTTCGCCCCGATCAGACACTCGCCGATGCCAAGGCGTTGATGGAACGCTATAATATCACCGGCTTTCCGGTTGTGGATGAAGCGGGCCGGGTGCTGGGGATCGTGACCAACCGCGACATGCGGTTTGCCTCGGATGACCGCACGCCCGTGTCGGTGATGATGACCGCCGACAACCTCGCTATCCTGCGCGAGCCGGTGGACCGGGGGGCCGCGATCTCGCTGATGAAGGCGCGCCGGATTGAAAAGCTGCTGATCACCGATGGGAAAGGCAAGCTGACCGGCCTTTTGACGTTGAAGGACACCGAGACTGCGGTGCTGAACCCGCAAGCCTGCAAGGACGAGTTGGGACGGCTGCGGGTGGCTGCGGCCTCGACCGTCGGGGATGCGGGTTTCGAACGCTCGCAGGCCCTGATTGCAGCGGGGGTGGATATGGTGGTGATTGACACGGCGCATGGCCACTCCGAAGGGGTGGCACGCGCGGTCGAGCGGATCAAGGCGCTGTCGAACGCGGTGCAGGTGGTCGCGGGGAACGTGGCCACGGCAGAGGCCACGCGCGCCCTCATCGGTGCGGGCGCAGATGCGGTGAAGGTGGGGATCGGCCCGGGCTCGATCTGCACCACGCGGATCGTCGCGGGCGTGGGCGTGCCGCAACTGACAGCGATTCTCGATGCTGCGGGGGCTGCGGGCGACGTGCCCGTGATCGCCGACGGAGGCATCAAGTATTCCGGCGACTTTGCCAAGGCAATCGCGGCGGGGGCTTCCTGCGCGATGGTGGGCTCGGCGATTGCGGGCACGGATGAGAGCCCCGGTGAGGTGATCTTGTGGAACGGGCGGTCGTTCAAGGCCTATCGCGGAATGGGCTCTTTGGGGGCGATGGCGCGCGGCTCTGCCGACCGGTATTTCCAGAAGGACGCGGCCTCCGACAAGCTGGTGCCCGAAGGGATCGAGGGGCAGGTGCCCTACAAAGGCTCCGCCCAGGCGGTGATCCACCAGATGGTGGGCGGATTGCGCGCGGCCATGGGCTATACCGGTTGCGCCACGATTGCGCAGATGCAGACGCAGTGCACGTTCGTGCGCATCACCGGGGCAGGGTTGAAGGAAAGCCATGTGCATGATGTGCAGATCACCCGCGAAAGCCCGAATTACCGCGTGATGTGATGGGCTTGCGGTCTGAGGTTAAAACGTGACTCCCTCCGCCAGGATCGCAGCGGCGGCCGACGTTCTGGACCGCGTATTGGCTGGTGTGGGGGCCGAGAGTGCGTTGACCAACTGGGGCCGGGCCAGCCGCTATGCAGGCTCGGGCGACAGGAGTGCGATCCGCGATCTGGTGTTTTCGGCACTGCGCTGTCGGCGGTCTTTCGCGGCGCTTGGCGGTGGGCTGACTGGGCGTGGACTGATGCTGGGCCTTGCGCGCGAAGCGGGGCAGGACGTCGGCGTCCTTTTCAACGGCGAGGGGCATGCGCTGGCGCCGCCCGGACCTCAGGAAGCAGGCCGTGCGCCCGACCCACTTGAGGCGCTGGACTGCCCCGATTGGCTTGCGCCCGACCTCAAGGCGAGCCTTGGCTCCGGGTTTGCCCCGGTCATGGAGCGGCTGCGCCACCGGGCGCCGGTCTTTTTGCGGGTGAATGCAGCGCGGATCGATGTGGCTGGGGCTACGGCCGCCCTGGCTGCCGAGGGGATCGGGGCTGTGCCGCACCGAGTTGCGGGCTTTGCGCTGGAAGTCATGGAAGGGGCGCGGAAAATCCAGTCCTGCAGCACTTACGCCGAGGGTCTGGTAGAGTTGCAGGACGCGTCCTCGCAGGCGGTGGTTGAGGCTCTGCCCCTGACCGCGGGGATGCGCGTTCTCGATCTGTGCGCAGGCGGCGGCGGCAAAACACTGGCGATGGCCGCACGGGCGCCGGTGCGGGTCTGGGCGCATGATGCCCATCCGCGGCGTATGAAAGACCTGCTCCCCCGGGCTATTCGCGCTGGCGCGCGGATTTCGATTTCGGATAACCCAGAAAATACAGCGCCTTATCACCTGGTTCTCGCAGACGTTCCCTGCTCGGGCTCAGGCAGCTGGCGGCGTGATCCGGAGGGGAAATGGACGCTGACGCCCGCGAATCTTGCCAAGATCGAGGTGCTACAGGCCGCAATCCTTGATCGCGCTGCACCGATGGTGGCCGTGGGGGGCGTGCTCGCCTATGCCACGTGCTCGCTGCTTTCGGCCGAGAACGAGGCGCAGGTAACGGAATTTCTTGCCCGCAACCGGACGTGGGATTGTAAGCTGCAGCGCCGGTTTACGCCCCTCGATGGAGGCGATGGCTTCTTTCTTGCAATATTGACGTGTAAAAAGAACTGGCCTACACAATCTGAAGATGTATCTTCGGTGTTTTTCAGCGAAAGTTAAGGTTGGCTTAACGTCTTGACCCTCGAACTGGGCCAGCAAGCGAATCTCTGCGGGCAAGAAGGATGCGTGGTCCGGTGACGGGAATGGTAGACATCTTTGGCGTGGCCCGCGCAATGGCACCCCGGGCATGGTTGTTGTTGTCGGCTGCACTTGGCTGCATCGCGCTATTCTTTCTGGCCACGACAGATCCCTTGCGAATGTCGGCTCTGGTAGCGGGGATGACGTTTGTCGTCATGATGCTCTTGCTGCGCGGGGTCGCCGCGCTGGACATGCGGCGCGAGCGTCTGGCGCAGGCAAGCCTGCTTGCCCTTGTGGGGGAGGATGCGGCGCCGTGTTTCACCACCGATGGTGCCGGTCAGGTCACATTCCGGAACACTGCCGCCATCACGCGCTTCGGCGAGGATGGATCCGCCACACTGGTGGCCACGCTGAATGACCACTTCGCTTCGCCCGCAGCGGTACTTTACCGGTTGCAAAGTCGTGCCAGCAATCTCGGCGCCTCCCGCGAGGATGTTGTGACGCGTCGTGGTCATACCCGGCTTTCGGTGCACAGGATCGCGGAGAAGAGCTATCTTTGGCGCCTTGAGGAGTTTCAGGATCGCAACGCCACCGGCAAGGGTGCCGAAACACTAAGCTTGCCGATGCTGGTCGCCAACAAGTCCGGCACGGTTCTGTTCACCAATGAGGCGATGCGCCGTCTTCTGGGCCAAAGGCCGAAGAGGCTGGACAGGATGTTCACCTCGCTGACCTTCAAGAACGGTGAGGAAGTCGAGGTAGCAGGCGCCGATGGCCCGGTACGCGCGATCCTTGCGGAAATATCCGGCGCGGGGGAGCGCAGGGAGATCTTTTTGCTCCCGGTGCCCGAGCGTTTTGCCGACGACACGGTACTGGCCGATTTCGAACATGTGCCGGTGCCGTTGATGAAATTCGCCCCCGATGGCACCTTGCGCATCGCGAACCGCACCGCACGCGATCTGATGGGCCTGGATGAAACCGAGATGCCGATGTTTCACGACCTTTTTGAAGGTCTTGGCCGCCCGGTTGCCGACTGGCTTGCCGATGTGGCGGCGGAACGCCTTCCCGGTGCTGCGGAAGTCCTGCGTGGACGCCGAGTGGAAGATGTCAGTCACTTCCAGATCACGCTCAGACGCACTGTCGAACAGGGACGTGTCGGCGTACTGGCGGTGTTGAATGACGCAACGGCGCTGAAAACTCTCGAAGCCCAGTTCGTCCAAAGTCAGAAAATGCAGGCAATTGGCCAGCTTGCGGGCGGTGTCGCGCATGATTTCAATAATCTGCTGACCGCGATTTCCGGCCATTGCGACCTTTTGCTTCTGCGCCATGGGCGCGAGGATGCCGATTTTGCCGACCTTCAGCAGATCCATCAGAACGCCAACCGGGCAGCGGCGCTGGTGCGCCAACTGCTCGCCTTCTCACGCAAGCAGACGCTGAAGGCCGAAACCATCGCGCTGCACGAGGTGTTGTCAGAACTTACACATCTGCTGAACCGGCTTGTCGGCGAAAGGGTCAAGCTGAAACTGGCGCACGACCCTTTGCTAGGACCAGTGCGGGCAGACAAGCGCCAGTTGGAACAGGTGCTGATGAACCTCGTCGTCAACGCCCGAGACGCGATGCCGGAGGGCGGGATGATCCGCATCGAGACCGAGGCGCTGCGCCTGACGCAGGAACTCCGCCGCGACAGCGCCGTGGTGCCCGCGGGCGAATATGCCGTTGTCAAGGTAATTGATACAGGCGAGGGCATCGCCCCGGACAAGCTTCCCAAGATCTTCGAGCCCTTTTTCACTACGAAGCGTCCAGGCGAGGGGACAGGGCTCGGGCTTTCCACTGCCTACGGGATCATCAAGCAATCTGGTGGCTTCATCTTTGTGGATAGTGAGCCAGGCCGGGGAACCGAGTTCCAGGTGATGTTACCTGTTCACGACGTGATCGTGGAGGCCCCTGCTTTAATGGAACAACCCCAGCGGCGCATGATTGCGAAACAAGGCGAAGGGGTGGTTCTTCTGGTTGAGGATGAGGCGCCGGTGAGGGCCTTTGCCAGCCGGGCGTTGCGAATGCGCGGCTATACTGTGCTTGAGGCAGAGAATGCCGAAGAGGCGCTTCGCGCTCTGGAAGACCCAGCACTCGAGGTGGACGTGTTTGTGACCGATGTCGTGATGCCGGGGATGGACGGACCAAGCTGGGTGCGCCGCGCTCTGGAGGACCGCCCCAATGTGCGCGTTGTGTTTGTCTCGGGCTATGCTGAGGATTGTCTGGCAGAAAACCAAGCCCGCATCCCGAACTCGGTCTTCTTGCCCAAGCCTTTCTCGCTCAATGACCTGACGGCAACGGTTCAAAGTCAGCTGCATTGAACTGTCTATCATAGGAGTGCTTGCCTTCTGTCAATCTTGACGCGGAATAAAGTGCAAGAACGCTGATCAGGCACTACATCGTACCAAACTCAGACCTATTTGTCGCGTCCCGCATGATTGCGCGGTGATTTGACGAAGAGATGCGGGTGGGATTTGTGCCAATCCTTCATCGTCTGCATTGGCGTTCGGCTCCTCAGGGCTGATTGCGGCAACTGCGTGTTGT
>Ga0105046_10000584_pt1 | contig 51582 bp, 48 predicted proteins | sample MAT03_FD_78385 | JGI IMG/M metagenome (GOLD analysis project Ga0105046, IMG submission 78385) | Freshwater microbial communities from Lake Fryxell liftoff mats and glacier meltwater in Antarctica - MAT-03 (megahit assembly) | ecosystem: Environmental > Aquatic > Freshwater > Ice > Liftoff... | reverse complement strand
TCGCGAGCACGGCAGGTTGGCCCATTCGCTCATCATCAATCGAGGCCTGCGCGATCTCGACCGTCTCGAAGATACCCAATTCGTTGAGCAGTGCCTCCACCGCAATGGCGCTCGCCCGCACGTGAGCCGGGTCGAAGCCGTCCCACGACACCGAAGGGATGCGCACGAGCCTTCCCAGGTCAGAAATTGCGGACGGGAGTCCGGCCTGCACCGCGTCGGTGAGTTCGCCGAGCAATGGGTGGGCCTGCGATGTTTCGGTCATGCGAGTAATCTTAAGCAGACGTGTCCTCGGTGGGCACCGAGGCGAGGATTTCCCGTGGCAAAGACTCAGGGCTCGACCGGCAGCCAGGCCGGCTACGAACTCAACGAAGACAGCATCTCCAGCGGCAAGGGGCATCCCACCCCCACTCGCAAGGAAAAGCAAGCGGCACGTAAGCGGCCGCTCGTCTCAAGTGACCGCACCGTGGCCCGCAAGCAGGCGCGCGAGCAGATGCAGAGCCAGCGGGAGCGTGCCCGCGTCGGCCTCGCGGCTGGCGAGGAAAAGTACCTACCGATTCGCGACCGCGGACCCCAGAAGCGTTACGTTCGCGATTTTGTCGACGCGCGCTTCAGTATCGGTGAACTGATGATTCCGCTGATGTTCGTGGTGATCATCCTGACCTTCATCCCGTCACCGGAAGTTCAGACAATCGGAATTGTCGCGCTGTGGGGATTCTTCATCGTGGCCATCGCGGACTCGGTCTTCCTGGGATTTCAGGTCACTCGGCGACTGGCGGCGAAGTACGGCGCGGACAAAGTCGAGAAGGTGCGCTTCTACGCCGCAATGCGCGCACTTCAGCTGCGCTTGATGCGACTACCCAAACCGCAGGTGAAGCGCGGGGCATACCCGGTCTAGTCCTTCGACTTCCTCGACGCATGCTCGTGCCGTGCGTCTGGGTACCGCAGAAGTCCACGATTTATCTGACGAGCCCACAGCGGCCCGCGGTACAGAAACGCCGTGTACCCCTGCACGAGGGTGGCCCCGGCGGCGAGCCTCTCTGCCACGTCTGCGGCGCTCTCCACTCCCCCAACGGAAATCACGCAAAAGTCCGCTGGCACCGTTGAACGGATGAGTCGCAGCAGGCCGAGCGATCGCGCCGCTACGGGAGGGCCAGACAGTCCGCCGGCGCCAGCCGCCTCGACGATCGCCGCGTCGGTAGCCAGACCGTCCCGCGAGAGGGTCGTGTTGGTGGCGATGATACCGTCGAGCGTGTTGGCCGCGAGGGTGGCAATGCGCACGACCTCGTCCTCTGTCAGGTCGGGGGCAATCTTGACGAGCACGGGCGTTGATGGCGCGGCCGCCTTCACGGCGGCTAACAGGGGCGCGAGTTTGTCGAGCTCCTGAAGTCCGCGAAGGCCGGGCGTGTTCGGGGAACTCACGTTGACCACGAGGTAGTCGGCCACCGGAGCCAACAGCGCCGTGCTTTCGAGATAGTCAGCGGCCGCGTCATCCACGTCGACAACACGAGACTTACCAATGTTGACGCCGATGATGGGCCGGATGCCCGCGCCACGGGCCCGCTGAATGACAGCTCGCGCGGCCGCCGCACCGTGGTTGTTGAACCCCATGCGGTTAATGACGGCGCGGTCGGCAATCAGGCGGAACAGACGCGGCTTCTCATTGCCCGACTGAGGTCGAGCGGTGATCGTGCCCACCTCGACGTGCGAGAACCCGAGTTGGCCGAGACCGCGGATTCCGGTGCCCTCCTTATCGAACCCCGCCGCAACTCCGAACGGCGAATCGAAGACCAGGCCCAGCGTTTCGACCCGCAGGGATGGCTCCGGGCGGGTGAGGCGTCGCACCAGTCGGCCCAAACCGAGGAGAGGAAGGCCACGGATCACCAGAAACGCGAGGTGGTGGGCGCGCTCGGCGTCGAGGCGCGAGAGAAAGTGTGTGAAAACGAAGGAGTACATGCCGTACACAGGCTAGCGGTCAGGTGCTCGGGGCCGTTGCGCTCGTGTCAGCCTCGACCGAATGGTGGTCGACCCGCAGCAGCGTGATGGCGGTCTCGAAGTCCTCGAGCGAGTCGAAGCCCTGGTAGACGCTTGCGAACCGCAGGTAGGCCACCTCATCCAGTTCACGCAGCGGGGTGAGGATCGCGAGCCCGATGTCGTTCGCCTCGATCTGGGCCGCACCGGTTGCGCGTATAGTCTCTTCGACCCGCTGCGCCAGCACGGCAAGATCGGTGTCGGTGACGGGACGTCCCTGGCACGCCTTTCGCACGCCCGTGACGATCTTTTCGCGACTGAAGGGTTCAACCACCCCGTTGCGCTTGATCACGCTGAGGGATGCGGTTTCGGTCGTACTGAAGCGCCGACCGCACTCGGGGCACTGGCGACGGCGACGAATGGACATGCCGTCGTCGCTTGTGCGCGAGTCGATGACGCGGCTGTCAGGATGCCGGCAGAAAGGGCAGAACATGGTGAAGCAAGCCTACGCCCCGCGATCAGGCGAACCGGGCGGTGACTGCGTCGCCGTGGGCGGGAAGATCCTCTGCGGTGCTGAGGGCGACGATCTGCGCCCGCACGGCATCCAGCGCCTGGCGGTCATAATTGATGACCTGCTGCGGGCGCAGGAACGTGTAGGCACCGAGTCCGGCGGCGAAGCGGGACTGACCACCGGTGGGAAGCACGTGGTTGGAACCCGCGAGATAGTCACCGAGACTGACCGGCGAGTTCTCGCCGAGGAAGATGGCGCCCGCGCTCTCGATCAGGTCGAGTACCTGCCCCGGCTGCGCTGTCTGGATCTCGAGGTGCTCGGGCCCGTAGACGTTGCTGAAGGCAGCAGCCGCCGCGAGATCCGGCACCAGAACGATCGCTGACTGCTCACCCGCCAGTGCCGCGCGCACCCGGTCACCGTGGTGTGTGCGCGCCGCAAGCACCTCGACCGCGGCGACGACGGATGCGGCGAACTCGGGTGAATCCGTAACGAGCACGGCCGCGGCCAGCTCGTCGTGTTCCGCCTGGCTCACCAGATCGGCTGCAACGAGTTGCGCGTTTGCCTGCCCATCGGCGATCACGAGGATCTCGGTGGGCCCGGCCTCGGAGTCGATTCCGACAACACCCCGGACGAGGCGTTTGGCCGCAGCGACATAGACGTTGCCGGGGCCTGTGATTACGTCGACCCGGTCGAGATCGAGCCCGGGAACACCGTACGCGAGGGCACCGATCGCGCCGGCCCCGCCCATCGCGTACACCTCTTCGACACCCAACAGGCCAGCGGCACCCAGGATCGTGGGGTGAACGGCGCCACCGAACTGCCTCTGCGCCGGCGACGCGAGAGCAATTGACGAGACTCCCGCAACCTGCGCAGGCACCACGTTCATTACGACACTCGACGGGTAAACGGCCTTGCCGCCCGGTACATAGAAACCGACGCGGCTTACCGGCTGCCAGCGCTGAACGATCTCTGCTCCGGGTGCGACCTGCGTGACCGTGCTCGGAGGCAGCTGCGCCCTTGTCGCTACCCGCACACGCGCGATCGCCTCTTCGAGGGCATCCCGAACCTCGGGTTTCAGGGTCTGAACGGCTCCGCTGATCTCATCGGCGTGGATGCGGATACGTTCCGGGCGCACGCCGTCGAGTCGCTCCGCCTGATTGAACAGCGCAGCCTCGCCCCACTCGCGAACGTCGCTGATGAGCTGTGCGGCGATTTCGGAGGCGACCGTGACGTCGGTTGCCGCACGCGGCACAATTGCCGCCAGTTCGCTGCGTGTGAGCTGGAGTTCGCGGAGATCGATCGTCTGAATCATGGCCTCACCATGCTAGTTGGAGCCCGGCGGATAGTGCCGCGGCGTGGTGGGATGATTGACTTTAATGAACGAGTCGCTCACCGCCCAAACCCCCGACGTGACGCCCGAGGGCCTTGAGGCTTTCAGACAGGCATTCCGGCGCCACGCCGCAGGAGTTGCTATTGTCACCTCGATCACGCCCGATGGCCAACCTGCGGGATTCACCGCGACCTCGCTCGCCTCTCTGGCGGCCATTCCTCCGCTCGCGACGTTCAACATGGCGCGCGTGGCCAGCGCGTGGCCCGCGATGACGGTGGGAAACTACGTGGCGATCCACATGCTCGGTCCTCGTTCGCAACACCACGCGGAGCGGATGGCCGCAGATCACGGCGTGCGCTTCGACGGCGATCACTGGCACCCGGGGTCCCACGGCGTCCCCATCCTCAGCGGCGTCACGGCATGGATGATCGGGCGCATCGCCGAAGTTCATGAGGTGCACAACAACGCGATCATCGTCATCGAAATCGAAGACGGCGAAGTTGGTGACGAGGATGACGCGCTGCTCTACCACGAGCGCACCTACCTGAAACCGGGCCAGATCTAACCGAGGCAGTTGGGGCCGAGCAGCGTTTTGAGTTCGCCGTAGAGATCTGCCGACACCTTCACCGGATACGGAATCTCGAACACGCGCGCGCTCTGCCCCTTCACGAGCTTGAGCCGCACCTCGTTGTCACCGGCGTGCCTGATCAGCACGTCATTGAGGGCCGACACGATTTCGGTAGTCGCGCGCTGCTCCTGCACCGAGATCACCACAGGACCGGAGCCGAGGCTCGGACCGGTGTCTGGAGTGAACATGCTGACGGCATGAAGGTTCATGCCGTCGTCGCGCACGCTGACCCGACCGCGCACCACGACGATCGCGTCGTTAGTGAGCGCGGGAGAAAATTCCTGATACGTCTTGCCGAGGAACATCACGCTGATCTCCCCGGCGAAGTCCTCTACCGTCACGATGCCGTACTGGTTTCCGCTGTTTCGCGCTACGCGGTGTTGAACGCTGGTTACCAAACCGGCGATCGTGACGTGCTCACCGTCGGCCGCGACATCCCCCCCGAGAATTTCGGTGATCGACGCCGACATATGTTTCGCCAACTGGATCTCAAGCCCCGCGAGTGGATGGTCGGAGACGTAAAGACCGAGCATCTCGCGCTCGAACGCGAGTTTGTCGCGTTTTGCCCATTCGGGACGATCCGGTACATGATCGATCGCCTCTGGTTCGTCCCACAGGCTGTCAAAGTCGAACCCGACCTGGCCGTTTGCTTCGGCACGTTTGACGCTGACCGCGCCGTCAACGGCGTCTTCGTGGATCTCAACAAGCGCGCGACGGGTTGAGCCAAGGGAGTCAAATGCCCCGGCCTTGATCAGCGACTCGACGGTGCGCTTATTCGCAACCTGGATCGGCGCCTTGCGCAGGAAGTCGTGGAACGTGGTGAATCGCCCCTTGTCTTCCCTCGCCTTCGTAATGAGATCGACAACCGCGGCACCGACGTTGCGCACCGCTCCCAGACCGAAACGCACGTCACCGATGCCCGATTCGGACGCGACAGCGTTGAAGTCGACGCGCGACTCGTTGACATCGGGCGCGAGAACCTTGATGCCCATGCGGCGGCACTCGCTCAGGTATATACCCAGCTTGTCTTTCGAATCACCGACGCTCGTCAGCAGCGCGGCCATGTACTCCGCTGGGAAGTTGGCTTTAAGGTAGGCGGTCCAGTAGCTGAGAACGCCATACCCGGCGCTGTGGGCCTTGTTGAAGGCGTAGTCAGCAAACGGCATCAGCGTGTCCCACAGCACCTTGACAGCGCCGGCGCTATACCCGTTCGACGTCATGCCTGCTTCGAAGTTTTCGAACTGCTCGTCGAGCTCGCTCTTCTTCTTCTTACCCATCGCGCGACGCAGCACGTCGGCTTGACCGAGAGTAAAGCCAGCGACCTTTTGCGCTACCGACATCACCTGCTCCTGGTACACGATGAGACCGTAGGTCACGCCCAGGCTCTCTTCCAGTGGCTCGGCGAGTTCGGGGTGGATAGCCTCGATCGCCTGCAGGCCGTTCTTGCGCAACGCGTAATTGGTGTGCGAGTTCATACCCATGGGACCAGGGCGGTACAGCGCGATAACGGCTGAGATGTCTTCGAAGTTGGTGGGCTTGAGCTGCTTGAGCAACGAGCGCATCGGGCCGCCATCGAGCTGGAACACGCCGAGAGTATCGCCGCGGGCGAGCAGGTCGTACGTCTTCTTGTCGGCGTCGAGGTCGAGGTCTTCGATCACGAGCTTCTCACCGGTGTTCGCCTCGATCATGCGCAGGGCATCCTCGATAATGGTCAGGTTTCGCAACCCGAGGAAGTCCATCTTGATGAGGCCGAGGGACTCGAGCGGGGGTTGGTCGAACTGGGTGATGATCGCGCCGTCATCTTCGCGCTTCATAATGGGAAGCACATCGAGCAGTGGCTCGGCCGACATGATCACCCCGGCAGCGTGCACGCCCCACTGTCGCTTCAGATTCTCAATCCCCAAGGCAGTCTCAAAAACCTTCGCGGCCTCAGCGTCGGTTTCAATGATGCCGCGGAGGTCGGCGGCCTCTTTATAGCGCTCGGCATCTTTGTTCATCACGTCGCCAAGCGAGATGTCTTTGCCCATAACGGCCGGCGGCATGGCCTTCGTGAGCTTCTCGCCCACCGAGTAGGGCATACCCAGCACCCGCGAGGAGTCTTTCAGTGCTTGCTTGGCCTTGATTGTGCCGTAGGTGACGATCTGTGCCACACGGTCGTCACCGTACTTCTCCGTGACGTAGCGAATGACCTCAGGGCGTCGACGGTCGTCGAAGTCAACGTCAACGTCGGGCATCGAGACGCGTTCGGGGTTCAGAAACCGCTCAAAGATCAGTCCGTGGGCGATCGGGTCAAGCTCCGTGATTCCCATGGCGTACGACGCCATCGAACCGGCAGCGGAGCCGCGTCCCGGGCCCACCCGGATCCCCTGGCTCTTGGCCCACGTGATGAAGTCGGCGACGACCAGGAAGTACCCGGGGAAGCCCATCTGCTTGATAACGTCCACTTCGTACTTGGCCTGAGCGAGGTGCGCCTCAGAGGGAGCGTCATGGAAGCGACGCATCATGCCGACGGCCACCTCTCGTTCGAACCAACTCGCTTCTGTCTCACCTTCCGGAACGGGAAAACGCGGCATCAGGTCGCGGTGCTCGAAGCTGACTTCACAGCGCTCCGCGATAATCAGCGTGTTGTCGCAGGCCTCCGGGTAGTCAGAAAACAGAGCGCGCATCTGCGCGGCACTCTTGAGGTAGAACTCGTCTGAGTCGAACTTGAAGCGGTTGGGGTCGTCGAGCGTCGACGCGGATTGCACGCACAGCAGGGCCGCGTGCGCGGTGGAATCGTGCGCGTGCGTGTAGTGGAGGTCATTCGTGGCGACCAGCGGCATCGCGAGCTCTTTAGCAAGCGTAAGGAGGTCTTGCATGGTGCGTCGCTCGATATCGATGCCGTGGTCCATGATCTCGGCGAAGAAATTTTCTTTGCCGAAGATGTCTTGAAAGTCAGCGGCCGCCTGGCGCGCCTCGGCGTATTGGCCCAGTCGTAGGCGGGTCTGCACCTCGCCACCTACGCATCCCGTTGTCGCAATGATGCCCTGGGAATACCTGCTCAGCAGCTCCCGGTCCATGCGTGGCTTGAAGTAAAAGCCCTCGATTGAAGCAAGCGATGAGAGCTTGAAGAGGTTGTGCATCCCCTCGTTATTTTCGGAGAGCAATGTCATGTGCGTGTAGGCACCCGAACCACCGACGTCGTCTCCGGATTGCCCGCTGTGGCCCCAGCGCACCCGAGTCTTGTCGCCGCGCGCGGTGCCGGGAGTGATGTATGCCTCGGTGCCGATGATCGGTTTTACACCGTTGGCAGTCGCGGTTTTCCAGAAGTCGTAGGCACCGAACATGTTGCCATGGTCGGTGATGGCGATGGCGGGCATCCCCTCGGCGACGACGGCATCTATGAGTGGGGCGACCCGAGCGGCACCGTCAAGCATCGAGTACTCGCTATGCACATGGAGGTGCACAAATGAGTCGCTGGCGGCCACGTTATCTCTTTACTGTGGGGGTGAGCTTCAACCCTAAGCCCGTGCGCTGACGCACCCACAAGCGACTCGCGCTAGTCGCCCCGAAGCACCTCAAGCGCGTGTTGAAGGTCGGCCGGATACGGCGATTCGAATAGCACACGCTCGCCCGAACCGGGATGGGTGAAGCCGAGCCGCTTGGCGTGCAGCCACTGGCGAGTGAGCCCGAGCCGCGCCGAAATCGTAGGGTCGGCGCCGTACATAGCATCCCCGACACACGGATGACGCTGCGCAGCCATGTGCACGCGAATCTGGTGAGTTCGTCCAGTTTCGAGCTGGATCTCGAGCAGTGACGCGGCTGGGAAGGCCTCGAGTGTCTCGTAGTGCGTGACGCTCGCCTTGCCCTCCGAGGTGATCGCAAACTTCCAGCTCGCCCCCGGGTGCCTGCCGATCGGTGCGTCGATGGTACCCACGAGCGGGTCGGGATGGCCCTGCACGACCGCGTGGTAAATCTTGTCGACCTCGCGGTCATGAAACTGGCGTTTGAGCTCAGAGTACGCGGACTCGGACTTCGCGACGACCATCAGTCCGCTCGTGCCAACGTCGAGGCGGTGCACGATGCCTGCACGCTCCGCTGCGCCGGATGTTGCGATGCGGAAACCAGCGCCGGCGAGTGCTCCGAGAACGGTTGGCCCCGTCCATCCCACGCTGGGATGCGCGGCAACGCCCGCTGGCTTATCGACAACCACCAGATCGTCATCGTCGAACACGATACCGAGATCGCTCACCACGATCGGGATTATCGAGGGTTCGACCTTCGATACCCAGCTCACTTCGAGCCAGCCCCCCGCCACCAATCGGTCTGACTTTCCGAGCACAGAACCATTGAGGGTAACTCCCCCGGCTTCGGCGACTTCGGCAGCGAAAGTGCGTGAGAATCCGAGCAACTTTGCGATCGCGGAGTCGACGCGGTCGCCCGTGAGACCGTCGGGAACGGAGAGACTGCGGCTTTCCATGATCAGACCGCGTTTTCTGCGAAGGGGATCTTCGGCACGGCCCACGCAACCGACCTAATACGGCCAGCGAAGAAGGGGATGAACACGACAACTGCGCTCGCGAGAAGCTGGCCAACGACTTGCACCGGCACGTAAAGCGTCACATTTTCAGCAGCGAGCACCTTGCTTATGCGATCGACAACGTAGGCGAACACAGCAACGCCGGCCAGCAGGGCCAAGGCGACGAACGCCGTGACCCGGCTGGCCGGCGCCGTGGTGTCAGTTTCCGGCAAAGCCGGTGAAGGTTGCGGGCGGCTGCTGCACAGCCGGTGCCGCGTACTCCTGCGATGCGTACTGCTGCGGTTCGGCGTACTGCGCAGGAGCGGCGTACTGCGCAGGAGCGGGAGCTGCAGCCACCGCAACCGGAGCGGCAGCACCCGACGTCAGCGAGTTGCTGGAGTCGAGCTCGCGAAGCTGTCCCTCGATGTAGCCTTTGAGCTTCTGGCGGTACTCGCGCTCAAAGTTGCGCAACTCTTCGATACGGTGCTCGAGCTGAGTGCGCTCCTGGTCGAGCGAGGTGAGCTGCGCGCGCTGGCGGGTCTCGGCCTCGGAAACGACGCGTGCCGCGGTGGCGTGGCCCTCGGCGATCAGTGCGTCGCGCTTCTCGACACCCTCGCGCACGTGCTCCTCGTGAAGACGGCGTGCCAGCTGGAGCAGGTTGTTGGTGTTGCCCGGGTCCATCGAGTTCGCGTCGGTGCCGGCACCGGCAAATGCAGGAGCGGCAACGGGCGGGGCAGCGACAGGAGCAGCCACGGGGGGCTGCTGCTGCACGAACGACTGCTGAGCCGGCGCCTGCTGCTGAAGGGCTGCACGCTGCAGTTCCTGGATACGCGAGTCGCTGGCTACGAGACGCTGGCGAAGCTCCTCGTTTTCCTGGTTGAGACGTCGCAACTCCACGACGACCTCGTCGAGAAAGTCATCGACTTCATCCTGGTCGTAGCCCTCACGGAACTTCGTCGGCTGGAACCGCTTATTGACCACATCTTCTGGAGTCAGAGCCATTGTCTTCACCTCAAAAACTTTCTTTCAACGTCTACCTAACGCTGTAGCCAGCGAGAGAGAGTCCCCACGCCGGTCGGGTCGCCCCTTGCGTCTTGATCCCACAGTACATCGCGAGGGTCAGTTCACGAATCCCAGCGTGACAGAAATCATGATGATGCACACGAGCATTACGATGCTCCACGCAAAATCGAGGGCCGCGCCGCCCACGCGCACGGGCGGAACTACCCGGCGAACCGCCTTGATCGGCGGGTCGGTAATCGCGTAAACCGCTTCCGCCAGCACAAGACCAAATCCCGTGGGCCGCCACTGCCGGGCAAAGGTACGGGCAAGGTCGAGGATGAACCTTGCCCACATAACAACAAAGAAAATCGTCAGCGCAACATAGATGACGGTGGCGAGGATGGAGACAACGTTCACCTCGAAAGGCTAACCGGTCGCGGAGCTACTGCTGCGCGAAGAACGACGCGTCGACGTCAGATTCGACCTCAGCGTGGTCGCCGCTGACCGCAACGTGCGCCGGTGACAGCAGGAAAACCTTATTGGTGACCCGCTCGATCTTGCCGTAGAGCCCCTGCGATAGACCGCTCGCGAAGTCGATCAGGCGCCGGGCATCCGGCTCGCTCATCTGCGAGAGGTTGATGATCACCGGGATGCCATCGCGAAAGTTCTCGGCGATAACCTGAGCGTCTTTGTACTGGCGAGGGTGAACCGTCAGAATCTCGTTCATCTCGGCCGGCGCGTTGCGCGCAGCAGGGGTACGACGCAGCGGCGTCACTGGGGCGCGACCCGCAGCGGCCGGTTCGTGACGGGCAACGGGCGCGGCCGGCGCCTGTGGCGTCTGGTCGTAGTCGTAGTCTTCGTCGGCGAGGCCGAGGTAAACCATCGTCTTGCGCAGTGGGTTGGCCATTGTGTCCTCCGAACGGTGAAGCCTTGGCCCCCAGATTAACCGTGCTCCGGCCGGTTTCCCGTGATTGCCGTACCTATTCGCAGGTGTGTCGCGCCTTCGGCGATCGCCGCTGCGAAGTCCCCAGACATTCCCATCGACAGTTGGTCGGCATCCGGATGCCCGACCCGAAGTAGCTCGGAGAGCTCACGTACCCGCGCAAAAGCCCTCCGAGGCTCAACCCCGAGGGCGGCAACAGCCATCAGCCCCCGGAGCCGCAGGCCGGCAGCCTGTTCGACGGCATCGGCGAGCGGCAGCAGTTCTGCCGGGGAAACGCCGCCGCGCCCCTCGTCGTCGGTGAGGTTCACCTGAACGAACACGTCGGTGCTTCCCTGCTCTGTCACGAGCGCATCGACGAGCGAGATGCGGTCGATCGAGTGGAGTACATCGCAGTAGGCCCGCACCTGTCGGGCCTTCTTGCTTTGCAGCTGCCCGATGAAGTGCCAGGTCGCCTCGAGGTCGGCGAGTTCCGCGACCTTGGGCTGCGCCTCCTGATGCCGGCTCTCGCCGAAATCGCGCACGCCCAACTCGTAAAGCTCTCGAACGAGGGATGGCGGATGGAACTTGGTGACCACGATCGTGGCGATCTCGGCGGGGTCGCGGCGAGCATCCCGAGCCGCCTGCGCCACCTCGTCGGTGACCGACTGCAGGCGTTCCTCCAGCGAAGGCATGCCGACTACTTCAGGAAGTCGGGGATGTCCAGATCGCTGCCGTCATCCTCGTCGAAGCTGCGGTCAATGGGGGCGGTGTGCACGAGACTCGGCTCGTCGCGCCACGCCGGCTCTGAGTCGGCGGCCGCGGTTGACGCAGCAGCCGTCACCGGTGCACCGGCTTCGGGCACGACGTAATTCGTGCGGCGCGGAACGCCCGACTTCACCGTGGGTTCTCCCCCATCGAATCCCGCAGCGATGACGGTCACGCGCACCTCGTCGCCGAGAGTGTCGTCGATCACGGCACCGAAGATGATGTTGGCCTCCGGATGCACCGCCTCTTGCACGAGGCGTGCTGCGTCGTTGATCTCGAAGATGCCAAGGTTCGAACCGCCCTGAATCGAGAGCAACACACCGTGCGCGCCGTCGATTGACGCCTCGAGAAGCGGCGATGCGACGGCGAGTTCCGCAGCCTTGATTGCACGGTCGGCGCCCCGCGCCGATCCGATGCCCATGAGCGCGGATCCCGCGCCCTGCATGACCGACTTGACGTCGGCGAAGTCGAGGTTGATCAGACCCGGCGTAGTGATGAGGTCGGTGATGCCCTGAACGCCAGCGAGCAGCACTTGGTCGGCGGTGGCGAAAGCCTCAAGCATGCTGATGCCGCGGTCGCTGATCTCGAGCAGTCTGTCGTTAGGCACAACGATGAGGGTGTCGACCTCGTTCTTGAGACTGGCGACTCCAATGTCTGCCTGCGACGAGCGCCGCTTGCCTTCGAAGCCGAACGGCTTCGTGACAACACCGATCGTTAGCGCGCCAATCGACTTGGCGATCCGTGCGACTACTGGTGCGCCACCCGTTCCCGTGCCGCCGCCCTCGCCCGCAGTGACGAACACCATGTCTGCGCCGGCGAGCGCCTCTTCGATTTCTTCGGCATGGTCTTCCGCCGCACGGCGACCGACCTCCGGATCTGCTCCCGCGCCGAGGCCGCGGGTGAGTTCGCGACCGACGTCGAGCTTGACGTCGGCGTCGCTCATCAAAAGGGCCTGCGCATCTGTGTTGATGGCAATGAATTCGACACCGCGCAGGCCAAGTTCGATCATGCGGTTGACGGCGTTAACGCCACCGCCACCGATGCCTACTACCTTGATCACTGCGAGGTAGTTCTGGTTTGACGTCACTTCCGGCCTCCGCTGCCACTGTGAATGCTCTGCAGACCTTCAACTTCTACTTGAAGATTGAAGTTATGCTCAGTATGCATTTCTTGAGTTGAGAGTAGGTCGGCCCCCTCCACTCGGGATGGCGCCACGCCCGCGTGTCGGAAGTTGCCAGGTCAGGCTGGTCGAAAAACGCCATTGCTCGGAGCCGACACATCGAACTCCCCCGCCTGGCTCGGATCGGTGGCGGCGATCAGCGCAGCCAACAGGGTGGCCTTTTGTGCGGAGTTGTCGGCGCTTCCCCAGGTGACGCGCTGGCCGACACCGGCGAGCAGCAGCGACACGTTGTCTTGAGTGGTCGCCGAGATCGTATCGACCTGCGCCAGCAACGACGGCGGCAGCGACAGAAGCACCTCCACCATCGAGGCGAATCCGGGACCATCCGTCGTCGTGCCCGCGAGGTCGATGAGTGGCACACCGGGCACTCGATCCGGTGACTCCTGGATGACGATGCCCGCGGGGTCCACCAGGCGGAACGTGCCATCAGCGACGATCGTGCCGACCGGCTGACGCTCGACCACGTGGATGAGCAGGGTGTCCGGCGGCACGATCTCGGTGACGTAGCTGCGGATCAAGGGAAAAGCCGTGAGCTGATCCGTGATGCGGGAGTAGTCAATGAGTGCCAGAGGTGTGCCAAGTTGACTCTCAACGGCCGTCATGACGCTCGCTGCATCGACGCGAGTCGTACCGTCAATCCTGATTGTGCGCAGCGCCAGAATCGGAGAAAAGACCGCAGCGAACACTAGCGCGACCATCGTGAGGGTAACGCCAGCGATCGCCGCGGCGGTGAGCCTGCGATTTCGGGCGCGCCGGGTGAAGCGACGCACCTCGGAGCGTTCGAAACGACGACGCTCTCGTGCTGCCGCCCGAAGCTCGGCGCGAGCGGCGGCATCCGGTCGCGGCGAGCGTGACGCGCTACCGACCCGGGCACGTGGCGGTGGCGACGAGGTCTTCTGCGCGGCCGCCGGCTTCGCGGGCTGGCGTGCGGCCGGTTTACGGTCCGCCGGGAGCTGCTGCCGCGCCGGCGGGTCGAAGCCCTCGGGGCGTTTCATCCGGTCAGGCCTGAGAAGTTCGCAGCGAGTCAAGCAACTGCGGCACGATGCGATACACATCGCCGCAACTGAGAGTCATGATGATGTCGCCGTCGCGAGCGATCTCAGCCGCACGGTCGGCCGCCTGCTGCCAGTCCGGCAGGTAATCCACACGCGAGGGGTCAGAAAAGCGACGGGAGACTAGTTCGCCGGTCACTCCAGGTACGGGATCTTCGCGGGCCCCGTAGACGTCAAGCACGATGGTGTGGTCTGCGAGGGACTCGTAGGCCTGCGCAAACTCCCCCGCCATGGCCTGCGTGCGGCTGTAGAGGTGCGGCTGGTGCACGGCGATAATACGCCCGGAGCCGACGACGCTGCGAGCTGCGCTGAGCGCCGCGGCAACCTCGGTCGGATGATGCGCGTAATCGTCGTACACACTGACGCCGCCCACAACTCCGTGAAGTTCAAATCGACGCTCGGTGCCGCCGAAGAGGGCAATTCCGTCGAGCGAGGCGCGGGGATCGAATCCCAGCCCAACCAAGACGGCGAAGGCACCCGCCGCGTTCAGCGCGTTGTGTGTGCCGGGTACCGCGAGACGCGCGGGATAATCCGTGCCCCGGAAGCTGACCGTGAACGAAACCGGGCCGTCGGTAACGATCGAGTGCACGCGCACGTCGGCAGCAGCATCCTCACCGAAGGTCACAACGCGCCCATGGTCGAGAGCCGCCGTGACGCGAATCGCGCCCGGGTCATCGCTGGATACGACCACGAGTTCCGACGCCTGCGACGCGAACTGAACAAACGCGGCATCGAACGCGTCGTGTGAACCGTAGTGATCGAGATGATCGGCATCGACGTTAGTGATGAGCGCCACGGCGGTCTCGTAGAGCAGGAAAGACCCATCGGACTCGTCTGCCTCGACGACGAACAGTTCGCCCGCGCCCAACGCTGAGCTGACCCCCAGTGACTTGATCACCCCACCGTTGACAAAACTGGGGTCGGCACCGAGTTCGAGAAGAGCGGTAATGATCATGCCCGTCGACGTGGTCTTACCGTGGGCACCTGCGACGGCGACCAAACGGGAGTGGTTGATCAGCCACGCGAGCGCCTGCGAACGATGCAATACCGGGATGCCCCGCCGCACGGCCTCGACATACTCAGGATTATCCGGCCAGAGTGCACCCGTGTACACGAGAGCGTCTGCGCTCGATAACCCTGCGTTGGAGGCGGCGTGACCTATCGAGACGGCCGCACCCAGTTCGCGCAACTGCTCGGTGTTGTGGTTCTCGGAGCGGTCTGAACCGGTCACTGAGTGCCCGGAGGCCATGAAGAGTCGCGCGATGCCGCTCATTCCGGATCCGCCGATGCCGACGAAGTGAACGGCCCCGAGTTCGGACGGGAGGGGCATCGAGAGGTCGGGCTTGATCATCGTTGTCGATTTTACGTGGGTTATCCGGCGGCCAGCGCGCGCTGCAGTAATGCGACCATCCGGTCGGTGCCGTCGAGCGCGCCGACGGTCGCGATCCTCACGGCCATGTCGGCGATCGTGGCACGACTGCGCAGCAGCGGAACGAGTTCTGATGCCACCCACCTTGGCGTGAAGTCGGCATCGGCAACCACGATCGCCCCGCCAGCCTCGACGGCCTCCCGCGCGTTGAGCTTCTGCTCCCCATTGCCTGACGCGTACGGAACGAACACTGCCGGAATCCCCAGAGCTGTCACCTCGGCGACAGTGGACGTTCCGGCGCGCCCGAGCGACAGGTCGGCGACGGCGAGAGCAAGATCCATCCGGTCGACATACTTGAGCACAACGTATCCGGGTAGCCGGGGATCATCAACGGCCTCACGGTACTCCCCCGTGACGTGAATAACCTGCCAGCCCGCTCCCAGGATCGCGGCAACCGCAGAAGAAACGGTTTCGTTGATGCGCTTGGCACCAGAAGAGCCGCCCGTGACCAAAAGGGTGGGCCGATCCGGCTTGAGATTAAACAGCCGGATGCCCTCCCGCCTGGCCTCGAACCGATCGAGTTGCTCGATCTCGCGGCGCAGGGGCATGCCCACCCACTGGCCCCCGCGAATCCGAGTGGAACGAAAAGCCACCCCGACGTGCGTGGTGTACCGCGCTCCGAGCCGGTTGGCGATACCCGGTCGTGCGTTGGCCTCGTGAATCGCGAACGGCGTGTGCTCGCGGTGGGCGGCCAGGTAGGCCGGGGCGGAGGCGTACCCGCCGAAGCCGACCACGACATCCACTCTTCTGTCTCGAATCATCGCGCGCACGTCGTCTACTGCGGTGCGCAGGCGACGAGGGAAGGTGAGAGCGGCTCGGTTCGGACGCCGGGGGAATGGCAGGCGTTCGATAGTAAGCAACTCGTAACCGCGCGCCGGAACGAGGCGCGACTCGAGGCCCTCCCGAGTGCCGAGCACCAGAATCGTCGAGTCGGGTTCTTGTTCACGAAGGCGATCAGCGACGGCGAGAAGCGGATTAACGTGGCCGGCCGTTCCGCCGCCGGCGAGCAAGTAGGTCGTCATGGACGCTGCCTGCGCTGTTGTGCGACCAGACGTGATCGCTCGGCCGGTGACTGCTGAACCCGCTCGTCGGTCAGTCCCTGGTCAGGCACCTGACGGGCGAACGAGAGCACAACGCCGATGCCGAGCAGCGTGGCGATGAGCGCGGAACCACCGGCGGAAATGAGCGGTAACGGAACGCCGAGAACAGGCAAAACACCCAGCACCACCGCGATGTTGACAAAGGCCTGGCCGATGACCCAAATCATCACGCCACTGGTCGCGATGCGGGCGAAATTATCACGGGTTGACCGGATGATGCGCACAAACGAAATCGCCAGAACGATGAACAGCGCCAACACCACAAACGCGCCAATGAGTCCCAGCTCTTCGCCGATAATCGCGAAGATGAAGTCGTTGTCGGCCTCGGGAAGCCACAGCCATTTCGCCGTCGAGTTGCCGAGGCCGCGCCCAAACAGCCCGCCGGCCGCCAGCGCCCAGTTCGCGTGCGTGACCTGCCAGCAATACCCGGCCGCGTCAGAGACGTCGGCGCATCCGTTGATCCACACGCCGATTCGCGATGTGCGAGACGGACTTGCCAGCGCAAACAGCGCACCAAGTACGGCGATTCCGAGCACCGTGACACCAAGAAACTTCAGTCGCACCCCGGCGAAGTAGAGGCAGCCCAAAACGATCGCCAGCATGATGAAGGCCGTACCGAGGTCATTTCCGACAAGCACAAAGACGATCGCCGCACCGGCCACGGGGGCGATCGGCAGGGCGACGTGCTTCCAGTCGTCGAGCAGATCCTGTTTAGTCGACAGCACCCACGCGATCCACACGATGAGGGCAATCTTTACAAACTCCGACGGCTGCGCATTGAATCCGGCAATCGAGATCCAGTTGCGGTTACCGCCGTAGCCGAATCCCAGTCCGGTGAAGACGAGAAGCTGCAGGGCACCCCCGAAGAGCAGTGCGGGCCAGGCCCAGCGCTTCCAGAAGCGCGGAGGCATCCGTGACGCGACAAGCATCAACGGGATCCCGATGACCGCATAGAGGCCCTGGCGCGCGAACCGTCCGAAGAATCCCTCGTCGTCAGCGAACGATTCAATCGACGACGACGAGAGCACCATCACGAGCCCGAAGACAACGAGAAAGAGAGTTGTGCCGAGAAGCAAAAAGTAGTTGCGGTTCTCGGCCGTGAAGAGCCGCCGGACAGGTACAACCGCGGTGGCCAGCCTCACGAGCGGGACTTCGGCTGCGGGCGGTCGGTTAGGTCGACGCCTGGGCGTCGCCGGATGACGGGTTGTTGTCATCGGTACCTCCCAGGTGTTGTTTCACTGCGGCGGCGAAACGATCGCCCCGGTCGGCATAGTCGGTGAACTGATCCATCGATGCCGCGGCCGGCGCGAGCAACACGACGTCTCCCGCGATGGCAACTGAGGCGGCACGACGCACCGCCTCCGGCATCACCTCACTAGTTTCGGTCGCGAGCACTTCGAACACGGGCACGTTGGGCGCGTGTCGTGCGAACGCTGCAACAAGCGAATCGCGGTCTCTTCCGATGATCACGGCCGCTTTCAGGCGCGCGGACTGCCGCTCGACCAGCTCGCTCACGTCTACGCCCTTCAACAACCCGCCGACGATCCACACGACGGAATCGAAGGATCGAAGCGCCGCCTCGGCAGCGTGAGGGTTGGTGGCCTTCGAGTCGTCGACCCACAGCACCTCGTTGGCGAGGCCCACGGACTCTGTGCGATGGTGGTCGACCCGGAATGTCGCAAGTGCGTCGCGCACCGTCGAGGCCTCGACCCCCATCGCGCGAGCGAGGGCCGAGGCGGCGAGTACGTTCGCCACCATGTGGGGCGCGGCGAGGCCCGCATCCCGAAGCTCGCCGTGGGTCGTCAGTTCGAGAGCCGTGCTGTGGCGATCGTCAGTGAAGGCGCGGTCGACAATGATGTCGCCAACCACCCCCAGGTCACTCATTCCAGGGGCCCCAAGCCCAAACCCGATCGCGCGGCACCCCTCTTGCACCTCGGCCTCTTCGACCATGTGGATGGTCACGACATCCGCTTTGTTGTAGACGCAAGCTATGTGCGTGTTGGCGTAGACCTTGGCCTTATCTGCCTGATATGCCTCACGGCTGCCGTGCCAGTCCAGGTGGTCATCGGCAAGATTCAGGCAGACGCTCGCCGCCGGCCGCACCGCGCCGGGTCCGGTTGTGCGCAGCCAGTGCAGCTGAAAACTCGACAGTTCGACCACGAGAGTGTCGAAGCCCTCTGGATGCCGGATCGCGTCGAGCACCGCAAGCCCAATGTTGCCGACGGCCTCGGCTCGGTGCCCCGCCGCGCGCAGAAGGTGGGTCGTGAGCTGCACCGTGGTGGTCTTGCCGTTGGTTCCCGTCACCAGAACCCAGTCGGCGGGAATGCCCGTCTTGTCGCGCAGGCGCCACGCAAGTTCGACGTCCCCCCAAACTGCAACACGCTTCTGGGCAGCCCAGACGAGTGTCACGTGCTCGAGCGGATAGCCCGGAGAAACGATTACCAGCTCGGGGTCAAACGCCGCGAGCTCGGGGGGAAGGGTCGACGAGTCCGGCTGAAGCACGAGTCGCGCACCGATGACGTCAAGCAGGTCGGCGCGCTCATCGGTGACTCCCGACGCGATAACAAGAACATCAGCGCCGAGCTCGGCGAGGGTGTCGGCCGCGGCGAAACCCGTTACCCCCAGGCCGAGCACGACCACCCGGAGGCTCTTCCAGTCGGAGTTCCAGCTGGTGAGGCCGTCAAGATCGCGCACGACTACTGGTTGACCCATTCGAGATAGAACAGCCCCACGCCCACGGCCACGAAGAGCGCTGAGATCAGCCAGAACCGCACAACAACGGTGATCTCGGCCCACCCTTTGAGTTCGAAATGATGATGCAAGGGGCTCATGAGGAAGATGCGTTTGCCCTTGGTGAGCTTGAAGTAGACGCGCTGCACGATTACCGAGCCGGTCACGATCAGGAACAGCCCACCGATCAGCACGAGCAGCAACTCGGTGCGGCTCAGGATTGCAAGGGCCGCGAGTGCCCCGCCGAGACCGAGCGAACCGGTGTCACCCATGAAGATCTGCGCGGGGCTCGTGTTCCACCAGAGGAAACCGATAAGGGCACCGCAGATCGCTGCCGCGATAACGGCGAGGTCAAGCGGGTCACGCACCTCGTAGCACTTGTAGTACACGTCGGGGTCGATCGCCGGGTTGTTGCACGATTGGTTGAACTGCCAGAACCCGATGAAGATGTACGACGCAATCGCGAAGATTGATGCCCCGGTGGCGAGTCCGTCGAGTCCGTCGGCGACATTGACACCGTTCGACGCGCTCACGATGATCAGGGTCACCCAGATCGCAAAAGCGATAACGCCGCCAATCGCTCCGAAGAACGCGAGGTCGAGCCAGTGAACGTCTCGGATCGCCGAGATCATTGACGATGCCGGGGTCAGTCCGTCTTTGTCCGGAAAGTTGAGCGCCAGCGCGGCGAAGCCTCCAGCAATGACGACCTGTCCCACGATTTTTGACCAGCCGCCGAGGCCCAGGCTGCGCTGCTTGCGGGTCTTGAGGAAGTCGTCGAGGAAGCCGATGGCGCCCAGCCCCACCATGAGGTAAATCACGAGCAGACCCGACAACGTGGGGGTTTCGTGAGCGACAAGGTGGCCAACGAAGTACCCGATCACCGCACCGAGGATGAAGATAATGCCACCCATGGTGGGCGTTCCGCGCTTGGTGTGGTGCGACTGTGGTCCATCGTCTCGGATGAACTGGCCCCACTTCAGGCGCGTGAAAAGTCGTATGAATAGGGGGGTCATGACCAGCGTGAAGAACAGCCCGACTCCCGCCGCGATCAGCAGCGCTATCACTCGGAAACCCCCGCTATCCGGTCACCGAGAAAGCGCAGGCCAGCAGAACCGGAAGACTTCACCAGCACAACATCGCCTTCTCGCAGTTCCTCACGCAGCAAATCGTATGCCTCATCGGCCGTGCCAACGAGCACCGACTCCCCGTCCCACGAACCTTCCAAACCGGCAGCGTTGTGAATATGGCGGGCGTCATGGCCCACCACCACGAGCTTGCGAATGTTCAGTCGTACCACCAGTCGCCCGATCCTGTCGTGCTCGTCGTTGGCGTATTCGCCGAGCTCCGCCATTTCGCCGAGCACCGCGACCGATCGCTGGTCGCCCCTGGTTATCTGGGCCAAAGTCTTCAGCGCTGCCGCCATCGAGTCGGGGCTCGCGTTATACGCATCGTTGATAACCGTCACGCCATCCGCACGGGGCTGCACCTCCATGCGCCAGCGGGCCGCACGAGCCAGACCTTCTATTGCGGGCACGGATCGCTCTGGCCCGACCCCGAGCTCACGCGCCGCCGCGATGGTTGCGAGGGCGTTCATCACGTGGTGTTCGCCGAGAATACGCAGTTGCACGCGCCGTGTCATCCCGTCGACCAGCAGGGTGAATGAGGTTCCGGATGCCGTGGCTTGGATGTCGTCGGCCCGCACGTCGGCCGTGTCGTCGAGCCCGAACCACACCACGGGCGCCGCGGTGAGTGCGACCATGCGCGCCACACGCGGGTCATCGGCGTTGAGCACTGCGGATGCGGATGCGGGCAGTTCACGCACCATCTCGCTCTTGGCCACTTCGACCGCGTCGGGTCCTCCGAACTCCCCGACGTGGGCGAGGCCCACTTTCAGCACAATTGCCACATCGGGCATCACGATCGAAATGAGCTTGCTGATCTCGCCAATGGCGCTGGCACCCATCTCCACCACGAGATAGCGAGTGGAGTAGTCAACTCCGAGCATCGAGATCGGTGCGCCAACGTGGTTGTTAAACGAACCGAATGGCGCGACCGTTGCGCCCTCGCGCTCGAGCACGGCGCGCAGCATGTTCTTGGTCGTCGTTTTGCCATTGGACCCGGTGACCGCAACCACCTTGAGGTCGCCGCGGGCGCGCACGCGCGCCACGACTTCCCGTGCCAGCGCGGCAAGGGCGACCACCCCGTCGGCGACCACAATCTGGGCCACCGGCAGCTCGAGCTCGCGCTCGACGATCAGCAGGGTCGCGCCGTTCGCGACGGCAGCATCCGCAAACAGGTGCCCGTCGGTGAGCTCGCCTGGCAGCGCGAAAAAGATCGAGCCGGCGACCACCTTGCGTGAGTCGGTGTGCACCTGACCATCGACGACAAGTTCGCCGTCGCCCACGAGGCGCCCCACAACGATGGCCGAAACATCGGCCAGTGTCAGCGCGATCACGCCCAGCCCGCCTCACGCAGAGCGCGGCGCGACTCCTCGCGCGCCGAGAACGGAATCTTCTCGCCCTGCACGTCGATGTAGTCCTCGTGTCCCGGTCCCGCCCAGAGCACGGAATCTCCTTCGGAAGCCAGTGCGACGGCGGCTCGGATGGCCCGGGCCTGCGACGCCACCTCGTGTACCTCTGCGGGGTTTTCTGCGGTGGCAGCACCCTGCAGAAGCGTGGTGCGGATCGCCGCCGCATCCTCAAATCTCGGGTTGTAGTCCGTGATAAACAGAACGTCGGACCCTTCCGAGCCTATGCGGCCCATTTCGACACGCTTGGAGTTGTCGCGGTCACCGTCGGCACCGAACACCATAATCAGCTTGCCCGGCGTGAACCGCCGTATCGCATCCATGGTGGAGATGAAGGCGTCGGGGCTGTGGCCGTAATCGACATAGACGGCTGGGCCGGTGTCGCCCGAGACCCGCTCGATGCGGCCCGGAAGATAGGCGACGATTCCGCCATCTTGGTCGAGGGCGTGACCGATCGCCTCGAGTTCGAAACCCGCCTCAACGAGCATCACGATGGCCAGGCCCGCGTTCGCCGCCATGTGCCGACCGATCACCGACACTCGCGTCACCAGCGAACGGCCTTCGGGGCCATGTAGCTCGAACTCGGTGTACTCAGCGACCTCGTGCAGGATCGTGACCGTCCACTGCGCTTCACCCGGCGTTGACGAAATCGTCGTCACGGGAATATGGGATGCCTCGACAACTCGCTCGCCCCATGGCGAGTCAAGCGACACTACACCGCGCCGCGCACGATCGCTTTCGAACAACGGCAGCTTGGCGGCGAAGTACTCTTCCATGTCGGCGTAGTCATCGAGATGATCGTGGCTGAGATTGAGAAACGAGACCACGTCAAAGACCAGGCCATCGACACGGTTGCGGGTGAGCGCCTGCGCGCTCACCTCCAGTGTCACCGCGCGCACTTCGCTTTCGCGCATCCGTGCCAGGAGTCCGTGGATCTCGGTGGCCTCGGGAGTTGTCAGGCTCGACCTGACGGTGAGGTCACCGATCTTGCGCTCCGCAGTGGTCGAGAGCCCGGCGATGAGTCCCAGCTGGGCCAGGATGCCGTGCAGGATGTACGAGACGCTGGTCTTGCCATTGGTGCCGGTGATCCCGAACAGCAGCGGGGCAGACTCCGCGGTGCGGTAGACCCAGGCGGAGATCGCGCCCAGTGCCTCACGGGGCGAATCCACGATCACGATTGGCAGGCCACTGTCGGCTGCCAGTTCCGCACCGACAGCGTCGGTCAGGATGGCAACCGCGCCGCCCTCCTTCACCTGTTCGGCGAAACTCGCTCCATGGCGGCGAACGCCCTGCACGCCGACGTAGAGGTCGCCGGGCTGCAGGTTCTCGGTGCTGAGAGTAATTCCCGTCACCTCGACGCCATCGAGCGACCCGCGGGTCTCAAGTCCGAACTCGCTGACCAGTGTCGCCAACGGTCGTGCCGATGGATGCTCTGGACGGAGGATCGAGGCTTCGCCTGCACCCACTCGATCTCCTACTTGTTTATCGGCCCATCACCACGTCAGCGGGATGTCCGGTGCGGCCTCCGTTGACGGTGTCACGCGGAAGGTCGTCAGCGTCTGTGCCATCACATCGTGGAACGTCGTAGCAATCGACCCGGAAGAGTACATACTATTCGGGATGCCCGCGGTCACGACAACCGCGTACTGCGGATTGTCCGCCGGCGCGAGCCCCGCGAAGCTAATTACGGCACTGTCGCCATAGCCGCCGCTCGAATCGGCCACCTCGGCGGTTCCACTCTTGGCGGCCACCCGGTAGCCGGGGATCGTGAGGTCGCGGCTGGCGCCACCCTCGGTCACCACCTTCTCGAGCATCTCGACGGTCTGCGTCGCGGCGGCATCCGAGATCACTTGTGTGCCGTCTGTCGGCGGCAAGTCAGTCACGGTGCCATCAGGCATCTCACATCCCTCAACGAGCGTGACGGGCATCCGAACACCACCGTTACCGAGCGTCTGGTAAATGCTGGCCAATTGCACCGAGGTCACAGACATGCCCTGGCCGAACTGCACGGCGAAGTTGGTGCGCTCGTCCCACTCGTCCGCCGGGTGAACAACACCCTCGGACTCCCCAATAAATCCCACCTCTGTCTCGGAGTTGAGACCGAACTTGATCATGTAGTCGTAGCGAGTCTGGGCAGAAAGCAGCTTCGAGAACAGCGACATACCGGTGTTTGACGAGTTCACGATGGCGCCGGTGAGCGTCCACGGCATGTCATCGTGAGCGAAGGAGTCCTTGATGAAACCGCCGTCGGAGAGGAACAATTGGCCGGGCGCGGTCACCGTCGAGGTTTGCGTTGCAACACCCGAGTCCAACAGGGATGCCGCGGCGAGAGCCTTCATGGTCGACCCTGGTTCGTACGCCCAACTGAACGCCCGCGAACCGAGCGCGGTGTTGGGCACCCCGTCGACGTTATTCGGATCGACCGATGGGTAGTCGGCCACCGCCATCAGGTGCCCGTCGCTGATGCGCATGACTACCGCGGTCGTCCACTCCGCTCCGAGGTCCGCGTAGGTCTGGGCCATCCGCTGCTGCACATAGAACTGGAGGTCGCGGTTGATCGTGAGGCGCAAGGTGCCGCCGTCTTGGGCTGCTTTGGTGGTCACGAGGCTGCCGGGGAGACCGGTACCGTCTTCGGCTTTTTCGTAGGTCACTGTGCCCTTGGTGCTGGCAAGGCAGGTATCTTCGCTCAACTCGAGCCCGCCGCCAGGCCCATCGGTCCCGAGAAACCCCGTGAGATTGCCCCCGACCGCTCCATTGGGGTACGTGCGACTGGGGCGAACGTCGTAGTAGACCCACGGGATATCGAGAGTCTTCACCGCCTGGAACACCTCTAGTGTCACGCCCTTGGAGATGTTCGCCCAATCGGCGTCGGGATCCGCCATGAGTTCGGCGAGCAGAACGGCCGGATCCTGCCCCGTTACCTCGGCAATCTTCGCGAGTGCTTCACTCGCGGATCCGTTCACGTCTTGGCGGGCCAGAGCGATTCGGGGCGAGACATTGATGTCGTAACGGTCGACGCTGCTGGCAAGAACAGCCCCGTCCGCGTCGACGATGTCGCCGCGGCGTCCGTAGACCACCGACTCTTGTGAACGCTTCGACAGCGACTGCGCGTTCAGCTCATCGGCCTGCACGATCTGAATATCAATCAGGCGCACGGTAAAAACCGCCACAATGGCGAAGATCACCAGCACGGCAACCGAGATTCGGGCCCTGCTTCTTTTCGTCTTCATGTCTTCTCGTTAGTGAGTCACCGGCGCCGGGAGGGCGTCGACGGTAGCCGGCGGTAGGGATGCTGGCGGGGTCGTACTCGCAACGGTTCCTGGAGCCGACCCTGCGGCCGGTGTTGTCGCATCGACGAGAGGCACGCCGGTCAACAGCGAATTCGCGACAAGATTGCAGGTGCCGCCGCAGCCCGGTCGGTCAACCGAACCCGGTGCTGCGGCAATAGCGCCAGTCTGCAGATCGAGGAACAGTGGGTTGGCCCCGGGAACCATTCCGAGGTGCGCCGCATTGGCAGCCAGGTACTGCGTTGATGCGAACAGGTCGAGCTTCTCGGTCAGGTTATCTTGCGTGCGGAGCAGTTCTTTCTGCTCCCCCTGCAGGCTAGAAATCTGAAATGCACCGTCGGAGACGACGATGCTCAGCAGAAGCTGGGCCGCAAAGATCACAAACAGACTCGCGACGGTGGTCACCGCGTAGACGACTCGGGGCCGGCGCTTGCGCTGCTCTCGAGTAGCAACAACCTCGATGTGACGGGGATGCTGCTGCTCCGGTTCGGGCAGGGTGCGCGGCCGCGCGTAGGCGAGGTTGCTCACGAGAGGTCCCGCAATCGCTCGACGGCACGCAGGCGCACGGGAGTGGAGCGTGGGTTCAGCGCCTTCTCATCCTCCGATGCCAGTTCGGCACCACGAACGAGCAGCTTCAGTTCTGGCTTGTGCTGCGGAAGCTCAACGGGTAGGCCAGCGGGTGCCGTGGACACCGAGCGCGACTGCAGCGCGCGCTTGACGATTCGATCCTCCAGCGACTGGTACGACAGCACGACCATGCGCCCACCGACTGCGAGTTGGTCTACGGCGGCGGGAATCGCGCGCTCCAGCACCGACAATTCCTGGTTGACCTCGATGCGAAGCGCCTGAAACACCCGCTTGGCGGGGTGCCCCGCACGCTGGGCGGCAGCTGGCGTCGCGGCAATGATCAACTCAACGAGCTCTGCACTCGTCTCAAGTGGTGCGTCGTCGCGACGCTGCACGATCCGCGACGCGTAGCGTGGCGCGAGTTTCTCGTCGCCGTACTCATAGAAAATGCGTCGGAGTTCCGACTCGCTATAGGTTGCCAGGATGCCGGCGGCCGTGCGCTCGCTGGTTGCATCCATGCGCATGTCGAGCGGAGCGTCCTTGGAGTACGAGAAGCCGCGTTCCACCCGGTCTAGCTGCAGCGAAGATACGCCGAGGTCGAAGAGGACTCCTGATACCCGACTGATTGCGAGACCGGAAAGCACCGAGGCGAACTCATCGTAGACCGCGTGCACCAGGTGAATTCGATCGCTGAACGGCGCGAGCCTGCGCGTGGCGATCGACAGGGCATCCGTGTCGCGATCAATGCCGACGAGGATCAGTTCGGGGAACCGTTCGAGGAATGCCTCGCTGTGGCCGGCCATGCCGAGGGTTGCGTCGACGAAAACCGCGCCGGGTTGCTCGAGTGCGGGCGCGAGCAACTCAAGGGTGCGGCTGAGCAGTACTGGGGTGTGAATCGTATTGTCTGCCATCGGCGATTCGAGAAGCATCCGATCCGCTTGCGCTGATCCCCATCCGGTGAAGACCTGATATCGGGGAAGAAAATCAGGGCTTGCCGGCTGGGAGTCAGCGCCAGCGGAGCTAGAAGAGTCCCGGGATCACCTCCTCCGTGGTGTTCACGAAGTCTGCTTCCGCGCTCTCGTAGTAGGTGTTCCAGGCTTCCGTGTCCCAGATCTCCGCGCGGTTGCCCGCGCCGATCACTGTGAGGTCGCGGTCGAGCCCGGCGTATTCGCGAAGAGACGCTGGGATGGTGAAGCGATGCTGCTTGTCCGGCGTCTCTTGGTTCGCGCCAGACAGGAAGAGGCGCACGAAGTCCCGGGCCTGCTTGGTAGTAACGGGGGCTTGGCGGATCTTCTCGTGAATCGACTCGAATTCGCGCTGGCTGTAGACGTACAGGCAGCGCTCTTGTCCGCGAGTAACCACGAGACCGGGCGCGAGTTCGTCCCAGAACTTCGCGGGAAGGATGATTCGCCCTTTGTCGTCGAGTTTGGGGGCGTAGGTGCCAAGAAACACGGCGGCCCTCCCCTCAGTCTCCGGCCCGGATTCAGGTTTGCTCCACTTTACTCCACTTTCAACCACAAATTGAAGAAATCTGGCAATTTCTGTCTAATCTCCGAAGTTCTCGACCGAGACTTCGCCATTTTTTCGGTGGAGGAGAATGGAGGCAATCTTCTCGATGCGGCACGAAAACGACACAAAAAAAGGGCCAGCCCGAAGGCTGACCCGATAGAAAAACTAAAAAATGACTACTCTCGCCCATCCTGGCGCTTGTCCCACCGCTCGTTCAGGTTGTTCATGAATCCACCGGATGCGCGCTTACCCTGTGACTTCGGAGCGCTGGAAGGTGCGGAAGAGTCCGTTGGTGCCAGTGCCCCACGCGGCGGAGCGACGGCGAGAAGCACGCCAGCGAACATTATCGCGAACCCCAGAACACCGACGAGCGGTTGGCGAATTATCACTCCAGCGACGAGAGTCGCGACACCGACGACGGCAATCAGAACACCGACCACGAGAATCGTGAGGTTGGGCTTTCCCCGTCGCGAACTAACAGTCGCCACGAAGTCGGCGTCGTTTTGATAGAGACTGCGCTCCATCTCTTCCAGGAGGCGCTGCTCTTGCTCAGAAAGTGGCATTCTGTCCCCTTCCGGATTGGGATTGACGCTAAAGCCCCATAGTACGCCCCGCAGCGGTAGCTAGGCTAGGCGGGTGGCTGAGAGTACCCGGTTAGTTGACCTTGTCCAGCTGGGAATCAATGATTTCCTTAACGAACAGGGGGCAGGGCTAGCCCAGATCTCCCCCGATCTCAACGAAGTGATCGCGCTCGCCCGCGACTTCCTGTCTGGGGGCAAGCGTTTCCGTGCCCTGTTCTGCTACTGGGGCTGGCAGGCCGCGAGTGCTTTGCCCGACGGTTTCGACCCGCTACCCAATGAGGATGCCTCGGCCGACCTACCGGGAATCGTGCTCGCGGCGTCTGCACTCGAGGTGTTCCACGCCGCCGCTCTTGTGCACGACGACATCATGGACAACTCCGACACGCGGCGCGGAGCGCCCTCCGCCCACAAGCGGTTCGCAGAACTGCACACCGCCGCACGATTCAGCGGTAGTCCGGCGGTTTACGGCGGCTCTGCCGCCTTACTGCTCGGCGACCTGCTGCTGGGCTGGAGCGACGATCTGTTCGACCGTGGAACAGCACGGCTCGCCTCCCCCGCCGCGGCCCGTGCTGGCCGTGCCGAGTTCTCCCGCATGCGCACCGAGGTGATGGCCGGCCAGTATCTCGACATCTTCGAAGAAAACGCGTGGGCAACGCACCCGGAATCAACAGCGCTGACACGCGCTCACCGAGTGATCGTCTATAAGTCAGCCAAATACAGCGTTGAGGCTCCCCTTGCCATTGGTGGGGCATTGGGTGGCGCTACCGCGGCCCAGCTGGCCTCCCTCCGCGCCTTCGGGCTTCCCCTGGGGGTCGCGTACCAGCTGCGCGACGACCTGCTCGGCGTCTTCGGCGATCCCGCGGTCACCGGCAAGCCGGCCGGAGATGACCTGCGCGAGGGCAAGCGCACCGTTCTTATTGCTCTCGCCCGAACCCGACTGCCAGCGCCCGTGCGCAACCTCATTGATGAACTGTTGGGCGACCCGGAGCTCGACGCCCAACAGGTCGACGTGATTCGCTCGGCAATTCGCGAGTGTGGAGCTGTCGACGAGGTCGAGCGGATCATCGCCCACAACGTCACGCTGGCTCGTGATGCGATCCGGGATGCCCCAATCTCCCCCGCCGCGCGCGATCAACTCGTGGCGCTCGCCAACACCGTGACGAGCCGCACCGCGTAACCGGGGGGACTAGAAGCCGAGCGCCTGCGCGACTCGGCGCACCTCAGCCTTACGGCCGGCGAGAAGCGCCTTGATTGGGCTGACCCCGAGGCTCTCTTCTTCAGACAAAAGCCAGTTCATCGCCTCGTCATCGCTAAAGCCACTGTCTGACAGCACCACGAGAGTGCCCCTGAGCTCGTGCATGGGCTCATTGCCCACAATGAATGCGGCGGGAACCTTCCATGCACCGTCGATGCGGCTGGCCAGAAGGGACCGATCTTCGATGAGTCTGCGCACCTGACTCACTTTGAGACCGAGAATTTCGGTGAGGTCGGGAATTGAGAGCCAGGTCTGATCGGGTGTTTCGGTCACAGATCAAGCCTGACACGCCCATGAGTCAGATCGGTGCGACGCAACCGAAATGCAAATGTTTCCAACATGTAAATTCAAACCTCACCCGCCACGCTAATTGACACCTTGCTCTATCTGTGTCAACTTGGTGTGACTGGGGTGGGTCGATCGCAAGCGCTTTTCTCCCAGCACCTTTGTCGGGGCCGGGAGCAGGACGGGACAAACCATGACTGACACAGCAGCACACGACGCCGACAACGACGCCCGATCCGTGTTCGCCGGGCTCGTGCCGACGCTCCATCCGCACGAAGTCGCGCGAGACCGCAGCCGCATCGGCCGTGGAGCGTTCGCAACCGTTCCCATCCTGCTGGTGGGTTCCCTGGCCGCGATGACACTCAACCTCACGGGGCCGGCGGAGTCGGCAGACGCCAAGCCACTCAAGCCTCGCGGTGCCACCTCGGAGATCGGCACAACAATCCGCAACGCCGTCGCGGCCGCGAGCACCGCACTCAAGACCAGTGCGGCAGTCATCGACGCGCCCACCACCTACCGAGTGACGACAGGCGACACCATCAGCGATATTGCCGGGCGTTACGGACTCTCGACGGCATCCGTTCTCGCACTCAACGGCTTGGGCTGGTCGTCGTTGATCTTCCCCGGCCAGGAACTGAAGCTCACGAGCAACGGCACCGTGCCCGAACTCGCGGTGGTTGCACCCGACGCGCCTCTGAGTAATCGGTACACGATCGTTTCGGGCGACACGATCAGCGGCATCGCCGATCGGTTCGGCGTGTCGACTCTCTCTCTGCTGTCGGCCAATGGTCTGGGCTGGGCGAGCATTATTTACCCCGGCCAGACAATCGCTATCCCCGGCACGCTTGGTGCACCGGTCGAACCGGATGCCCGCGCCCGGGATTCCGACGCCGAGCCGATCGCATTCGTGCAGCCTGTCGCGGAACCAGAGAGCCTCGTCGAACCGGTCGTCGAGGCACCCGTTGCCGAGGCGGCCCCCGTATCCAACGGCAGCTACCTGATCGTTTCGGGCGACACCCTCTCGGGCATCGCCGCAAAGTTCGGCATCAGCACGCAGGCTCTTCTCGACGCAAACGGCATGACCTGGGAAAGCTTGATTTTCGGCGGAGACACCCTCGTGATTCCGGGGGTAGCGACGACGGCGTCGTCAGGAGCATCCAGCACTATTCTCAATGAAGACATGGCCTACAACGCCTCGGTAATCATCGGCGTCGGCCGCGAGCTCGGTGTGCCCGACTACGGAATCATCATCGCGCTGGCCACGGCGATGCAAGAGTCGAGTATGCGCAACCTGGATTGGGGTGACCGTGATTCGGTCGGCCTGTTCCAACAGCGCCCCAGTTCAGGGTGGGGCTCGGTCGAACAGCTCACCAACCAGACCTACGCGTCACGCCTCTTTTACGGCGGCGCGAGCAATCCGAACGCCGGATACACCCGAGGGCTGCTCGACATCTCCGGGTGGGAGAGCATGTCGCTCACCGAGGCAGCCCAGCGCGTTCAGATCTCTGCATACCCCGACGCCTACGCCAAGTGGGAAGAGTCGGCTCGATCCTGGTTCGCTGAACTCGGCTAGGCTGCACGGCCTGTCTAGCGGGGCTCTCCACGCCTCGAACTTTAGACTCGAATGGTGAGCGACAACAGCACGGACCCGATGATCGGTCGTCTTCTCGACGGCAGATACCAGGTCCGCTCCCGGATCGCTCGCGGAGGCATGGCTTCCGTGTACCTGGCGACCGACCTCCGACTCGAACGTCGCGTGGCCATCAAAATCATGCACGGGCATTTGGCCGACGACAGCCAGTTCAAAGAGCGGTTCATCCAGGAAGCTCGGTCTGCCGCACGGCTGGCCCACCCCAATGTGGTCAACGTGTTCGATCAGGGCCAGGACAGCGACATGGCTTACCTCGTGATGGAGTACCTGCCCGGCATTACACTTCGCGACCTTCTGCAGGAGCACAAGGTGCTGACGACCGAACAGACACTGGACATCATGGAGGCCGTGCTGGGCGGACTCGCGGCCGCCCACAAGTCCCGGATAGTGCACCGCGATATCAAGCCGGAGAATGTTCTGCTCGCCGATGATGGACGAATAAAGATCGGCGATTTCGGGCTTGCGCGCGCGGCAAGCGCCAACACCGCAACCGGGGCAGCCCTCCTCGGTACCATCGCCTACCTCTCCCCCGAACTCGTGACTCGGGGGGTCGCCGACACTCGAAGCGACATCTACGCGGTGGGCATCATGATGTACGAGATGCTCGTAGGTGAGCAGCCGTTCAAGGGCGAACAGCCAATGCAGATCGCCTACCAACACGCCAACGACGCAGTTCCTTCACCGAGCACCAAGAATCCGAAGGTACCCGCTGAACTCGACGAACTGGTGTTGTGGGCCACCGCGCGCGATCCCGAAGATCGACCGCGGGATGCCCGGGAGATGCTCGATCGTCTTTTCGAGGTGCACAGCGATCTGATGACCGCACTGCCCGCCACCGGATCCACGTCGACGCAACGCACGATGGTGATGCCCAGCGCCGCCGCACTCCTGCGTCAGGACACCTCCGAAACGCAGGTAATCGGATCCCGCGGCCGGTTGGCAGTGACACCTCCGGTCGACCACGACAACGCCACCGCCCTCATCGAGAAGACGGGCAAACGTCGGCGTCGCGGCTGGTGGCTCATCGGGATACTGATCGTTCTGGTCGGCCTCGCCGCCGGTACCGGGTGGTGGTTTGGCGCGGGGCCCGGCTCCCAGGTAACAATCCCCGCTGACATCGCCGGCATGTCGGTCGCTGACGCCACGACGACACTCGAGGGTCTTGGCCTCACGGTCAACACGACTACCGGCCAGACCGACAGCCCCACCGTTGCCGTCGGCTCGGTGGCCGACACCGACCCGCCGATCGGCGACCAGGTCGTGCACGGGAGCGAAGTGACCCTGTTGCTCTCCACCGGTCCGCGGCTCATCGACCTTCCGTCGTTTGCGGGCATGACCGAGGGCGAGGCCACGGCAGCAATTGAGGCCGCACCCTTCACGCTCGTCGACCCCGTCATCCACCAGTTCGACACGACTGTGGCCAAAGGACTGGTGCTTGACGCGCTGGATGCCGCAAGCGCCTCGCTACTGGCTGGCGGGCAGTACGGCGAATTGCAGCCCATCACCCTCATCATCGCCTCGGGCCCCCTGCCTGACGTCAGCGGCAAGTCGGTGCAAGAGGCGACCCAGATTCTTGCCGGGGTCAACCTCACTGCTACGCCCGGCAAAGAGGACTTCAGCGACTTCCCGGCCGGAACAGTCGTCGGCGTCGATCTCGCCCTCGACACGAACGGCGTGGTTTTGCCCATTCGAGAGAACAGTTCGGTAGACCTGATCATCTCCCGCGGTCCCGACCTCGTTGAGGTTCCCGATGTCTCGGGCATGAACATGGGCGTGGCCAAGCGCACGCTCGAAGACCTGCAGTTCGTGGTTGTATTCGACCAGATGGATAACCCGCTGGCTAATCTGGTGCTCGCTGCCACCAATGCGACGGGATCGGATCCCGGCCCGGGTCCCCTCAAACGCGGTTCGACCGTGGAACTGCTTTACGACAGCTAGCTTCCACAGTGGGCGGGGCTCACGCTCGCACTAGAACGCCGTGAGCTCCTCAGCCACGAGGAACGCAAGTTCCAGCGACTGCATGTGGTTGAGGCGCGGATCACACAGCGACTCGTAGCGGGTCGCGAGGGTTGCCTCATCGATCTGCTCCGAGCCGCCCAGGCACTCAGTGACGTCGTCCCCCGTGAGTTCAATATGGATGCCGCCCGGGTATGTTCCCGCGGCGCGATGGGACTCGAAGAAGCCCTTGACCTCGTCGACCACGTCGTCGAACCGACGCGTCTTGTAGCCGTTGGGAGTCGTCAGCCCATTGCCGTGCATCGGGTCGGTCACCCACAGCGGAGTGGCCTCCATGCCCTTCACCGCTTCGAGCAGCGGCGGAAGTGCATCCCGAACCTTGCCTGCGCCCATGCGGGTGATGAAGGTCAGACGGCCAGGCTCACGATCGGGGTCAAGCTTGTCGATGAGTTGCTTCAGGGTTTCCGACGTTGTCGACGGGCCGAGCTTTACACCGATGGGATTACGAACCCGCGAGAAGTAGTCGATGTGCGCGCCATCGATGTCGCGGGTGCGTTCTCCGATCCACAGAAAGTGGGCGCTCGTGTTGTAGGGCGTGCCAGAACGGGAGTCGATGCGCGTCATCGGTCGCTCGTAGTCCATAAGCAGGCCCTCATGGCTCGAGTAGAACTCGACGCGTTTGAGTTCGTCGAAGTCGGCCCCTGCCGCCTCCATGAACTTGATCGCCTTGTCGATCTCATTGGCGACCTTCTCGTACCGGTGGTTCGCCGGGTTCGACGCGAATCCCTTGTTCCACGAGTGCACCTGACGCAGGTCGGCGAATCCGCCCTGGGTGAAGGCGCGCACGAGGTTAAGGGTGGATGCCGCGGTGTGATACCCCTCGACGAGTCGCGCGGGATCTGCCTGGCGTGACTCCGGCGTGAAGTCGTAGCCGTTCACGATGTCGCCGCGGTAGGCCGGAAGTGTCACCTCGCCACGGGTCTCAGTGTCGCTCGACCGGGGCTTGGCGAACTGCCCAGCCATGCGGCCCATCTTGATGATGGGCTTGGATGCACCGTAGGTGAGCACCACAGCCATCTGCAGGATCGTCTTCACGCGGTCGCGGATCTGCTGCGCTGTGGCACCAGCAAAAGTCTCGGCGCAGTCGCCGCCCTGCAGCAGGAAGGCTTCGCCCCGGGCCGCCTTGGCCAGTCGGTCGCGAAGTACGTCTGCCTCACCGGCGAAGATGAGCGGCGGCAGAGTCGCGATCTTGCTGGATGCCGCACCAACCGCGTCGGCATCCGGCCAGCTCGGCTGTTGCTTGATCGGGAGAGTCCGCCAATGGTCGAGTCCGGCGATCACTTCGGGATCGGCGAGCACAACGGGTTCAGACGGGTCTACCACAGGAGGTTTCCTTAGCTGGATGAGAGGTAATGCGGGCCGAAGGCCAGAAAAAGCCTAGCGGCTGCGCGAAGGCATCTTCTCGCGCACCGACGAGGCATAGACATCCACGTACTCCTGACCGCTAATGCGGTTCAGTTCGTACATGATCTCGTCGGTGATCGAGCGCAGGATGAAGCGGTCACCCTCCATGCCCTCGAAGCGCGTGAAGTCGAGGGGTTCGCCGAAAACGATGCCGATGCGTCGCACCTTGGGCAACTTACTACCGATCGGCATCACCTTGTCGGTGTCGACCATTGCCACGGGAACCACGGGAACGTGCGCCTCGAGAATCATGCGCGCTACCCCAGTGCGACCGCGATACATCTTGCCATCGGGGCTGCGAGTGCCCTCGGGGTAAATGCCAAGCACATTGCCCTTGGCGAGCACATCGAGTCCCGTGTTCAGCGAGGCCTCGGATGCCTTGCCACCCGAGCGATCAATGGGGAGCATGCCGGTGCCGAGCAGGAAGTTCTTAATGAGCTTTCCGCGCAAGGTCTTACCAACGAAATAGTCACTCTTGGCGAGGAAGTAAATGCGTCGATCGATCACGAGGGGAAGGATTATCGAGTCGATCACCGAGAGATGGTTGCTCGCGAGAATCACGGCGCCAGTCTTGGGAATGTTGTCGAGCCCGGTAAGCCAGGGACGGAAGACCGTCTTGAGCAGCGGGCCGGCCACGAGGTTCTTCATGAACCAGTAGAACATCGCCTAATACCTCCGCGTCGGAAACACCAACTCTAACCGCTCTTGCGGGAGTGGATGCGGGCAAGGTCAGCAGCGCCAACCACACCGGCATTGTTCACGAGTTCCGCAATCACGAACTCGGGCTCAGGGTGGTAACCGCGGGCCGGCAGGTGCTGCCGATACGCCTCTCGCACGGGATCCAGCAACAGGTCACCGGCTACCGCGACTCCCCCGCCGAAGACGAACAGTTCGGGGTCGAGAACCGCACTCAGGCTCGCACACGCCTGCCCCAGCGAGTGGCCGAGCTCTTCGAGGGCGTGAATCGCCCCAGGGTCCCCGGCGGCGATCAGTTCACCGACGACCTTTCCGTCGAGCGCGCCGTGCTCGCGGCGTGCGGTCGCAAGGGCCAGGCCGATTCCCCCGACGTCTGCAATGTCGTTGGCAATTCGCAGCAGCGCACGGCCGGAACCGTACTGTTCGATGCAGCCGCGAGCACCGCATCCACAGGGCAGCCCATCGGGCACGAGACGAATGTGTCCCAGTTCGGCGCCGGCGCCGAACCCACCACGAAACAAGCGGCCCTGGCTGACGATGGCGCCGCCAACGCCCGTTCCAATGGTGAGCATGGTCATGTCGCTGACGTCGCGACCCGCTCCGAACCGAAATTCGGCCCACCCGGCAGCATTCGCGTCGTTGTCGATCGTCACGTCGAGATTCAGACGTCGCCGGAGTCGCTCGCGCAGCGGCTCGTTTCGCCAGCTGATGTTGGGCGTGTAATAGACCGTGGACTGGGCCGCGTCGATGAAACCGGGAGCCGCGACGCCAGCGGCGACAATCGTGTGACCGACTGCAAGACACTCGACCATCGTGACGACGGCGTCGATGATCGCCTCGGAATCTCCCGCCTGCGTGGCCACGCGATCCTCGGCAATGATCTGGCCACTCTCGCTGACGACGGCACCCGCGATCTTGGTCCCGCCGATATCAATCCCGATGGCATGCACGGTCTACGAGCTTAGTATCGGCCCGAAGGTCGGCCGTTTACCTACATTGCCCGCTTAGACTGAGGTGAATGACCGCTACCGGTGCCAAAGGAGTTGCCGTGAAACAGTTTGACGTTCCCGCCATCGTTAAGGCCGATCCCGACGCAAACGCGACGGACCTGTTGATTGACAGGGTGCACGCGACGCCCGATAGCCCTCTCTTCGCTCGACCCACCGCCGATGGCGGCTGGAGCGACGTAACCGCGGCAGAGTTCCTCGCAGAGGTGATCGCGCTCGCTAAGGGCCTCGTGGCCTCGGGCATTGAACCCGGCGACAAAATCGGGTTGATGGCCAAGACCTGCTACGAGTGGACGCTCATTGACTTCGCCACCTGGTTCGCCGGTGCCGTGCTCGTTCCTGTTTATGAGACATCTGCCCCCGCCCAGATTTTGTGGAACCTCACCGACTCGGGTGCCGTCGGCATCATTACGCAGAACGCCGATCATTTCGCGCGATTCGACGAGATCCGCGCGGATGTTCCGGCGGTCACGCAGGCGTGGCAGATCGACCTCGGCGCGCTTGACAAGCTCGTCGCCGCAGGCAAAGACGTCACCGACGAAGAGATAGAGCGCCGTCGCAGTATTGCCAAGGGCTCCGACCTCGCGACACTCATCTACACGTCAGGCACGACCGGCAAGCCCAAGGGTTGCATCATTACCCACTCCAACTTCGTCGAACTGAGTCGCAACGCTCAGAAGGCGATCCCGGAGGTCGTGAATCCCGAGTCGAGCACCCTGTTGTTCATCACCCTCGCTCACATTTTCGCCCGATACATCTCGGTGCTCTCGGTGCACGGCGGAGTGAAGGTCGGCCACCAGCCCGACACCAAGCTGCTGCTGCCGTCGATGGCGTCGTTCCGCCCGACCTTCCTGCTCGCGGTACCCCGCGTGTTCGAGAAGGTGTACAACTCGTCTGAGCAGAAGGCTGAGGCTGGCGGCAAGGGCAAGATTTTCCGCAAGGCGGCGGATGTCGCGATCGCCCACTCGAAGGCCGTCGATGCCGGCCACGTACCGATCGGGCTCAAGCTGCAGTTCGCGCTCTTCGACCGCCTCGTGCTCTCGAAGATCCGCACGGCACTCGGTGGTCGAGTCGAGTACGCCGTGTCCGGCTCCGCACCCCTTGGCCTACGCCTTGGCCACTTCTACCGCAGCCTGGGCCTGACGATTCTCGAGGGCTACGGCCTCACGGAGACGACCGCGCCGGTCTCTGTCAACATTCCGTCCAACTTCAAGATCGGCAAGGTTGGGCCGCCGCTGCCCGGCAACTCGGTGCGCATCGCGGATGACGGCGAGATCCAGGTCAAGGGTATCTGCGTTTTCGATGGCTACTGGCAGAACGACGCCGCCACGAAAGACACCTTTGAAGACGGCTGGTTAAAGACCGGCGACGTCGGAACGATCGACGACGACGGGTACCTCGAGATCACCGGACGCAAGAAGGAAATCATCGTGACGGCTGGCGGTAAGAACGTCGCGCCCGCGTCGCTCGAAGATCCCATCCGCGCGAACCCGATCATCGGTCAGGTGATCGTCGTGGGTGATCAGAAGCCGTTCATCTCTGCGCTCATCACCCTTGACGACGAAATGTTGCCGGCGTGGCTGAAGAACAACGGCCTCGACGGCACCATGACCGTTGAGCAGGCCGCTCGTGACCCCAAGGTCATCGCCGAAATTCAGGGTGCGGTGGACGCCGCGAACGCAGGGGTGTCTCGCGCCGAGTCGATTCGCAAGTTCCAGATTCTCGACGCGGACCTGACCGAAGCGAGCGGACATCTGACGCCGAAGCTGAGCATCAAGCGCAACGTGATCCTCATTGACTTCGCGGCCGAGATCGAGGGCATGTATTCGGGTGACCCGGCCACCGAGGGTCTGTCACTGAACCACTAACACGGTATTAGTAGATCAGTACCAGGGCGCCTGTCTAATCAGGCGCATCGCGTCTTTTTTGGCTTCCGGCTCGAGACCTTCAATGAAGAGGTGTCCGTCGAGGTGATCCACTTCGTGCTGAAGTGCCTGCGCCATCAGGCCCTCGCCGCTTAGTTCGACGGGGTTTCCGACGAGGTCGATACCGGTGACCCGCGCGAACGGGTATCGGCGCCGGGGGAAGTAGAAACCGGGTACTGACAGACACCCCTCATCAACGAGTTCCGGTTCTCCGGACACCTCGGCAATGACCGGGTTGATGACGTAGCCAACTACGTCGTCGACGTTGTAGCTGAAAGCGCGAAGTCCGACACCGATCTGGTTTGCGGCGAGTCCCGCGCGGCCGGGCACTGTGACCGTCTCAACAAGATCGTCTATGAGTGTTGCGGCACGGGCATCCCCTGGCCTGATGGCGTCGCAGACCGACCGAAGCACCGGATCGCCGAACAGGCGAATCTCCCTGATAGCCATCGAGGTCAGTTGTTCCGGCGTTCGGGCAAACCATCGACCACGAGAGCGGCGAGCTCGCGCGCCGACTCCCGAGTTAAGGGCTTCAGCATCGAGTAGTGGATCGCCGAGCCGGTGGCGAGGCTCGGGTCGTAGGGGATGCGCACGACGTCTCGCACCCGTGAAGTGAAGTGCGCCTCGATTTCCTCGAGCTTGACGAGGTTTGTCGCCTGCGTTGCCGTGTTGATCGCGACGATCGCATTCTTCACCAGCTCGGGATAGCCATTCGACTCGAGCCAAGTGAGAGTTTCCGAGGCCAGTCGCGCCTCGTCAACACTGCCGCCAGAGACAACGACGATGGAGTCGGCGCGTTGCAGGGTCGCCCGCATCACCGAGTGCACGATCCCGGTGCCACAGTCGGTGAGAACGACGGAATAGTATCGCTCGGTCATGTCGGCGACGACGTTGTAGTCATCTTCGTCGAACGCCTCCGAGACACGAGGGTCCGTGTCGGATGCCAGAACGTCCAGTCGCGTCTCATCCCGGGAGATGAGGGTCTGAAATTCGTTGAACGAGGTGATCGCCCTTGCCCGGGTGACGACGTCGCGCACCGTCGCCCTGGTCTGCTTCGTCACACGCTCGGCGAGGGTGCCGCGGTCGGGGTTCGCGTCGATTGCGATTACCCGATCGTCCCGCACATCAGCCAGCGCCATACCGAGCAGAGTGGTGATCGTGGTCTTGCCGACGCCACCCTTGCGAGAGAGCACCGGCACGAAACGCGTGCCGCCCTCGAAAGCCTCGCGAATGCGAGCGTCAAGGGCCTTGCGCTCCCGCACCCGGTACGAGTCCCCCACGTTCACCAGGTGGAACGTGACCTGGTAGAGCAGGTTCTGCAACAGTCCCTCGGGGGCCGCGCGTCGATCGCGACCGGCGGCAACCATCGGTTCGGCCGTCAGCGTCTCCGCGATCTCGGGAGACTGGGATATACCCCGCAATCGCGCCCGTCGCGTGTACACGTCATCTGACTCCGGGAGCGCGGGAATGGCCGGCTCTTCGTGCACGGGTTGCTCGGGCACCGTGGCTACCGCATCGGCCACCAGCGTGATGGTCGTCGTGGCCGGCCCCGCGGCATCCAGCCACAGCGGAGCAAGGGAAGTGCTGGTTCGGAGATCGTCAAATCTGTCTTTGTTGCCCGGTGTAGCCAAAAACTATCCCCTTAGGTGCGTAACACCAGAGTTTACTGTGCGAGAACTGCTACTCGATCTCGAGCAGAAGGTCGCCCGCATCCACCTGCTGGGTCTTCGGAATCGCCAGCCTCTTGACGGTCCCCGACACGGTGGCGGTGATTGCCGCTTCCATCTTCATGGCCTCAATGGATGCCACGCTCTGGCCCGCCTCGACGGTGGCTCCCTCGTCGACCTGCAGTGTTACCACACCGCTGAACGGGGCTGCCACGTGCCCGGGCTTCGTGGCATCCGCCTTCTCGGCAGATTTGACATCAACGGTGATGGAGTTGTCGCGCACTAAGACGGGACGCAACTGACCATTGAGCGTCGCCATGACAGTGCGCATGCCCTTCTCGTCGGCCTCGCCGATCGCCTCGAGACCGACATAGAGGCTCACGCCCTTGCTGATCTCGACGATGTGCTCAACGCCCTGGTACAGGCCGTAGAGGTAATCAACCGTGTCGAGCTTGGACAGGTCGCCATAGGTTTCCCGGCCCTGCTCGAAGATTGTGGTGGGGCCAGCGAACAGCAGCCGGTTGAGTGTCGACCGGCGTTCGGCAGAATCACCGTGTAAAGACTTCCGGTCTTCTGCCGTGATGGGCTCGACGCCGATCTTTACGTTGCGACCCTTGAGAACCTTGGTGCGGAACGGCTCTGGCCAGCCGCCCGGCAGCTCGCCGAGCTCGCCTGCCATGAAGCCGATCACCGAGTCGGGAATGTCGTACTTGTCCGGGTTCTGCTCGAAGTCGTCGGGATCGGCGTTCGCCGCCGCGAGCGACAGTGCGAGGTCGCCGACAACCTTCGACGACGGCGTCACTTTCGGGGGACGCCCGAGGATGCGGTTAGCCGCCGCGTACCAGTCTTCGACTTTCTCGAACTGGTCGCCAAGGCCCAGCGCGATCGCCTGCTGGCGAAGGTTCGAGAGCTGGCCGCCGGGAATCTCGTGCATATAGACCCGGCCGGTCGGACCGGGCAGCCCAGACTCGAATGGCCGGTAGACGTGGCGCACGGCTTCCCAGTAGGGCTCAAGGTCAGAGACAGCCTGAAGCGACAGTCCCGTGTCACGCTCAGTGTGAGCGAGAGCTGCGACCAGGGCGGATGCCGAGGGCTGGCTCGTGGTACCCGCCATCGGTGCACTGGCAACATCGACAGCGTCGGCTCCCGCCCGCGATGCCGCCAACAGGGTGGCCAGTTGGCCGCCTGCCGTGTCGTGCGTGTGCACGTGCACGGGAAGGTCGAATCGCGCGCGCAGAGCGCTCACGAGCTCGTAGGCCGCTTCTGCGCGAAGCAACCCCGCCATGTCTTTGATCGCAAGGATATGCGCACCGGCCGCGACAATCTCGTCAGCTAGACGCAGGTAGTAGTCCAGCGTGTAGAGCTTCTCTGCGGGGTCAAGCAGGTCACCCGTGTAGCACACACCAACCTCGGCGACCGAGGTTCCGGTCGCGAGCACAGCCTCAATCGCGGGCTTCATCTGCGACACGTCATTGAGCGCGTCGAAGATGCGGAAGATGTCGACGCCGCTGGCCGCCGCCTCTGTGACGAAGGCGTCAGTGACCTCGGTGGGATACGGCGTGTACCCAACGGTGTTGCGACCGCGCAGCAGCATCTGGATGGCGATGTTGGGAAGGGCATCCCGAATCGCGGTCAGGCGCTCCCACGGGTCTTCACCCAGAAATCGCAGTGCGACGTCGTAGGTGGCTCCACCCCAGGCCTCGACCGACAGCAATTGAGGCGTCAGGCGCGCCACGTGCGGAAGTACTGCGACCAGGTCGCGGGTGCGCACGCGGGTGGCCAGCAGTGACTGGTGAGCATCACGGAACGTCGTCTCGGTGACGGCCAGTGCGGTCTGCTTGCGCAGTGCCTCGGCGAAACCGACCGGACCCAGTTCGAGCAGACGCTGGCGCGAACCGGCCGGTGCCGCAGCCTCGAGATCGACGATCGGCAGCTTAAGGCTCGGGCTGATGAGACCGACACCTGATCCGTTCGGCTGGTTCACCGTCATCTCGGCGAGCCAGTTGACCACCTTCGTGCCGCGGTCTTTCGATCCGCGTCCGGTCACAAGCCATGGGCGTTCCTCGATGAAAGACGTGCTGAGGTCCCCCGCGGCAAAGTCGGGGTCGTCTAGTACTGCCTGCAGGAAAGGGATGTTGGTGGTCACTCCGCGCAGGCGGAATTCCGCCAGTCCGCGCTTGGCTCGGGTCACCGCCGCAGTGAAGTCGCGGCCGCGGCACGTCATCTTCACGAGCATGGAGTCGAAGTGCGGCGAGATCTGAGCGCCCGCCGCGACGGTTCCACCATCGAGCCGGATGCCGGCCCCGCCTGGCGAGCGGTAGGTCGTGATTTTGCCCGTGTCGGGGCGGAATCCCGCTGCCGGGTCTTCCGTGGTGATGCGGCACTGCAACGCCGCACCACGCAGGTGCAGATCCTGCTGCTGTAGCCCCAGTTCTTTCAGACTCTGGCCGAACGCAATGCGCATCTGCGACTGCACAAGGTCAACATCGGTCACCTCTTCGGTCACGGTGTGCTCGACCTGAATGCGCGGGTTCATCTCGATAAAGAAGTGCTGGCCCTTGCGTTCTCCCGCGGTGTCAAGCAAAAACTCGACAGTGCCGGCGTTCTCGTAGCGAATCGACTTCGCGAAGGCGATGGCGTCGCGGTACATCGCCTGGCGCACGCCCTCGTCGAGGTTCGGTGCGGGCGCGATCTCGATGACCTTCTGGTGACGACGCTGCACCGAGCAGTCACGCTCGAACAGGTGCACAGTTTCGCCGTGCGAATCGGCCAGAATCTGCACCTCGATGTGCCGCGGACGCACCACGGCCTGCTCGAGAAACATCGTGGGGTCACCGAACGCCGAGTCGGCTTCGCGCATGGCTGCCTCAAGCGCATCGCGCAGGTCAGCCTTCGCCTCGACGCGGCGCATTCCGCGCCCGCCGCCCCCGGCCACTGCCTTCGCGAAGATCGGGAATCCGATCTCATCGGCGCCCGCGAGTAGTTCTTCGATGTCTTGGGATGCCGGAGTCGACTTGAGAACGGGAACGCCGGCCTCGATCGCGTGCTCCTTAGCAGTGACCTTGTTGCCGGCCATCTCCAACACCCGGGTCGGAGGCCCGATGAAGGTAATGCCCGCGGCCGCAGCAGCAGCAGCGAGGTCGGGGTTTTCGGAGAGAAACCCGTAGCCGGGGTAAATGGCATCGGCGCCTGACTCCTTGGCGACACGGATGATCTCATCGACGTCGAGGTAGGCCCGAACCGGATGCCCCTTATCGCCGATCTGGTAAGCCTCGTCGGCCTTCAAGCGGTGCATCGAGTTGCGGTCCTCATAGGGGAAGACGGCCACGGTCTTCGCGCCGAGCTCAAAAGCGGCGCGGAATGCGCGAATAGCGATCTCGCCACGGTTTGCTACAAGGATCTTGTTAAACATCCGGTCCTTTCCGACGCAGCCAAGAATACGGCGCTAGAACGCTGGCAATTACCTAGGGAGCGAGTCCCGTCGGGTCATGTTTTAGGTTCTTTAACAGTAGTGAAGGTATCGTCGTTACTCGTGCATGTACTTAGCGTCAGCTCCCTCAAGGGGGGCGTGGGAAAGACCACCGTGACGCTTGGGCTCGCGTCGGCAGCTTTTGCCCGTGGTCTTCGCACCCTCGTCGTCGATCTTGACCCGCAATCCGATGTATCGACCGGCATGGACATCGAGGTCGCCGGTCACCTCAACGTGGCCGATGTGCTCGCCTCCCCCAAAGAGAAGATCGTACGAGCGGCCATCGCCCCGAGCGGATGGACCAAGGGTCGTCCCGGCAAGGTGGACGTGCTGATCGGTTCGCCCTCCGCCATCAACTTCGATGGACCGCACCCCAGCATCCGCGACATCTGGAAGCTCGAAGAGGCTCTCGCCAACGTCGAGGCCGACTACGATCTGGTGCTGATCGACTGCGCTCCATCGCTCAATGCGCTCACCCGCACGGCGTGGGCCGCGAGCGACCGAGTCACCATCGTGACCGAGCCCGGGCTCTTCTCTGTTGCCGCGGCCGACCGCGCACTGCGCGCGATCGAAGAGATTCGTCGCGGCCTCTCTCCCCGACTTCAGCCCCTCGGGATTATCGTGAACCGGCTGCGTGTGCAGTCGCTTGAGCATCAGTTCCGCATCAAAGAGCTGCGCGACATGTTCGGGCCGCTCGTTCTGAGCCCGCAACTTCCCGAACGCACCTCACTTCAGCAGGCACAGGGTGCCGCAAAGCCGCTCCATGTCTGGCCCGGCGAGAGCGCCCAAGAGATGGCGCGCAACTTCGACCAGCTGCTCGAGCGGGTAATGCGCACGGCACGCATCGGCGAGTTCGCTAACGAGCCGGTTTAGCTCAGACGCCTGAAGCCCGGCGCGCGGCAGATCTCGACAAGCTCGATCCGCGAACTGCTACGACGCTTTGACAGCCCGGCGCTTAGCGAGCTCGTCCATCGGGTCTTCACCCTTGACCGAATCGAGTTCGACGAGGTCGTGCTCTACCTCGCGCAGAACCTTGCCTACGGCGATGCCAAAGACGCCCTGGCCGCGGCTGACGAGGTCGATGACCTCGTCGTTGGACGTGCAGAGGTACACGCTGGCACCGTCGCTCATGAGCGTCGTCTGGGCGAGGTCGTTGATTCCCGACTCACGAAGCTGGTTAACCGCAACGCGGATCTGCTGAAGAGAGATGCCGGTATCAAGCAGTCGCTTGACGAGCTTGAGCACGAGGATGTCGCGGAAACCGTAGAGGCGCTGTGAACCAGAACCGGCGGCGCCACGCACGGTGGGCTCCACGAGCTGCGTACGAGCCCAGTAGTCCAGCTGGCGGTAGCTGATGCCTGCGGCGCGAGCCGCGATGGCGCCACGGTAGCCGGCGGAGTCATCCAGATTAGGCATGCCATCGGTGAAGAGCAGGCCAAGGTCGTAGCGTGAATCCTCGCTACGGCTGAGTTCACTCATGGCACTGCCCCTTTTCAGTCTGACGAAACGGTGTTCTGAACAAACTCAGACCTTCATGTTGAAGTTGACACTGAATGTTCCGTGTGAACCCAAGTTACCCACGCTCCCCCGCCGAGCGACGACATCGACCGGGCGTGTCGTATTCGACGGTACTACGAATCGAGTCTGGTGAGGGCGGATCGGATAAGACTGCTGCGAACAATTTCGAGCTGGCCCGCGATCTCGCGCGCCAGCTCGGCGGCGCGAGCGCGACTCGCGGCGTCTTTGCGTCGGGCAACAGGCATCAGGGCGTTTTCGATGAGGCCTAGCTCGCGCTCCGCTGCGGCACGGAAACCGCGCAGGTGCCGCGGCTCGATGCCCGAGCGTTGCAGCTCGACGAGTGACTTCAACACCGCAAGCACGTCATCGCCGAATACATCCGCGGCAACGATCAGGGATGCCGAGATCGCGTCACCCAGGAGCATCGCGTTGGCGCCGGCCTCCCGAATGAGCTCGTCGCGAGTGAAGCGACGCTCAGACGACAGCATCGACGGTGCTGCCGCTACTCCTCCGGGAAGTTCGGGGGTGCGGCCCGCGTCTAGTTCGGCAAGGTAGCCGCGTATGACCTTGAGCGGAAGGTAATGATCCCGCTGCATCGAGAGCACAAAGCGAAGTCGATCCATGTCGGTCGACGAAAATTTGCGGTAACCCGACTCGGTGCGCGCGGGGGCTACGAGTTGGCGCTCCTCGAGAAAGCGAAGCTTCGACGGGCTGAGATCAGGAAATTCGGGGTTCAGCTTGGCCAGAACCTGCCCGATACTGAGTAGCGCAGAACCCCCAGGCACTCTGGCCTGGGGTGCAACGCCAGCCACTACCGGCCGACCAGGTGCGCGAGATCGTGTCGGGACGCGTAGAAGGTCAATCGGAACTTGCCGACCTGAACCTCGGCACCGTCGCTCAACAGCGCAGACTCGATTCGCACGCCATCGAAGTAGGTGCCGTTGAGTGAGCCAAGATCCTTGACTTCAAAAGCCGTTCCGTGGCGCAGAAACTCCGCGTGCCGACGAGAGACAGTGACATCGTCGAGAAATATGTCTGCTTCCGGATGGCGCCCCACAGTGGTGAGGTCGGCATCCAGCAGAAAACGCGCACCCGCGTTGGGGCCGCGACGCACTACCAGCAGCGCGGAACTCGACGGCAGCGCCGCAATCGCGTCGAGTTCTTCGGGCGAAACGTCGCCGTCGAGGGCCGCCAGCTGGGCGCCAAATTCATCACCGTAGTGGGCCGTTGAATCCTGGGGAACAGCAGGCGCATCGGCGGCGTGTCCCAGGTTGTCGGACTCATCCATCGCGAACCTCCTTAGATGGCCAGCGTATCTGATTCGACGGCCGCCCCGGGCCCGGGAATTCTGACAATCCGCACGGTTTCGAACAGGTAGATGATTCCCGCCCACCAATAAACGAATATTCCCCACAGGCCGAACGCCCACCCCAGCGGGTCTGTGACGAAGGCCGCCTGCGGAAACGCCTGCCCAAGCATCAGCAGCGGCAAGGAGTAGTACAGGCAGAAAGTTGCGACCTTTCCCAGGTGATGCACCGGCAACGGTCCATACCCGTGATTAGCACCAACGACGCCGAGAACGACCAACAGCAGTTCACGCGCGAGAATCGCGCCGAAGAACCACCACGGAATCACGTCTCGCACCGACAGCCCGATCAGGGCGGCAAAGATGAACAAACGATCGGCGGCCGGATCCAGCAATTGGCCCAGCCGGCTGATCTGCTTGAAACGCCGCGCGATCGCCCCGTCGAGAAAGTCGGAGACACTCGAGACGACCAGCACCAGCAGCGCAAGGGCATCCTGGGCGGTAAGAATCAACACCAGAAAGACCGGAACCAGCAGGAGCCGGATGAAGCTGAGGATGTTCGGAATCGTGAAGATCCTGCTGCTCACTTCGCTGCCACGATTCGACCCCACGAGGCCTGAGTATAGCGACGTCGTGCTCGTAATCGATTCCCGCGTAATCCCGGCCGTGTCGCGCCTGGGTCGATGTGCACTCCGGGTAGCGTGACGGTATGTCGTGCATCCGTTTCAACACACCCGCCCAGCGCGCACAGTTGAAGGCCATGGCACCGGCGATGCTGACCGCCGAACAGGCCGAAGCGCTGCATCCCGCGCCCGAGGTCACCGAAAGCAAAATCCGTCGGTTGCGACTGCTGGCTGTGCACGCAAACCCCAGGATCCGCGAAAGCGTGGCAAGCAGTTACCACACGCCAGAGGATGTCTTTGAGGCCCTCGCCCGTGACCCCGACGATGGGGTTCGCGCCTGCATCGCTCGCAACGAAGCCACGCCCTGCGATGTGCTGCGCTCACTCGTCGACGACCGTTCCGAGCGCGTGCGCGGGTTTCTTGCGGTCAACTTCTTCGTGCCACAAGACGTCATGGTGCGCCTCGCGAATGACGGCAGCCGCAGGGTGCGAGACCTTGTCAGATGGAAATCTGAGCTCGCGCACGCCTAATCCCTTTAGTCACACCAGTTCACATTCGTCACAAGAGTGCCTACCCTGTACTTATGGGTATCGGGCGGGTTAGAGCAGTCGCGCTCGTCTGCGCGCTCGGCGCCCTGTTTGGCCTGGGGGTGACAGCGCCCGCGCACGCGGCCGAGTACCCCTCGTGGGACGAGGTCGAGGCGGCTCGAGGCAACGCCGGCGCTACCGCCGCGACGATCGCGAACCTGAGCGCGCTGCTCGACGGCCTGCAGGCCGAAGCCGCATCTCTCGGCGATGTCGCCGTCGCCCGTGGAGCCGAGGCCGAGCTCGCCCAACAGCAGGCAGACCGCGCCGCCTCCGTCGCATCCTCACTGTCTGACCAGGCGGATGCCGCGGCGAAGGTTGCAACACGCTCGAACGCCCAGGCATCCGAGATCGCCGCAGCGCTCTACCGCTCCGGCGGCGCCGATTTGACTGGCACCCTCCTGCTGGTGTCTGCCAAGGATTCGGAGGGGCTGCTCAGTCGCCTGGGATCACTCGACCGCGTCGGCGGGCGCCTGACCCTGGCCCTCGAAAGCGCTCAGGTCGATCGCAACCAGGCCGAAGCACTCAGCCAGCAGGCGATGGTTGCGAAGTCCGAGCGCGACCGGCTTTCCGCCGACGCCGCCACTGCGCTTGCCACAGCGCAAACGGCAGCAGATGCAGCCAATGCCGCGGTCGCACAACAGCAGGCCAACCTGTCACAACTGTACGAACAGTTGGCCTCGCTCAAGAACACGACCGTCGAACTCGAACAGCAGTACCGGATCGGACTCGAATCCGGCAACGATCCCGGAGCGGGAGGGGGTGGCGGAGACGGAGGTGGAGGTGGTGTGATCACCCCACCTGGAAGTGACGTCAACGATCCGACCGCCGCTCGGTACTTCGCATTCGCTCAGCTCTCGGCCATGGGGTTCGGCGAAGAGCAGTACTCGTGCATCCTGTGGCTCTGGAACCGTGAGTCGGGCTGGCGCACCAACGCCTACAACGCGTCGAGCGGTGCCTACGGAATTCCGCAGTCTCTCCCCGGCAGCAAGATGGCCGCCGTGGGTGCCGACTGGCGCACCAACTACCAGACTCAAGTTCGTTGGGGTCTCATCTACATCCAGGGGCGCTACGGTTCGCCGTGCGACGCCTGGGCGCACTCCGAAGCCGTCGGGTGGTATTAGTGGCCGAGTCCGCTCGCGTCGACAGCTGGCTCTGGGCAGTGCGGATCGTCAAGACCCGCTCGCTCGCCACCGCTGCGTGTCGCTCCGGCCACGTCAAGGTAAACGGTGAGCGAGCGAAAGCCGCCCAGTCCGTGAAAGTGGGTGATGAGGTGCGATTGCGCGTTGCCGGGTTCGACCGAGTGCTCGTGGTTCGTGACCCACTCAGTCGCCGAGTGTCTGCCCCCGTGGCGGCCGAGAGCTACCTCGACAACAGTCCCCCGCTACCCACGCCCGAAGAGGTCGCCCTCGCACCGCGTCGCGATCGGGGGGCAGGCCGCCCCACTAAGCGGGAGCGTCGCGAACTGGAGCAGTTTCTGGGACGGGACTGACAGCATCCCGGGTTAGGGTCAGAGTATGGGCCGATTCGCGGATACGTGGCGATCCCACCTGCTCACGATGTTCACAAACAACTCCGGCGGGCGCCCGGCTTGGGTCGAGCGGATCGAGCAGGGCGACGACGAGGGGTATTTCGGGCCGGACTCAGCGGCGTGGGTGGTGCACGGAGGAATGCCGACACTCGTCGCGGGCATCCGAGCGCTGTTGATGCAGACTCTCCACCCCGGGGCAATGGCCGGGGTGCACGATTGGTCGAGGTACCAGGAAGACCCGCTGGGGCGCCTGTCGGGCACGATCCAGTGGCTCGTGACCGTGACGTTTGCCGACACCGAGTTCGCGAAGACGGAGTCAGGCAGGGTACTGAAGTATCACGACCGGGTCGCGGGAACCTACATCGATGCGACGGGAGACGAGGTGCCGTATCGGGCCGGCGATCCGCGGCTGCTGTCGTGGGTTCACCTCGTATTTGCCGACGCATTCCTTGGCTGCCACGAGGTCTGGGGCTCCCCCATACCCGGCGGATCAGACGCCTATGTGCGCGAGTGGGCGACGGCAGGCGAGCTGGTCGGAGTGCTGGACCCCCCACACTCGCGGGCCGGGCTGCACGCACAACTGGCGGACTTCGACGTAGAACTAAAATACGACGACCGCGTGGCCGAGGCGGTGCGCTTCATCCGCACGCCCCCACTCAGGCCATCAATGATGCCGGCCTACCGCGTGCTGTTTGCGGGCGCTGTCGCGTCGTTGCCCGTGAAATACCGCCGACTACTGCACCTGCGCCGGTCGCCCCTACCGGTGGTGTGGGCCACCAGAGTGGTGTTGTCTGCGGTCGGCTTGCTGCTCGGCACCTCGTCAACCTCCGAAGATGCCGCGAGGGCGCGAATCGCCCGACTCACAGAGCCGCTCGCACGCTAACCGCGTATTGTCGTGGATACGAGCACACGCTCGCTCAAGGAGGATTTGACCATGGCTGACAAGTCACCCAAGAAGACCACCGCCAAAACGGCGGCGAGCAAGTCGCTCAAAGAGAAGCGCGCCGACAAGCAGGCCAAAGCCGCCAACAAGCGCAAGGACTAAGGTTTAGGCCCCGATCCACCGGTGGGACAGAGCGTTTAGCGGGCGTGTTAAACGCAGAATGCATTTCTGATCAGGGAAAATGGGACTTATCTAAGGTTCTGTTTCGCCGAAAGGAAGAGGCATCTCGTAGATGCAGCTTTCTCCCACGTCGGTGCGGCGTCATGGTGGGATGAGGAAGATCTTCACCGCTTGCTACGCGCCCTCGACCCTGGGCTCGTTTTCTCCGCCAGTTCGCATTCGGGCACGTCCGCCAGCTTGATGCGATCGCGTCCCGGTTCCTAGGCAACCTCGCGGAGGAAGCCCCACAGCAGCCCACCCATCGGTGGATCGAGGCTAAGGTGGAAGGACCTGCGGGGGAAGTCCTGCCTGTATTGTCGGTCGATTTAGCTTGTCTTCGCGTGGTCATCAACGGAATGAGCCTCATATGTCCACGAAAAATAAGGTCATCGCGATGGGCCTCACCGGTCTCGTCGCTCTCGGAGTCGTCGCAACAGCAGTCCCCGCGTCAGCGGCAACGACGGACTCGACCATTACCGCGACGGCTGCTGGTATCGCCCGGGCCTCCGGCTACGACGTGCCCGCGCGGATCAACCAGACGCGCAGCGACCTTTTCATCGACATCCTGATGAACATCAACGTGGTTCGCCCGCAGGTTGATTTTACGTTCGTTACGGACTGTGCGCCGTCTGCGGTGACTTACGCAGTTGTTTTCTCCAACCCCAACCCCGTCTGGGCAGGTGCAATTGCGGGGGTTAACGCCGCAGCCAATGCCCCTGGTGTTAACGGATCTAGCCTCACGGAATTCGAAACCGATGTTAACCCGATCCTGCTTACGGTGCCGTTCATTCCGGCCCAAACCACCGCGCGCGTGACGTTGACTGTTCTCTCACCCGTCGCGTGCACCGGCACCCTGAACTACCAATTGTTTGCGGACTCGATCGTGCCACCCTCCCTTGTTCCAACACAGAACCCGGCCAGCGACCCCGGAACGGTTTCCCTGTCGGTCACTCGTCCGAGCATCGTGCTTCCCGCGTACACCGCGGCAACCTACACGGCAGGGGGCGCTGTTCCTAATTTGGGCGCACTTGCTGTCGACGCTGGCCTTCTCTCGACCGATGCCCCGGCGACTATCGACCCCGCTCGTCTGATGGTTTCTGTAGACGGAGCAACTCCCATCACGCTTGCGGCGCTGACCGCTCTCGTGCCGAGTCTTGCAGTTGGGTCGCACTCGCTGGTCTACAGCTACAGTGCACCGGATTCGCTTCTGGTTCCTGGTGAGGTCACCGCGCTTAACGTGCAGCGTGAGCTGATCGTCTCGGCGGCGCTGGCCGCCACAGGAGTTGACTCCTCGGCGCTGCTCGCTGGTATCACGGCGCTTCTGCTGGCCGGTGGCGCGCTGATGTTTGCTGCTCGTCGTCGCAGGGAGCTCGTCTAGTACCTCACAACATCTAGCACCCCACCTCACACGGAAGCCCGGCCCAAGGATTCGTCGGCGCTGCCGTGTCCGTGACAGCCAGGATGGATCCGGCGATCGAGGCAGCCGTCACCCTTACACACACAATCTGACACGCGCTCACGAAGCGGGAAACCACCCAACTCGGAATGAGCCCAATTCAAAGAAAGTTTCCGTTTTCGAAAAATGCAGGCCAAGATGAGCTTAGGTCTACGAACGACCTGAGTATCGAAGATCTGTTTCGAGGGGGTTTCGTCGTGACGTTTCAAGCGCACCGCAAGTTGACCACGTCGTTGCGAGCGGGGTTGGCAGCGGCTCTCGCTCTAGCCCTTTCGCTTTCTGGGCTGGCCCTGCCGGCTAGTGCCGCCCCGGCGACTCACGAGATCACCGCCAGCTGGGGGGGCACCCCCACGCCGACGGTGGCTCCGTTCGGGCAGACCATCACCGGCGAGTGGCGTATCAACACGAACGACAGTGCCGATCCGTACAGCAACGAGATCGTGCCGAACGTCAACGCGACCCTCACCGTGGGCAGCGGAGTATTCACCAGTATCCCCGTGA